>Ga0302319_10001579_pt1 | contig 50782 bp, 46 predicted proteins | sample Bog_T0_2_FD_203319 | JGI IMG/M metagenome (GOLD analysis project Ga0302319, IMG submission 203319) | Peat permafrost microbial communities from Stordalen Mire near Abisko, Sweden - Bog_T0_2 | ecosystem: Environmental > Terrestrial > Soil > Wetlands > Peat | place: Sweden: Abisko, Stordalen Mire... | reverse complement strand
GTCTCATCGGCGTCAATGTCGCTCAAAAAGCCATCATATCGCTGGCCTATCAGATTGAAAACATATTTCGTCAGGCTGCCAGTGAATTGTCCGGAGAACAGAATGTCGTCATTATTTATGATCGCGGCATCACTGATTCGAGCGCTTATACTCCGCCAGAATTGTATAAATCAATTCTCTCGGATCTTAATATTCATCCCGTTCAGGCACGCGATGAGCGCTACAAAAATGGCGCTATTCATCTGGTCACGGCGGCGGAGGGCGCGGAGGAATTTTATACTCTCGCCAACAATACCGCTCGCTATGAGACACCTGAAATGGCGCGCGCACAGGATCGCAAAATCCGCGATGTCTGGATGGGTCATCCACATTGGCGCATGGTCGACAATTCGACCGATTTTCAGGGTAAAATTCATCGTGTCCATCGCGAAGTCCAGACAATTATCGGCGTACCGCCGGTCGAGTACGAGCGGAAATTCGTCGTTTCCTTCGATCGCAAGGATCTGCCGAAGCATTGCCAGCGAATTGATATCGAGCAATTCTATCCGATATCGAATGATCCCAATGCGATTCCGCGTCTTCGCAAGAGGGGACAACATGGATTCTACAGTTTCTATCGGACGACGAAGGAACAAATCGGCTCTGGTATAAATATCGAAGTCGAGGACTTCACGACTGAAGTTCGATACGAGGCTTCGCGTGAATTCATCCGACCAGACACCGCACTCGTTAGAAAGTTTCGGACGTGTTTCGAATATATGGGCCAGTATTTCGAACTTGATGAGTTTGAGAATCCGTTCGTCAAGCAAATCTTAAACGGCGACGCTTTGCTCGAGTTGGAAATTACTGACGTCGAGAAAGAAATTATTCTCCCACCGTGGGTCACTGACTCACGGGAAGTCACCGGCGAGCCAGAGTTTTCCAACTTCCGGATCGCACAGGCTCTGGCGAGAAAATGAAGTTTAAATGATTAAAAATTCACAAATGCATCGCTTTACGGCGATGCGTTTTTTATATTTTTTCGTCGACAATCTTTGCCAAAAATGCGGGATTATGATTACATTGTCTCCAGAAGGAATTTACAATATGCACAACAAAAGTTCTGTTTTTGTCGATACTGCCGCTGTAAAACTCGGCATCGTCGCGGTTATTGCTTCGCGCAAAGACCTTAGAAAGGCTCTCCGTCGTCCCAATATAGCTGAAATATACGAATGGCGCGTTGATCGCATCCGTGGAAAACGCACAATTGAAAGTATTGAACGGCTCAATCTTTTGGGAAAAAAGATTATTCTCACAGTTCGCGATTCAAGCGAAGGCGGTCAAACGACATTTAAAGGCGAAAATGACCTTGAACGTCAAATCGCACGTCAACAGCTGATTCGCAGGTATCTCTACCTCGCATGGATGGTCGACATCGAAATCAATTACGCTGTCAGGTTCCGCAAACTCATCGTTGAAATTCAGCGTATGGGTATCCGCGTGAACTTCTCATTTCACGTTTTGGAGCCGACACCGTTTAAAATTATGAAGTTGTCGCTCGATTGGTTCATTCAGGTTTTCGAACTTTTGTGCAGTCGCGATGATGTTTTTAAAATCGCGGTTGTAATTGAAGATCCTGAAATAATGCGGTTGTTTAGCCGATATATCTATCGGTTGATGAAGAAGTTTCCGAGACGAATCGCACCGATGCCTATTGGCGAGAAATATGGCAGGCGCTTGCGACTCGAATATGCCCGTCGCGGCGCTGCACTTGTTTATTGTTGTTTCGACGGTGTTGCTGTCGTTTCTGGCCAATGGCCAGTAGCGGAGTTTCGGCAGAAGCTCTAACAAATCGCATGAAATTCAGGCGCGCTTCGGTTATTCCGAAGCGCGCTTTTTATGCCAAAAATCATGATATACTTTATGAATAATAATTTAATTTATCATATGAAAAATAAAGTCGTAACAATGTATCGTAATCACAATGCTTCTGCGGCAGCATTGATTTTGAGAATCGCCCTTGCTCTTATTTTTATCAGCGAAGGCTGGGCAAAAATTACCAATATCGCCGGTACTTCGCATTTTTTTGGTATGATCGGTTTAACGTCCGCATTTTGGGTTTATCTCGTCGCGTATACTGAATTTATTGGAGGTTTGCTTTTGGCCGTTGGATTTTTGACAAAACCGGTTTGCGTCGCTTTAGCTGTCGATATGGCTGTTGTCATCTGGGGCCTACCTTCACCACAAGGAGGCTTGTTCTGGGGTCATGCGTATGAGTTTTTCCTCATGCTGACATTATTGTCGATGTACGCAGTTGGTGCTGGAGAATATTCACTTACTTTTCTTTATTTGAAGAAAAAGGGTAGGGCGGTTTCGGTTAAGTAGTAGGCTAAAAAATAGATAAAAGAAATCGCGCCGGAATAAATTCCGACGCGGTTTTTTGTTTTTGGTTGGCTTCGCTGGCCGTGCTAGCTTGCCATGGCAAGTTGCTCGCCCTCGGAAACCTTCAATCCGAGGAGCTTAATCACATCGGTGATGATTTTTCCGTAGCTTGGAGCAAGCACCATTTTTGTGTTTCGTGCTTCAAAGCTCGCTTCGGCTTCCTTGTGAAATTTTTGGCTGATAAGGACGGTGTCAATTCCCATGGTGATCGCAGTATGAGCGATTTCTTCCGCCCCCACCTTGTCGATGTTGATGATTACCATATCAACATCCCCGATGCTGACGCGAGCTTTCGTTCCTTCGAGTTCCATTGCAAAGTGGGATTCGAAGATTTGTCCGGTGGCTTGTGTGACCATTTTCAGGTACAGTTGGATCGCCGGTATTACTTGAGGTTGTTCATGGATGACAACCTTTATCGGCGCTGAGGATGTTGTTTTCATATTGTGTGTAACTTTCTGTGGTTGTTGGTTTAAGTTCTTGGTTTGTGTTTGACCGTATTCCTAATTGTATTTTACCATATTTAATACTTTTGTCAAATCTTTCGTTCGGTATTGCTTTTGCTTTAAATCTGAGGCTATAAACCAGTGTATTCTGGCATCGCGGCGAAACCATGTCATTTGTCGGCGTGCATACTGCCAAATTTCACCGGCTAATGTTTCGATCATTTTTGCATAGAGTTCACGTGCTTCTGATGCAGATTTGGTACGGGATGCGTCTTGCAAATAGCGCGCGAGATAGCGATATTCGAGTCCAAGTTCCTCCATCCGTTTCCATGACAATCCGCCGCCTCCGTTTGAAATTGATTTGTGAAGGCGAATTACTTCGGCAAGCATGCCGTGCTTGAGACGTTTCTCCAAACGTGTGGTGATTTTCTTTTTTAATTCTTCGGGTGGAAGTGTCAAGCCGATAAAGACGGGCGAGTACGGCGAATCTGTTTTTTTAATTTTAGAAATGGTTGGAACGGCGCCGAGGGCTGTTGCAATTTCGATAGCGCGGATGATGCGTCGGGGGTTTTGCCAATCACCATTTGATTTTGATGTCTTTGAGAAGTCAACAATCTTTTTTGTCGTGCCAATTTTTTCTTCAATTTTTCCAAGCATTGCCTGTGCCCGTTTCGGATCAATTTTTGTAAGCATAGCAAAAAGTTGCGCCGCCGATTTTTTCTCTAATTTTGTGCGCAGACTCGGGTTTGGCGGAACTTCGGGTAGGATGACGCCGTCGACTAAAGCTTCGATATAAAAACCGGTACCACCGCAAATAATTGGTAGATGACCACGAGTATGGATTTCGGCGATAGCCTGCGTCGCCATACTTTGCCATTTTTCAACATTGAATCGTTCGGTGGAATTTGCTGGAATGCGCGGGTCGGCCACATCGAGAAGATGGTGCGCGATACCTTTCATTTCACTTTTTGTAATTTTGCCTGTGCCGATGTCGAGACCTTTATAGACTTGTCGCGAATCTGCGGAGATAACCTCACCGCGTGGTTTTCCATGCGAGTCTTTCATACTTCGCGCAATATGCACGGCAAGGTCGCTTTTTCCCGTGGCCGTTGGACCTACGATAATAATGAGGGGGATTTTCATTGGTGCCGAAGGAGAGACTTGAACTCTCATGGGTTACCCCGTACGATTTTGAGTCGTATGCGTATACCAATTCCGCCACTTCGGCAAATTTCGACTTAAGTGAGCACTTTCATAGTCTACTAGAATTCCACGGAAAATCAACGATGCGCGTACGAAAAAAATTTGGTATAATCTTCGCACTATGTCATCACAATTTTTCGGAGACTCGATTTTCTGGATTGATATTGAAAAGGTCAAGCCGAACCCGTATCAGCCGCGTCGCGAATTTGACGACGCTCGGTTGAAGGATTTGTCGGAATCCATCCGAATGTACGGAATTTTGCAGCCTTTGGTTGTGACACGAACCGAAGTGACGAAAGCAGACGGCTTGGTCACGGAATATGAATTGATTTCCGGAGAGCGCCGTTTGCGAGCTTCGAAATTGGCGGGCTTGACGCAGGTTCCTGCTTTAATTCGCAGTGGGGAAGAAGACGCGCAGGTTAAATTGGAATTGGCTATCATCGAAAATCTCCAGCGCGAAGATTTAAATGCCGTCGATCGAGCGCGGGCTTTTCAGAGATTGTTTACTGAATTCGGCTTCAAACACGTGCAAATTGCCGAAAAAGTTGGCAAGAGCCGAGAATATGTTTCGAATACATTGCGTATTTTGATGTTGCAGGATGAAATTTTGCAGGCTGTTTCCGATGGAAAAATTAGCGATGGACATACGCGACCGCTTCTTATGTTGATCGACCGTCCAGCAGAGCAGATGACTTTGTTCAAGGAAATCATGTTTAAAAAATTGACCGTGCGTGAAGCCGAACAAATTGCCCGCAAAATTGCTCATGATAAAGTACGCAAAAAGGAGCGCGCTTTTGATCCGGAGTTGGTTGCTCTCGAAGAAAAATTCAAGGAATCTCTCGGTACACGCGTGCATATCGAACGAAAAGACACCGGCGGCAAACTGACCATCGATTTTTTTAGTGCGGACGATTTGCGCGATATTTTGGATCGTGTGACGACAAGCGGTATTTCGATGGGTGTAGCCAGCGATAAAATGGAAAAACATATTGCAGGGCAGAGTATGCAGGCCCACAATCAAACACAGCCGGAGGTTGTTCTTGATGCGCCAATCGAACCTGAATCGACAGAATCTCTCGATGACCGTTCAAAAGAGGAAATCATAGCGGATGATAATGCTGACGACGAACTCTATTCAATGAAAAATTTTGTGGTGTAGAGAATATAGAAAAAGTCCCTGCCAAGCTTGCGCTCGACAGGGACCGAATTGAAAAGTTGACTTTACAATACCATGAGTATGCGATTTTGAGGTCGCTTTGGATCGTTAGGTCTTTGTTCCTGAACATTATTTTCCTTGTCTTCGCAGACTCGGACTTTATTTTCAGTAGCGGATGTTACTCCACCAATGGATGCTTGGGTTTGCGACCCGTGCATTCCTGAACTTCGATGTTTCATGCTTTAGGAATGGTCGATTAAAACCAGTTTCCTTGAGCGGCATCATTTTCGCAAGTCGTCTCGAACGTTCTCCACACAGTTTTACCTGTGCTTTGATCGTCTTTGTCGCTTGGTTAGATGGGGCATCGCACCCTACGTTTTCCACAAGAGCTGGGGCATGGTAACTCTGACTTGACATCGACGTTCCTTTGCAGGTTCGTCAATTTTTATCTCTCCATGCTTTCTTGTTGAATCCGTATTTTGTTTGGAGTTCACAATCTTCCGAGGTGTCTTTCGACAGCCATCAGTGAAATTGTCTCGTTCATTGAACCCCACTGAATTGCGATCGCTTCGCGCTTCAGCTCATCACTTATTACTAAGGACTAACTGAAGAGAGTATACAGATTTAAAAAAGTGCGCGCAACTCAATGCGGGGAAAAACCTGTGGAAGGGGTGTGGATAAAAAAGATGTTGAAATGAACCTTCAAAATATGGCTCTATCGAGCCGCTAAAAGAGTGACGGCTTGTTCTATTGTCATTGTTTCCGGATCTATTTCGCGTGGAATTGAAATAATTTTGAATCCTTTTTTGAGGAATGGTCGGTCGGAACCGTTCGCCGAGGCGCTTGCTTTTTTATACAACACGATGTCTTTGCCGGTTTTCGGATGTTGACCCACGACGCGGACTTTTACCGGAGCGCCTTTGCGAGCGATTTTTGGTTGTGCAAAAATTTCGAGAGCTCGCATAAGTGTGACAGTGTAGACATCATCTGGAGTTTTGAGTGATCTAAAATCACTATCGTGCACAATATATGGACCGAAGCGTCCAGCAGATGCTGTAATTGGTTTGTTGTCTGTAGGGTGGTTGCCGAGAACACGCGGGATGCTTAGATATTTGAGGGCGTCTTCGACTGTAATTTTCGAGAGATCAACGCCACGTGGAATCGACGACATTTTTGGTTTCGCGGCGGGAATTAATCCCGGAGCAATTACAGGTTCAGGTGTGATTGTCGCCTCAAGTAAATTTTCATCTTTTTTCTTCTTCGAGTCTTTTGTAACTTTCACTTTTTTCAGAACTTTTATTTTTTTTACTTTTTTCTCCTTCGGAACTTTTTCGCCGAGCTGGACGTACGGACCAAATCGTCCGACGAGAACGTAAATAGGCAAACTAGTTGCCGGATCGAAACCAATCGGCGTGCCTTTTTTTATTTCAGTTCCGTCGAGCATCAAGGCACCGTTGCAATCCGGATATCGCGAACACGAGAGGAATTTTCCGCCACGGCCGAGTTTGATAATCATCGGCGATCCGCAAACAGGACATTTATATTTCGCATCAGCATCTCCAAGAGTTGTGATTTTCGCAGTTTTTTCACGATTTTTAATTTCGCGAGCAAAAGGGATATAGAATTCCCGTAAGGTTTTTTCATAATCGCGTTTGCCGAGAGCAATATCGTCGAGTTCATCCTCCATTTCAGCAGTGAACGAGTCGTTAATATAGTCCATGAAATTTTCCTCAAGAAATGTTGAGACCACGTCGCCTGTGTCGGTTGGTTTCAGGGCGCGGGCTTCTTTTTCGACATAGCCGCGTTCCTCGATGGTGCGGATAATAGACGCATATGTAGAAGGTCGGCCGATACCGCGCTTTTCGAGTTCCTTCACAAGACCCGCTTCGGTATATCGTGGTGGTGGTTGGGTCGCTTTTTCAATGCTTCGAGCTGATTCGGTTACATCAGTAGAAGCTAGTTTAAGCCCATCATTCGCCGCAAGTTTTGGTAGTTCAACATCATCACCGCGGGCTTCTGGGTCAGCGGCGAGCCAGCCGTCAAAAATAATGCGCGAGCCGTTTGCCACGAAATCGGGGATAGTCGCGCTGGATGTGACGTTAGTTTTTCTGTTGATATTTCCTTCAGCTTTCACATTCGCGATAATTCGCGTGCGCAATGTTTTTGCATCCGCCATTTGTGAAGCGAGTGTGCGCTGCCAAATCAATCGATACAATTTTTTCTGCTCGTCATTAGCTCCGGCATTTTTGACAGTTAAATTTGTTGGGCGAATACCTTCGTGAGCTTCTTGCGCATTTTTGCTTTTTGCGGAATAGGTACGGAATTGATGGTAGTTTTTTCCGAAATCTTTTTCAATGACGTTCGCGATTTGGGCGAGAGCGACTTTACTCAAATTTGTGCTGTCGGTTCGCATGTAAGTGATGAGACCGGCTTCATACAAACGTTGAGCAACGGACATGGTTCGTGATGGTGCAAAACCAAGACGTGATGAAGCTGTCTGCTGAAGAGTCGAAGTAATGAACGGTGCGCGCGGAGCACGGGCAACTTCGGTTTCGTCGACTGAAACAACATGCCATGAATTTTTTCGAGCTGATTCGAGAATTTGTTCGACTATGGTGAAGTCAGTTGGTTCCTCAACACAGGTAAAAGTGGTTTTTACAATCGTTCCAGTTTTTGTAGCGTTTTTTTTGGTCGCATTCGTCGCCGAAAGATCTGCTTCGATGACCCAAAATTTATGCGAAATGAAAGCCCGAATTTCACGTTCACGTTCCATAACGATACGCAGAGCTGGGGATTGGACGCGACCTGCTGACAAGCCATAACGGACTTTTTTCCAAATCAAGCCTGACAAATCGTAACCGACGAGACGGTCCAAAACACGGCGAGCTTCTTGTGCACGTCGCAAATTTTCGTCAATTTCGCGCGGATGTTGCATCGCTTCGATAATGGCGTCTTTTGTAATTTCATGAAAAACAACACGTTGTGGCGCAGGAAGGCCATTTTTTTTATCATTCAAACCGACGGCTTCGGCGATGTGCCATGCGATTGCTTCGCCTTCACGGTCAGGGTCAGTTGCGAGGATGATTTCGTCGGCTTGCGCGGCGAGCGAGCGGATTTCATCGACGACGTGCTCTTTGCCCGGACTGATTTCATAATGTGGCACGAAACCGGCGGCGATATCAATCGCTTTTTTATTGCTTTTTGGAAGATCGCGGATGTGGCCGACGGAAGCGACAACGCGATATTTTCCGTCAAGATATTTTGAAATTGTCTTCGCTTTTGCTGGCGACTCGACTATAAGCAGTTTCATATAATATATGTACGTTGCGCTAAGTATTACATGGAATCAAAAATTAATGCAAATAAGTTCGTTGCGTTCTGCAATCAAACCATTCATTTCAAGAAGTGATATAGTCACCAAAATTTCAGAAACATTCGATTGTCTGATTTTCATCCTCTCATGTATTAATTTGTCCTTTTGGATTTTGCCTCCGGCATCAAGAATAATTTTATACAGTAGTTTTTCCTCATCAGTTTCACCTCTGATTTTCTCAAAGAGTTCTTTTTGTCCAGTTGTTTTGTTTTTGTTTGATGTTTCTTCATCCAGTGTTTTGATCCTCAATTGATGGAGTATATCGTTGCTGTTCCTGATAATTGCTGCACCATCTTTTATGAGTTTATGTGGACCAGCTGACAATGGCGAAAAAATTTCTCCAGGAACTGCGAATGTGTCGCGATTATATTCGCCGGCATATTTTGAAGTTATGAGAGTTCCTGATGGACGTTGTGCCTCGATAACTAATGTTGCATGCGAAATACCAGCCATTAAACGGTTACGTTGTTCGAAACACCATGGAGTGGCTTCCATGTTGTTTTCAAATTCGGAAAGAAGTGTGCCACCCGCATCTATAATAAGTTTTGCTATTCGGAAATTGCGCGGCGGATATAATACGTCGGGATTAAGACCCGAGCCCGGAAAAGCAATAGTAGGTATGCGTGCAGCTAATGCTGCTTCGTGCGCGATTGCATCAAGACCAAGAGCTAAGCCCGATACTATACATATATTGTATCCCGCGAGACCGGCAATGAGCGTTTCGCACACCTCGCGCCCATACGAAGAATGCTTGCGCGCGCCGACCACGCAGAGGAATTTCGTTTCTTTATTCACAACCGTTCCGTTCGAAAATCGTGGAGGCCACGTTCCGCGACGGAACAAACGCGCGGGCGGATGCGGAATTTCACGTAACAATGCCGGCCAATCTGCGTCATTTGGAATCATGGTTACAATTTCTATATTATTTTCACAATTATTTTTTTCAATTTCATTCATAATATATACTATACGGATTGGGTATGAAGAAACGCTGAAAAAATAATAAAATTTTGATAAAATTGTGGATAACTGATATGATTGACAACACAAAGACACGCGGATAAAAAATAACAATGCTCGACATTAAATTCATTCGGGAAAATAAAGATATCGTAGCGGCTGGCGCGAAAAAAAAGCACGTCGTTTTCGACGTTGACGAACTTTTGAAAATCGACGACGAACGCCGAACAGTTTTAGCTTCGATTGAAAAAAAGCGCGCAGACCAAAATGCTGCAAACGATAAAGTGGCATCTGCGAAAACCGCCGAAGACCGCGCGAAAACTATCGCCGAAATGAAGCTCGTAAAAACCGAACTCGAAAAAGAAGACCTCATTTTGAAGGAAGTGATGAAAAAATGGCAGGCTCTTATGTTGCAGGTTCCAAACGTGCCAGATATTTCCGTTCCTGACGGCGCGACAGATGCGGATAATAAAGAAATAAAAGTCTGGGGCGAAAAACCAAATTTTGCTTTTGAAGCCAAAGATCACGTTGAACTGATGACGGCCCTTAAAATGGTTGATTTCGAGCGTGGCTCGAAAGTCCACGGTTTTCGCGGATATTTTTTGACCGGCGACGGAGTTCGTCTTTGTTTTGCGGTTTGGAATTACGCTCTTGAATTTTTCTCGAAAAAAGGATTCATGCCGATTATGCCTCCATCAATTGTACGAAAGGCGAACTTGTACGGAACTGCCCATTTGCCGGGTGATGTCGAAGACTATTATATGACGCAGGATGGTGACGCCCTTGCGGGAACTGCCGAAGTTCCGGTCATGGGTTTTCACGCCGAAGAAATTCTTGATGCAGCGTCTCTGCCGATAAAATACCTCGGTTTTTCTCCATGTTATCGCCGTGAAGCCGGTGCACACGGCAAAGACGTTCGCGGTCTCATCCGTGTCCATGAATTTTATAAATTCGAGCAAGTCATTTTATGCGAAGCAAGTCACGAAACATCGGTGAAACTTCACGACGAATTGAACCGCAATACCGAAGAATTCATCGAATCTCTCGGCATTCCATATCACACGGTTATAAATTGCGGCGGCGATCTTGGTTTGGGCCAAGTCAAAAAATACGATATTGAACTTTGGGTTCCAAAAGAGGGCAAATACCGCGAGATTTCCTCCGCTTCATATTTCCACGATTTTCAGACTCGCCGTTTCAACACTCGTTACAAAGACGTGGAAGGTAAGCTTCGTTATGCGCACTCTCTCAACTGTACAGCCATTCCAACGCCGCGAATCTTGGTTTCTCTTGTTGAAAATTTCCAGCAGGCGGATGGCTCGATCAAAATTCCAGAAGTTCTCCAGAAATACATGGGTAAAAATGTAATTGCGAAATAAGTGAACAAAAATCCGTCTCAAACCGTGATACAATAGTGCACAAATGTCATTAGTGCGGCGAGGGGGTACAATTCAATCAGCGAAATTTGCGAAAAAACGGCGAAAGAAACTTATTTTTGCTGTAGTTTTATGTGTTGTTGCAATCGCGTCAGTTATATCAACCATATTTTTCTTTTTTCGTGCGCAATTTGTCCAGATAAAATCAGTTCAAGTCTCAGGCCCTATCGGCATAAACGGGGGAGTTCTCTCGATGGTTCCAGCCGATGCTGTACAAGCTGAAATTACGAAAGATATTTCTGATTCATGGCTGTATCTTTTTTCAAAAAATACGTTGTTTACCTATCCTGCCGGTACAATTCGTGCGAATTTATTGAAGGAATACCCAGCTGCGCAGTCAGTCGATTTTCAATCACATGGTGGTTTTCTCGGTTTTGGAAATGATATTAGGCTTCAAGTTTTCATAACTGAGAGAACTCCATTTGCTTTGGCATGTGATACGGTCAAAAATGGTACGTCTTCGCAGTTATGTTTTTATATAGATAGTAACGGTTTTGTGTATGCACCCGTATCGCAATCATCTCAAATTTCTGCGATAAATTATATTCATTATCAGTTGGCCACATCTTCTGTGTCGTCTTCTTTGGCAACATCTACATTTGGAGTTGTTCTGGGAAAATCGATTACTGATCCAGCGACATTTGCAATTGCTCAGAAAATTATAAATGCAGTTTCAGGAATTGGTCTGACTGTTGTCGGCGATACAGTTGGCACTGATGCATATGGTCCCGATAATCAAATACTCGTTTCAAATCGGTCAGCATCAACAACCACCGCAATTTATTTTAATGGAAGCGAACCACTTGATACGGAATTGCGTTATTTCAGCGAATTCTGGACTCAAGAGTCAACATCATCCGCAACCATATTTCAATATGTTGATATGCGGTACGGAAAAGATATTGTCTTTAAACTATATTCAAATGCATCGAGTTCTGGACTCACGGCGAGCTCATCCAAAACAAAAAAATAATGAATACTATCCGCCGGCAATTATTATATGCAATTTCGGCCGCACTTATCGGAATTGTTTGCGCGGCATTTTTGATTTTTTTAGCGAAACACATTACGGCGTTTGTTGCGGGCCGTCATTTTACTATTCATGAAGTATTTGGCGTCACTGAAAATCCTGCTTTATCTGCGTCTCTTTCACCTGTACAGAAACAGACGTATCAAAATTTAGATGAAGATGCGACCGGTACAGAGGTTTCGACGTATTCAAAACCCCACGTCGTTTCAGCTAGCCAGTATCTCGTCATTGATTTGACGAATGAAATTATCGGATCAAGTACTTCATCAAGCACACCGGTTGATGCACCATTTATTTTAGCAGACCGTACTATTTTGCAAAAAGACGACTTACGTGCGGTGCCGATCGCGTCTCTTACAAAATTGGTGACGGCCGTCGTTGCGGGAAAGTTACTTGATGAAAATCAGCCGATAACGATTACGCAGGACATTTTGAATACCGATGGAAACACCGCGGATTTTCAATTGGGTGAAAAATTCAGTGTTTCGGAACTTTTGTATCCTTTACTTATGGTATCTTCAAATGATGCCGGTGAAGCTCTAGCACAAAATAGTCCAAATGGTCGCGCGGATTTTATACAATATATGAATGCATGGGTTCAATCGATTGGCGCCTATCATACCTATTTTGCCGATCCGACCGGTTTATCGCCGGATAATGTTTCTGATGCGGCAAATATGGCAATTATTATCCGCTGGATTTATTTGAATAGGCCTGATTTAATTGCCATAACCGATACGAAAGTCAAAGAATTCCGCATCCACACCTGGACAAATCCGACGCAATTGCTTAACTTAAGTTCATACCTTGGAGGTAAAAACGGCTATATTCCACAATCGGGCGAGACGGCCGTGTCGCTATTCCAAGTAGGTTCCAAATTATTCGCGGTTGTTGTTTTGGGTAGTTCCAATCGCGATCAAGATATTTTGGAGTTGATGCGAGAAGCAACCGGCGTGCCGTATATAACATATGAAAATTCGAATGAAACAACAAACAAAAACACGAAAGCAGTCAATCAAAAAAGAAGTCAAACTGCCGCAGTTATCAACAGCCGAAATTAATTTTGGTTTTTGGCACGGAGTTCGCGAAAAAGCGTTCAAGGAAAAACGCCCGATTTTTGTATTAGCGCCGCTTGCAAATGTGACTGATGCGGCATTTCGTAAAATTATTTCACACTACAGCCGAATGGGAGAGATCGATGGCGGCCCTGATGTTTTATGGACTGAATTTGTTTCTGCCGATGGTTTATGTTCACCCGGACGCGAAGTGTTGCAACGTGATTTGGTATTTTCAAAAGGCGAACACCCGATTGTTGCGCAACTTTTTACTTCTCATCCCGAAAAAATGCGCGATGCTGCGGTATTATGTGCAAAACTTGGTTTTGATGGAATTGATATCAATATGGGTTGTCCCGACCGATCGATTGAAAAACAGTGCGCCGGTGCGGCAATGATTAAAGATCCGGAAACTGCTCGAAAAATCATCGAATCGGCACGCGAAGGCGCCGGCGTTTTGCCCGTCTCCGTCAAAACTCGTATCGGCTACAATAAAAATGAAATCGACACGTGGATTCGATTTTTGCTCGGTTTGCGTTTGCCGGTGTTGACAGTACATTTGCGTACACGAAAAGAAATGTCGGAAGTCGATGCACACTGGGATTTGATGCCGAATATTATTCGTTTGCGAGATGAAGTTCAATCTGAAATTCCGGTGAATCAGCGTACGATTATTCTCGGCAATGGTGACGCGCGTGATTTGAATGACGCTCGTACAAAAATTTCGACAAACGGATATGTGAGTAAGGACGGTACTATGATAACCGCCGACGGTGTCATGTTCGGCCGCGCTATTTTCGGAAACCCATGGTTGTTTGATCAAAAACGAAATGATGGTAAAAAAAGTGAAAAAAATAATACGCCAACTATCCGCGAACGTCTCAATGCATGTCTCGAACACACTGAACTTTTTCAAAAATTACTCGGTGACATCAAAAGTTTCGCAATTATGAAGAAACATTACAAAGCATATGTTTCCGGTTGGGATGGTGCCAAGGAATTACGTATCAAACTTATGGAGACCGAAAATGTGGCTCAGGTGAAGGCTATTATAGAAACAGAATTAAAAGTGCACATTACTAGGCTTGACCGCGACCTTAGACAGGTATAGCATTAACGGCCGGTGGTTTTCTTGGTTGGAACGCCATCGGGTTTCGGGTGCTGGGTGTGCGCGAAGGCTCAATGAAAAACAGGTTTGCCAGCTGTTCTGGCGAATTCCATTGACCGAGTAGGATTGTTTGTTGTCGGTAAAAAGCCCGAGCGCACACCCTTTAACACGTCGACTTGTCGCCGTGTTTTCTTTTTGTCGTTTCTATTTTTCCGACGTTGCGATATACTTGATGCATGTCAAAATCGAGTGAGATAAAAAATAGCGCAACAAAAACCGCCCTTTATCGCGAATATCGACCATCGTCGTTCGCCGAAGTCATTGGTCAGGAACATATTATAAAAGTCCTCGAAGGTTCAATACAATCCGAACGGGTTTCGCATGCATATCTGTTTGCCGGATCGCGTGGAACAGGGAAGACTTCAGTTGCGCGCATTTTTGCGCGAGCTCTCGGTACAACCGACAACGATATTTATGAAATTGATGCGGCTTCGAATCGCGGCATTGACGATATTCGTGCAGTTCGCGATGGTGTTGCAGTTTTACCGCTTGAGTCTCGTTACAAAGTCTACATTATTGATGAAGCCCACATGCTCACGAAAGAAGCATGGAACGCACTTTTGAAAACGCTCGAAGAACCGCCCGCTCACGCCATTTTTATTTTAGCCACGACAGAAATTGATAAAGTCCCAGAGACGATTGTTTCGCGTTGTCAGTCGTTTTCATTCAAACGTCCGTCGCGCGAAATTTTGCGCGAAGTTGCGACAAATGTTGCTAAAAAAGAGGGTTTTGCATTGGAACCTGGCGTCGCCGATTTGATTGCTATGATTGGCGATGGATCGTTTCGCGATATGCTTGGTACATTGCAAAAAGTGATAGGGGTTGGTGCGAAATCAAAAATTACTTTGGCCGAAGCGGAATCGGTTACCGGCGCGCCACGAAACAATCTCGTCAATGATTTCGTTTCGGGGTTCGCTTCAAAAAATTCCGAAAAAGCTCTCGCCGCAATTTCCACCGCAGATGTCGCTGGTATGGATATAAAAATGTTTATCGCATTGGCGCTTGAAAAAATGCGGTTCGCGCTTCTGTATAAAAATTCAAAAGATTCAACAAAGGGAATGGTCGAGCATATATCGTCCGAAGACGTTGCATTGCTCGGCGGTCTGACTGTTACCTCGGCTATGCTCATCGCAGTTTTGCGTGCATATGATGAAACCGGTAAGGCATATATTCAAACATTGCCGCTCGAGCTTGCGGTGCTGGCGCTCAACGCTCCACAGATTTAACACCTTGCCCGAGCCGAAAATGCAAGGTAGTATGTCATCGTCAGTTTAAACACATAATTGCCAGATCGTCTAATGGTAGGACAGGAGCCTTTGAAGCTTCTAATCTTGGTTCGATTCCAAGCCTGGCAGCCAAATTTTATGCGTAAAATTTGCGTCGAAATTAGCATATTTTGGCGATGAGTTACGCACAGTGATCATTAATTTCTTCATGAAAAAAATAGTAAAAATATTTTTTAATACGATTCCAATTTTAATAATGATTGGGTTGATTCCTTTGGTACGAAATGATTATCTCCTGACCATTCTATACATAATTATTATTACTTTGTCTCTCATGTTTATTAAATGTAAAAAATTGGATATGGTAGTACTTTTGTTTGGATTCATTGTTATGATGATTTTTGAGACTATATTCATTACTACAGGAGTTGAAACCTTCATAAGGAATTCTTTGTTCAGTATAATGCCGTTATGGCTTCCATTTCTATGGGCATATGGTTTCGTAGCAATCAAGAGATCGGTAGAAGTATTAGACAATAAAACGAACTAATTTAAAGAACTCTCGCATGTGCTATACTGGGCTAAGTATGAAGCATGCTTCATCATACTTTTTTTGTATAAGCCTTGTAATTTCAGGTTTTTTCTTTGTGTCAGTATGGGGTATATCATTACTTCTTCCGGATAATGTTTATGCTGTCACTGCAACATCGAGCGTCGTCGTTACATTAAACGTCGATACAGGAATTACAATTAGTGCTCCGCCAAACTCAAACATGAGTGCGCATGTAGGTGTTGGGCAAAACAGTGCGGTGGGAACGACGACGTGGACAGTGATAACAAATGATGTGAACGGATACACGCTGGCTTTGAATGCGACATCGACTCCGGCTATGAAAAATTCATCTTCGACTATCGCCGATTATCAAACGGGTGCGCCAAATACATGGAGTGTTATCAATGCCGCCGCATTTGGATACTCGGCATACGGAACAGACGTTTCAACTTCGACATGGGGTACGGCAACATCGTCCTGCAGTGGAGGAACAAATGGAAATGCTACTTCAACTATTTTAAAATACAAAGGTTTTACTACTTCACCTTTTACTATAGCCCAGAGAGTTGCAACCACAACTTTTGCTGGAACAGTTACAACCGTGTGTTATGCGGTTGAACAGAACAACTTCTTTATACCTTCAGGAACCTATCAGGCAACCATCGTCGCGACAGCTACGTCACTCTAATTCTATTATAATGTTGTGTTATGAATTAAAGGTTTGATATAATATAATTACTATGTTGACAATAAATTATATCGCAGTTATTAGTGCCGCAGCCGCAGCTTTTATTATTGGATTTTTATTACACGGACCAGTGTTGGGAAAATTGTGGATGCGTTTGGCGAATATCAAAATGACAGGGAACGAGAAGTTGTCTGATATGTACGGAAAGATGATTTGGAATCTTGTTGTAAACATCGTAACGGCACTAGCATTAGCTGTTATATATGCGTTCGCAGCGAACTCTTCATTTATGACCGGTTCAGCGGTATTGAACGGAATCATAATTGCTTTCATCGTCTGGTTGGGATTTTTAGTAACGTCGACTTCCATAGAAGTTGTTTGGATGGGGAAGTCATTTAAATTATGGCTTTATGAAACGGCTTGTAGTTTTGTAGTTATGTTTGCGATGGGCGTAATTATTGCCGTGTTTCGATAGATATCAAGATCTGCTATAATTTCAGCATGTACAAAATATTATTATTAGTTGTGATAGTAATAGGAATACTTATTGCTTATACTCTGTTTTATGGCAGTCTTCCTTCTTTTCAATTGTAAGATTTTCTGAATTTTGTAGTATAAAGAGTATGAGAGCCTTGGGTAGGGTGTAGCACTTTTAACTCGTGCTACAATATCGGCATGATATATCGAGGTCTTTCTTCGGCTGAGGCCGAGTTGGCTTTACAAAAATGGGGACCGAATGAAATTATTCATATTCGGAAACTTTCTGCTGTCGAAGATTTTTTTTCGCGGTTCACCAATCCGCTTGTTTTGATTTTGATGGTCGCTGCAATTTTGTCCGGATTTTTGGGTGACAAAATCAGCGCGATTACGATTATTGTCATTGTTTTTTTGAGTATTGTTCTCGACTTCGTTAATACACATAAGTCGCAAAAAGCGGCGGAAGCCTTGAAAAATCAAGTGACCACGATGGTTACGGTCACACGCGATGGAAAGTCTGGTTCGATTCCGCTGTCGCACATCGTCCCAGGGGATATCGTGACGCTCGTTCCTGGAAATATAGTTCCGGCCGACAGCGTGGTTTTGGAAGCGAAAGATTTTTTCATAAATGAGTCGTCGCTGACCGGTGAATCGTTTCCAGTCGAAAAAGTGTTTGGTGATAAAGTAGTAATGGGTAGCGGTGTGACAACCGGAAATGCAACGGTGCGAGCGGAAGCGACAGGAATAAATACAAAATACAGCCACATCGCCGCGGCATTGTCGGCGCGCCAAGCTCCGACTGAATTTGACCGATCGATAAAAAGTTTTAGCGGGCTCATTATAAAAGTGACTTTCATTTTGGTGACGTTTATTTTTCTGGTTAATACTTTGTTTCGACATGACTTTCTCGAGTCGTTTTTATTTTCAATTGCACTTGCGATTGGACTAACTCCTGAATTATTGCCGGTTATTATTTCACTCAATTTGTCGAAGGGGTCGCTTGCGATGGCTAAACATGGTGTTATCGTCAAAAAATTGTCGGCGATACAGAATTTCGGCAGTATGGATGTTTTGTGTACAGATAAGACAGGGACATTGACTGAAGATCGTATCAGTTTGTTCAAATATGTTGACGGTACCGGCAATGCATCTGAGGAAGTTTTTGATTGGGCGTATGTCAGCAGTTCATATTCGAGCGGTTCAGCCAATCCTCTTGATTCCGCGGTTATTGATTTTCATAAAGCGGCGCGGGTGGCAGATCGAACTGAAAAAAAAATCGAACGTGAATTATTGTCCACATACAAAAAAGTTGACGAAATCCCATTTGATTATGATCGAAAAAGAACCGGTATCGTTGTCGAAAAAGTTTTGAGAAATGGAAAGCGTGGCGGGAGAATCCTCATTTCAAAAGGCGCAACGGAGGAATTGATACAAGTTTGTTCGTTCGGTGTTGGTGCGAAAGCAAAAGCTCGTCGTTCCGAAATTTTGAATTTGTATAAAACATTGAGTGAGGATGGTTTCCGTGTTTTAGCTTTGGCTATAAAACCGATAAAAATTAAAAAAGAAGATAGGGAATCAGAAGCACGACGTGAAGTCTATAATAAAGATGACGAAACAGCTATGAAATTCATGGGTTTTTTGGCGTTTTTGGATCCGGCAAAAAAATCGGTTACACAGACGCTCGCACTTCTCGAAAAATATGGAATTGAAATTAAAATTTTGACCGGTGATAATGAATTGGTTACAAAAAAAATTGCAGGTGACATACAGTTGCCGGTTCGTGGAATTTTGACCGGAGCGGAGCTCGACACACTCCATGACGGAGGGTTGGAAACGGCGATTAAAAACACGACAATTTTTGCCCGTGTTTCGCCAGAACAAAAACAGCGCATCATAAAAGCGTTGCAACGTGCCGGCCGTGTTGTAGGCTATATGGGCGACGGCATTAATGATGCACCATCTTTGAAATCTGCTGACGTTGGTATTTCCGTTGAAAACGCTGTCGATATTTCGCGTGAAGCGGCGGATATTGTGTTGCTTAAAAAAAGTCTAGAGACATTGACCCGTGGTGTTGTCGAAGGACGAAAAACGTTCGCGAACACTCTCAAATATTTAATGATGGATTTGAGTTCTAATTTCGGCAATATGTTTTCGATGGCGGGTGCATCGCTCATTTTGCCGTTTTTGCCGATGTTGCCGAGCCAGATTTTGTTCAATAACATGCTGTACGATACGTCGCAGTTTGCAATTCCTCTCGACAATGTTGATGTCGATTATATCGAAAGCCCAACGAAATTCAGCATTGGTTTTATTAAAAAATTCATGGTCATTTTCGGTATTCTGAGCTCGGCATTCGATTTCATAACATTTTTTACTTTCTTTTTTCTATTTCATTTCGGAGCCGGCCCATTCCAGACCGCGTGGTTTCTTGAATCAATCACCACACAAACTTTTGTCGTCTATATTATTCGCACACGCAAAATTCCATTTTTACAAAGTTCGCCATCGCGTTCTCTTGTCGTGAGTACCGTCGGCGTCGTCATCATTGCTTGGATTATGGTCTTTGCGCCAATCGGAAAATTCCTCGCATTCACGCCACTTTCAGTTGTCTCAATTTTTGCGATTATCATAATTACCGCGGCGTATCTAGTTTTGTCGCAGTATGTGAAGGAGTGGTTTTATAAGAGGGTGATTAATACACCATAGGCATAGCATACCCTCACGTCAAGACACAGAAATTTAGGGGCTCTAAATTTCCTCATCTTCGGACCGTCGTCCTCAGATAGGTCTTTCCGCAAGGGTATGCTGTGTCTATCGTGTTGTAACAAAAACCGTGCGTGGGTGTATGATATAATGTATATATAAAATCTTAAATAAAAAATAAAAATGGAAAACAAAAAAATCAAAGTAGCAATTAACGGTTTCGGCCGAATCGGGCGAAATTTTTTCAAAATAGCGCAGGAATATCCGGATGCGATTGAAATTGTGGCGGTCAACGACATTGCGTCGATTGATAATGCTGTGTATTTACTTAAATACGACTCGGTCTATGGCCGCAGCAAATGGCCGGTTGTGAAAAAATCGGAAACGCTTTTTAGTATCGGCGGCCGCGACGTTGCGTACGTCAGCGAAAAAGATCCGGCTAATTTGCCGTGGGGAAAAATGGGCGTGGATGTCGTTGTTGAATCGACGGGACTTTTCATTTCAGCTGACAAGGCATCCGGCCATTTAAAAGCCGGTGCAAAACGCGTTGTTATTTCAGCCCCGTCGAAGGACGAAGCCGGTGCAGTCATGACGAGCGCGACTATTTTGATGGGAATCAATGAAGGTGAATTTACTTCGTCGGCGGTGACTTCGAATGCTTCATGCACGACAAACGGTGCGTCGCCGCTCATCGTCATTTTGGACGAAGCGATCGGAATCGAAAAAGCAATTTTAAATACGACGCACGCATACACCGCGAGCCAGGCTCTCGTTGACGCGCCGGCTCGAAAAGACATCCGCGAAGGCCGCGCCGCCGCAATCAACATTGTTCCGGCTTCAACAGGCGCCGCGATTGCCGTGACAAAAGCATATACGAAACTCGCCGGAAAATTCGACGGCATTTCATTGCGCGTGCCGGTTCCCGCAGGCTCGATCGCCGATGTTACCTTCATTTCAAAACGACCAACAACTGCAGCCGAAGTCAACGATATTCTCCGCAAAGCCGCTCTTGACCCGCGTTGGCAAGGTATTTTCGCAGTGACCGAGGATCCTCTCGTTTCTTCCGATATCGTCGGCAACCCAAATCCTTCGATTGCTGAACTTTCCATGACGCGCGTCGTTGACGGCAATTTAGTGAAAGTTTTGGCTTGGTACGACAATGAAGGCGGGTACTCGCACGCACTCGTAAAGCACGTGATTATGGCAGGTGCAACTCCGGTAAAATAAATTTCGCGAAAATATATCTAGACAAAATTCAGATTTCAATTTAATGCGATTATTTTATTAAAATTTTATCGCACATCCGTATAATCGTATAATGTTGGAACGTCAGGTTTAATTCGGTTAACGTGCGTCTCGACAATGTCATCTTGGATACGCCGCGACTGTCGGACCATATCGGGCTCGAAAAACGTGTCGCGGTGCTGGAAAAGCGGAAATAGGATATAATGGGTACATGAAGAAAACCGATAAAACCAACGCAAAAACCATCCTGATCGGTGCCGACCATGCCGGTTTTGAATTGAAGAAAAAACTTGTCGATTTTTTGCGTGTGGAAGGCCACACGGTCAATGATATGGGTGCGGAGAAGTTGGTTGCAGATGATGACTATCCCGAAATCCTCGCTCCATTGGCGATGCGCGTTGCAACCGACCCTGAAAAATATGTCGGTATCGTCATCGGAGGTAGCGGTACCGGCGAGGCAATTGTCTGCAACCGTTTTCCTGGCGTTCGTGCGGCCGTCTATTACGGCGGCGGTTATATTGACGAACGTAGCTGGAGCAGTTTGGATATCGTGAAATTGTCGCGCGAACATAATGATGCAAATATTTTGTCGCTCGGCGCGCGTTTTGTGACGGATGAAGAGGCCATGGCCGCCGCGAAACTTTTTCTCGCCACGCCATTTTCAGGTGAAGAGCGCCACGAACGCCGCATCGCGCAGATAGACGAAATTGAATAGGCGCTGATAAAATTTCGCGCACAATTTTTAATACAAATATGGAAATCATCCCCGCAATTCTACCGAAAGACTTCGCCGAGCTCGAAGAAAAAATCGATCTTGTTGCGGGTGTACTAATTGATCAGAATGCCAGCGCTTCAGGGCCTACGATTCAAATCGATATTTGCGACGGTAAATTCACACCGAAGTCTGGCTGGCCATACAAAAAACACGATAATAATTTTGAGGCTATTTTAGCAGAAGAGCGTGGTTTGCCTCATTGGGAGGATATTGATTTTGAAATGGACCTCATGATTGCGGATCCGGAATTGGAAATCGAAAAATGGATTGCTTCCGGTGCGAAACGTCTCGTCATCCACTTCAAATCGACCAAAAATATGGATCGGATTATTGGTGAACTGCAGGGTCTCGTCGAAATCGGCATTGCCATCGACCTCGAAACGCCGGTCGACGACATCGCGCCTTTTATAAACGACATTGATTTCGTGCAGTGCATGGGCATTGCCAAGCCCGGTTTCCAAGGTCAGCCTTTCGACGACCGAGTCATCGCGAAAGTCCGCGAACTGAAAGAACGCTTTCCCGAGCGCCTTGTTTCCGTCGACGGGGGAGTGAATATGGAAACCGCTCCATTGTTGCGCGACGCTGGCGCCGATCGTCTCATCATCGGTTCCGCCATTTTTGATAGCGAGAATATTGCGGAAACGATTGATGGGTTTGAGGGGGTTTAATTTGCATGTGTTATAATTTGTGGTGTAAAAGTTAATTAATTTTTTATGAAAAAAATAAGCATAATCGGTATTATTTATCTGGCAGTGTTTACTTTATTGACGTTGGGAATCGCGCTTGAGTTTGTTGCCTCTGTGGCTTCAGGTGCATTAGCTTCTTTTCCTTTGTTGCTTCTTTTTTTTCCTATTTCTGGCGCTTTTTCAATATGTGGAATTATATGGTCTTCCGCTCTAAGAGCACATAAGAGTTGGACGTGGCCATGGGGAGTTGTTTTTGTATCTTTCAATCTAATCATAACAATAGTCTATTCTGTATTTAGTTTTTCAATCGTTGATATTATACCTGTATTGTTTGGCGGCTTTATATTGTATGCACTTGTATCCGAAAAAACACTTTTCTTTCCTGTTCAGTCAGATTCTATGATTCCTTCAACTAATCCATGGCGGACATTGATAGTTCCTACTATAGCGTTTGTGATTTTGTCTATTGGATCAGGACTTGTGTACTATTATTTCTATTACAGTGTAGTTCACAGGGTATTGCCTCAACAAGCCGATATATTTGTTCAAACTGCAATTACCGATAACCTTGCCCAAGCATTGACATATTCGATACCCCACCAAAATAATTTTAACGGATATCAGCCTACGCTTTTAAATGAAGCGCCGAAGTGCAGCGGGCCTCTAACTGAAAATATATCACCAGATGGCAGTCAGTTGGCTGTCTTTGGAAAATCATGCACGGATCCGTCCGTCTATTATTGTTCTGCGATGCCATTGTCAATGGCTCAAATGGGCAGTGATAATAATTTCAATGAGCCAATGCAAACTGTTCCAGCTTCATTAGTAACGGCAACTAAATATGATTGCTCAATCCCGAGCACCGCCGGATTAAATGGAGTGGCCAGTCCTCCTCAGTCTTCTTCAACACTTCCCCCAAACGGACCAACACCAGGAATAGTTATTTTTGGCATTAAATATATTGCTGATATTCCACAAGCATCGCAGATAGTAGCTAGTTTGGGGGTTACGAATTGTAAGGTTGAACAACCAGAGGATCCCGGAGTACTTACTTGTTCTGTTCCTATCGGAAAAGAAGATCAGATTATTAAAGCTGCACTTAATAATCCTAAAATTGGTTTTTCCAATAGGACATACGGTCAGATGTAGTTTTTTCGGCATGCTATAATATCCCCATGTCTCTCACTGACGAGCAGGTTCAAAAATTGGAGAAAAAAGCGCACGACATTCGGGTGTCGATCATTGAAATGCTGATTGAAGCGAAGTCGGGGCACACGGCGGGGCCGCTTGATATGGCGGATATTTTTACGTACATATATTCTCCGGCTGGCATGAAATATGATCCAAAAAAACCGGAGTGGCCGGAGCGCGACCGGTTGGTTTTATCGAACGGGCACATTTGTCCGGTTCTATACGCAACGATGGCACATTCAGGATATTTTCCTTTGGAGCGTTTGAAGACTCTGCGAAAATTGGGTTCACCACTCCAAGGTCATCCGCATCGAGATTGGTTGCCATCACTTGAAACGAGTTCAGGTCCACTCGGCTGTGGTCTGTCACAAGCTGTAGGTATGGCTTTGGCCGATCGTATTGACAATGGTCGCACTGCTTCGCGGCGGATTTTCGTTTTACTCGGCGACGGGGAATTGGATGAAGGGAATAATTGGGAAGCGGCGATGCTCGCGGGCAAGGAAAAGCTCGGGCCCTTGATTGCCTTCGTCGACCGCAACAATATTCAGATTGACGGTTTTACCGAAGACATCATGCCGCTCGAACCTCTGGCCGATAAATGGCGTGCATTCGGCTGGCATGTCACGGAATGCGACGGCCATAATTTCCGCGATATTGACCGTGCGGTGGGCGAGGCGCGTGCCGTTTTCGACAAACCGTCGGTCATTTTGGCCCGCACCATCGCTTCAAAAGGCGTTCCCGAATTCGAGCGCCAGTTTGAATGGCACGGCAAGCCGCCGACAACGCCGAAGGAAATTGCGGTTGCGAGAAAGGCGCTGCATGATTAGTTTAATCATAAGTCTATGAATCAAAAATCTTCAAAAAATTTACTTATAACTTTTGGTCTCTATGTAATTTCGGTCTACTTGATTTATCCATTCTTCAATCCATTTTTCCAAAATGTCACTTTAATACTAATTGCCCATATCGTATCGACTTTATTAGTAATACTAGGTCTTGTTTATAATGTTAAGATTTTTAAGTTAAAAGAATCTATGATTGGTGGTGTACTTCTTCTTTTGATCGGATTATATTTAATTGTAGGGTCAGTTCTAGCATTTTTATTTATCTTATAGGTTTTTATAGAAAATGCGTGATTATAGCACAACCGCGATAAAATTCTGATGAAGTTTTTGCGGTTTTTTCTCTTTACATAATTTTCGGCGTTGATAGAGTGATTATGTGATGGAAATTATTCATTGGAATGAAAAAACAGAAAAGTTCATGAGGGATTTGGATATCGAAGTTTGGACACGTGTCGACAGAATGATAAAGGCATTGGAGACAGTCGGATACCTCATTGAAATGCCAGATTCAAAAAGTCTCGGTAAGGGCCTCTTCGAATTACGCATACAAGGAAAAATACAAGTGAGGATTCTGTATATGTTTAAAAATAACAAAGCATATATTCTTCATGGGTTTATAAAAAAGACGTGGAAAATTTCCCGGAAAGATATCGAGTATGGTCGACGAATTCAGAAAGAAGTAAATGAACTTGCATAAGATAACTTATATGTTATCATATAAATGTTATGAAAACCCATAAACAACTACACGACGAATGGATGAAAGATCCGAAGTACGCGAAAGCCTATGACGATCTTGAATTGGAGTTTAAGATTTACGAGGCTCTTATTCGAGCACGCATCGAGAAAAAACTGACCCAACGTCAGTTGGCGAAAAAGCTTGGCATTGCCCAGTCGGCGTTGGCGCGTTTCGAACGCGGCCGGACCAATCCGACACTCAAATTTTTACAGAAAGTAACTTCGGGGCTTGGCTTGAAACTCACAGTTTTATAAGGCTACACCGCTTGGATTTACCGCTCATTAACGGTACAATAAAGCCATGTTGAACTCTGCGGCAAAACTCAATCCGAAACTTTTCGACAGGGACGTCGAGCAGGCGCCGATCCGAAAAGGTTTCGGCGACGGTTTGGTTGCGGCGGCTGACGCGGACATGCGGGTTGTCGGCCTCTGCGCCGACCTCACCGATTCGACCCACATGAGCGCGTTCAAAGACCGCTTCCCGACTCGCTTCATCGAAATGGGCGTGGCGGAACAGAATCTGGCCGCAGTTGCGTCCGGCATGGCTGCAATGGGAAAAATTCCGTTCATTACTTCGTATGCCATGTTTTCGCCGGGCAGAAATTGGGAGCAAATTCGCACGACAATTGCATATAACAATAGACCGGTGAAAATCGCGGGCAGTCATGCGGGTGTTTCGGTCGGGCCCGACGGCGGTACGCATCAGGCCATCGAAGACATCGCCATTACCCGCGTCATGCCGCGCATGGTCGTCATTTCTCCGTGCGATGCAATCGAAGCCCGCAAGGCAACCATCGCCGCTGCAAAAACCGACACGCCTGTCTACATCCGTCTTGCCCGCGAAAAAACGCCGATCATCACGACCGAACTCACGCCGTTTGAGATAGGCAAGGCACAAATATATTTTGAGCCGACCGATTCCGACGATTCAAAAGTAAAGCCGCATGTCGGCATTATCGCGACCGGCGCTTTAGTCCACAAAGCCATCATGGCCGCGCATTCACTTCAAAAAGAGGGTATTGCGGCAAAAGTTATAAACCTCGCAACAATAAAACCACTCGATGAACTAGCCTTATGGACGCTCGCACATGAAACTGGTGCAATCGTCACCGTCGAGGAACATCAAATCGCCGGCGGCATGGGTTCGGCTGTTGCAGAGTGTTTGGCTCGCCACTCTCCAGTGCCGATCGAGTTCATCGGCGTACACGATCAATTTGGCCAGTCTGGAACGCCGGCGGAACTGATAGAATTATATGGCATGGGTGTAGACCATATTATCGCAGCAGCTCAGAAAGTAATTTTACGCAAAAAAAAATAGCGAAATTATTTTCCAAAATATATGTCAGGATCAAATCTTCTTTTAGTACACAATATCGGATATATAGTCTCAGCCGTCATTGTGTTTTTTTTCATTGTTTTGACTTATGTAAAGGATCATTCCAGTAAAGTAAATAAAATTTTTATATTCTCTCTCGTTTCTGTACTGATTTTTCTTGTTTCGCACGTTATTGGAGTTAATGTTGTTAACCCGCATATTTCGAAGTTGGTTTTAATGTGGAATCTCTCGATTATGTTCATATCATGTTTTTCGGCACATTTTATTTTCATTCTTCTTGGAAAAGAAATACAGCAAAAATGGGCAATTGTTTCGTTTTATGTTGTCACAGCAATAATGTTTGTCTTTTACATCGTATTTCCTGATTCGTTTCTGCTTGATTCGATGCCAAAACTTTATTTTACGAATTATTACGTTGCAGGAAATCTTCACTGGGTCATGCGTGTTATTTCAAGTACGATTATTCCTCTCTATATTTTTGTTGTAATGTTTGTCTCATATCTGAAGATACAAGATCCAATTCAAAAAAATAGGGTACGTTACCTACTTATTGGTGTCTCTTGTGGATATATTTTAGGTAATACTGCAATTCCGCTTGTCTTCACAACACAGCCGGTCTTTTATGGTTTTTTAATCGATCCAATTTATTCGATCTTATTCGTGCCATTTTTCGTCACTCCGTTTATGTACGCCATTTTGAAGTACAGTCTTTTTGATATTAAAATCGTGGCAAAGCGCGCATTTGTGTATGCATTATTTTTGGTCATTGTCGGAGTATTCATCGCTCTACTTAATTATTCGAATCAGATCATCCTTCAAAATTATTCCGGATTTCCGCAATGGATTTTGCCTTGTATTTCTTCGCTTGTTGCGGTTTCTATCGGATATTTTGTTTGGAATAGATTGCGTGAATCGGACGATTTGAAATCGGAATTTATAACGGTGGTGACGCATAAATTCAGAACACCGCTCACACAGATTCGATGGGCTACCGAAAGTCTCTCGCCACATTTGTCGCAGGATGACAAAAATAATGTTCTTGAAATAGAACGCGCGTCGAGTCGTCTTGTTGATTTGACTAACCTTTTGGTTCAACTTTCCAATACTGATACTGATGCAGGATATAATTTTCATTTTCGTGAAATGAAATTAGATGCGCTTATTGATGATATGAAGGATGAATATATAAGGCGTGCAGGGTTAAAGGGTGTGAGTATACGTTTTTCGGGTACTTCGAGCAGAAATATTTTTGTCGATGAATCGCAGACGAGATTTGTTATTCAGACTCTACTTGATAATGCCATTAGTTATACACCAAAAGACGGAACAATCGCAATTGAATTGTATGAAGAGGGGATTAATGATAAGAAAAAGAAAAATACCGGTTCAATTATCCTCTCTGTCACAGATAGTGGTATCGGTTTATCAAAAGAAAACAGCAGCAGAATCTTCGAAAAGTTTTGGCGTAGTCCAGAAGCCCGCAAGGCTGATACGGAAGGTATGGGTATCGGACTTTTTATGGCCCGTCGAATTATGGAACGTCAAGGTGGTTCAATTCGCGCCCAATCTGAAGGTTCCGGTAAAGGTGCGACATTTTCTATGCGTTTACCGGCGCAATCGTACACAAGAGCAGTTTAATGTGATAAGGTGTTTTATATGTCACTCTTTAATCTCAAGTCACAATTCGAGCCTGCGGGCGACCAGCCGAAAGCAATCGAGGCATTGCGTGAAGGCTTGAAAAAAGGCATGCGTCATCAGACACTTCTCGGTGTAACTGGTTCGGGAAAGACATTTACCGCGGCAAATATCATTGCTTCGTATGGGAAGCCGACCTTAGTTATTGCACATAATAAAACGTTGGCGGCGCAATTGGCGCAGGAGTACCGCGAATTTTTTCCGGACAATGCTGTGCATTATTTTGTCTCATATTATGACTATTATCAGCCGGAGGCGTATATGCCGGTGACTGATACCTATATTGAAAAAGAAGCCATGATTAACGAAGAAATTGATCGTCTACGTCACGCTTCGACTCAGGCATTGTTGACACGACGCGATGTTATTATCGTCGCTTCTGTTTCATGTATTTATGGTTTGGGTTCACCTGAGGAATATGAAAAGGTGAATATGAAAATCGCAAAAGGTATGGAATTGTCACGTGCGGAATTGATTCGTAAACTGATTGATATTCATTTTTCTCGAACTAATGCGGATATTACACCGGGAACATTTCGAGCTATTGGCAATGCAATCGAAATAATGCCGGTCAACGAGCGCATTATTTATCGTATTGAATATGATGGTTCGGGTGAAGGAGGTACCTCCGCTGTTGGTTCAATCAGCGAAATTGATTCAATTACACGGGCATTACGCCGCAACGTTGACTCCATTTTTATTTTTCCAGCAAAACATTTCGTCAGTAATGATGAGCAGTCGAAACGTGCTTTCAAAACGATTGGCGCTGAGTTGGAGTCGCGATTGAGAGAATTAGAGAAAGCAGGGAAGCCACTGGAAGCAGAACGTCTGAAACGTCGCGTTAAATATGATTTGGCACTCATTCGTGAAGTTGGTTATTGTAATGGTATTGAAAACTATTCGCGTCATTTTTCTGGTAAAATGCCAGGTGAAGCTCCAGATAGTCTGCTCGCGTATTTTCCGCATGTGAAGGATCCAAAAACGGGCGAAATGATGCCAGATTTTTTGACGATCATTGATGAATCGCATGTGACAGTGCCACAATTGGGCGGCATGTATGCTGGCGATGCATCGCGCAAAAATACTCTCATTGAATACGGTTTCCGTCTGCCATCTGCACGCGATAATCGCCCGATGAAATTCGACGAATTTGAAAAAGCTGTTGGTCAGGTTATTTATACATCAGCGACTCCTGGTGAATATGAACGCACGCATTCAATGCCGACTTCGAAACCGCCTGGCCAGACTGTTGAGCAAGTTATTCGCCCGACAGGACTTGTCGATCCGGTTATTGATATCAAGCCAGTGACCGGCGGCCACAAAACCGTGCCGGCGAAAGCCAAGACAGAAAAATATCCAGGCCAAATTTTTGATTTTATTTCCGAAGCAGAAAAAGTCATTAAAAAAGGTGAGCGTGCCATTGCCACGACTTTGACCAAAAAAATGGCTGAAGACTTATCCGAATATTTGAAAGAAAAAGGCATTAAATCAGAATATCTACATAGCGACATAAAAACTATAGATCGTATTACTATTTTGACGGAATTTCGACGCGGAAAATTTGATTGTTTGGTCGGCGTGAACCTGTTGCGAGAAGGTCTCGACTTGCCAGAAGTTTCACTCATTGGAATTCTCGACGCCGACAAAGAAGGTTTTTTGCGTTCAGAAACTTCACTCATTCAAACGATTGGTCGCGCCGCGCGTAATGCCGCTGGTCGCGTTATTTTGTATGCTGATCATATGACAGGATCGCTCGACCGCGCAATTCGCGAAACTGAACGTCGTCGCACAATTCAGACTGCGTATAATAAAAAACATGATATCACCCCGCAAACAATCATCAAAAAAATTCATGATATTACGGATCAGTTGCGCAGTGACCATGATAAAGCAGTGGTCGAGCTCATGAAAATCGACGAATCCGCGTATGCCAAAAATCCAAAAAAAGTCATAGCTGAAAAAGAGCGCCAAATGAATTCCGCGGTCAAATTGCTTGATTTCGAAACAGCAGCCATTTTGCGGGATGAAATCGATGCTTTGAAGAAAAAGACCTTGCGTGAAGAGAAAAAGAGTCGTTTACAGACTACAAAGCGGGGTATATAATTAGAGAGTAATATAATATATATGCCTTCACAAAACAATAATGAAATTACTAATGAAGGTCTGCGACAGGAAATTGAGAAGCAAAATGTATCTCCTACAAATAATGCCGCACATGAAGTTTTAGCTGGAAAACATCTTCTTTGGGTTGAAGACGACAAATTTCTCGGTAGCATTATCTTGAAGCGGATGCGTGAGTATAAATGTGAAGTATTTCTCGCAAAAAATGGGGATGAAGCTTTTTCGTATCTTTCGAAGGGAAATCAACTTCCGAGTATCATTATTCTTGACCTCATCCTTCCGGGAATGTCGGGTTTCGATATTTTGAAGAAAATTCGTGAGGATCAAAATCTTTCCGTTGTTCCTATCTTGATACTTTCGAATTTGAATCAACCGGCGGATATTGAACGTGCGAAAATTCTTGGTGCGCAGAAATTTATTGTGAAAGCTTCAGTATCTCTCGATGAGATTATTCGAAATGTGGAATCTTTGATTGTAAAGAAATAGAGTGATATTATTTGCCAAATTTCTTGAGACTGGTATAGTTAACAGTTAATGGCCACAGGAAAACACACCCATCACGGTCACGGGGCTCCAAAGAGCCCTTCGGCCCGCGCCATACATGAGAGCGATGAAATCATCGTGCGGGGAGCTCGTACCCATAACCTTAAAAATATCACGGTTCATATGCCGCGAAACCATATGATTGCTATAACGGGGCTTTCCGGCTCGGGCAAGTCGTCGTTGGCGTTCGATACCATTTTCGCCGAAGGTCAGCGGCGATATGTCGAATCTTTGTCGTCATATGCGAGGCAATTTTTGCGTCAGTTTCAAAAGCCGGATGTCGATGAAATTATTGGTTTGTCGCCGGCAATTTCCATTGATCAAAAATCGCGCTCGAATAATCCGCGCTCGACTGTCGCGACGATCACCGAAATTTACGATTATATGCGTGTTTTGTATGCGCGCGTTGGGCGTCCTCATTGTCTGGTGTGTGACCGACCGATTCATCGCGTAACAAAAGAGGAAATTTTGGAGAGCGTTTTGCGCGACGTGTCCAGCAAAAACAAAAAAGCTCGCGAGGTGTTTGGTGTTGCCATTAAAGACGCAAAGATCGGTATTTACGCTCCGGTTGTTGTCGGTCGAAAAGGCGAATACTATCAGTTGCTCTATGATTTGCTCGGCAAAGGCTACGATCGTGTCAAAATCGACGGCAAAGTGTTGCGTTTACGCGAGCAAATCATTTTGGATAAAAACAAGAAGCACGACATTGACGTTTTGGTCGATGAGATTTTTTTGAGTGAGTTCGTTGCTCCGGAAAAATCGGATAAATCTGCGGATAAGGCGTCGAGAGTACTCGATGTAAGTGTGCCCTTAACAAAGGCTTTTGAAAACGCCAAGGAACGCCTCTCCGAAGCCCTCGAAAAAGCCATAGAAGAGGCCGCAGGACTCATCAAAATCGAATTGCCCGCAAGTGGTGACGCGAAAAAAGGTTTGGCTACCGAAGACCGCCTTTTGTCCGTTAAATTTATGTGTCCGTACGATGGTTTTTCATATCCGGAAATCGAGCCACGCCTGTTTTCCTTCAACTCGCCATACGGTGCATGTCCGGAATGTAATGGTTTGGGAACGGAGGATTTTTTCACTGACAACCCGTGTCCGAAATGTAAGGGCGCGCGTCTGCGCGACGAAGCTCTTGGCGTACGTATTGACGGAAAAAATATTGTGGAGACAACAGCGATGTCGATTGACGTTGCCCAGAAGTTTTTCGACAGTTTGACATTGACGCCGACCGAGCGCGAAATCGCTAAAATTGTGTTGCGTGAAATCGAATCGCGTCTGCAGTTCATGGTCAATGTCGGCATTGAATATTTGACGCTCGATCGGCGTGCGCACACATTGTCCGGCGGGGAGGCTCAGCGCATTCGTTTGGCATCGCAGTTGGGCTCCGGTCTCGTCGGTGCGCTCTACGTTTTGGATGAGCCAACCATCGGCCTGCATCAGCGCGACAATGACCGGCTCATAAAAACGCTCATTCATTTGCGCGATCTCGGCAACACGATTATCGTCGTCGAGCACGATGAAGACACGATGTATGCTTCTGATTATATCGTTGATATTGGCCCTAAAGCCGGCATTCATGGCGGAGAAGTCGTGGTGCAGGGATGGCTGGAACCGTTGCTGACGGCGAAAACATTATTGCCGGGCAAAGGCAAAGAATCGTCGACTCTGGCATATCTGCGCGGCGAAAAAGTCATTCCAATTCCCGAAACCCGTCGCGAACCGAAAGGCAAAATCCAGATTCGTGGCGGAAATATTTTTAATATAAAAGATTTGAATGTCGATGTGCCGATAGGTTGTTTCAATGTGATCACCGGCGTTTCGGGTTCCGGAAAATCGTCATTCATGTATGAAATTTTGCATAAAAATCTGCAGGCGCGTTTGGAATTCCGTCATCGAACGGCGCAATTATATAATGTCGAAAGCATTGCAGGCACCGAATATCTTGGCCGAACTATTTTGATTGACCAGTCGGCAATCGGCAGAACACCGCGTTCGAACCCGGCGACATATACCGGTTCATGGTCGCATATCCGCGATTTGTTTGCCGCTTCATCCGAAGCCCGCGCGCGAGGCTGGGGTCCGGGTCGTTTCAGCTTCAATGTGAAGGGTGGTCGATGTGAAGCCTGCCAGGGAAACGGCGAAATTGCCGTCGAAATGCACTTTTTGCCGACGGTCTACGTCCCATGCGAAGTCTGCGGCGGCAAGCGCTTTACCAAGGAAACCCTTGAAATCCGCTATAAAAAGAAGAACATTTTCGAGGTTCTGAAAATGACCGTTGACGAAGCCCTGACATTTTTCGAGGATATTCCTTCTATTTATGATCGGTTGAATACCTTGCAGGAAGTGGGTCTCGGCTATCTGGAACTCGGTCAATCCGCGACGACTTTGTCCGGTGGTGAAGCTCAGCGCGTCAAAATTTCCTCGGAACTGTATCGCGCGCATCTGCAAAAAACGATTTACCTCCTCGACGAACCGACGGTCGGTCTTCATTATGACGACGTTGCGAAATTGATTGAAATTCTCCAGCGTCTCGTGAACAAAGGCAACACCGTTGTCGTCATCGAGCACAACCTCGACCTGATTTGCGCCGCCGACTACGTCATCGACATCGGCCCCGACGGCGGTTCAAAGGGCGGCAAGCTCGTGGCGAAAGGCACCCCTGAAGACGTCGCCAAAAACAAGAATTCGTATACCGGCACGTATTTGGCGCGGCATTTGAAGAAGAAATAAGACACAAATAAAAAAGAGTCTTCACGCCGAAGCATTGAAGACCCTTTTGGATAAAACACCACTTTGAAACCGTCATGGTCGCCACTCGTTGGATAGGCTACAGAGATTGCTTGGAAATCTATTTCATCCTCGCAGAGCTCTACCGCTAGCGTCAATAGTGTAATGTGTTGGGGTGTGTTGCACGTCTTTTCCCCCGAAATCCTCAAGATTAAGTTTCCCTAATCTGGTTATATCTTATCACACTAAACTTATTTGTCAAGTATTTTCAATTTCTTTTTTTATATAAACAAAAGTAGCCTTCTATTAAGAGCTTTATCCGGATTAATCTTTGATCGATTTGGTTTGAATTAAGAAATAAAAAGAGCGTCGTAGTAATTACGACGCTCCTTCATCCAACTTGCTGCCCGCTAGTTCCGCCAAGGCTTTTGGTCAGTTGGGGTATCTTTGAAACCTACGGTGTTCTTGTTCCCGTGCTTGTTTTCCTTGAAGAGAAAAGCAAAAAAGAAGAAGGTAACCGCAGCTCCAAATAAAGAGGCGAACGAGATGGTTTGAACCACTAGGTTCGTGTGATCGCCCCTACCGAGACTGAGGCTGATTTCAATACCAGCAAGACCAGCACCGACCGCAGCAAAGATGGTTGCAACCAACCAAAAACGATTAATACGCATAAGCTAATTTTTAGGTTTATTGTTTAGGAAAACCAAGGCCTCCTTTCAAAAGCCAATCCCAACTAAGAAATAAAAGGACTATTTTTATAGCAGTAACATATCATAGTATAGTTTATCTGTCAAACTATCTCTAATTTTAGAAAAACAAATAATAGAGTTAAAAAGTATGGCTATAGTTAAAACGGCAACGTGAACGTCATCGCGTTCTCGTTCGATTTTTCCCAGTGTTTTGTGTCCAGTTTTATATCGCGCGATAATCCTTTTTCGCCGTTTGGTCCGACTGCAAAAAAATCCTTGTATTTTAAATGGCCGTTTTTGAGGGCGTAATCATAGAGGTCTTTTGTGATTTTGACGTCGTCGATGCAGTATTTTATGATTTTGTCGATTTCGCCGCTCTGCCACCAGGTGATTGCGTCGAGTCCGTGTCCGGATTTTTTCACGCCCAGGGTTGCCTCGGCAATGGTGTCGAGTTTAATGCGCCGGCCGAGAACGTTGCGCACTTCGACGAGCAGGTCGAGGCTTTTTATTTTGCTCAAATCGCCCGAATAATATTTATTGAGCAGGGGAATATCGAAATGGTCGCCGTTGAAGGTGATGAGCATGTCGGCCTGTTCCAGAATCGGCCAGAGTTTCGGAAAATCGGCCTGAAGGAAGCTCGAAATTCCATTGTCGCCGGTCGGAGCGATGCCTTTTTCCGGATCGCCCGAATCGTGGATGCAGACAACCGAAATGTCGAGGTCGACGGGATCGTTCGACGCCACGTCTTGAAAAGTATTTTTTGTTTCAACGTCGAAGGTGATTTTGCGCATATTATTCAAAAGCTCGCTCTTCGCCTGTCTTTAAATTTTTAATTTTGTATGCGCCGGTTTTCGCTTCGTCTTCGCCCACGACAATGATTTCGGGAATACCGCGCTTGTCGGCATTTTTGATCTGGTCGCCGATTTTTTTGTATGAGAAGTCGACGGCGACGCGTGAGCCATTTGCGCGCAATTTTTCGGCGATTTGTGTCGCAACATCCGATTCGGCAGGCGATACGACGCAGATATAATAGTCAGCCGATGCCGGTATTTGCAGATTCTTCAAAAGGTTGTGGGTCTCAAGAAAATCCCGCATTGTCACATCGCCCATGCCGAAACCAACCGCCGGTATTTTGTCTCCGCCAAAAAGAGAGGTCAGGTTGTCGTAGCGACCGCCGCCGAAAAGGGCACGGCGGTTTTCTGGGTTGGTGTCGAAGATTTCGAATACAATCCCAGTGTAATAATCAAAACCACGAGCAAGAGTACTGTCGAACCTCACATTTTTGAGGCCGACATTTTTTAGAATTTTGAAAAAATCTTTTAATTCCTGATTTTCTTCTATATCGAAATTGACTTTATCGATGCTGATTTCTTTCATTGCTTTATCGAAATCCTCGGGTTTCATCTTATTTTTTTTGTCGAGAAGACGTATGCCTTTTGAAAGTTCGTTTTCGTTCTTGAGTTTTCCTTCAAATATTTTCTTGAGAAGTTCGCGACTATTTATGCGTATTTCAAAATCCTCATCTTTCGCACCGAAAGCTTTCATAATATTGTATGCAACTAAAATAATTTCAGCGTCTGCCTCAATCCCATCAACGCCAAAAATGTCTGCATTCAATTGCCAGTGTTCACGCAAACGACCACGTTGGGGATTTTCATAGCGAAACAAATTAGGAATCGAATACCAGCGCAAAGGAAATGTGAGTTCACGCCGTTTAGCGGCAACCATACGTGCAACTGTCGGAGTCATTTCGGGGCGCAGAGTAACCTCGCGATCGCCGCGGTCGGTAAAAGTGTATGTCTGTTCATTGACGATTTCTTCGCTAGATTTAGCGCGATACAATTCGGCCGGTTCTAAAATAGATGCATTGTATTCTTCGTAGCCGTATTTTTCGCAAACGCCACGCCAAATATCGAAGATCTTCTTCTCTATTGCCATATCGGCAGGAAAGAAGTCTCGTACGCCTTTGTATGATTCGGTCGAAATTTTGCTCATGCGCAGTATTGTAGCAAAAACTAGCCAAATAAAAAAGCGCTTCGGTATGTTCAATTGAACAGAGATCGAAGCGCTTGATATCTGAATACTTGTCAGACTCCTTTTTGTTTGGACAGTGCTAATCCGATTCCGAGAGTTAAACTCGCGATGAACCAAATAACAACTGGCCACGTAAAACTGACAAATACAATTTTCCAAAATCCAGCATTAAAGCAGGAAGATGCGATGAAACCGCCGATGACAGATGTGATTGACCACACCCACGATGTCGGAAGTGGCCCGCGCCACCCCGTGAAGTACGTGCTGATGGCTCCAGCGAAGGTAACTGCACATGTGGTGCCGATAAGCCATTTGAGGAATTTCAAAACATTCATACCGTCGAATACTCTACAATAATATATGAATTTATGCAATAATGCGGGAATGGATACAATAGTGCTTCTCCAGAAAAATGTCGGTGAAACACCTCTCGAATGTCTCGAACGTTTTCGCGCATCGAAAATTGTCGAAGGGCACACTGAATTCGTAGGTCTGTCGATGACGTATGCGGGCAGGCTTGATCCGGTGGCTTCGGGTAGTATGCTCGTTTTACTTGGTGAAGAATGTAAAAACAAGGAGAAATATCTTAATCTCGAGAAAGAATATGATGTTGAGATTTTATTTGGTATCGAGACTGATACGCAAGATGTCTTGGGATTGATTACTCGTGTTAACGTCGATGTCGTTTCAGCAAAAAATATAATGGATATTGATTTACAAAAATATGTTGGAAAATTTACGCAAAAATATCCGGCGTATTCTTCGAAAACTGTTGATGGAAAACAATTGCATACGCATGCACGCGAGGGTACTTTGCCGAGAGATGATGAAATGCCGAGCCGTGACGTCGAAATTTATTCGATTAATGAGATGAATCGGCGGACATTGACCGGTGCTGAAATTGCAGCAGATGCAATTGAACGAATTGAAAAAGTCACTGGTGATTTCAGACAAAAGGAAATTATCAAAAGTTGGAAAAAATTTGGATTTAACGAGAAAAATTCATATACAGCAAATTATTTTCAATTATTGAAAATTCGCGTCACATGCAGTTCAGGAACATATATGCGTTTACTTGCGCAGCGCATCGGCGAAGACGCCGGAACAGGAGCAATCGCTTTTTCGATTTGTCGTACAAAAATAGGGAATTTCTAATTTGTGACATTGTTTGACAGCTTATATATGTAGTGTTAACTTTATTCAAGCGTTACATAAACCACTTGAACGACGGAGACAATGTATGAGTACAAAATCAAAAAATAAAAGATGCACCTTGAAGCATATTCTTGCAAAGGCCAAAAACTGCGGTGCGATTGAAATTCAGTACCACAAGAAATCGGCTGACAAATGGGTTTTGTTGGTTACAATGTTCGGAAAACGTTTTTTCCGGATCATATTTCATGAAACGGGTGAGCTTGTGTCGCTGACACCTATTACTGTCGCTGACAGAATCAATGATGCGCCAGTTACGACCATGCTTGTTCATTACCTTCCCGGCCGAGCTTCACTTATCCCAGTCCACTGACAGCAAGATTGTTTTCAAAAAAGCCCCTTATTGGAAGGGGCTTTTTTTATCATTTACTTTATATCCGTTCGTCTCGCTTTCGCGCGGTCGAGTTCGGTTAGAAATCGTTTACGCAAACGTACAGATTTGGGCGTGACTTCGAGATATTCGTCTTCGCGCATCAGCTCGAGGCCACGTTCGATGGACAATTCATAATGAGGGACGAGCATGAGGGCTTCGTCTTTACCAGATGAGCGCATGTTTGAAAGAGCTTTGCCTTTTGTCGGATTCACGTCGAGATCGTCGCCTTTTGAAGTGTCGCCGATAACCATACCTTCATATACTTCGACAGCCGGACCAATGAAGAGTCTGCCGCGTTCCTGAAGGTTCCAGAGTGAGAATCCGAGCGATTTGCCAGATGCCATAGAAGTCATTGATCCTGATTCGCGCTTTTCAATTTCGCCGGCATATGGTTTGAAATCAACGAAGCGGCTCGCCAAGATACCTTCACCTTTAGTGTCGATGACGAAAGCGTTGCGATAACCGAGCAATCCACGGGTAGGAATTTCAAAAAGCATACGGACTTGGTTGTCTTTCTTTCTCATGTCAGTCATAACTGCTTTTCGCTTGCCTAATTTTTCGATAATTGTTCCCGAGTATTCTTCAGGAATATCGATGGTCACTTCTTCGAACGGTTCACTTTTTACGCCGTCGATGTCTTTGACGATAACCTGCGGCTGCGAAACCTGTAGTTCGTAACCTTCGCGACGCATATTTTCGAGGAGAATCGCAACGTGGAGTTCACCGCGGCCGTAAACCTTATACGCATCGCTCTGGCTGAAGTCGACTTTGAGGCCGACGTTGATTTCAAGTTCCTTTTCAAGTCGTTCGCGAATCTGTCGTCCTGTGACGAATTTTCCTTCGCGTCCCGCAAAAGGCGAGCTGTTGACGAGGAAGTTAAGGCTGATGGTCGGTTCGTCGATTTTAATGGCTGGCATTGCGGCTGTGTCGGCGCTTTCGACAATAGTTTCTCCGATGAAAATATCAGGCAAACCGGCAATCATGGCAATGTCTCCGGCACGAGCCTCTTTTGTTTCGACGCGCTTCTTTCCTTCAAATGTGAAAATTTTTGTAATTTTGCCCGGCACCGTCGTTCCATCGATTTTTTTAACGAAAACCGCTGCACCATCTTTTAAAACTCCATCATAGACACGGCAAATAGCGAGACGTCCAAGGAAATTGTCGTAACCGAGATTGAAAACTTGAGCCTTCAACGGAAGGTTAGCCTGTTCGGGTGTATTTGCAGCCGGAACATGCGACAAAATAGTATCCAAAAGGGGAGTCAGGTCTTTGCCTTCATCCGTCAGTTTCATTTTCGCCCAACCTTGGCGGCCAACTGCGTAAACCGTTGGGAAATCGATTTGCGAATCGTTCGCGCCGAGTTCGAGGAAAAGTTCGAGAACCGCTTCATGCGTCGCATCCGGATTTGCCGCCGGCTTGTCAATTTTATTGATAATGACGATTGGTTTGAGGCCAAGTTCAAGAGATTTTTTCAAGACGAAGCGAGTCTGCGGCATCGGACCTTCCTGTGCGTCCACGACGAGAAGCACCGTGTCGATGGAGCGGAGAATGCGCTCAACCTCTGAACCGAAGTCGGCGTGGCCGGGCGTGTCGACAATGTTGATTTTTGTGCCTTTGTAATTGATCGAAGTGTTTTTGGCATAAATGGTAATGCCGCGCTCTTGTTCGAGAGCGTTTGAGTCCATCGAACCCTCGTCGCCATGTCCGCACTGGGTCATGATGGCGTCGGTGAGCGTGGTTTTGCCGTGGTCCACGTGGGCGATAATTGCTATGTTTCGTATTTCCATTTGATTTCAGAATAAAAAGAGGCCGAAGGCCTGTTTGTGAGGCTCTATTAAAGCATAAAACAGGCCAAAAAGTCAACCTGTTTCGAAATAAAATAACCGCGCTTGACCAGCGCGGTTATGATTACTTTATCTACTCACGTTTCCGTTTTTGTTTCTTCCGGCCAAAGTGCATATATGCATTTGCCCTTTGCCCGTTCGATGTGTTCCGCGGCGAGTTCCTCAAGCGCATAGACTAGTGCGGGGTAGGTGTATTTTTCGCCGATACACTTTTTTTGGGCTTTATCCCAGATTTCCTTCTGCTTTGACATTGGCACGCAGACCATGATCCTGAGAGCTTTTGAACTCATCTGCCCCGACGTGCGGGATTCTTTTTCAAGACAATCCCGTAGTTCGGGATCGAGATTTACTACGGCCAAGACAAGTGCCATGTTTCCAGTGGTGTCGACGAATTTTTCCGCGAGCATTTTCAACGAGTGTCCGTGTTGGTTCATCAACGTATGGAGTGCTTCACTCATTGCAATGACGCGGTGGTCTCCGCTGTGATGTTTGTCCATGTAGGTCAGAAGCATCGGGTTGCTCGGCCATTTTCGCATCGATTTTTGTCTTGAAATCAATGGCGCGACGACGGATTGTTGTATGATCGAGGGTGGAATCGTTTCGACAATTTTTGGTAAAGCCACCGTGGCCGTTTTATTTGCCCGAACTATTGGAGGCAAAACGAGAGAGTTGTTCTCGACTGTTTCCACTTTAACTTTTTCCAATTTCGGTCCGGCAATAATTTCCCATTCAGCAATGGTGTCTCCATGGGAGAAGAAACGAATTTCCTCGCTTGATCCGGATAATTTCTCCGGCGGCAAGTAAATGCGGCCGGTTTCGATATATTCCTTTGCGCCTTTTAATTTTACCTCGTGGTATATCGTAAACGGCATGTAGGTGTTAGAGGGGTTAGGAGTATATTCAATCATGATCGGCTGTTTGTCCGCCGTCGCAATCGTCTGATCTTTTCCCGGGTCTGGACCTTTGACGTCGGTAAAACTGCATTTACGCAAAAAATAGATTGCGTTGGCGTCGTCATCTTCGGGATTTTCGCTTTTTTTTGAAACGACGATTGACCTTATTTGCAATGTTACCCTTTTGGGGTTGTGTGCGGTGGGTGCCGGCTGCGGTTGTTTTTTCTCAAGTTTTTTCATAGTTAGTTTTGTTTTTTCAAGGTGTGCAGTAAAGCACACGAGCAGTTTGTTTCGGTTTTTGTCTAAAAAAATCATACCATAAATTAAAAAATAATTCAATACTTTATGAATAGAAACATACAATTCTATTGCTGTATGGCGGTGTATAAAAAAAAACGCGTTCGGGGGTGCCGAACGCGCGTGTTAAGTAACGAAAGATAAAGAATTTCAGAATCAAGTGCAGGCTACTTGCACCAGTTGCGCCGGCCGTTCCGTTTGGGGGAACACTTGGGAGACTTGGAACGGTAGTTGGAAGGTCTGGATGATCTTTTCGGCAACCTGATGTTTTTGAATGTGCGTGTTGTCGATCAACAGCAGGTTTCCGCGATTCTCACTGATGCCGTAATTTTCGAGTTCGGCAATGATCGGGTGAGTTTTATCGAGATAAATTTCCATCCGCCGTGCCCGGCTTGCAGGAGTTTCATCGTCACGATCCGGACGCAACGGCCGATTAATACAGACTTCAATTGGTGTCGTAAACCAAATGACTCGGGGCGCAAATCCGCGCTCCCGAAGAAAATTGATAATTTTCATTTGCCCGACCGTTCGGGGAATGCCGTTCAATTTGATAAGGCGCTGCGCCTTGTTTTGATAAATCCAACGTTTTGCTGCCCATACAGCAGTGCCATCACTCGCTAGGTCTCGGCTTTTAAGGGCCTCGTCTTCGGGGCCGCCGGGATTTCGGGCTGCGATATCCTTCAAGACCGGGCCAGTTTTGAATACTGGGATTCCCAGATTGACTTCAAACGCATCGGTTTGTGCGTCTTTGCCGACCACCGGCGGCCCAAGATAAAGGTAAGCCGTTTTCGGTAGTTTTGAATCGCTAACATTATTTTCCAGGGAGTCTGTTTGTCGTGCCACAATGTGCCTTTTTTTTTGTTGTTTCTTGTTTATATGAGCTGAAAAATTCTTTTTCCATGTTTGGTAAAGATCAGCCTAAAAAATATCTTACCAGTTATTATGAAAAAGTAAAGGGGTGGCAAATGTATGGAAAAGTAGTTCAAATTTTGAAGAATATGAGTGTGTCCTTTACATGTTTTGAAATTCGATTTATTACCAATTCTTTATCAAAATTTTAACTTTTCTTTAGAGAAATTTCATCGCGCGCGAGTACACTTGATGTATGAAATTAAACGCGGTTGAATTTGTGAAGAGGGTTATGGCCGACGGCATTCGTCTTGGCGTATCCGATGTGCATATTGATCCGTTTCCGGATGGATCGACCGTACGTTTTCGTATTGACGGTCTGCTTCAAAATTTCTGCGATATTCCGCAATCGATTCATTCCGAAGTGATCGCACGAATTAAAATCTTGGGCGGATTGCGTACTGATGTCCATGTCACACCGCAGGATGGTCGATTTCGGCATGAGGAATGCGATATACGGGTTTCGATTTTGCCGACTCATCATGGCGAAAATGCTGTCATTCGAATTTTAGCTTCACCGAAGTCGGATTTGACGCTGGCCAATCTTGGTTTTTCGACAAGCGATACCGGTCGAATTGAAAAAATCTTGGCGCGCAAACAAGGTTTGATTTTGGTGACTGGCCCGACCGGTTCGGGAAAGACAACGACATTATATGCGTTGCTGGCTTTGCTTAATAAAAGTGAGACCTCAATTGTGACACTCGAAGATCCGGTCGAGTATGCCCTGAAAGGCGTTTCGCAAGTCCACGTCAATTCGAAATACGGTGTTTCGTTTTCATCAGGATTGCGGGCGATTCTGCGTCAGGATCCGGATATTATTATGGTTGGCGAAATTCGCGATGCAGAAACTGCACGTATTGCTGTGCACAGCGCTTTGACGGGGCATTTGGTTTTATCGACATTGCATACGAATTCGGCCGCAGCCGCAATCCCGCGTCTACTCGACATGGGTGTCGAGCCGTATCTTTCAGCCACAACATTATCGCTCATTATTGGACAGAGATTGATTCGAAAAAAAGATGGTATGTCGTATAGAGGCCGTGTTGGCGTATACGAAACTCTCATTGTTGATGATAATGTTAGAAAAATGATTCTCAATCGCTCACCCGCGGATGAAATTGTTGAAAAAGCCCGCGAATACAGTATGAGGACCATGTACGAAGACGGCATGGAAAAGGTCGAACAAGGAGTAACTACTCGTGAGGAATTGATCCGCGTACTCTATGAATAATTGGACGGTATAAAAACCTATAAAAAATAAAGATATGAAAATAAAGAACGTCACTTTTTCAATTGGCGAGCAGATTCGCATTGCCCGACGAATTGGAACGTTGTTGGGGGTCGGCATGAGTATTTCTGAAGCACTTCTGTTCATTGAAAAATCATTATCGGGAAAAAAGAAACAAATCATGTCGTATATGATTGGTGAAATTTTGCATGGACGTCTCTGTTCTGATATATGTGCGGAGGTGAAGGCTTTTGACAAGTCTCTTGTTCATATGATTACTATTGGAGAAAAATCAGGTTCAATCGAAACGGCGTTTACGCAGGCGGCCACACTCTTGGAAAAACGCCAAGCACTGTCGCGAAAAATATACGGAGCACTCGTCTATCCAGGATTCATAGCCTGTGCAACTGCCGGTATCGCATTGTTTCTGGTTGTCTATATTTTCCCGAAAATAATTCCATTGATAGTGAGTATGAATATACCGCTTCCGTTTCTGACGAGGCTTCTCATCTTCGTAAGTCGTACGATTATATATCATTGGCTCATTATTATAATTGGCCTTATTTTGGTAGCAGTATGTATATTTCTGATATGGAAATATCTGCGTCTATTTAGAAGAGCGATCCGAATTATATTCATGAGCGTGCCGTTCGCTGGTCCAATTACTCGTTCAAAAATTCTCATTCAAATATTTAAACCTTTGGGACTTTTACTCGCACATGGCGAGCATATTCCGGAAGCGTTGATATCTGTAGCTGGAATTATTGTTAATGATGAATACAGCGATTCATTGCGTGCGGGTGCGACACACGTGACAAAAGGCGAATCGTTCAGTGCGTATATTTCTGACCAGTCACATTTGTTTCCACAATTAGTTTCGGACTTTCTTGAAACTGGTGAAAAAACTGGAGGAATTGCGACGGCGTGTGAACATATTGCGGCTTTATATGAATCCGAAGTCGAAGAATCAATTAAAAGCATTTCTTCAATTATCGAACCGGTACTTATGTTGGGAATGGGATGCGTTGTTGGGGGAATTGCACTTTCAATTGTAATGCCGATTTATGAAATTACTGGAAATCTCTCGAAATAGCAATAAAAGGAATATTATAATCTCGCAATATGGACGAAGAGGTTTTCTCGTAATGGAAGCATTGATTGCATTGGCACTTTTGACTCTGCTTATTCCGGCCGCATTGGATTTGTCATGGTCAAATGGAGCTCTTTCGATGGCGGTGCATGCGAGACTTGATTCATTATCGACAGTTTCTGATTACATTAAAAATGCGGCGATGAATCAGACAGCAAGTTCGACACTTCAATATCAGCATGAATTTGGCGGATCAAGTTGTGCGATTGTTCCGAGTGATCCCAACAAGGGTTTTATCGATGCTGATATCTATCCTTCGAATCTCAATTTAAATGGGATTGGAACATCTCTTGTTGCGCACGATGGTTTTATTTATGAAACCGTTGTTCCGAATTCAAGATCGTATCCGGATTTCTTTATTATTGACGATCGAAATTCTTCAACACCAGCAATTGTTTCTTCACTTGTTACTGGTCCGGGGTTGGCTGGAATTGTAGTTGCGGGTTATTACGCATACGTTGCGAATGAAAGCACTGTATCCCAACTTCGTGTAATTGATATTCACGACAGAACGCATCCAATTATTATAGGGCAAATCAAATTACCTTTGCCGACGGCGTCGACGACGGAACCTTCGGCGTCGAGTATTTTTTACGATGAGGGGTATGTATATCTTGGTACGCAAAAATGGGATGGTAATGAGTTCTCAATACTTGACGTTTCAAATCCAAAAAAACCATTATACGTCAATGGTTTTAAAACTGGATCGCTTGTCAATTCGATATATGGAAATGGCGGGTATGCATATCTTGCTTTGCCGGCGACAGACGTTCAAATGGATATTATTGATGTTCGGAATCCTAATTCAATTGTCGATTTATCTCATGTCGCGCCAGCAGGCTCGGCGGTATTGGAAGGAAAGACTTTTGCGTATGATAACACAACAAAAACCTTGTATTTCGGGCGATCTGGCGGAGGCTTCAATAATACGAATCAGTATGAATTGTTTTCCTATAATCTTGCCGTTGATCCATATGCCCAACATCCGAATTATGTTCGCGATATTCCGGGTGGGGTGTATGGCATAGCGTATTCGAATGGATATATTTTTTTGGCAACAGGTGATGCAAACGCAGGCTTCCAAATTTGGAAAAATGATTTTTCAAAGGAAGTGTATTCGGCAGTATTACCGGCAAAACCAATTTCATTATCGTGCGATCATGACCGGTTGTATTTTTCACTTTCAAATTTAAATGGTTTTGTGACGGTTGTTCCGCATTAATTTGGTTTATAACATTTGAAATATTTATGACATTAATTGAACTTCTCATATATATAGGTTTGCTTGCAATTATCATGGCGGGTTCAGTTTTTTCGGCGTATTCGATTTTACTTTCGATCGAAACTCAAAACCAGATTCAGGATCAACAGTTAATTTATCAAACAAATTCAGTACAGTATGAAAATAAAAGCTAATCAAAAAAACAGCGGTTTTGTAGCATTAGTGTCGGCTGTACTGGTGTCGGCGTTTCTCTTGGCTATGGTACTTCAAAATACGATGACGGTTGCTTTGCTCTATGATGAAGTTAATCATAAACAACATCGGCTTTTGGCGGTTCAATCAGCTTCATATTGTTTAGATCACGTCATTTTGGAATTGACGCATGATTATTTTTATCAAATTTCATCGTCGACTGATGTTTCATATGTGTCCGGATATTGTTCTATTGTTTCGGTTGGTGAAACAGTCGGGGGAGTGGTGGGAGACGGGCAGATAACAATCACTGTCAGTGGAATATCGTACGGAATTACCACGACAATTGTTGAACAAATTAAATTGTCAGATGGAAAGATTAGCTTAATTTCTGGACGAACTTATTTTTAGTCTTTACAAGTTTTATTAAATGATTTCTCGTTGATTTTTTATCAAAATTTTAACTTTTCTTTAGAGAAATTTCATTTAGGTTTTGTATACTTTTTTCATTATTATAAATTAAAAATAATTAAAAATAAAAATATGAATATAAAGAAAAAAAGAGGTTTTACATTAATTGAAATTCTGGTGGTTATCGGAATTATTGCAATTTTGGCGGCGGTTGTGTTGGTTGCGGTTAATCCGAGCCGTCAATTTAAATTAGCCCGTGATTCACAGAGAGTCAGCAATGTTAATTCAATTTTGAATGCAATTGGCCAAAATATGGCGGAACACGGAGGTGTATTTATGTGCGGAATGCTCCAGACTCAAATTCCAACACAGGGAAGCGATATGGTTGGGCCAGCATCTTCGCAACCGAATGGTTTTGATATAGCAAATTGTCTTGTGCCGGCATACATTTCGTCGTTGCCGTTTGATCCTTCGGTGATTGGAGCACGTTATAACGGTCCCTCGGATTACGATACAAAATATCTTGTGTCACAGGATGTTGACGGGCGAGTTACTGTGACAGCAACTGGTGAAATTAATCAAGGCCAACCAATAGCTGTGACGCGTTAGAAAGAAACAGTGGCATTGTTATATAATGTCCCGCGATAGGGTATTATATATGTGATGAATCTTACGCCGCCAACCAGCCGCCAAAAAATATATTTGCTCGCAGTTTGCGCTGTTTTACTTATCCTTGTTATATGGATATTGAAAAATGGTTTGCCGCATCGAAACAGAATAGTGTATTCCGGATCAGGAATCGCTTCTTCGGAAGTGGTTCCTGTTGCTGCGTCCAGTACAAAATCTCTGCTTCCACCCTTAAAAATATCCACTCTTTCTTCTTCGCCTCCGATCGAAAAAACATCTTCACCTCTCGATACTATTTCAGCAGAATCATATATTGTAGGAAACGCTGCGACCGGACAAATATATTTTTCTAAAAGTCCGACACTGGTAAACGGTTCCGCTTCGATTAGCAAACTTTTTACGGCAATCGTCGCAGAGGAAAATATGAATCCGAATCAAGTGATACAGATTACGCCGGCAATGCTAGCGGTGTATCCGAATTCTTACGGGATCTTGCTTGGTGAAAAATTTTCTCTCAGTGATCTGCTCTATGCCATGCTTCTTCAATCGAATGATAATATTGCCGAAGGAATTGCCATGACATACAGTTCGCCTGATACATATATAATTGCTGCATCAGGAACGATTCCCTCGGAATCAACTTTTATCCAAAAAATGAATGCACTTACCGCATCGCTTAATTTGACGCAGACGCATTTTGCCGATGCTTCCGGTTTGGACGCCGGTAATGTCACCGATGCGAAGGACTTATTTTCATTTGCACAATATTTGTATAAAAATCAGCAACCGCTTCTCGATATTACTAATACATATTCATATACTGTTGCGACGACGACTGACCATTTAGGTCACGATTTTCTTAACATAGATCCGTTTGTCGGTGACCCACATTATATTGGAGGAAAAACTGGACGTACTGATTTGGCTGGCGAAAATATGTTATCGATTTTTAATTATACATCAACAAAAGGCGATAATTATCCCATTGTTGTCATCGTACTTCACAGCGATTTGTCCGAACGACAGAATGATACGTCGCGATTATATCTTCAAGCAATTGATCTGATTAATTCCGGCAAATAGAAACAAAAAGAAAACAAAAAAATTAAAGATTGGAAGTGATCTTAAAAATACCCGTGACTAACTTTGAAGCCGAGCCACACTCCGGTTAGACCACCAACAGCGCTCAATAATATTGAAGACATTGAAAATACAGACGCACCCCAAAGATCGGGAATATATGCACCAACTGTTCCACCGACGGTAACGCAAATCCAGATAAATGCTTTTGGAGACATAGAATTATGATGAAATATTTGCTATAATAGTACCATGATACAAATATTCGACAATGTACTTAAACGAAACAATGTCAAAATTGGCTGGATTGATGGATCTCATATTCACGATTATACCGGCAAAGACCTTGGTTATTTTGGCGATAATAAGATTTGGGATCTCTCCGGAAAAAGAATCGCGTTTATTGAAGGAGAATATATTTATCTCACCGGCAGTTCCAATAAAATTCGACTTGAAGATAAATTAAAGGATGTGATTGGCGGAAATGTTTCTGACCTTTGTCGAGTCGCGATTACTTTTTTTCTCGGTTAATAGTTCAAAAAAAACGGCGTAAAGCCGTTTTTTTTGATCCTAGTATGGATTTCTGAAATTGGTTTATCTAGAAACCAAACATATGAGAGAAGAATCCGCCGATTGCTCCGAATATGCCACCGCCGCGTCCTTGTGGTCCACCGCGTGGTCCTGTTGATGAAGCGTTACCGTTATTTATCGGAGCTTTCTCGTCAATCACTGATGAAGCAGTGACGGAAGTTCCATTTACTGAACCCTGAACAATGACGTTATCACCGACGGAGAGGCTTGATACGGTTATCGTGTTTTGTCCTTCGACGATTTTTGCATTCGAAGCTTCAACCGTGTAGGTGATATTGCTTTTGTTTGTGATTATGAGTGAAGTTCCATTTATTGCGGAAATATTTCCTGCAATGACCGGCTGTCCGTTACCTGTTATTGGAGCTACATTATTTACTGTCGTGCTACCTGTAGAAGAGCCGAAACCTCGATGAGAATCTCCAGGTTCACCCTGGTAGGTAGTTGAGCCTATACCCATACCTTCATGCATTCTACCAGCACCATTCATCATTGGAATAATACCATCACGAATAGTTGTGGCTGTAACGTTTGTGCCATTTACCGTACCTTGGACTACGACTGTGTCACCGACTACTATATTCGATACAGTGCTTGCTGCATTATTTTTAAAGATTGTTGCATTTGTTGCATCAACGGTAAATGTTGTCGGTGTAGTAGTGATTGTGGAAGATCCGAAACCAAAGCCAGCGTGTGATCTCTGGGTGACTGTTAAAGAGTTGCCATTAATAGCAGATACTGAACCTACAACAGCCGGACGTACACCCATCATTGGGCCCTGTTGAAGACGACTATTTTCACCATTCCATCCTCCACCAATCTGAGCGGTACTATTTCCAGTTGCCGCATCGGCAAAACTATTTGAAAGAGGAATCGCTATGGCTGCTACAGCCAAAGTAGCTGTTATTACAACTCCTGAAGCATATTTAGTATATTTCATATTTTTATTTATTTTTTTTTAAGTTATCTTGCAAATTTATATTATAGGGCGAATAATCGATATTGTAAGTGACGTTGCAGCTTACTTTATCATAGTACGCCTAGCGTCATTCTTTTATTTCACATACGTTGTCATGATTTATTGTTAAAATATGTAAAAAGTCCCACCTCGTCATGTGTCGAGGCGGGACTTTTGATTTGAATATTTCCTAAACGGTTTCTTCAGTAATGAAATGTACACACCCTCGCCAATCCAACAGAGAAGGAATGGAACAATCACGTATACACCGTCGTCGCATGCGGTCAGAAAAACGAGCCAGTATGCGAATAACTTTCGTCGTTTGTCATGCATAAGTTTTTTCTTTCTTCACGCTGTAAGGGAGTTTTGAACCGCTACGAGCGACTCGGTTTGCTGGACGAAATCTACATTATTTATGAGAAATGTCAATGATTTTTTGTCCTACGTATGATAGTATGAACATATGACTAAAAAAAGAATCTCCAGCGGGGTAGTACATACAGTACCGATTGATTTACGGAAAATGCTTGTTTCTGCACCGACGTCATTGGCGGCGTGGGAGGATATTACTCCATTAGCGCGCAACGAATGGATATGCTGGATTGAATCCGCTAAAAAACCTGAAACGAGAACCCATAGAATCAAGAGAACTCAAGAAAGTTTGACACAAGGAAAACGCCGTCCGTGTTGCTGGGCTGGCTGTCCCCATCGATAAGTTACAAGATTTAACGATTCGATTTTTTAAGTTCGTTTATCTCTTTTTCCAACTTTTTAATATTGATGTGAAGTTGTTTTGTCTGCATCATGAACTTGTCTTCAAAATGACTGGTGTGGTGGGCTAGTTTTTGGGCAACGTTCATCATTTCGGTGATGTCTTCCATTGCAAGAAGTATAATCGGCGGCGAAGATGGCGCATTTTCCTTGAAATGAATTTGTCGGGCGTTCAAAATCATTATTTTTCGTCCGATGAAAGGGAATTTATGGTCGACTTCAAAACCTTTGAAAAATGTCTGCTTCGGCAGGATTTCCTCGAGAAGTTTTTTGAGAGCGGGAATATTCCACTGTCCATTGCCGAGTTTGTATACTAATTTATTTTCCGTATCAGATTCTTCGACTTGAAACGTTCGATAAAATGATTCGTTCGCGGCCATGACGCAAAGTTTTTTATTTAAAATTAAAAATGGTTCGTGCACAGTATCGACAATAGTTTTTATATACGTCCAGCTCTCCGCCCAGATGCGTTCAGCAAGATCGGTTCCATCTAAATTTGGATCGTCTTTT
>Ga0302319_10001574_pt1 | contig 50832 bp, 50 predicted proteins | sample Bog_T0_2_FD_203319 | JGI IMG/M metagenome (GOLD analysis project Ga0302319, IMG submission 203319) | Peat permafrost microbial communities from Stordalen Mire near Abisko, Sweden - Bog_T0_2 | ecosystem: Environmental > Terrestrial > Soil > Wetlands > Peat | place: Sweden: Abisko, Stordalen Mire... | reverse complement strand
CAAGTTTCTTCATGAATTTCACCTTTTTCTACCCAGGCGCAGCGTCACTTGCTCTTTGCGCACTGAGGCGCACCAGGTAGCTTTCACGTTAGGGCCATCCCGCCGCACAGTCTGAGCAATAAGGCTCAGAGCATGGATGGCAGTTGGTCCGGGGTGGACGTCAAAATTGCCGATTTCTGCCGAGTTTTGATAAAGCGGCGTGAGACTCTCAACATCTGAGGATGCACATCGATGGCCATTCTCATAGATGAATTTTTCGCCTTTTAATCTGCGTTTGCCGGGATTGTCTGCCCCCGGGTCTTGTATTTTTTTCCGGGAAGTGTGCAAAATTGAACATATTTTCCCTTCCCCGGTGCCATACTGTGGGAAAATACGGCGGCGAGTGTGCCGCCGAGTTGTAGATTGTGGGTGTTTAGCGGGGGTGGGCAGCTTCCGGCGCTCAGCGCTCCAACGAAGGTTGATGAGTTTCCCTTTTGTCGCCTAAACTCACTTTTGCAGTGTGGCAATGCGGTCGCACGCCGCTCTGCAAGGTTCCGCGTGCGACCGCAACCGGAAGGAGGCCAACTCGATGGTTGAACTTGAAAAACCGCCCTTCGATGCCGCTGCCTTTCTGGCAAGCGCCGGACTGGGGCGAAGAATCGTCCAACTGACGCCTAAGCAGACCTTCTTCTCGCAGGGAGATCCAGCGGACGCGGTCTTCTATATTCAGAAAGGCCGAGCCAAGGTCACGGTTGTTTCCTCAGCCGGCAAGGAGGCAACCATCACGCTACTGGCCGACGGCGACTTTGTAGGCGAGGAGGTGCTGGCAACCGTGGCAGGGACACGGCTGGCGACGGCAACAGCTATGACCGCCTGCACCGCGCTCAAGATCAGGCGGGACGAGATGATCCGCGCGATGCACGACGAGCCTGGCTTCTCCGACCTGGTTTTGAAGTTTCTGCTGGTGCGCAGCATGCGCATCCAGGCCGACCTGGTGGATCAGCTTTTCAACTCGAGCGAGAAAAGGCTGGCGCGCATCCTGCTGTTGATGGCGGAATTTGGCAAGCCGGGCGAACCGGAACCATTCATTCCCAAAATCTCACAGGAGACGCTGGCGGAGATGATCGGCACCACGCGGTCGCGGGTGAGCTACTTCATGAATCGCTTCCGCAAGCTCGGGTTTATCGAATACAACGGCCGCATCCGGGTTCACAAGTCTCTCTTGAACGTGATTCTGCACGATCAATTGCCGGACGACCCTATCGAAAACTTGGATATTGCTGTCAATTGACTTGAGCGCCCCGCAGCGTGCCAACCGCATCTGACCGTCCTGTTCGAAATTGAACAGCTTTGCGATAGGACGAATGGCATACTCACCCCTATTCCCTTAGTGAAGTTCATGGTGGGGTGAGATATGCCTGACACAAAAGTAAACCTGCTCATCGTAGACGATGAGTCCTCAATTCGAATGTCGTTGTCGTACCTGCTCAACGAGATTGGGTATCATGTTCGCACGGCCGACGACGGCTTCTCCGCATTGGCTGAGATTCGCACGGAAATCCCGGACATCCTTCTTTCCGATCTCAACATGCCGCGCATGTCGGGCTTCGAGTTGCTCTCGGTGGTTCGGCGGCGGTTTCCATCGATCCAGACCATCGCAATGAGCGGCGCGTTCAGCGGCAACGAGGTGCCTTCGGGAGTGGCCGCGGACGGTTTCTATCAAAAAGGCAGCAGCATGGGCTCATTGCTCAAGATCATGGGCGCCCTTCCCCAGCTGGATCGGCTACCTCGGAACCATGCAACCGCACCGGCGCCGATCTGGATTCAGCGGAATGGGGAAGACAATCCAGGAGTGGACTACGCGACGATTTCCTGCCCGGAGTGCCTGCGAACTTTTTCCCAGCCTCTGGGCGGCCCGATCAGTTCCATGCGCGAAACGGATTGCATCTTTTGCAGCAGCTCAATTCATTTTGCAAACGCCCAGCCAACAGACCGGTCGCGTTCGCAGGTCAATCAAACGTCCAGCCGCGAGTCCCATCTCGCAAATTACCCACAACCCTCCTGCTAAGAAAAAGAAAGGGTACTCTCCATGCGTGCGATTGCTGAACTGAACGTGCTTTTGCGAACACAGATTCAACTGCCCGTTGGGCTGAAACTGGCGACAGACGAGTTTCGCGAGGGCTGGAACTTTGTGCGGTCTACGGATGCCAGACGTCTCGAAAAGAGGATTCAGACACGGGGATGGAATTTCATCAAAATCGCCGATGGAGAACTGCGCAGCGGCGTAGGCGAAACATCGCAGTTAGCCATTGCCAGTGCGCTCAAGCTGGCTCTTCGGCGAGTCAGCACACACTTCAATGCCGTTGAAGTTGAGCACATCGAGTTAACCCAATATCCGTGGTTTTTTTTGGCCAGGGTCAGAGTGTATCCGTATCGGATTCAGCAGGGCGCGGTTCTGCCTGTTCCGGATGAGGCTGTACCGATGCCGATCGACGCCCGGCCGAGGCGGTTGCCACCCCAATCCGCCGAGCTTTTCCCGCACTTCGGCAGCGCGATGCCCATGTTGAAGGAGATGCTGATTTCAGCGAGGGTTCCAGGGATGGTTTCGGCGAGGAATTCCGAGGCGAGGAGCGAATGACGATTCTGCAAACGGCGTTGATCCTGTTTCTGTTTCACAGGGCCTTGCGCGTTCAACGAGAGCCGGTTCGGTGCCGCGCGCGCTCCCTCTGAAGTTCGCGATAGAGTTCGCTCTTTGACTGGCCCATCTCCCGTGCAAGGCGCTTGAGAGCTTCTTTCTCGTCGATTCCAGATTCAGCCTGAAGGCGCACAACGCGGGCCGAGATCTTTTCCGGTGCTGGGGTTGCGGCAGTTGAGCCGGCGCGGGTGGGGGGCAGAGCCTCGACCAGCAGAGTAATCTCGCCGCGGACGCGGTCACGGGCGGCCAGTTCGCGGCGAGCGTCCGCCACCGTTCCGCGCAAAAACTCTTCGTGGATCTTGGTCAGCTCACGTGCCACAACCACACGCAGATTCGGACCCCAGACGGCCTCAAGATCGGCCAGAGTCTCAAGAATGCGGTGCGGAGCCTCGTAAAAGATCAGAGTACGCGTGGCGTGGGAGTTTGCGGCCTCGGCGGCCAGATCTTCCAGACGGCTGCGGCGGGCGCCGGCCTTCTCCGGCAAAAAGCCCAGAAACAAGAACTCGCCGGTGGGCAGCCCTGAGGCTATCAGAGCGCTGAGCGCCGCATTGGCGCCGGGAATTGGGATCACCGGAACCCCGGCGGCAGATGCTTCTGAACCCAACCACGTTCCTGGGTCGCTGATGCCGGGCATTCCGGCGTCGGAGACCAGCGCGATGCGCCCACCCGCCTTGAGCGCTTCCAGCAGTTCTGTGGCGCGCTGCCGCTCGTTATGCTCGTGACAGCTTACGGTGGGGGTCGCGATCTGGTAGTGGTTGAGCAGCTTTTGCGTCTGCCGGGTGTCTTCGCAGGCGATGCGGTCCACGCGCTTGAGCACGTCCAGCGCGCGCAGCGTGATGTCGCCCAGATTACCGATGGGAGTGGCCACCAGGTAGAGGCCGGGGGCGAGAGGCGTTTCCGGGTCGTCCATCATTATGGCCGTCAGTCCGCGGCTTCTTGCCGTTCGATGCGCCGCTGCTCGGCCAGCAACGACATGGAGGTCATCAGGTTTTGTACGCTGACAATGCCAACCACGCGTCCGCTGTCGGTGATGGGAATGAGCGCAAGGCCGCGGCCGGCAGTAAGACGGCGGATGGTGGTTCCCAGCGTGTCTTCAGGGCGGGCCACCTGGAAGGCGCGCGACATGACCGCCTGCACATAGCCGTTGCCGTCGTTACGCAGGGCATCCACAATGCGCTGGCGAGAGACAATGCCGACCAGCTCCGGGCCGCGGACGACGGGGAAATCCTCTTGCAGCGAATGGACGCAACGGACCAGAGCGTCCGCAAGCGTGTCGGAAGGCGAGAGCGTAGCGAAATCGGTGAGCATCACCTCGCGCATCTGCACGGTATCCACCACCGACTGGAAAAAGACGCCCTGATCTTCAACCTGCGCGCCGATCATGATAAAGAAACCGGCGATGATGAGCCATGGATTGTGGAGCAGCATGCCACCCACCATGGCGGTGAGCGCCAGCACCTGGCCCAGGCCGGTGGCGGCTCGGCCCGTGGGAGCGAAGCCGTGCTTGAGGGCAAAACCGCCGCGGATAAGGCGTCCGCAGTCCAGGGGATAGGCTGGCAACAGGTGAATCACTCCCAGGCCGACCTGCATCCAGACCATGCTTCGCAACAGGTAGGAGGATGAGATGAAAGGCTGGTTGAGCAGGTGCACATCGCCTCCCGCACCCATGAATGCAGCGGCCAGCACCAATGCCGTGGCACAATTGGCCAGCGGGCCAGCGAACGCGAGGGCGAATTGCCCTGAGCCCTGGTTGGAATTCTCCTGGCTCTCTGGATTGGCATAGGCGAAGAGGCCGCCAATGGGCAGCAGAAGCACGGCGCGCAGGCGCAAACCCAGCCACGCGGCCACTAAAAGGCGCGCTGTTTCGCGCACCAGCACGGCCGCCACCAGAACCATGAACAGGCCCATGCCGCGGATTGGTGCGTACATGCCGCCCTCTGAAGCGCTCAAGACCAGACAGACGACGGCAAGCAACGGAAAAAAGAGGTGGACGCGCATCTCGACGCCCATCCAACGGCCCAGCGGGATTGACCAGCCTCGCATATTTGGATTGTAGTGGGTCGCGGCCCGTTGCGCTTCCGCTATGCTGGTTTCAAATGCGCATCATCGCCGGACAATTTCGCTCTCGCACGCTTCAGGCTCCGGCAGGCCTCGGAACCCGGCCCACCAGCGACCGGCTGCGGGAGACTCTTTTTAACGTGCTTGCGCCGCGCATTCAAGGCGCGGCTTTCCTCGATTTATATGCCGGCTCGGGTGCGGTGGGGATCGAGGCGCTGAGCCGTGGCGCGGCCAACGCCGTCTTTGTCGAGAAGGCAGCGGCGGCGCTTGCGGCGCTGCGCGCTAATCTGGCCAATCTGGGCATTGCCGAGGGATTCACAATTCACTCCGGAAGCGCTGGCGGTTGGCTGCGGAAGGCTGAAAAGCGGTCTGAGGCAGGAGCGCAGGCAGGACAGTCACACGCCTTCGACCTTGTCTTTCTCGATCCGCCCTATGAGGCGGCTGAAGAGTATGCGGCTGCGCTTGGGCTGCTGGGCGGGGAGGCAGGCACACTGCTCAATCCTGGCGCACTGGTCATCGCCGAACATCGTGGCAAAGGAGGCAGCAAAGAACAGCTTGGGGATCGATATGGCGCGCTCGAACGCACACGGCTGCTGGTGCAGGGCGACGCGGCATTGAGCTTTTATACTGGCCGGGAGATCGCTGTTGAGGAATCCGCGCCGGAATGAACAGGCCTTGACGAGAGTCCATGAGCACGAAACACGTCAAATCGTTTACCGCAGTGCTGGAGCCGCTCCAGTCGGCCCTCGGTTGGGTCATTGCGCGCATTCCGTTTAACCCTGCCGACGCGTGGCCGGCGCGCAGGGGCCTGCGCGTACGTGGCGAAATCTCGTCTGCGAACAACAAAGCCGAGGGATTCCCCTTTCGCACGTCGCTCTTCGCCGATTCGCATGGCGCGGGACACTTCCTGCTAGTGAACAAGAAGATGCAGGCTGCGGCCCGAGCCACCGTCGGGACGCTGGTGCGGATTTCCCTCGAGCCGGACATGGAAGAACGCGCAGCGACCGTCCCGGCGGAGCTGGCGAACGCGCTCAAAGGCGACAAAAGGCTCCGAAAGTGGTTCGAAGGCCTGAGCCACTCCATGCGCAAGGAGATTGGCGATTGGGTCAGCGAGCCAAAGAGCGCCGGTTCGCGCCAGCAGCGTGGGGAAAAGATGGCAGAGCGCTTGCTGCTTACCCTGGAAGGCGAAATCGCGCTGCCGCCGATTCTGCATGCGGCCTTTTTGCGCCAGCCCCAGGCGCGCAAGGGTTGGGGTGCCATGACGCCCGCGCAGCGGCGCAGACATCTGTTGGGCATCTATGGCTACCAAAGCGTCGAGGCCCGTGAGCGCAGAGCAGCCAAGGCCGTGGAAGATGCCTTGCGCGTGGCCGGGAAGAGCCCGCGCACGGTCGAATGAGCTCTTCACCGTCCCCATCGTTCCCTTTACGAGACGCGAAGATCGTGTTGAATTCATTTATAGGCGACTTTCGGGCTAGTTCTGCCGTCTAATCAAGTGAGATGGGTCGAGCCGCGTCTATTCCGATGTTCAATCAGGGAATCGCCCCCGCCGTTCAGGAGCAGGTGCGGCAGGAGAGTCTTGCCGTATCCGCCGGGCTCAAGCGCCAGGATGCCGGTCTGCTGGATGAGCTGATCGTCCGCTACCAGCATCGTCTGATGCGGTATCTGCTCTATCTAACAAGCAATCGCGAGATGGCCGAAGACCTTTTTCAGGAGGTCTGGATGCGCGTGATGGTGCGGGGCGCGCAGTTCAATGGCCAGTCCCGGTTCGATACCTGGCTGTTTACCATTGCCCGCAATCTGGTGATCGACTTCCGCCGCAAGCGCACCATGTCCAGCCTGGACGAGCTTTTTGAGGGCGGAAGCGACGATGACCGGCCCATGAGCTTCGAGATCGCCGACGGCGAACCAACCCCCTTCGATAGGTTCTCAAACCTTGAAGATCGGGAACAGCTTGCAGCGGCGCTGCTTCAAATGGATACGGTTTACCGCGAGGTGCTGGTACTCAGGTTCCACGAGGAGTTGTCGCTCGAAGAGATCGCCAAAGTCACGCGAGCTCCACTTTCTACCGTAAAATCAAGGCTTTATCGCGGCCTAGTTGCGATAAAGCCCAAGATCGAGCGAACCCATCCGCGTTTGCAGGGGAATGTGTGAAAGCCGACGGGCTGGTCGAGAGCAAGACCGGCGACGAAGCAACAAACTCGGGCGCTGATCGCGACCTGCTCTCAGCCCTTGCCGGAACTCAGGCCAACCGCGAATGTGCTGTGGCACATCGCACCCGCCGCGTAGTAAGCGCGTCGCTCGGTGTGATGCAGGAACAGAAGGCAGGGCGCAAGCGCATCCGGGCCTTGGCGCTGGCTGCCATCTTAGTTTTCCTACTTGTGCTCGGTCCGCCGGTCTGGTGGATAGTGGACACCTTGATTGAAGAGGAGCACCTGACTGGCCTGATGAGCCAGCTTGGCATGTTGATCTTCTTCTTCAGCGCGGCGTTGTTGGCCTGCGCGGTGCTTGCCGGCTGGCTGCGGCGCAAGTCCTAGACGAAGACTCCCCTATAAATAAGCAATGGATGCGCCCAATAGCGCAACTTCCCAATTTGCTTTCCCGTCCATCTCAATAGCGGTTAAGATTTTGCTTAATCGTCTGAAAGACCCTCCGAGGGAGGGGTTGCCTTATGCACGATCCACAATCCATCTCCGCTAATGAAGACGCACGCCTGATTCCGGTGTGGTCCATCGTGGTTGCTGCCCTGGCCTTTGTGCTCGTGGAGTACTACTGCTGGATGGTTCTGCCAGGGCAGCACCATACGCCGCCCATCGGCTTCCGCATTTATCTGAATCTCTCCTGGGGCATATTGGCCGCGCTTTACTTCCTGATGGTCGGCTACGTCAGCAAAGATGCGCCCCGGCGCGCGATGAGCGCGCGCTTCTGGATGGTAATCTGCTTCGTGATGCCGGGCGGCATCGGCGCCGTGCTTTACTTTCTCTTGCGCCAACCGGAGGTCTCTCGTTGCCCTGCCTGCTCCACGCATGTGCAGAGCGATTTCCACTTCTGCCCGCAATGCGACTACCGGCTCAGCGCCAATTGCGGCCATTGCTTCCGCACCGTGCGCGCTTCAGACCAATACTGCACCCGCTGCGGCCATGAACTTGCCAAAGACCACATGCCGGCGCGGCTGCGCGTACTGGGCGAATAAACTTTACCCGGTACCGGACCGTTCATGGTCTGCCCTGGCCGCAATTGACCGGGCCGGGTAGCCTTCCTACAATCGAAGTTCCGGTCTGCATGTCCATCTCCGCTCTCATCATCGACGACGAACAACTTGCCCGCGACGAGCTCAAGTACCTGCTCGATCAGGTGGGCGGCGTGGAAGTGGTGGCGCAGGGGACCAACGGCATTGAGGCCGTGGATCTGATCGAGGAGTACCATCCCGACCTGGTTTTCCTGGATGTGCAGATGCCGGGACTGGACGGCTTTGCAGCAATCCAGCGGCTGATGGAGCGCAACCGGCAAAGAGCAGCCGGGGGCCAGGAGGCCGACCCGCTGCCGCAGATCGTCTTTGCCACAGCCTACGACCAATACGCCGTCCGCGCCTTTGACGTGAACGCTGTCGATTACCTGCTGAAGCCATTTGACCGTACTCGCGTGCAGCAAGCCGTGGAGCGGGTACGCAGCCGCATGAATGGCGCGGCTTCAATTTCACCCGCCGGGACAAACGCTGCTCCCGAGTCCCAGGTCGAGTCGCAGCTTGATGCTTTGCTGCGGTTGCTCAACCGTCCTCAGGGCGCATCGCGCTCCCCTCAACCAGCGAAGCTGATCGTCCAGGCGCAGAACCGGTTGCTGCTGATCGATCAGGCCGATATCTGCTACGCGGCCATCGATGAGGGCGTGATTCGTGTGGTCACGCCGACCTTTGAAGGCCACTCCAAGTGCCGTACGCTCGAAGAGTTGCTGGAGTTGCTGGATGCAGCGCTCTTCTGGCGCGCCCATCGCGGCTTTGTGGTGAACATCAACCACATCCGCGAGGTGGTGCCATGGTTCAAGTCAAGCTATCAGTTGCGCATGAATGACAAACGCCAGACTGAGATTCCCGTCAGCCGCGCCCAAACCCGGCGCCTGCGAGAGTTATTCAATCTGTAGTGATTATTTGAGAACCGGCCACGGATCATGAGTCTAAGGCACAAATTTGATCTGTTGGCGAATTCAGGCTGCCTCACTGAAGCTCGTCGAAGGGATTTTACATATATTTGAGAGAAACTTCCGGTTAACCGCCCGAAACTAAATACACATGAGATTCCTCACCCATTGCCCTACCCAAACCTGCACTGGGGTTCTATTATTCTGGACAAAGCCTTATGAGAAAATACACCGCCCTTCTCCTTTCCGTGGCGTTACTCGCGTTTCCTCCGTTTGTCCATGCGGATGATGGGGCCGCATCGATTGCCGAGGGCGGCATAGTGATCATGAAAAGGGAACCTCGCATCACCATGGCGAAAGAGGTGCTCCAGATATCCCCCTCCAAAGTCATTGTCGATTACGATTTCCGAAACAACACCGATCAAGAAGTCGTGACCGTTGTCGCCTTCCCGATTCCTTCATATAACCTCGCCCTGGAACAATTTGATCCAGTTAAGCAGGGCTTCGACGATTTCCGCCTCTGGATTGACGAAAGGCCGGTTAAGTTCGAAATTGAATGTCGCGCCTACGTTAAGGGAAGAGATGAGACCGCGTTGCTCAAGTCAATGAAGGTCGATGTCGGAACCTTTGGCCATGCGAACTCAGATCACCAGTATCCCGATGTGCAGCGACTGTCAGTCGAGCAGCGTCGCAGACTCGAGAGCGCCGGTCTTCTCGATAAACAAGATGATTCGCCGATGTGGGAGGTCCGAAAGAAGTACTACTGGACGCAAATCTTCCCTGCTCATGGTGCCGTACATATTCGGCATGCCTACTCGCCGGTAGTTGGGGCATTGAACAGCATTAAGTATGGATGGGGTGCGTCTGAAGACGTTGAATCCGCAAAAGAACTAGGTACGTTCTGTATCGAGGGCGGTTTGAAGCAGGCTTTTGATAAGGTTGTCGCGGACAAACATCGAAATGCATGGTACGAATACGTTGACTTCATTCTCACAACAGCGAACACCTGGAAGACGCCGATAGAAGACTTCACTCTAGTCGTCGAGCGTCCGCATCAAAAGGATGATCTCGCTGATTACGTTAGCTTCTGCTGGAACGGGCCAGTAACGAAGAGCGACTCAGATCACTTTGTTGCGAAGGCAACAAACTTTGTTCCAAATAAGGAATTGCGGATCGGGTTCTTCCATGTAAGTGAGGGCGATTTCTAGTAGTGGGCGGTTGGTCTCCAACCCTGAAGTAACCTGCATCTGGCGATCAAAACCTGGAGTCCACTTCCAGAAAACGGGGCAGGTCAATTCCAATCGGCACGTTCGTGAATTCGCCAGCAGTTATCCAAAATACACACACCCCGATTGGGAGCCAATCGGGTGTGTGTATTTTAGGGCTATCAATAGAGTCCGGAAGCGAGGCCGGAATTCTAGCTGGCAACCTGACGGAAGAGCCAAAAGAGCGATCCAGAGAGCACCGCCGCGGCGGGCAACGTGAAGACCCACGCCGCCGCGATGTTGCGCAGAGTGGACCACTGCAAGCCGCTGCGATTGGCGGCCATGGTGCCGGCCACGCCGGAACTGAGTACATGGGTGGTCGAGACCGGCATGCCTCCGTAATCGGCGGCGAAGATGGTGGCCATGGCGACCAGTTCGGCGCAGGCGCCCTGCGCATAGGTCAGGTGCTCCTTGCCGATCTTTTCGCCGACGGTGACGACAATGCGCTTCCAGCCGACCATGGTGCCCATGCCCAGCGCCAGAGCCACGGCGACCTTGACCCATGTGGGAATGAACTTGGTGGCCTTGTCCACCTTGCTCTTGTAGTTGGCCAGGGCCGCGTTCTCATCCTTGCTGAAGACCGGCTGTTTCCCCGCCTTGACCAGACTGGCGTCGCTCTTCTGCATCAGGCGAATGGCTTCGCTGGCCACGTACATGTCGTTGCGGACGTTAGCCTGATCCTTGGGCGGAACCTGCTTGAACTCCTTGTAGAGCGCCACTTCGTGGTTCAAATCCTCTACCAGTTCCCGGAGCGCAAGAACCGTGTCCGGCTGAATCTGCTTGGTGCGGATGTAGTCGGTCACTTCGGTGCGGGCGTCGGCGCCCAGGATGCCGCTCTTATCGACGTGCCGATCAAGAATGTGCCCCGCCTGCTCGGAGGCGGCAATGAAGTCCTGAATATCGTGACCGGTCACGGCATGGTTGAGGGCATACGCCGTGGGCACCGTACCGATGAGGATGAGCATGATGAGACCCATGCCCTTCTGTCCATCGTTGGAGCCGTGGAAGAAGCTGACGCCCGTGCAGGTCAGCACCAGCAGGGCGCGGATGGGCCACGGTGGAGGCGTGTTGTCTTTGGGCGCTTCATACAGCGCGGGGTACTTGATGGACGCCTTGGAGATCAGGAACAACAGGGCAGCAGCAGTGAACCCGGCCAGCGGCGAAATGAGCAGAACTTTGAAGACCTTGGTGACCTGTTCGACATCGATGCCCGAAGTGCCGTCATGTCCGGCCATGAGCTGGTTGGCAAGGCCCACGCCGATGATGGAGCCGATCATGGTGTGGGAGCTGGAAGCGGGCAGTCCGAACCACCAGGTGCTCAGGTTCCACAGAATGGCGGCCAGGAGGAGGGCGAAGACCATGGCGAAGCCGGCGCCGGAACTGACTTGCAGAATCAGCTCGACGGGCAGCAGCGTGATGATAGTGAAGGCAACAAGATTGGCGGAGGTAAGCACACCCAGCAAATTCCACATCCCCGACCAAACCACAGCAATATTCGGCTCCAGCGAGTGGGTATAGATGACCGTGGCCACGGCGTTGGCCGTGTCGTGGAAGCCGTTCACAAACTCGAAGCCGAGGGCGATCAGCAACGCAAGAATCAACAGCAGATAAGGCCAGATGCTGCCGATGGCCACGCCGTTGAAATCCTGGAAGATGTTGAAGCCGATGAAGCCAAGCCCGATCACCAGCGCGGCGATAACCACGCCTCCGCTGATCATGGCGTGGGATTTCTTCATCTTCTTGTCAAGCAGCGCTGAGGCGGGAGGACGGCCTTCGAGGACAGTCGCCAAATCGGACATGGTGAGGCTCCAAAGATTGAGATGGGGATCCGTCCGGTCAAGCTGAGGGGGACAACTTCCAGACTCAATCATGGATATACGAGCCAGATGAAACGGGTGTGAATTTTCTATCGGGAGACACGATTTCTCTCAGGAAGGCACCTGGAGGCGCGGAAAAGTCATGGGATACGGATAGAAGTTCGCGGCAATCGGGATTCGCCGCGGCGTGCGGGCTTACTTAGGAAATGGCGCGAAAGAGCCAGTACAGCACGCCTGAGAGCAGGGCAGCGGCCGGGAGGGTAAAGAACCATCCCGCCAGAATGTTGCGGACGGTAGAGAAGTGCAGGCCGCTGCCGTTGGCCACCATGGTTCCGGCCACGCCGGAGCTGAGAATGTGCGTTGTCGAGACCGGCTGGCCGAAAATGTTGGCCGCGAAGATCGTAGCCATGGTCACCAGGCTTGCGCTGGCGCCCTGCGCATAGCTGAGATGGTCTTTCCCGATCTTTTCGCCCACAGTGACCACGACGCGCTTCCAGCCGATCATCGTTCCCAAGCCAAGAGCCAAGGCCACCGCGACTTTGACCCAGTCGGGGATAAACTTGGTGGCCTTGTCCACCTTGCTCTTGTAGTTTGTGAGGGCGGTGTTCTCAGCGGGCGTGAAGGCAGGGTTGCCACTCTTCTGCATCAGGCGAATGGCCTCGCCGGCCACATACATATCGTTGCGGACATTAGCCTGGTCCTGCGCCGGGACAGACTTGAAGACCTTGTAGAGGGCGACTTCGTGGTTCAGATCCTCGACCAATTCCCGCAGAGAGAGAATCGTGTCCGGCTGAAGCTGCTTGGTGCGGATGTAGTCTGTAACCTCGGCGCGGGCGTCGGAGCCGAGGATGCCGGCCTTGTCTACATGGCGATCGAGGATGTGTCCGGCCTGCTCCGAGGCGGCAATGAACTCCTGAATATCGTTGGCAGTGACGGCATGGTTGAGGGCGTAAGCGGTGGGGACGGTGCCAATGAGGATCAGCATGATCAGGCCCATGCCCTTTTGGCCATCATTGGAGCCGTGGAAGAAGCTGACGCCCGTGCAGGTGAGCACCATAAGCGTACGGATCGGCCAAGGCGGCGGCTGGTTGTCTTTGGGGGCTTCGTAGAGAGACGGGTACTTGATCGCCCGCTTGGAGAGGAACAGCAACAGCCCAGCACAGGCGAAGCCCAACACCGGCGAGATCAGCAGCCACTTGAGAACCCTCATCGCCTGCTCCCAATCCACGCCGGAGGTCCCGGTGTGGATATTCATCAGTTGGTTGGCGATGCCTACGCCGATGATGGAGCCGATCATGGTGTGAGAACTTGACGCAGGCAGTCCGAACCACCAGGTGCTGAGATTCCACAGGATGGCTGCAATCAGCAGCGCAAAGACCATGGCGAAGCCGGCGCCGGAGCTGACCTGGAGGATCAGTTCGACAGGCAATAGCGTGATAACCGCGAAGGCCACCGTCCCGGTGGAGGCGAGGACGCCAGCCAGATTGCAAAGGCCGGACCAGACGACGGCGACATTCGGTTCCAGCGAGTGGGTGTAAATGACCGTGGCCACGGCGTTGGCGGTATCGTGGAAGCCGTTGACAAACTCAAAGCCCAGGGCAATGAGCAGAGCCAGGCCCAGCAAAAGATAGGGCCAGACACTGGGAATGGCTACGGTGTCCAGATCCTTAGCCACATGGAAGCCGATGTAGGCAAGGCCGCCAAGCAGCGCAAAGAGGAAAAGTATAAGCCCGCCGCGGCTTGAGGATTGCCGGAGCTTGCGGTCAACGACCGAAGCTCTTGCGGGCATGACTTCAACTAACGTTGCCAGATCGGCCATTAGAAGTCTCCAAAGCGGCCGGATAGATTCCGGCGCAGCCTGGGCCTCCATGGTCGAATCGCATCATGGAACGTAAAAAGTAAATACAAAGGGGATGATCGGCGGCGGGAGAGAGAAAAGCCGGATAAATTGGCGTCCATAAAACCCCAACAACTACATTTGTGCGCAGTTGTTTGCTCGGTGAGCCAGGTGAGTCTGGCTCTGCTTCTTTGATTCTACACCGGATAGGGGGGTGGCTTGCTAGGGAGAATGGCGCAGCGGTGCAAAACTTGGGCGTAAGTTGGGTCAGCGCTGAGCCGTGTTGCGCTCAAACCATAGCGCGAGTTGCTCCTCGCTGGTCTCACCTGCGGCAAGGCTCCAGAAGGTGAGAACGCGGTCTTCTTTCGTCGCGGTCAGTTGCAGACCGTTCAACCGCAGGAACGTTACGGAAACGATGAAAGCCGTACGCTTGTTGCCGTCCAAAAATGGATGATTGGCGACGATCCCTTTCGCGTAAGCTGCCGCCAGCCGCGCAAGCGACGGGGGCTGCTCGGAATACACAAAAAGGTTTTTAGGGCGCGCTAGGGCGGACTCCAGCAGTCCCAGATCCCGCACGCCTTCCGGTCCACCGTGGAACATCAGGGCTTCTTCGTGCAGGTTGAGGACAGCGTCCTGCCGGATCCAAACCGGCTCGTTCACTCTGCGAGCCTCTGCAGTACATCACGGTTTTCACGCATGACTTCGCGGGCCGCTTCCACCTGCGTGGCAAAATCCTCATCGAAAGGCATCAGTCGAATACCCTGGGAACCCTCAGTGATGTAAACCGTATCGCCCTTCTGAACGTTGAGCCGGGCCAGGGTCTCCTTGGGCAGAATGATGCCGGCGGAGTTGCCGATTGCGATTATTTTTGTGGTTGTGGCCATGGAGAGCCTCCTCACCGAAGAGAGTATAACATAAGTTATAACTTCGACTCTACCGCCAGTCGTCGAGAGCGTTCGCCAGCCCCTGGTTCATCACGGCGTCAAAGCCCGTGTGTTTCTTGATGAAGATGTCGCTGAAGGCGCGGTCCTGGCGGAGCAGCACGGCTTGCAGGCGCACCAGCTCCAGCAGGGCCAGGAACATGGCCACCAGCGCACGCTCCGAGCGGGTATGGCGGAGCAGGCGGCGCAGGGCCACAGGCTTATCCTCCATGGTGAGGCGGCGCGCAAGGAACTGAATCATCTGGCCGACAGTCACCGAGTCCTCTTCCACGTCGAGGACGGGCCGGTTGCGGGCGCGCTCCAGAATGTCGCGGAAGATGCGCACCAGATCGACGGTATCGGCGGCAATCTCGGGCTCGGCGCCGGCATCGTCCTGGAACTCGCGGAAGCCGGGATTGGTCCAGGTGGCCGCTTCGAGCATCTGCTTCTGTTGCAGCATCTGCGCTGCGCTCTTGAAGCGCTCGTGCTCCAGCAGCCGCTCAACCAGCTCGCGGCGGGGATCCTCGGGGGCATCGTCGGGACCGGAGGGCGAGCGCGGCAGCAGCATCTTGCTCTTGATGTGGATGAGCAGCGAAGCGGTATAGATGAACTCGCCGGCTACATCCACGTCTGTGGCCTTGAGCTGGTTCACATAAGCCAGGAACTGGGCCGTGATTCTGGCGATGGGGATGTCGTAGATGTCGATGTCCTGCTTGCGGATCAGGTCCAGCAGCAGGTCGAGCGGGCCGTCATAGACCTGGCCCACAAAGACCGAAAAGGGCGACTGCTCGGCGGCATCGTCGAGCTTCTTCTGCTTCGCCACGGCCTTGTCCGCAGCCCTATTGTCAACCGGCCTCGGTTCTGGCACGGGCTTTGCGGTCAGAACCAGATGAGGAACCTCGCGGGTCTGCGCACTGGCCTCGCCTTCGGAGTGAGTCGAGGCATCTGCAGCCGGCATCGCATCGGCTGTCGCGGCGGTCTCTGGCTGCTCGGGTTGGTCAGGCTGATCGGTCAATGCGATATCTTCTTCCCGTTCTCGTTTGCTGCTACTAAGAGACTCTCAACGGATCTCATTGCACTCACTCGCCGAACAGCTTCATCTGCATGGCGGCTCGCACCTGCTTCATGGTCTCTTCGGCGCGGGCAGCGGCGCGGCTGTTCCCGTCCTTCAAAATCTCGACCACCTGCGCCTCGCTGAAGCCGGCGCGCCGGGCCTGAATAGGCTCCAATATCTGCACCAGCGCGTCCGCGGCCCAGCCTTTGCATTCGATACAGCCAATCCCGGCAGAGCGGCAACCATCATAGACCTTGGCAAGTGTCTCTGGCGTCGAAAAAACCTTGTGCAGGTCGCCCACCGGGCATTTGTCCGGATCGCCTGGGTCGGTGCGGCGCACGCGGGCAGGGTCTGTGACCATGGTCTTGAGCTTCTGGCGGACCACCGGCTCGGCGTCCGTCAACGAAATGGTATTCCCATAGCTCTTCGACATCTTGCGGCCGTCGGTACCGGGCAGCTTGGGCGAAGGAGTAAGCAGCACCTTCGGTTCGGGCAGAACGTCAGCAGAAAACGTCCCCAACGGCCCAGTAGTCTTGATTAGCTTTGGATAGTATTGGTTGAACCGCCGAGCGACCTCCCGGGTGAGCTCCACATGGGCCTGCTGGTCCTGGCCCACGGGTACAAACTGCGGCTGGTAGAGCAGAATGTCCGATGCCATCAGCAGCGGGTAGCCCAGAAATCCGTAGGTAGTCAGGTCCTTGCCGGTGAGGTTCTCCTGCTGCTCCTTGTAGCTGGGCACGCGCTCCAGCCAGCCGAGAGGCGTAATCATCCCCAGCAGCAGTGGCAGTTCGTAGTGCTGCTTCACGTGGCTCTGCACAAAAATCGTGCAGCGCTTCGGATCGAGGCCGGCTGCCAGAAAGTCCAGCGCCACTTCCATCGTGTTGGGCGCGATATTCGAGGTGTCGGCGTAATCGGTGGTCAGCGCGTGCAGATCGGCGATGAAGAAGTAGCACTCGTACTGATCCTGCAGCTTGACCCAGTTGGCCAGCGCGCCCATGTAGTTGCCCAGATGGAGCTTGCCGGTGGGGCGCATGCCGCTGAGGACGCGAGGACGGGACGTGAGAAGAGCGGGTTCGGGCATTTTTTAGTCGATTCCGGGGTAGTTCAAAAAGAATGCGCCGTCAACGGCAAATCAGAAAAACGGCTCGTTCCATTGTAACGGCAACCTGTGGACCTCCATTAGGGAGGGATTCTGCAGATTAGCGCCTATATGACCCGGCTTGCCATGTGCCATCCATCTTTGCCAAAGCTTTCCGAGCGCTCAATGTGGTGACTCCCTCGGGTGCCAGCGACATTGCCTTCTGAAATGCTTCGCGGTCTCGCTCAACGACCGCCTTGCCTCCCCCACGAAGTAATGAACACCTGCCAGATCACTGTTATTGAGTCCGGCGGCCTCATTAAACGCCTCTTGAATCCGCGCCTCCGCCTCCTGGCGCCGCCCGCAGGCGGCGAGCGCATACGCGTACCTGCCAATCCTCCTTGCGTAATCCGCCCGCTGACTATACGCGGAGATTCGGCTCTGCGGGGCGGCCAGCGCCTGCTCCATCAGCTTGCAGGCCCGCTCCGGCTCCTTGTTTTGCGTTAAGAGGCAGGTCGCCAGTGCCACTTGCATTGTTGCTGGCTTCTGTCTTACGCGCACCGCCGCTTCGAGCAGTACTTGTGCCTCGGCCTCGTGTTCGCTATTCACCAAAGCCAGTGCATAAGTGTAAAGTGCGGTACTTGTGAGCCGTGGCTTGCCGTCCTCATCAAATGCCAATGGCTTTAGAAACGCCAGCACATCGCTGTATCGGCCGGCGCTGAATAGGATTGATCCCTCCAGCGAGTTTCCATAAAGCGGGAAATATCGCCACATTCGATTCAGACGAAGGGCCATATCATATTTCCCCCGGCGTGCCAGCCGATAAGTCCAGCGCCTCAGCCACACGATCGCTCGCGGGTAGAACTGGAGCGCTCGCGGGCAGAGCAGGGCCATCGCAAGGATTAACGGCGGGAGCCATTGTTCTTCGGTACTCAGCGACAACCGCATTCGTGTTGCCCCTTTCAACAATCTTCCCGATCGGGACCACCCAGAATATTATTCTTCCGAACGTCGCACCCATTATCCTCGAACGCAATCCTAGATGTGGCTAAGCCCGAAGTAAACCAGCGTCAGCGCGGGGTCGAGCAGTGCCATCAGCACCCACCGGCCCACGAAGATCATAAAGAGGTAGCTGACCCATATGGGAATCCGGTCGTAGACCTGCACGGCGTTATAGGGCAGCATATTGCGCACAACGTGGCTGCCGTCGAGTGGAGGAATGGGGAGCAGGTTGAAGAAGCAGAGCGAGAGATTGATCAATATGGCAACCGAGCAGAGCAGAACCACGGCCTGCAAGCCGGAAGGCACGCCAAGGACAAGACCGCCTTCAAAGAGGGACAGGAAGGTGGATCGCACCACCAGGCGGCCATTCGGAACCGCAACCGAGACGATGGCCAGCCCAAGGAATGCAATCAGAACCAGGAGCAGATTCGAAACCGGCCCGGCCAGTGTAGTCAGATTGTCGTCGCGGACGATCTTGCGGAAGTTGCGGGTGAGCACCGGAGTGGGCTTGGCCCAGCCTATCAACATGCCGCCGAAAAAACTCATCCCAATGAACGGCCCAAAGATGACCAGCGCGGGAAACAACAGGGTGCCGATAGGGTCGATATGGTCCATGGGGTTGAGCGAGACGCGCCCCATCTGGCGGGCAGTCTGATCGCCCAGGCGGCTGGCCATCCAGGCGTGCGCGCTCTCATGCACACTCAGCGAGAAAAGGAGCAGAACGAACTCGAAGACGGCGATGATAAACGCGCTGGATTGCAAACGAAGCTCCACGAACCGGAAGACTCAGGTTAGCATGGAGGGCGAACACGATTCGACCGCGGACCGGGAACAAAAGGGTCAGCGGCGTTGTCTAAGCAAGCAGGCGGTCTGATGTTTCGGGTCGGCGCTTCTTCTCAGGCGATGATCTCCAGCCCTTTTTTCTCAACCAGGGAAAGGAGCTTGAGGGAGGGGCCTTGCGGGTGCTTTTCTCCGCGCTCCCATTTGCTAACCAGGCTTGGCGTTACATTCAGATAGGCTGCGAAAACCGCCTGGCTTGCCTTTTCGCGGGTGCGAAGGGAGCGAATCTTCTTCGGTGTCATCTCCGCGATCTATGTGAGGCACAAAGCGTCGAATTTGCGCATGGTCATACGGTCCATTCCGCCCCCTGCGTAAAGGTCCGAGGCCGTTTCATGAATCGCCGCCGTTGCATTGCTACGATACTTTTTCTCCATCTTTATCCTCCTCCGGCGGTTGAACTTCGATCAGTGCGCCATCCATCACACACTGTGCATTCGCAGAATCGCCGGTGAACGGTCTTTGTACCTCAGGCGGAATCAAAACAACTGGTTGAACAGTAACTGGCTTGGGGGCAGCCGGAAACTTCTTGGAAAGTCTTTCTTCTACGCAGTTGGTCTGCTCGACCCATAGCCGGATTGATGAAGAAAACCAGCCAATTGCCTCGAGCGTTTCCCAGTATAGATCCGCAACAGTCTTGCTCTGTCCGATGATGCGGTTGTGATGGGCGATTCGATTGCGAAGTGTCTTGATGTCCTTCAATCGATCATAGACCGCTCTTCGATCCAGCTTCATGGGGATAATCTTGCGGAAGGACGGTCCCCAGAGCGTTCGGTGGTATTCGCTGGAGAAAAGCCGCACCCAGAAACCGAAGTTTAGTTCCGCCACGACACGCCCCGGAGTGATTTGTTCGATCCGATCCACAATCTTTTTCTTCGCCTCAGTGAGCGCCGCGCACTCGCTCTCCAGAAGGCCTATTTTTTCGTACCAGTCTTCGCCATGAGCTGTGCATAACGTATTGTGGACTGCATTGCGCAAGGTGACTTCTAGCCCCTGTACGACCCCGTAAAGAGCTTCCGACAGCTCCGTGTTTCTCTCATAAAGACGAATAGCGCGCTCTGGAACCTTTTTCGCCATTACAAAATAGGCTGCAAGCCGTTCACGCGAAAGATACTTAACCAGCGCTTCCAAACTTGCCGAGTCGTAGTTGAATCTTGGTTGACCGTTAGCCATCTCTCTGATAGTATTCTCTCTGTAGGCTTTGTTGACCGCTGCTTGCATGTCTTCAAAGCGCCGGAAGTATGAAAAAGGCCGCCTCAGGGCGGCCTTTTTCCATTGGTGTTGGCCATCCTAGGTCTTTTGGTTCTCACACCCGGTCGGCCGGGAAGCTGCCCACGGCTTCTCCCGCGGCGATGTGCTGGCCGGCCAGGATAATGGCATGGCTGGCGATGCGAGCTCCGGGACCAATATCGGTAGGTACGAGCGTGACCTGGCTGAAGTCTTCCGGGTTGTGGGTGTGGGAGTAGACACGGGCGAACGAGCCAATGACGGCGCCTTTGCCGATGGAGATGCCGCCGCGATCGTTGAAGAGGGCCCCCTGGCGGATGATGACTCCGTCGCCGATGGAGAGGTTATAGCCGTAAGTGAAATCGACGCCGTGGTAGATCTTGACCCCAGCGCCGATATGCGCAAAGATGTGGCGGCCCAGCATGCAGCGGAAACGCAAACCCAGCCAGTGGTTGAGGCCTACAGGCGAGCGGTCGAACATTTGCCAGAACCAGAGCAGCGGTTTGCGCTGGTTGTAGCGCTCGCGGTCGGCGTCGGCAAAGTACTCCGCCTCAAGGGTCACATTTTCCGGGTCCAGCGACAGGCTGACGACGTTGCCGGGTAGCTCGGAGGTGAGCGTGAGGTTCAGCTTGCCGCCGTGCGGACGGCCCAGGTAGAGCTGGTAAAGCTGGTCGCGCACAATCTGGTTGCGGAGTTCGGCGGAGTTGTGCCGTGTGAACTCCTCATCCAGAAACTGAATCCAGCGGCGGTAGACTTCCTCTGCCTCAGGCGCGGGATGGGGGACGCTGTTTGAAGGGTATGCCATACGGATTGGACGATACACCACCTGGGCGGGTTGCATCGAGTGAAGCGGCTGCGCAATGGCGCAGTCAACGCTGCAAAAGACGCACCAGAACCACTCCCTGGCGCGTGATTTCCAGGTCGATGCCGGCCGCTCCCGCGCTCACGGGGATAGCGTGGTCTGCTACGGACTGCTCGAGTGCACCTGCTTTTTCCAGTAGCGGCAACTGCTCCGCGGATGGGTGCGCGGGGCTGCCCATTTGCTGCCAGGCCAGGTAGGCATTGCTGTGCGTGGCATCCATGCGGAACTCAGCGGAGGTGACTGTTTTGCCATGCAGCCCATCGACGATCAGATGGATTTCGGCGGGTGGGGCTGTGACGTCGGCATCGTGATAGTTCCAGAGCAGGATATCCACTTGATTTCCGTTGCGAGTGGCCACGGCATTCACGTCGGGAGCGGCCATGACGCTGCTCTTCACAACGTCATCTAGCGGAAGAGCGCCACTGCTTTCGGTCGCGAGCCAGCCACCCCAATTATCGAGGCCTGGGGCACCCAACATTCCGAACATCCTGAAGACGTTGAGTACCGGCTTGTCGATCCCGTTCGTAGCTAATTCGCGGAATCCGGCAAAGGCCGGTTGATCTTCAAATTCGAAGGCCCAGGTGACCGCCCCCTCGACCGTGACGCCGTATTGTCGGGCCAGTTCGTAGGTGCGAAGAGTGGCTTCGGCCACGCTTGCGCCGTAGAGCGGGCCGTTGCGATAGCCGTTTTGGCTTCCCTGGCAAGCGGCGCAGCCCTCTGGATCGCTCTCGCCCAGGATGATGGGTGTGTGCTTCCACTCCGGGTAACTGGCAACCACCTTCATTCCGCGCTCCACGGCGCGCAACTGGGTCCCGACACTCATCACGACATGGCCATCCACAAAGCTGGGTTTGCCCTTTGGGTGGTAGCTGATAAAGTCCAGTGGCGCGCCCGTTTCGCCGGTTGCGGCATTGACGCCGTGCGCGCAATGGTCGAGAAACTGGCGCAGAAATACTTCCGAGCGGTCGCTGATCCCCGTGGCCTCAGGGCCTCCGATGCGGGCCTTCGGCAAAACTTTGCGGATGGCGGCAGCAGTCAGGTCGTAGAGGCGGTCATACTCGGCGGGAGTGCCGTGCCAGTAGGCGATATCGGGCTCGTTCCACACCTCCCACAGCCACAGATCGGTCTGGCGGCCGTAACGCGCGCGCAGGTGGGCCGCGTAGGCCTCAACCAGCTTCGACCAGCGCACTTCGTCTTTGGGTGGATAACTCCAGCCGGTAAAGACATCGCCCTTGGGAAAGGTGTGGCGATACGGCTCCGGATGGGTAGAGAGCGCTTTGGGCATAAAGCCGATTTCAACTAATGGACGAATATGCGCCTCGATGAGGGCGTCGAAGATGCGGTCGGTGATGGTGAAGTCGTAGACCGGGGTTCCATCAGGCTGCTCGGTATAGAGATTGGTCGAGCCCCACTTTAGGGAGCCCTCGCCGTTGCCGCTGGTGAACAGGTTGTGAGGGCGGAAGTAGATGGGAGCGGGACTGCGTGCGGCTAGTTCACCCAACAGCTTTTTGCCGTTGGGCGCGTAGAGGTAGTTTGGCTCATCCGCGCCAAAGTAATTCCAGATTGGGGTATTGGGGCCAATGGACTGGCGGGCATGAACCTGGATGGAAACGATGGGGACGGCTTGAGACGGAGCCTGGGCAAGAAGGATCTGCGGGGTCAGCAGAAACGCGGCCAGAAGAGCGATGCAGGTTCCAGCCAGGGCATTCTTCATGCGCCCAATATAGCAGAACTCCATAGCCTGGTTCCTGCAGGCCAGGCTATGGAGATATAAGGCGTACCTTACTTGCGGTTCTGGATGGTTTTCGGGTTGATGCCGGCTTTTTTGGCTGCGCGCCGGGCGGAGATTTCGTGCATCTCTTTGCCGATTCTGGATTGATTGATGCCGAGCTGGATAGCCAGGTTGATGATGTTGCCGGTACCCCAATAGAGCGCCAGTCCCGAGGCATACTGCCACAGCATGAAGCCGAACATGGCCGGCATCATGATGGCCATCATGCGCCGCTGAGCCGGGTCCATGCCCGGCGAGGGCGTGATGTATTGCGTAAGGAACATGCTGATGATGATGAGAATGGGCAGAATGTGCATGGGGTCGGGCCTAGAAAGATCGGCGAGCCAGTACCAGTGGGCCTGGCGCAGCTCCACCGTATTCTGCAGCACGCGGAAGTAGGCGAAGAACAGCGGCATCTGGATGAGCATGGGCAGGCAACTGCCGTACATGTTCACGCCCTCGGTCTTGTAGAGCTCCATCATCTCGTTGTTCATCTCGGCCTTTTTGGGGTCGGTGGGCTTGAGATGGGAGTAGCGCTGCTTGAGGGCATCCACCTTGGGCTGGATGCGCATCATCTTCAACGAAGACTTCATCATCATGAAGCGGGTAGGCAGCATGAGCAGGTTGAAGAGAACCGTGACCACGATGATGGACCAGCCCCAGTTGCCGATGCCGTGCTCGACCAGAAAGCGCAGGGCCAGGTAGAGGGGCTTGGCGATGATGGTGAGCCAGCCAAACTGGATGATCGGTTCGAGAGATTGACCGGTGGGCTTGCCGTCGGGGCCGGTGGCGTGGATGGAGGCAAGAATATCCATCGACTTGGGGCCGGCATAGAGGCGCAGACGGGTAGTGCCGCTTGCGTCGCCCATGGCCAGCCCAAGCACGTGGGCCGGCTTCTTCGTGCTATTCGGATCGCTCAGGTCGCCCGGCAGATCGATGGTGCTGTGCAGCGTGACGAGTGTGGCGCGCTCGGGCGCGCCTGGCAGAAAGGCCGAAACGAAATACTGATCGGTGATGGCCGCATATTGGTAGGGCTCGTTAAAGGTGGCGTAACCGCTCACCCCCGGCTGCGACCACAGCATCATTCCAGATGGCGTGGGCCCCTGCGAGTTCTGCTTGCCGTCGATCGACCAGGCAAATGTCGATAGCGCGGAGGTGCGTATTGCGGACCGCGTCAGCGACGACGGAAGGAACTCCTCCATGTCGCCGAGGCCGGAGGGCCACTGAATCAGGGCTCGCACCGGCGCGCCGTTGCGCTTGATCTGGGCCTCGACGGTGATCACGTAGCTGGTGTCGAAGCGGACGGTCTTCACCACATCCAGCCCGTTGGCCGCGTAGTGGAAGCTGAGGGCATTGGTTTCAGGAGCCAGCGCATGGCCGGTGGCCGAGGGCTGCGCGCCTGAGGCCGTCACCTGATAAAGAGCCTGATTCAACTGCGAATTGAGGGCCGGCTCATAAGTAAAGAAAGAGAGCGGAAAGCCGAAGCGCGCAGCCGCCTGGGGCTGGACCATATCCAACGGCTTGCCGGCGGTGTCGTTGTACTTTTTCAGAATCCAGTGCGTCACCTGCGCGCCGCGATTGGTAAAAACGATCTTGTACTGTTCGTTCTCGACCGTGGTCTCGGTTTCCAGCTGGGCGGCGACGGTTGGCGTAGCCGCGGAAACCTGTGCGGGCCCTGGAGTCAACGGCGGCTGGCCTGGTGTGACTGGTGCGGCTTGTCCATCTTGTGCAGCCTGTCCGGCTTGTCCTGTTTGCCCGATTTGTCCAGCCGGCAGATTCGTCTGCGCTTGGGTCTGTTGCGCTTGCTGAGTCTCGTCCTGCTTGGGTTTGAAAAAGAACTGGTAGCCCAGGAGAACGACAACCATCAGCAGGGCGAAGCCCATGGTGGAGCGCATATCGCCGCCACTGCCGCTGCCGCCGGAACCAGGCGTTTGTAGATTGGGATTGCGAATTTCTGCCAAAGGATACTTCCTATCGTGTAGAAGGGTCAGACCGTCAGGCCGACGCTTCTTCTATGGTAACGGTTCGTGGGGAGAAATGGATGGATGGATGGAATGGCGAGAGACGCGGGGAGGCACATTGTCCAGGCCTCCTCGGCCCAGAGGGTTGCAGCGCAGCAGCCTCCATGCAGCCAGCGCCGTGCCGCGCAGGGGGCCGTGGGTGGCGATTGCGGTCGAAGCGTACTCCGAACAGGTGGGAACGTAGCGGCAACCACCGCCGGGGTTCAGCGAATGCAGCGCCGGAGAGAGCCAGCGGCGGTAGAAGACGAGAGCGGCGAGCAGGAGACGCGTCATAGTGCTGTGGCCGTCGCGGCGGGCTGAGCAGCCGGACGTGACATCGTCCGCTTCGCTTCGGCGTTGGCCTGTTGAAGGATACGCACAATCTCTGCTTCAAGTTTCGCAAATTCGAGGGTAAGGATCGAGCGGCGGGGATGGAGGATGAGATCGCAGCCCTGCGGCAGCAACTCCACATGGCGGCGCAGAGCCTCTCTCATGCGGCGCTTGATGCGGTTGCGCTCATGGGCTTTGCCCAATACCTTGCCGGCGGTGAGGCCGACGCGCGGTCCATCCAACGCGGCCGATTGCTGCGGAGCCAGGAACCAGCTCATCGACGCGGATTGCCGTTTGCGGCTGGCCGCATAAGCGCGCTGATAGTCAGCGTGCTTGCGCAGGCGCGACCCGGTCAGGGACTGGCGCGCGTCAGGGATGAGAGGGATGCTCATGGCAGTGCCGGAGGGCGTCTCAGCCGGAATGGCTGCGGTTGCGCAAACCCGTTCCGGCTGAAACAAAGGGCGGAGGCAGATCGGCGGGCTGGTATTAGTCGCGGAAGCCGGCGCTGACGGCCACGCGCTTGCGCCCAATGGCGCGACGGCGGCTGAGGACGGCTGCGCCGCTCTTGGTCTTCATGCGGGCGCGAAAACCGTGGGTTTTCACGCGCTTGCGGCGATTTGGTTGAAATGTGCGCTTGGGCATGGAAGTGCGCTCCTGTTTCCTGTTAATTTCTGCGCCTTGACGGCAAGTTCTAAGTGTATCGCAGGTTGGGCCAGGAATCCAGCGCAAACTTGGATCGAGGCTCGCAACCGAGCGATGCCAACCCAGCGTGGAACTCTTCCGAAGCGCTGCGCGGCCAGTGCCGCAAGTATGCTCGGACCGCCGCTGTTGGTGTCGATTCGGGCACATAGGATAGTGACTCTGGTAACACGTTCCCGCGAGTTTCACCATCAATGGTGCAACTGATTTCTGCCTACAAAAAGTTATGTGAAAGACTGATTGCAGCATCCGCTAAATGTGCTACTATCGGGACCGTTAAAGAAAGTTTCCAAGCGTCCCACGGAACGGATTTTATCCAAGGCCCCAAAGTGTTTTTTCACGGGCAGACCAGCGGCCAGCAGGTAATGAGTTGAGCGGTGTTCAGACGGAAAGCAAAGGCTTTGCGTCGGGAGATAGCTATTGCCCCAAAGGCTGAGGATGAACCGGACCGGCAGTACATAGGCGGCGCAGGCAAGGATTGACGATGGCATTTGCAGTTTCTCCGGCAACGGTGCTCAACCCCTGGATCCAGATTCTCGCAGCGCTGGAAAAGAAGGTTATCCGCCAGTCTTTCGAGACTTGGCTCAAACCCACGCGCTATAGCCACGCCGCAGGCCGCACACTTTATGTCCGCGTGCCCTCGCCAGAGTTCCAGCACATCGGCGACAAATACGGCGACCTCATTCAGGAAGCCATCGACTTGCAGGCAATGGAGTTCGACGACGTCAGCTTTGTGACTGCCGAGGACGACCCGTCGATTCCGCCGCCGCGCAAGGATGGCGGCTTCGGCCCGGTTCCCGCGCGCACGCCCACACCGTCGCACTCCGCCCCGGCGCCGCGCTCCCCAGAGCAGGCGCGCTTCGACTGGTCCACAGCGGCGCAGCTCAACCAGCGCTACACCTTCGACGCTTTCGTCATTGGCAACGGCAATCAATTTGCGCGGGCGGCGGCGCTGGCAGTGGCGGAGCGTCCTTCGCGGGCCTACAATCCGCTCTTCCTCTATGGCGGCGTCGGCATGGGCAAGACCCACCTGATGCACGCCATCGGTCACGAAGTGAAACGCCGCCAGCCGGTGGCTAACATTTGCTACGTCTCGGCCGAGAAGTTCACCAATGAGATGATCACATCCCTGCGCAACGACCGCATGACCAGCTTCCGCGATCGCTTCCGCTCGGTGGATGTGCTGCTGATCGACGACATTCAGTTCATCGCCCAGAAGGAGCGCACCCAGGAGGAGTTCTTCCATACCTTCAATGCGCTTCACGAGAGCATGAAGCAGATCGTGATCGCCTCCGACCGTCCGCCCAAGGAACTCGCGGAGATTGAGGACCGTTTGCGTTCGCGCTTTGAGTGGGGCCTGATAGCCGACATTCAGCCGCCCGATCTTGAAACCAAAGTCGCCATTCTGCAAAAGAAGGCCGAGAGCGAACAGGTGCAGTTGCCCACCGACGTTGCGCTGTTTGTCGCCTCGAACGTGCGCACCAACGTGCGTGAACTCGAGGGGGCGCTGGTGCGGCTGATCGCATGGTGCCAGGTCAACCGCATGGAGATCACGCTGGCAACAACCCAGCAGTGCCTCAAGCAGTTCATTGACCTTCAGGTGCGCAAGATCACCATCGAGGCCATCCAGCGCGCCGTGGCCGAGCAGTTTGGCATGAGAGTCAGCGATCTGAAGCAGAAGAACAACTCGCGCAATGTGGTGGTGCCGCGCCAGATCGCCATGTACCTGGCCAAGCAGATGACGGAAGCCAGCCTGCCTGAGATCGGCCGCCAGTTTGGCAACAAGCATCACACCACGGTGATGCACTCGATTGCCAAGATCGACGAGCAGCGCCGCGCCGACAAGGATCTGCATCGCACTCTCAACAAGCTGCAAGAGCAGTTGAACGGGTAGGCCAGCGAGCCGCTGAAGAACAAGAAGCCCACGTCGCGGATTACGGCGTGGGCTTTTTTGTTCCTTTCAAAACTGCGTCACGCTCAGCACATTGCCGTCGGGGTCATTGAACCACGCAATGCGCGCGCCACTCGGCGAAGTCCAAATACCGAGCGGGTCCGAATCGTTCAGTCCTGGATACCGCTGAAACACAACCCCGGCTGCCGTGAGCTGCTCGACGGTGCTCTCAATGGACTCCACGTCCCAACCCAGCACCGTGAAAGGTACCGGAGTGTGCTCGGCAACGGTGGTGACGCGCAGCATGGTTCCGTTAGCGTCGAAGACCAGCGCGAAAGGCTTTGCATCTTCCACCAGGCGAAGCCCGAGCAGGTCTTCATAGAACGCGCGCGCCTTTACCGGGTCTGTTGTGGCCGCAAACGCCACCAGCTTGCTTGAAGCAAGAATCGAGTCTTTCGCCATGGGATCCCTTTCTGCTCACTAGCCGGGCGCTCCAGCTCTCGATTCCGAGACCTGGGATTCCACGAAATCTCTCGACACTACCGCCGTGAGCGGCCACGATCGCCAGAGCTTCGTCCGCGATCGCCAAAGCCTCGCGGCGTCACGGGCGGCGCAACCGGCAGGTGGGTCTTGCCCTCTGGATAGACGGCGAGAAAGCGATCCTGTCCTTCACCGGAGCTGGCCGTCTCCACACCTTCGATCCCTTTGAACGCCATATGCAGCAGGCGGCGCTCGCGGCTGTTCGTCGGCGGAAAGGCGTAGGGGATACCGGACCGGATGACCTTTTCCGCTGCAGTTTCGGCCGTCAGTCGCAGCTCCTGAGCGCGCAAAGCTTTGAAGTTGCCGGCGTCGAAGCTGATCAAGTCGCCCTCGCGCTGGTCGAGGCGCAGAATCTGCGCGGAGATGGTCTCAAGGGCAATCAACAGTTCTCCGTTGTGCTGGACGGCGAGCGGCACGTCGGGCCCAGCCAGCTCGACACAGAGCCGGTTGCCCGTCGAGCCTTCCGAGTCGTCTGCGCAGTCCCCACTGCCAGCACTGATGCGGTATTTGAGGAGCATTCCTCCCAGCTTGTTCAGGGAGGATAGGAATCCAGCGATCTTCTGAGCTGCTACTTGCGAATCGGCGATTGGCATGACAAACCAGTATCGCAGAGCGGGGCCGCGGATGGGTGATTGGGCGGGAAATATGTGTCTAAGCCACCTTTAATCCGTCCGCACACGAGGCGTCAGGTACTCCGGCCCAACGGGATCGGTGACTGACTCTTTAACGATGCGGTCGATCTCGCCCATCGCGCCCGCATCCAGCTTCCAGCCCAGCACGCCGGCCACGGCATCCAGTTGCTCGGGCCGTTTCGCTCCCCACAAGGCTACCGAGATGCCGCGGCGGTCCAGCACCCAGCGAACAGCCAGCTCGAGTACCGACTTGCCATATTTCTCCTTTGCGAATGCGGCCAGCCGCTCAACGGCGGTTATGTATTGGCTGAAGCGTGGCTCTTGAAATTTGGGGTCGAAGTTGCGAATGTCTTTGGCGTCGAACCTCATGCCGCGCGTGACCCGGCCGCCGAGCAGGCTACGGCAGAGCGAACTCCAGGTCAGCACGGCAACTCCGTTAGCCGCGCACCACGGCAGAGTCTCGCCGTCAATCCCACGCTCGAAGAGGTTGTAGGGCGGCTGGTCAGAAGCCAGCGGCGCAACCGCGCGAAACTCCTGCATCTGGGCAACGCTGAAATTGCTCACGCCCAGCGCCCGTACCTTGCCCTCGCGCTGGAACTCCGCCATCAGTGCGGCAACTTCGGCGATGGGCACACGCGTGTCCGGCCAGTGAATCTGGTAGAGATCAATAAAATCGGTCCCCAGGCGGCGAAGGCTGTCTTCGAGCTCTCTGCGGATACGCGACTCCGTCGAATTCGCGAACACCCCGAAGGCGTTCCACTCCAGTCCAGCTTTGCCGGCGATATAGAACGCGTCGCGGCGGCCGTGAGCGCGCATAGCTTTGCCCACAATCTCCTCGGAGCGTCCGTGGCCGTAGATGGGCGCGGTGTCAATCAAGTTGATGCCGCGCTCGATGGCGCCGAGGCAGGTGTCAAGGGCCACGTCGTCGGGAATCGCGCCCCACTCCATCCCGCCAATGGCCCAGGTGCCCAGGCCAATGCGAGAAACCTCCTCGCCGGCAATCGTTGTTGTCTCCATACGCACATTTTAACCTTCGTTTGAGGGGGCGGGCTTTAGTCTAGGTAGAGACGATTCCCATTCTTCTGGATTCCAATGCAACGGAGAACTCCGGTCATTCGAATGCGCAGGCTGCTTCAATTCCTTGTTTTGTTCGTCCCGGTTCTGGGCGCGTCGCAGGCTCATGCGCAGGGAGGGCCGCCATTCATCACAGACGACCCCGGCACTCCGGGCAACCGCCACCTGGAAGTAAACATAGGCTGGATCGCGAACGACAATCCTGCCAACGCCAGCTATCAGGTGCCGGACTTCGATTTCAACTATGGTGTGGGCGACCGCCTTCAACTCAAGTATGAGGTTCCGATTGCGGCGGCCACCGACCCGAACCACACCACGCGTGCCGGGCTGGGTGAGTCGCTGCTGGGCATCAAGTGGCGGCCCTACGAGCACCATCGCGCCGGGGAACCCAAGTCCGATGAGAACATGGATTTCTCGCTGGGAACCTACCCCCAGGCCTCGATCAACAACCCCACCAGCGCCGTGCGGCGCGGGATTGTGGAGAACGGGCCGCAATACTATCTGCCGGTCGAGTTTACGGCAAAGCTGGGGCCGATCGGCTTTGACGGCGAAGTGGGCCGCTGGTTTGGCAATCAGCTTGTACCCAGCCGCGGGGGCCGCGGACTGATTGCCGGCCACGAATTCAGCGAGCGGCTGGAGCTGTACGGCGAAATCTACGATCTCCAGGATGCAAACAGCATCGGCGGCGCACCCAAGCAGCGCGCGTTCACGCTCGATGCAGGCGGAAGAAAGACGCTGGATCGCGCCGGCCATCTGCGCCTGCTTTTCATGGGCGGGCGCGCAATCCAGGCCGTGACCCGGCAGAACAGCGAGCCAAATTGGATTGCGTATGTGGGCGTGCAGATTTTGCTGGGACCGAAAGACAAGAATGCCGCGCCGGAAAAGTGATGGCGAAGCACCTGACCTCGGGAGTGGCAGAATAGACATATGCCGCCGACCGAGCCGATTGTACTTACACTCGCCGAAGCCCGCGTTCTGGGCGCTCTCGTTGAAAAAGAAGTGACCACCCCGGACTACTACCCGATGTCGCTCAACGCGCTCATCAACGCCTGTAACCAGCGCTCCAATCGCGAGCCGGTGATGGACCTGGATGAGGAGGCGGTGCGGCAGGCTCTGCATGGCCTGGAGGATCTGCGGCTGGCAGGGCGCGCCCGCGGGGCCGATGGGCGTGTCACCAAGTACGAGCACTGGCTGGGCGAAGCATTCAACTTCAATCGCGCTGAGACTGCTCTGGTGTGCGTGCTGCTCTTGCGCGGACCGCAGACTCCCGGCGAGCTGCGTGGGCGCACTGAGCGGCTGCACCGTTTCGACGAAATCGGCGAGGTGCTGGCAGGCCTGCAAAAGCTTATGGAGCGCGAGCCGGCCCTGGTGGCCGTGCTGCCGCGCCAGCCGGGAACCAAAGAATCCCGCTATGCGCATCTGCTCTCCGGGACCGTGGAATCGGCGGTAGCGGCAGACACGACATTCGGGAAACGCGAGGGTGTGCTCGACGCAGCACAGGATGCAGGGCACGAAGAACGCATCGCACAATTGGAAGCAACCGTGGCGGAACTGCGCCAGGAAGTTGTCTCGCTGCGTGCGAAAATCGACGATCTGTTTGGAGATTGATTGCAGGTAACCGCAATTCTTCCGTAACCGACCGCGCGATCCCGTGTCCAATGGGGGACAGAAAGGCTGGCATTATGAAAAACATACTGAACGTCAAGTTAGCGATGGCATCGATTGGACTTGCGATGCTGTTTACGTCCGTTCCACGTTTGCCGGCGCAGACGCCCACAGCTCCACTGCCCTCGCAGATCCTCACGGCAAAGAAGGTTTTCATCTCCAACCTGGGCGGCGGATTGGATCCGAAGCTTTGGAGTGGAGGGCCGGATCAACCCTACAATGAGCTTTACGCGGCCATCAAGAGCTCGGGGAAATATCAACTTGTGGCTGCTCCCGCCGATGCCGACCTGGTTCTACAAATCAGTTACGCTGACCCACTCACGGATGTCGGCGGCTCAAAAGAATCGGGCAGCGTTTCCTTCAACACACCGCAGCTCAAGCTGGTGTTGCTCGACCCGAAGACGAGCATCGTACTGTGGACCCTCAACGAGAAGACTTCGACAAACCATAATCAAAAGGGCCGCGACCAGGCGTTGGCGAACTCAGTCGGTACGCTCGTCGACAATCTGAAGGCGCTGACCGCCCAGCCTGCGGTGACGAACGCTACCAGGTAGCAGTGCGTGAGGGGCAGCTTCCGAGATTGCAAGCGCGATTGTTTCGGGGTACCCGCAAACCAACCCCGTCTTCAGCTCTTAGGATGCTGCCCCGCTTTCTGCGGAAAGATCAAAATAAATGCGAAGACCAGAACCGTCAGTGCAGCAGATGCGGTGTAGCGGCTCAGATTGAGGCCGCCATGATCCAGAGGCTTGTCCAGCAAGTCGCCCACAACGGCGCCCAGCGGTCGCGTCAAAATAAAGGCCGCCCAGAACAGCACGGTCTTTGATATCTTTGTCCAGAAATGACAGGCCGCCACGACGATGAGAAGCGCGGCGAAAATAGCCATCCCGCCGGCATACCCAAGCCCTTCGCTATCGGCTGTCCAGTCGCCAAGCGCTGTCCCGAGGGTCTGCGAAAACATGATGGTTACCCAGTAAAACGCTTCCACCTTGGGTGTGCTTACCGTATTCACCGATACCGATCCCAACGACCAATACCACAACCCAAGCGACGCCAGCAGCAGGCCAAGCAGCGTAAGGCTTCCCCCCGCATAGCCGATCCCCAAAGAACGGTCGGCAAAGTCGGCCATGGTAGTTCCAACCGTTGTCGTAGCAATAATGGTGATCCAATATAAGAGCGGATGAAATTTCTTCGCCTTCACTTGCACAACCACGAAGACAAGAAAAATCGCCGCGAAGATGGCCGTGCCCACCAGGTAGCCGAGATTCATCGACATCGTCACCGCATCGCCCCCGGTTTCGCCAAGGGTCGTGCAAAGGATCTTGATGACCCAGAAGAGAAAGGTGACTTGAGGTACCTTGCTTAGCTGGCTTTCGCCAGTCAAATCGGCTTGCTCTGTTACAAGGGGCATTTCAGTCCTCCAGTAGGCCATCAGGTAGTATCTACCGCCAATAATGCTGCGCGGTTACAGCCTGTTGAATTGTCGAGGTCGCATCCAGCATGCCGGCGTTTGCAGTGAGCCTCTGGCCGGACCTCGTCGGCAAGCGGCTCAAATCTCAATCTCCATCATACGATTGGGCGTCCCAGGGGCCACCCCCGCCTGCCCAGTTTGGCGTGTACAACCGGAGTTGATATACTGATCCAGTTGTTGCAGAGTACTGAACGTGAACCCGCATCCCAGCTCCGGCGGGGGTTTGTGCCCAGGAATCGCAGCGCAAGAGTTTGCACTGAGGCCAGATAGCTCAGTGGTAGAGCGCGGCCCTGAAAAGGCCGGCGTCGGCGGTTCAATCCCGTCTCTGGCCACCACATTCCAAAGAAGTTAACTGTAGATTAGAGAAATACGCTCACCCGTAGTTCACCCGTGATTGTCACTGCACCACCTGCGTAGACGGGAAAAAAAACGCCGTCTGCATAGCGTCCTGGGTGCCCGGTTCAGATTGCGTCGTTTATACATAAATGGGCACTTCGCGTGTCTACGTCTTGAGAGCTTTCACGATCCGCTCAAGCAAGCCTGCCACTGTGTTTCGCCTGCTGAGGTATCCGCACCGCGGATTCTTTAGACAGGGAGCCTGGGGTCGATCTCTGCCCGGCGGTTGATTGACGGGAGGCATTAACCACAAGGTAACTACCGAGTTGGCGACAACCGACCCGCGATGGCCGTTATGCTGGATGAATGACTATGTTTGACCTACTCACCGAGACGGCCAAAACGGATACAGAGCTTCTTCGCTCAAACGACGAATTTGGTGACGCTTTTACAACACCGCGTGAAGTGGATTTTTCCTTCGAGACTCGCGAACGGGACCGCGCAGAAGACTTCGCCGAGTTCGTCAACGGAAAACAATACGGCGTGGCGAAAGTCACCGAGCTGGAAGCCGGTCAGCTTCGCGTTTTGGTGCTGATTACAATGCCAATCACGCAACACCTGATCTGTTCCGTTTCTGGTTTTATGCTGTGCCTGAGCAGGGTTTTTCAGATCGATTATCAGGGGTGGGGGTCCATAGTTCAGAAACCTTGATGGGTCCGGAGTGAATCACCGGCTATCCGGACAGAACTCGAAAATGAGGTAATGTCCGGGTTGCCGACCATCCGCTCAGGGCGTCAGGCATGCCTCTGTTTTCGCGTGCTTTCCCAGATCCTATAGCGGGGGCACCCTCAATATTTCTATGAGCCATCGTCTACTTAATCCGGGCCCTCACCCCGAACTCCACGACCGGTCCTCTGCGCTTTAAGGAACCGGTCAGACTAGTTCTTTGCCTCCCTTCCTTTACAAGTACTACTGAAGACAGAAGGACAGGTCGGATTTGTAGGACATTCAATCTGGCAAAGCGTTGGATCGGTCGGACAAGGTGGTCGTTTAATCAGAGTTATCGCTTAGCTCGAGATTCTGCGAGTTGGACGTGCTCTGAGAATACGTCACATCTCCGTCGTAAACCGCAGTGATGCTATCCGAGAAGGATTGCGTGAAGGCCTGCGACCAGGCAGCCGTGCCGGACGAAAGCACGACACTTTGCAGAAAAATGCCATTATCGTAAAAGTCGACCTGCCCGGTTGCCGCCGGAGGATTGACTTTGGCTGTCAGCGTGACCGTATCTCCGAGGTAGCCTATGTATTCACTCAGCGTCAGCGTTGTTGTGTTTGGCGTTGATCCCGGATTGCCGATGCTGAGAGTTACGGGGCTGCTGGTGTTGGAGGGATAGGTTGTATCTCCGCTATAGACCGCCGTAAGACTCTGAGAGCCTCCCACCATAAAGAGTTTCACGTAGGTGGCCACGCCCGCCATGACCGAGGATGTGCCGATCATTTGGGTTCCGTCGTAAAAGACCACCGTGCCGGTCGCCTGCGCTGGTGAGATGTTGGCCGTCAATGTTGCAGAGTCGCCTATGAAAAGCGGAGAAGGCGCAACCTGTAGCACAACAGTGTCGGGAGTGTTGCCGGTAACGAAGAGAGAAATCTGATTCGATGTGCTCGTTTCCCACGAAGCATTTGCGGCAAAGATTGCTTTCTGGGCGACCTTGCCCGAGCTGGCAAAGGTGGTATTCAGCGTGGCAACACCCCCATTCACATTCGCCGTGCCAATCGCAGTCGATCCGCTATAAAACGTGACCGTGCCGGTGACGGTTGCAGGAGAGAGAGTGGCAGTCAAAGTTACGCTCCCGCCTATCTCGACGGAATTGGCTGATGCCTGCAGAGTGGTCATGGTTACCAGCGGGCCGCTGATGCTCATGGAAAGGGAATTCGAGGTGCTGGAAAGATAGTTATAGTCGCCCGAATAGACTGCGTGGAGTGTCGCCGATCCTCCAGCCGCGAACAACGTTGTCAGACAGGCGGTCCCTGCATTCACAGCAGAGCTGCCGATATTGGTCGTTCCGCTATAAAACGTGACAGTGCCCGTGGCTGACGAGGGAGAGACCGTGGCGGTTAATGTCACATTGGTTTGGTATTGCGGCGTGGTAGTGGAGGCCTGAAGAGTCACCGAAGTGGCTGCCAATTGATTGCTGTACACGCCGATCAACGTGGCCTGTTGGGATGTACTTGATGAATTGAACTCGTCCCCGCTGTATTTCGCGGTAATGCTCTGCACACCGCTGGAAGAGAACGTAGTCGAAAGCTGCGCGCCTCCATTCAGGGAATTAAAGAAAAAAGAGCTGGAGACCTGCGCAGTCCCGATTGCGGTCGATCCGTTATAGAAGGTCACCGTTCCGCTCTCGTTAGCCCCCCCGGCGACCTCAGCCTCCAAGGTTACCGTCTGGCCTTCCGTGACGCTGGTGGCGGGAGCGATGACGGTAACACTGGTTGAAAACTTGTATTGTGAGTCAGAGCCAATGCCGCCAATGCACCCGGTGAGCGACAAAACGAAGACAAGTAGAATCAACAACAGATTTCGGCGGTAAAAAAATGGCATGACGTTCTCTCTTCTTCCTCCGCTCAGGGGGACTATAAGCGTTACATTCATCCATGAGACCCCGATTTGTGTGCAAAGTTACGAAGAAATAGAAATTATGGCTCGTTGCGCAATCACCTGTGCCGTGAAATCAACGTCCCCCCACTGCAGGCCCAAACACTCCGAAATCCTCAGCCCGGTCGTGGCCGTTCAACCTGTGATCTGAATCGCCCTTATAATCACCCTCGTACGCTACTTCACTCGAGGAATTGAGACGTGCTCAGACGACCCTGCGAAGACCGACACGAAGCAAACCACAACAGTAAGAGTGTGAGGTAAGAAGGCATGTCGAGTCAGCTTTTTCCACAAACCCGGATCTCCATCGCTTGTGATTCCGATCGAGACTCCATCTATGCATTGCGGCACGAGGTCTATGCGGAGGAATTGCACCAGCACTCGACGACACACAACCGCATGCTGACCGATTCGCTTGATGCATTTAACGAGTACATCGTGGCGAAGGTTGACGGCCAGTTGGTGGGCTTTGTCAGCATCACTCCTCCGGGCTTCGGCAGGTACTCGATTGACAAGTATTTGGCGCGAGAGAACGTAGATCTTTCGTTTGACGAGGGTTTGTACGAAATGCGAATCCTCACCGTCGCGCGACCGCACCGTGGCACCAGGCTAGCTGCAGCTTTGATGTATGCGGCCGGGCGATGGGCGGAAGAGAGAAGCGGCACGCATCTCGTCGCGATGGGGCGTATCGAAGTGCTGAGCATCTATCTGAAGCATGGGTTCAAACCTTTGGGCTGTCGGATCAAAGCTGGGGCTGTGACCTTTGAGCTCCTCTGCGCTTCGATTCAACAACTGCGCGCAACTGTTGAGCGCCGCCGCTCCTTTTATCAGAAACTGGAGAAGGAATTAGAATGGGGTCTTCCGTTTCCTTTCTCCAAACCACCATGCTGCTTTCATGGTGGTGCGTTCTTCGATGCCATTGGCACAGACTTCGAGACATTGGAGCGCAGAGACTCGATCGTGAACGCCGATGTACTCGATGCATGGTTTCCGCCTTCTCCAACTGCGCTGAATGCGCTGCGTGAGCACTTGCCATGGCTGATGAGAACATCGCCTCCGACTCAATGCGAAGGGTTGAGGAGGGCCATCGCGCAGCACCGGGGAGTGAGCGAGGAGAACATATTGCCCGGAGCTGGCTCATCCGATTTGATCTACCTTGCGTTTCGGCAATGGCTGAACCGAAACTCCCGAGTGCTTGTGCTGGACCCTATGTACGGGGAATATGTCCATGTCCTCGAAAAGGTGATTGGCTGCCAGGTCGACAGAATGGTCCTGCCGAGGCGAGACAGGTATGTCGTAGACCTTGAAGAACTCCGGGCGCGGGCCGCGCTGGGCTACGACCTGATCGTTCTCGTCAATCCGAACAACCCCACTGGACAACACATCGCTGGCCACAAGCTGAAAGAGGTCCTTTCCTGCGTCTCCGGAAGCACCAGGGTCTGGGTCGATGAGGCGTACATAGAATATGTCGGCCCAGACGAGTCCCTCGAGCGCTTCGCCGCAGCAAGTGAGAATGTCATCGTCTGCAAAACGATGTCGAAGGTCTATGCTTTGAGTGGCATGCGGGTCGCTTATCTCTGTGGGTCTCTCCGACAACTCTCTGACCTGGTGCCGATCACTCCGCCATGGGCAGTAAGCCTTCCTGCGCAGGTTGCCGCGGTCAAGGCGCTTGGCGACAGCGCGTACTATCAGGACCGTTACCGGGAAACACGCAAACTCCGTCAGCAGTTGACTGAAGGGCTTCGAAGCATAGGTATCCACGAGATAGTGGCCGGGCGAGCAAATTTTGTGATGTTTCACCTTGAGCCGGATCAACCACCTGCGGCCACGTTGCTGAGCGAAGCCAGGAGACGAGGCATTTTCCTTCGCGACGCATCTTCGATGGGATGCGAAGTAGGGCTACGAGCGCTCAGGCTCACCGTTAAAGACGAAGAAGCTAACAAACGCGTTCTCGCAACACTTGAAAGTGTGCTCTCAGTGAGGAACTCGCAGCTTGCCCCATTGACAAAGCCATGCGGAAATCATCTTCCAACGATGTAGGTCCTTAAACTGAATGAGCGGTCAGTGATAGCCTGCAGAGTTCTATCCGACGGTATTTTGATATCGGTTCAATGCTGCATCGGGTAAGTATCACCTGTATCCGGAAGTTGCCGGGCCTTGATCACGTTGGTCCCGATAAAGCCCATTGCGACGACTGCGACTGCTTCACCAGCCGAGGTCTTCGGATCCCAGTCGCAAGGACGACTTTCCGGAGTGATCCCGGAGAACCCCACAACAACCAGAATATAAAGCAGTTGTTTCGATCATTGTTCTGCCGCGTGCATTGGTCGCGAGATTCTTGGGGGAGCCAATTTTGCCGTCCTGTGCGGTGAAATGGTGCCACAAGCACTATCGGGGCGCACTGAACACCCAACGCGCGTGCGGCGTGGTAGCGCACAAGTAGTAAGAGACGAATCGCCGGTCAACCGCTCGGAACAGCGACCTTGGGGCCAAGAACCCTGCACCGATAAAAACGCTATTCTCGCCCTTCCGCCTCGAATTCCTCCTCCGCTCTAGGTAGGAGCTCCCTGCGGCTCGTGCATGGGGTCCAACGTGTTATGCAGTCAAAGTGGAAGTCTGTAAGCGCGGCCTGCTCCTCTTGAGATTCCTCTGGGGTGAAGCTCGCTTCGAGACGAATTCGTCGTTGGACAAAACCACGATTTGGGTGCTTGGCGATGGTAAACGGGTTTGATTGACCCAGTTTGGCGCCTTCCAAGAAGGCAACATCGAGGCTTGGCCAGTAAGAACTCCCGACTTCATCTTTTACCCAAAAACTACCTCCTGGATTGATCCATTGGTTGACTGGCAGTGCCACTTCCACTCCGAATCCCTTGTCTGTCACGACGCCGTGGACGACATGAAATCCTGCGGTCACTACGGCGCTTCGCAGGCCGGCCAATTCCAATATTCTCGCGCCGATGTGCGGGCCTTCTTCAAAGACAAATGACGGGTGGACCAACGGGAGGTGGTAAATCCTGATACTGTAACTGCAATTCTCTGGGTCGCAGTTTCCATACGACCCCCCACATTTGCCCCAACGAGTCATTAGCCTCTGTGTATCGGACCATGAACTTCGGTTCAACTCCAGAGATTTGATGTCGGCCAGCAGAGCCTCCGCTCGTGCGCGAAATAGCCGCTGGCGTGCCTCCATTGCAAGCCATCCGATGCTGAGGAATAGGAGGGCGGCCACAAAGAGAGCCGATATTCTCGTCCGGTAACGATGGGTGGTCATGCTTGATTAGACACCTGGCTAAAAGTAAATGTTCCAGCGTTCATAGAAGTGGCGATTCCGAGCATCGTGTCAACCATGGCTCCGTGATCGGTTTCCTTTCTTGAGTTCTGAGCGATTTATCGGCAATCCGGAAGTAATCCTAACGAGGCTGGCACCAAATGGGTCCAAAGATTTGGCTAGTAGCCGTCATGTTTTTCCGATCAGCCGCCTCAGACCGCTGACGATCCGCTCTTCGATGCTTCCGAACGGCATGTCGGTGGTCAGATATGTCCAAGTTGCGCCGCGCTGGGATGGATTCAGTCCAGATGCCTCGGCCTGCGCCAGGCGTTTCGGGATTTCATCGGCAATCACCGCCTGCATGGCCTCAAACATATTGTCGATGTCCTTGAGGTATTCATGCAGCGGATCGTGGTTGGCCCACGAGACCCATTGCGTCGCTTCACGCAGTCCGGCGACCCCGGCTAGGTGCTCTGACCAAAGATCGTCGATTGTAGCCAGCGAAACCAGTCTCTCTAGTTCCGACGTACAGGCGATGTCGCCGGTGAGAATGGCCTGGCGACGCTGCTGCACCGCCTGCCGCTGCCCCTCGACCACACCTTCATACTTGCGAAGAAACTGCCGGATTTGGAGATTCTGGTCTTCGATGAGCCGCTGGATGTGCGCTGGAGCATCGGGCGTATTGAGCTGATCGACGCCGTACTTGATCAGCAGTTCGTCCTGGAGCGAAACGAAAAACTGCGAACTTCCCGGATCGCCCTGCCGTCCCGAGCGACCCCGCAGTTGGTAGTCGATGCGACGGCTCTCGTGCCGGTTGAGGCCCAATACGTGCAAGCCTCCCAGGGCCGCCACGCCTGCCCCGAGACGAATATCCACCCCGCGACCGGCCATATTCGTGGAGACCGTTAGCGCGCCCGGCTCACCGGCCCGGGTGATGATCCCGGCCTCTTCTTCTTCATTGCGGGCATTCAAGACTTGGTGAGGTATGCCGCCCATGCCGGCGCTGAGCCGCTCGGACTCTTCCACGCTTGCCGTCCCGATTAGCACCGGCCGGCCGGACTGGTGGATGCGAAGGATTTCGGCAAGAGCTGCTTGCTCCTTCTCGTTCTTCGTCTGGAAGACCCGGTCTGGTAGGTCGTTGCGGATTACCGGACGATTGGTCGCGATAACTTCGACGTCGATCCCATAAATGGAACGAAACTCTTCGGCCTGGATCGCGGCTGTACCCGTCATGCCGCAGACTTGCGGGTAGAGTGCAATCAGATTCTGGATGGTGATGGAACCGAGAATCCTGCCCTGCGGCTTGGCCACGACTCCCTCCTTGGCCTCAACGGCGCTTTGCAGACCGGCGGGCCAGCGCCTGTCTGGCACGATGCGCCCTTTGAACTCGTCCACGGATTCGATGGCGCCGTTCTTCACAAGATAGTCCACGTCTCGCCGCAGCAAGCTATGGGCATGGAGCGAATCCTGAACGGCCGTAAACAGCCGCAGATTCCCTTCAGCAAAGAGATTTCTGCATCCGAAAGCCCTCTCCACTGCCTGAATCCCGGCATCCGTCAGAGACGCGCTGCGGCCATATTGATCGAGCACATAGTGGACGCCGCGCCTGAAGTGGCGCGTCAGCTGATCGACCCGGTACACAACCGCCGAGTCGGCCGACTGACCGCCGGCAAGAACCAGCGGAATTCGAGCCTCGTCGATCAGAATCGAGTCTGCCTCATCGATAACTGCCGCGGCAAATGGGCGATGAACCTGGTCCCGCGAATAAAGAGCAATCTGATCGCGCAAGTAATCGAAGCCGACCTCGTTCGCCATGGCGTAGGTGATATCGCAGAGATAGGCCTTCTTCCGCTCCTCGCTGCTCATGCTCTGCTGAATGCAGCCCACTGATAGGCCGAAGAATTCATAGATCGGTCCCACCCATTTGGCATCTCGCCGGGCCAGATAGTCATTCACGGTCATTACATGGACGCCCTTGCCCGCCTTCGCATACCAGACAATTGCCGGAACCGCGGCCAGTGTCTTTCCTTCGCCCGTCTGCATCTCTGCAATCTTTCCATCGGAAAGTGCAAGCGAGCCCTGAAGCTGAACGTCGAACATATCCAATCCCAGCAATCGTTCCGCAGCCACAGCGGCGACGGCGACGGTTTCCGTCAGGATTCGAGCTTGTTTCCCTGTCGCCTCCAACTCATCGTCGGATTGCTGGCGAAACTCGCGACGGCGCGCATTGATCACGCCAACGACCTCTCGACGGCGTCCGGCTGAACTCTGGGGGGCAAACAAACTCTGCAAGAAATGTCGCACTATGCACGTTCCTGTCAGTTCTACATGCATTGTATTTCTCGAAGGCGGCTCGCTATGAAGCAATCAAAGGCGTGCTGGACCGGATTCTGAGTGGATCGCCGCCAATTGGGAGACAATCCCGTTTTGTAGCATATTTCTCAGCGTTGCCAGTAAATCGGCCAGCACTCGAAGAATTGGAGCCACCATAAACTGTGCGGTATTGAGCAGCCTGCATTCAGTAGACCGCGTAAACCTGATGTCAGTTTGCTGAAGCAGCAATGGCGTGAAAGACCCTACCAATGTCGTCCACACAACGATTCCCCCCAAGGCGGAATCCAATTCCACCGGAGTATTCATGAAAACGATACGAGCAGCATTTGCACTCACGATCCTGGCTGTGGCTCTGGCCGGCATGCCCGCCCTGGCCCAGGATCATCAGGACCAGGATCACCGCGACAACCACACTTACAAGCAGCACAACGAATGGAAGGCGGGCTCAAAGGTACCGCAGGAAGACTGGAACAGAGGCGATAAGGTAGATTATCGGCAGAATCACCTTCGCCGTCCGCCAGCGGGACATGAGTGGCGCCAGATCGATGGGAATTACGTAATGGCGAGGCAGGACGGAACGATTGTTTCAGTGCGCCACGCCTCCCACGATCAATAATCTGCCGCAACCTTGCGTTAGCAAGAAATCCCAGGTCGCCCCGCCAAGGCCGGCCTGGGATTTTTGTGTCTTAGATGCGTCGGAGTGAGCGGATGGAGAAGGTATCCACCGCGTTGCGATTTGCTCATTCAATGAGGCTAATCTGTGTGCCGTCTTGCTCTCTCTCCGAGCGCTAGGCGACTTGGTGCTGGTTCCGGGAGGATGTCGCCGATCTTTTCTCAACCGTGGCAGGTACCTTCCGCAACTTCTTCTCGACGTATCAGCGTGGTCGTTTGATCCGCCATCAGAACCTCTCGGTAGCGTTGCCAATATTCCCCTGAGTTCGGGATGTACATCAGGCTACCGGGGCAGCTTCCAATCGGTCAAACTGCAAAGGCCCGATCGGGATACCGTGTGCAGTCACTCCGTAAGGGACGCGACCGCCAATGTAAAACCAATCCTATACACGCGATGTCCTCTGAGTTGGTCAAAATCGCACCTCCGTTCTACATCGCGGGTGGGTTTGACAAAAGGCGCGCTACGCAAAACGCGAAAAATGACCAGTCTTAGAATTATGGCTCCGTGCAGGAGGCTCGCTGCGCACGCCCGGATGAGCAATTCCTGCCAGCTTTCAGCAACCTGATCATTGGATGGTCGTTCGTGATCTAGCGAACAATGATCTTCAATTCAGGCGAAATCCAGGTTTCTGAAGTCACAGTAATGTCATGATCGTCAGGGATGGTCCACGTTGTCCTCATGCCTTCAACATGCAGTATCCGGACTCTTCGATTTGCTACTGTTATGCGTAGGATGATAGCCGGATTGGAGTGCGCAACTGGAGAGATCTGTTGGAGATTATTTTGTGGGGCTCAGCGCTATGGTCTCGGCTGGGAGATCGTTGGAATCGAGGACGTTGATCAGCGGCCAGGGGGCGCCGGCCAAATCATAATGGAACTCTCCCTGCGGATCGATCAGGAGCTTGCTTGCCGGATAGAGGAACCCTGTACTCTTAGCCGGGTCGGTGTCATTCAGGTCGAATTGGCCATATGCCAGGTCAAAGGCCCCGGAGGACGCAAGCGGGTCAGCTTCTTCGGGAGGATGCGGACGGCTGGCGATAAACGTGATCTTCCGTCCAGTTGGCGTGGAAACCATTTGAATGAAGGCTACGTCATAGCTGATACTGCCTGCGATCGAGCAATGACCGACCGCTTTGGTTTTGGAAAGCGCAATGGCCAACCCTCGATCCTGGTTTTCCTGAAATGCCTGTGAAAGAATCTGCAGGTTCAACGGGGTGGAATAGTTGTAAACGACCAAGGTCAGGGTGGCCGATTTGCCAGCGTGTGTGGAGGTGGCCTGAATCGTCTCGGAGTTTGGGCCGATAGCGAATCCAGGGACTGTTCCCAGCGTCAATGTTGACCCCAGCAGTAGACTGAAGAAGCCCACCTTGCGGGCGGCTCGGATGACACTCGTAAGAGATCCCATTTTGTGATCCTCCTGGACACCTGCTTTCGCTAAAGCAAAAACAGGACTATCTATCTTGATTAGTCTCGTTCGAGGGCGTCGCTCTCTTCACTCCAGCGACGACGACCTGTCGCCGGGGCCCCGGTATGTTTGTTGCGTCGACTTGAGTGCGCTAGTTACGGGAACCATCTTCCCCGAAACTGCTATCAGTGCGGATTCGGGAAGCCTTTATGCAATTCATCTTGAGCCAGTCGGCGCGGGAATGCTGGCCAGATTTGCTCGGTTCGAACGGGGAAAGAAGGGGGGATTCGGAGAGAGGCCTATGGTTCGTCTCTGTCAAGGCGGAGCATTGGGGTTTTGGTAGCTTCGCGGGGGTTTTTTGCCTTCGCGTACTCACCGACGCGAGGTAATTTCGGGCAGAGATTGCTTAGCTCATGAGCAGCGACTGGGGTGGTGGCCTTACCCCGCTTCTACACGGTACCGCCAAATTCGTGCGTGCTACTCTTTTCGAGCTTAGGAAATGAGCAAGCCGGTCAGATTTTGGCCGTGCAGGTTGGTTCGCGCCACTCGTGATCCTAAAAACAACGGGTCGCATGCCCTACTATCCGAACCTGAAGGCAGTACTCCGATCAGTGACGGCCTCGCTGGTCTTCACCTATCTTGAAATCTACCATCCGCACTCGCAGGACGCATCTGGCGCCCTTCTCCGCGCGCCGGTGACCCTCCACCTGGATCAGATTTCAGAAGACCTGCAGATCTCTCGCAGGACTCTTCGACCCCCGGTGCCTGTTGAATCCAGTCCTTCCTGCCACCTGTTCCAAGGGTTTCCAGTCTTGAGTTCTTGGGAATCTCCCGAAAAACTGAATTTGGTAGCATTTCATGGCAATCTCTGGATTGCCGGTGATCCGCTCAGGCCCCGTCACTCGTTCAACCTGGACTATGCGGTTCGACCGGCCAGTTTAGTCACCTTCACTCCTTGAATCCTGGCAAGTCTACACGTCGAGCTACGTGGTCCTGAATCCAGTGACTATCCCACCATTCCTTCGGGTCGATCTGCACACCGTCGAGCTGCATGGCGAAGTGAATGTGATCGCCTCCTGCCATTCCGGTCATGCCGCTCTGGCCCATGACCTGGCCCCGCTTGACCATGTCGCCTTCATGCACATCGATATGGCTGAGATGCCCGTAGATAGTTTGCAGCCCGTAGCCATGATCGACGACGATGCAATTGCCGTAGATGCCGAGCGGTGCGGCGTAGACAATCCGGCCGTCGTTGGACGCTTCCACGCCTACGTGCTGCGTGACCGCGAGATCGTATCCGAGGTGGACCTGCTGATCGATCTTTTTTTCGTGATACATATAGTTCCGCACGTCGGCAAACGTTGCTTCAGCCTGCGAATGAGACTGCCGCGCGAACACTTGCGAAAACAAGAACCTGTCAGCGGTCTTCAGCCTAAGATCGGAGAGAGTTTTATTATTGGCGCGGCGCATGTCGTTATTGATCTTGACGAAACGCGTGACGGGATCGCCAGAGCCATTTGGATCAAGCTCGTTGACCACCTTCTGCATGAAGGAATCGCTCACCTGCAAGTCGTGAACGGTATACTTCGGCTGCTCCTTCTTTGGGAACTGGAACGCAATCGGGCTGGTCACATCGCTCCCTGCACCACTGCCGGCGAAGACCTGCGGAATCGTGTCAGCGGGCATATTCCACGCAAAGGCAAAGAGCGAAAACATTCCGGGTTTGCCGCCCGGCATAGGCCAGGACCGAAATGTCTGATCGCCGACTCGCACACCTGCTTCGGTCCAACTGCCGGAAACACTGAAGGTTGCCAAGTCGGCCATGCCGAGATACAGGTAGTGCTGTTCCGAATCGACACTCACAGTTGGAAGTTGCGTCACCACCGTGACATCGCGCTCAAAACGAGTTGTCTTGCGGCGCAAGTCGTTCGAGGTTGCCTCAACGATCAATGTTGCCTTGCCATCTCGAAGTTGCGGCGTGGACTTGACACCAACCACGAAGCTCCAGGTGCTGTCGGTCGCGCGCGAAGGTTGAGCGAGTTCCCACACTGGAAATTGGGCGCCATTCTGCTCAACAAATGCTGTGGCCCTGAGGACGCCATGCGGGTCTTGCACGTGGACCGTAACTGGCGTGGCTTGTCCGAGGACCGGGGTTGGAACTGGCATGTCAACCAGGGGCGTTGCCGACCGCACAAATAAAATGGCAATCGGCAAAAACACAGCGATTAAGATCACGGCAACAATGGTTTTTCGCACAATTCATTGTAGCTTTAGAAATGAAATCACGCCGCATCTGCGCTTGAGCAGAGTCTCGTGCCAATCCTGGCCTCTGTGTGGAGCAGATAAGCATCTTTGGCAAAGTTGCGCGGCGTTTGACCAGTCATCGGTCCCAATCCGTCAATGTGCGTTTGACCAATAACCGATCCGGTTGTGTCGTTGTGCGTTTGACCGATTGGAGCGCAAATTAGTCAAGGTGCGTTTGACCAATTCTCGACGAGCATTTCAGGAGTTTGAGTGACGGCGGGTTGGGTCGCTTTCGAGGTTTTCCCGCACCACCTCATGGACTTGGCCCGCATCTTGCCCGATGGGCCAGGCGCAATCGGCTCACGGCCTCGACTCTCCCTCGCGAGGAGCAAGGGCCAACTGCACTCAGGCTGCGCCTCCGATTCTCCCGACCTCCATATGGATGCGTACCTCCGAACGCCAGCCAAAATCAAACTGGCAAGTTGACCGAGTTTTGATTAGGCCTCAAGTTCTCTGCTGACACGGGTGGAGCAATCACAGGAGAATGAGAACGGTGGTTCTGCAACCCGCATCCATTAGTCGTTGCAACTCCCTTGGGTCGTTCGTTTCCGCCAAGGTAGTGTAATGACTGCAGCACTTGAGAAAACTCAAGTGCTGCAGATCATGGGTCTTATGATTCGCTGCGTTTCCGTTGGCGATGATGTCATCCTTGGGCATGACTTTGCTCAAAAGAACCGGGACTTGAATTCATCCTGTCGATGCCGGGCTATGTCCTTCAGCCTTTGAAACTCCGGTTCACTCCGGAGGCTGGAAAGGAGTGGATCTGTGGCAAAGCACGAGTAGCAGAAGAACCCGCCGTCGATGGCGTGGCTCAGGCTATGGAGCGCAGCTTGTTTGTCGCCCGCCACGGCAAACGCCTGCGCTACCTTGTACATGCTCTCGGCGTCGCTGACCCCTCGATCTTCCATTTCGTCCCAGGTTCGATGCAGCAGTTCGTTGGCATCAGCCTTCCGTCCTGCACTCAGGTCGCTCAGCGCCTTCCCAACTCTGGCGGGAAGCAGGGAAGGCTCCATCGCGTACGCGCGGTCGAAGTCGCGGACCGCCTGGTCTGTGTGGTGCAAGTAGTATTCGCCGAAGCCGCGATAAAACAGAATGAAAGCTGAGTCGTTCTCAGGCAAGCTCTTCAAAAACTTGTCGTACTCGCCCAGATAGAGATAGCTGTTCATCGCAGAGCTGTTAATCTTGACATCCGGATCAATCTGCCGAGCCTTCTCGCATTCGGCAACGGATTCCGGTAACATGCCTGCGAAGCGGTACGCATAGCCGAGTTCCCAGTGCAACTCGGCGTTGTTGGGGCTGGTTTCCAGGGCCGTACGCAGCAGCGGCACTGCCTGCTCAACCCTGCCAGTATCCGTGAGCATGTTCGCCATGTAAATGCGCGGCTCGGGCAACTTGGGGTTGAGGGCAATTGCCTTGAGGTACGCGGCTTGCGCCTTGTCGTATTCCTCACGCCCACCCATGCGCAGGGTCGCGCTGGTTGTATACGCCTTGCCGAGATGCGCCCACGTTAAAGCATAATTCGGATCGATTGAAGCGGATTTCTCGAGCATCGCAATGGCTGCGCCAAAATCATTCATGGAATAGAGGTCGATGCCGCGCAAATAGTCTTCATAGGCCTCCTGATCGACCGGCTTCTCTGGAGAAAGCGTCTCGACTTCGGCAGGCGTGAGATTCAGCTTCAGCCCTTTTACGATCTCTTGTGAGACGCGGTCCTGAACCGTCAGCAGCTTATCGAACTTGACGTCGATCGAGTCCCGCCACAGGATCCTGTTTGGCTTCACGTCGATCAACTGCGTGGTGATTCTCAGGTCGTCGCCGTCTCGAATGAAGGCGCCGGTAAGCACCGTGTCGGCGTCGAGTTCATCGCCAACCTTCCTGGGGTCGCCGTCTTGATTCCGGTAACGTTCAATTGAGGAGGACGGCCGCACGGTGAGCGAGCCGACGGAGCCGAGCTTGGTAATTACCGCGTCAGAAAGCGAAAATCCGAGATAGTCGAGCGACGGATCCTGGCGCAGATTGCGGAATGGCAGAATGGCCAGCGTGTGTGAATGCGCCTGCGCGCCTGGCGGAGCAGGGTTTCTGGACCGCAGAAACAGAACTACCCATGCGATCGCGAGCACGGCAAGCGCAACCGAAATAGCGAACAACCTTGCTTTCGTGCTCAACCAGCCAAAACGGACCCCAGACGGGCCGGGCTTGGCGTTGGCGGCCAGTGGAGTCCCGGCGTTTCGGGCCGTAGGCCGTGTTGCCAACCGCGGCCGCATGTTACCGTCCCCCGTGGCGCTGGAGTGTCCGGCCTGGGGCGAATTGGCGCTCGATGCAAGTTGCAAATCGCCGAGCATCTCCTTCACGGTCTGATAGCGGGACTCGCGATCTTTGCTCATCGCCTTGCCAATGATCTCCTGAACTTCAGCAGGTGTGTCTGGGGCGATTTCGCTGAGACTCTCGGGAGTTCCTTTGAGGATCTCGGCAATAACATCACTGATGGTTGCGCCATCGAATGCGGCCTTGCCGGCGATCATCTCGTAGAGAACCGCCCCAAGGCTGAAGATGTCGCTTCTCGGGTCGACCTCAAGCCCGCGAGCCTGCTCAGGAGACATGTATCTGGCCGAGCCGATGACCAGACCTACCTGACTGATGGAGACGGATGCCGCGAGCGCTGCTGGATTGCCGGGTTGCTGCGATTGCGATTCAATGAGCTTGACGATGCCGAAATCGAGGACCTTTACCAGGCGGTCGCCGCGGACCATGATGTTTTCCGGCTTGATATCGCGATGGACAATCCCCGAGGCATGAGCGGCCTCGAGCGCCCTGGCGATCTGCAGGGCGATGTCGATTGCAGTTTCTAGAGACAGGCCGTGGCCCGCCAGCATTTGGCGCAGCGTGGGCCCATCGACATACTCCGAAGCGATAAAATGAAGCCTATTGACTTGGCCGAATTCATAGATGGTCAGAATATTTGGATGGTTGAGGGCCGAGGCGGCGCGGGCCTCCTTTTCGAAACGCCGCAATCCGCGATCATCGTTCGCCAGCGCCGGAGCAAGAACCTTGAGCGCGACCATCCGGTCAAGCATCGCATCCTGCGCAAGGTAGACCTGGCCCATGCCGCCCGCGCCAATGAAGGACAGAATTTTGTAATGACCTATTACATCGCCGGGTGAGATTCGCTGGCCTGCCGATGCGGTGGCAAAGTCATGAGCCGCGTTGATGACCGGCTGCTCGATGAGATCCATCGGCACTCCCTCGAATTCGAGCAGCGTCTCAATTTCGGCTCGCAACTCGGCATCGCCGGCGCAGCGCTCAACCAGAAAGCCTGCGCGCGACTCCGCGGGCACAGCCAGACTTTCGTGAAAGAGATTCTCGATCTGCTTCCAGCGTTGCGGCGAGTGGAGCATATCTTCCCCGTTATGCGGCGCCTCGTATAAGTTCGCGATGCAGCCAGGCCTTGGCGAGCTTGATTTCGCGATGTACCGTTGCCGGCGAAATCTTCAACGCGGCAGCGGTCTCGTCATAGGTCAGCCCGCCGAAACAGAGCAGTTCCACAATTTCGCTCTTGCGGTGGTCCTGTGTGGCAAGGCGTTCCAAAGCGGTATCCAGTTCCAGCAGGCCGGCAGTCGAGTCAGGGCCGACGACGATTGCCTCGTCGAGCGGAATCACCTCTGCGCCCCCACCTCTCTTCTCTCGCCCGTTCTTCTTGGCATGGTCCACCAGAATGCGGCGCATCAGACGAGCAGAAACTGCAAAGAAGTGGATTCGATCCTGCCAGGCCACATCGGCATCGATCAGCCGCAGGTAAGCTTCGTGAATTAGGGCGGTGGCGCAAAGGGAATGGTTGGGCCGCTCAGAGCGCAAACATCTGGAAGCCAGCCTGTGGAGTTGGTCGTAGACCACCGGCGTGAGCTTGTCTAGGGCAGACTTGTCGCCGCCGCTCCACTGCCTGAGCAACTGGGTCATTGGGGAGCTACTCGGAGAAATCTCCATGCTGCCAACTCCTGTCCGGCCTGTCCGACCCTGGTAATGAGTGGCGTTCGTCCTGCCCTTGGAGCCGGGGCTTCCAGGGAGTGCATTTCCTGCGCGGGTAGAGATGGGGAATGAGGAAGCAGCATCCTGCTGCCGGTTAAGCGGAATTATAGCGCAGATTGCCTCTGAATCTCATTAAGCCTAATTGGATGTTTGATTTCCCATTAGCTGGGAGATGCGGATCGGCACTTCTCAGGCGCGAGTTGGATGAGTCACCGCTGCCAAAACCAAGAGGCTATGCAGGGCGCGCTCGAAAAAATGACATTCGATGAGGGGATTTCCTCTTCGGTGTCGCTTAACAGTGCAGAGGAGTTCAAAACGTGATCCCCACAAAGCTCAAACTGCTGACCTTCGCACTGGCCTCCGCGTGCCTTTGCGTTCCTTCAAGTGCATCTACCGTGTTCAACTTCGACAGCGACGCCCCTGGAACGTCTACAACGTTCACTGACACTGTGGGCGGCCTCTCGGCAACTTTCTCAAGCGACGCCGATCCCGGCGGCTTCGTTGTATTCCCAAGCATCTTCGACACTCTGACCGGTAATGTGCTCGGAGATCCGGGACCCGCGGAACAAAGCAATCAGTTTCTCGACGTGATTTTCAGCCAGACGTTGAATTCAGTCGATCTGGACTTTGCGACCTCGGATCCCAGCGCGCCATCGCTATTCGGGCTCTTCGCGTTGAACAACGGCTTTCCTGTAGCAGAGGCACTCTCCGTCGGAGCGTTCCTGCCCGGATTCACCTTTCCCGAGGGGGAAATCGCTTTCAGCGGCGAAGATTTCAATGAACTCGAGATAGGGGCGGACTCTCCTGACTTCGCCGTCGATAACATCGCGGTGAACATCGCGGCCACGCCCGAGCCTTCCTCGTTGCTGTTGCTGGGAAGCGGTCTGCTTCTCTTGGGTCTGTTCGCGAGGAGAGCGCACTCGCTGCGCCCGCTGCTCGGCACTGGCGTCGTCGCGCTCGTCGGGATGGTTTCGGCTGCCGCTCCGGCTGACGCGCAGGTGACGCA
>Ga0302319_10001572_pt1 | contig 50846 bp, 39 predicted proteins | sample Bog_T0_2_FD_203319 | JGI IMG/M metagenome (GOLD analysis project Ga0302319, IMG submission 203319) | Peat permafrost microbial communities from Stordalen Mire near Abisko, Sweden - Bog_T0_2 | ecosystem: Environmental > Terrestrial > Soil > Wetlands > Peat | place: Sweden: Abisko, Stordalen Mire... | reverse complement strand
CCGGCCACAGGCCAGCTGGCAAGTGCCGCCCAAAGGGAGCAGAAGAAAGGTCTCGGGGGACAGGCCCGCGGCGCCGCGGGCGGCGGCCAGGTCCGCGGCCGGGGCGTCGTAGGCTTCATCGGTGAGTTGGAACGTGCCCCAGTGCGTCCCGATGCTCCGGCCGGCCCGCAGCAGCCCATGGGCCGCCACCGCCTCCGCCGGGTTCATGTGCGCGCCGCGCATGAACCAGCGCGGTTCGTAGGCCCCGATCGGCAGCAGCGCCACGTCGGGCGGCCCGGCGCGCCGGGCGATCTCGCCAAAAAGCCCGGCGTCGAAGCCCGAATCTCCGGCAAAATAAACCGACCTTCCTCCGGCCCGCAGAAAAAACCCACCCCACAGGCGACGGTTGGTCCCACCGAGGCTCCGGCGGCACCAATGGCGCGCGGGGACCAGATCAACCTCCACTTCGGCCGGACCGGTCCACGACTGCCACCAATCCAGTTCCACGATTCGGGGCGCGACCCGGGCGCGCCGCAGCAGCGGGCCGTAGTTGAGCGGAGCGACCACCACGAGGGCATCGTTTTTCGCCGCGAGGGCGCGCAGGCTGGGAAGATCGCAGTGGTCGTAATGGTCGTGGCTGAGGAGCACCCCGTCGATGCGGGGCAGGTCCGCCAGCGCGATGGCCGGCGGCGCGACGCGGCGGGGACCCAGGCCCCGGACCGGTCCGATCCGCGTGGAGAAAACCGGATCCGTGAGCCAGGTGGAGCGGGCCGTTTGCAGGAGGAAGGTCGCGTGGCCGATCCAAGTGATGACGATTCCGCCGTCGCGGGGCGCCGGCGGGAGCACAGCCGGTGGGACCGGGACCTTGGCCGGCCAGCGCGCCGGCCGGCTCGTCCATTTCCAGCGGAGCAGGTCCCGCCATCCGCGTTCCGCCGTTCCTCCCGGGTAAAAAAATTGCTTCCCGTTGAAGTGATCGGAATGTGGCGCGTTCATCATCCTGCAGCCAACTGGCACTGGCCTAGGCTCGCGACCAGAAAAGCCTGTTCCGAGCCGGTCGTGCCGCTAGGCCGCCGGATCCACCGCGACCGAGGCCTCGGCCGGCTTCTCGTCAGGCGCGGCCTGCGGCCGGGGCTTGCCATCCTGGCCCAGGCCCATCGTCAGCGCCGTCAATCCGGCGAGACCGCCCAGCTGCATCGATTCCACCGCCGTACTGGGGACAATCACGATCGTGGAATTCGCCTTCAGGCCTTCGTAAAGCATGTTCATGGCCCGCAGATGCAGGGCCACCGGGTTGTGGGTGTAGCTCTTGGCGGCCTCGGCGAACTTTTCCGCCACCTGCCGCTCCGAGTCGCCCAGGATCACCCGGGCCTGGCGCTCCCGTTCCGCCTGGGCCTGCATCGACATCGCATCCTCCAGGGCCGAGGGGATCAGGACGTCCTTCACCTCGACGGAGATGACATTGATGCCCCAGGGTTCGGTGCGCTCATCGATGATCTTCTGCAGCAGGTTGCTGATCTTGTCCCGGCCCTCCAGCATGTCGGAGAGGACGGTCTTGCCGATCACGTCGCGCAGGGCCGTCTGGGAGGCCCAGCTGATGGCGCTGCGGTAGTCGGCCACGCCCAGGGACGCCTTTTGGGGATCCACCACCTTCCAAAACAGGACGGCGTCCACGTCCACCGGCACGGTGTCCTTGGTCAGGGTTTTTTCGGCCTTGAACCCGGTCGTGATCACGCGGGTGTCGATCCAGTAGGGAATCGAATCGACCACCGGGATGATGCAGAATATCCCCGGCCCCTTCAGGGCGTGAAAGTGACCCAGGCGCAGGATCACGACCCGGTCCCATTGGTTGGCCACCTGGATCGCGGACGAAACGAACAGGGACAGGACAAAGGCGCCGGCCGCCAGCCAGAGGGCCTGCCATTCGGCCCCGGCGCGGTACCGGGTGTAGGCCAGGGCCACCCCCAAGCCAAAAATAACGAACGACAGCAGCAGGGCAAATGATCGGTTGGGTCTCATGGGGAATGCTTCCATTGATATACGCCCCAAGGCCGGGTGGGCCTATGGGGTGTTACCCTATCGCCGGGGCTTTGCCGGGATCCCCGGTTGCAAACCAGTCCGGCCTGACGTAGGTTTTTTGGTGAAACTAAAAGCCGCTGCCGTCGCGCGTCCGATATCACCGCCCTTGGCCCGCGCCCGGGTGGTTCCCAGTCACGGTGAGATCGCGACCAAGGCGGAATCGATCTGGCGGCGGCGGGGATGCCCTTCGGCCTGCGACGAGGAGATCTGGCTGGAGGCCGAGCGGCAGTTGAGCGGACGGCCGGACGCGGCCCAGCGCAAACGCGACCGGGTGGCGCTCGCCGATCCGCGCTTTGGCTTTAACCAGGATCCCGCGAACCTGATGGGGGAGCTGGACAATCGATTTCCCGGACCGACCGGCCGGGAAACGACTTCACTCTAGTCGCGACGGCCGCGTTGGTTTTGGCAAGCGATCGATGATGAGTCCCGCCGCGATGGCCACGCCCGGACCCCAGGTGATCGGCGTCGCCGCCGACCACGGCGGCTTTGAATTGAAGCAATACCTGACCGGTTTGCTGCGCGCCGCGGGCCACACGGTGACCGATTTCGGGGACGCCCGCCCGATCCCGGACGATGACTATCCGGATTTTGTCATTCCGCTGGCGCGGGCGGTCGCGAGCGGCGAAGTGAGCCGCGGTGTCGCCATCTGCGGCAGCGGCGTGGGCGCCACGGTCGCGGCCAACAAGGTGGCCGGCGTGCGCGCCTGCCTGATCCACGATTCGTTTTCCGCGCACCAGGGGGTCGAAGACGATAACCTCAATCTCCTCTGCCTCGGCGGCCTGGTCGTCGGCCACGCGGCTGCATGGGAGCTGGTGCAGATCTTCCTCGCCGCGCGCTTCAGCGGCGCGGAGCGTCACCGCCGACGCCTGGCGAAAGTGGCGGCGCTCGAAGCCGTGCCGCCCAGGGCAGCCCCATGAGCACCAGCCCGCCCACCGGCATCGAGGCGCTGACCGAGCTGGCGATGAACCTGCGCTGGACATGGTGCCATAGCACGGACGAATTGTGGCGGCGGCTCGATCCCGCGCTCTGGGCGCTCACTTATCATCCCAGCGTCGTGCTCCAGACGGTCGCGCGCGAGAAACTGGTGGCCGCGCTGGCCGATCCGGAATTTTGCCGGCTGCTCGATAGCCTGGTGCTGGCCAAGCGGCAGGGGGAGGCCGCACCCGCCTGGTTCCAGCAGAAGCATCCCGATGCCGCCCTCGGCTGCGTCGCCTATTTCTGCATGGAGTACATGCTGAGCGAGGCCCTGCCGATCTATTCGGGCGGGCTCGGCAACGTGGCCGGCGACCAGCTCAAGGCCGCCAGCGACCTGGACGTCCCCGTGGTCGGGGTCGGGCTGCTCTACCAGCACGGGTATTTCCGCCAGGAGATCGACCGCAACGGCGCGCAGCAGGCGCTCTATCCCTACAACGATCCCGGGCAGTTGCCGGTCACGGCCGTGCGCCGGCCCAACGGCGAATGGCTGCGGGTGGAGCTCCCGCTGCCCGGCGGCTCCGTCTGGCTGCGCGCCTGGGAGGTGCAGGTCGGGCGGAGAAAACTCTACCTGCTCGACTCCAATGATGCGGACAATCCGCCGGAGCACCGGGGGATCACGAGCGAGCTGTACGGCGGCAACCAAGAGTTGCGCCTGAAGCAGGAGATGGCGCTCGGCCTCGGCGGCTGGCGGCTGCTGGCCGCCCTCGGGATCAAGCCGGACGTCTGTCATCTCAACGAGGGGCACGCCGCCTTTGCGTTGCTCGAGCGGGCACGGAGCTTCATGGAGGAAAGCGGGCAGCCGTTCGCCGCCGCGCTGACGGCTACCCGGCCGGGCAACCTGTTTACCACCCATACGGCGGTGGCGGCGGGTTTCGACCTCTTTCCTCCGGAATTGATCGAGCAGTATCTCGGCCGGTACGCGCTGGAGAAGCTCGGCCTGAATCTGCGCGATTTGCTGGCGCTGGGGCGCCAGAACCCGGACGCCGCGGATGAGCCGTTCAACATGGCCTACCTGGCGCTGCGCGGGAGCGGCGCCGTCAACGGCGTCAGCCGGCTGCACGGCCGGGTCAGCCGGCACATCTTCTCACCGCTCTTCCCGCGGTGGCCGGTGGACGCGGTGCCCGTGGGCCATGTGACCAACGGCGTGCACATGCCGACCTGGGACTCGGCAGCAGCGGATCAACTCTGGACCGACGCCTGCAGCAAAGGGCGATGGCTGGGAACTTCGACCACCCTGGAGGAGGATCTCCGCCGGGTCTCCGATGAAAAGTTCTGGGCGCTGCGCACGGCCAGCCGCAAGTCCCTGGTGGCATACGCCAAGGAGCGAATCGGCCGCCAGTTGGGCGCCGCCGGGCTGGGTCAGGAGGCGACCGCCCGGGTCCAGGCCCGGATGGACCCCGGCGTGCTGACCCTCGGTTTCGCGCGGCGGTTCGCCACCTACAAGCGGCCCAATCTGCTGCTGCACGATCCCGCGCGGCTGCTGCGCATTCTCTGCCATCCCCAGCGCCCCGCGCAGCTCATCCTCGCGGGCAAGGCGCATCCGGCCGACCGGGCCGGGCAGGCGCTGATCCAGGAGTGGACGCGCTTTCTCCACCGCAGCGACGCCAATCCCCCGGTCGTGTTCCTGGCCGACTACGACATGCTGATGGCCGAGCACCTGGTCCAGGGGGTGGACGTCTGGATCAATACGCCGCGGCGGCCCTGGGAGGCCTGCGGCACGAGCGGCATGAAGGTGCTCGTCAACGGCGGGCTCAACCTGTCCGAGAGGGACGGCTGGTGGGCCGAGGCCTACGCCCCCGAGGTCGGCTGGTCCCTGGGCGACGGCCGCGAACACGGCGATGATCCGGCCTGGGACGCCGCCGAGGCCGAGGCCCTGTATGATCTGCTCGAGCACCAGGTCATCCCGGAATTTTACGCGCGCGACGCCCGCGGCATGCCCGCCGCCTGGGTCGCGCGGATCCGGGAGAGCATGGCGCGGCTGACTCCCCGGTTCTCCGCCGGCCGCGCGGTGCGCGAGTACACCGAGCAGCACTATCTGCCGGCCGCCCTCGCCTGCCGCGAGCGCATGGCCAACCGGGGCGCAGGCGGCCGGGAGATCGTCGACTGGCAGCAAGCGGTGGCGGCGAAGTGGGACGGGCTGCGCTTCGGGGAGCTGAGGGTCGAGACCTCGGCGGGCGGCCATGCGTTTGAGGTCGGGCTCCTGCTGAATGGTCTCGACCCGGATGCGGTGCGCGTTGAGCTTTATGCGGACATCAAGGACCACAACGGCAACGTCCGAGAGGAAATGAAACGCGCGCCCTCCCCCCCTGACGCCTCCGGGCGCTGCGTCTATCGCGCCACGGTTCCCGCCGCGCGTCCGGCGGCGGACTACACGCCCCGGGCGATGCCCCGGCGGACGGGCGTGGCGGTCCCGCTGGAGGAGCATCGGATCCTATGGCAGCGCTGAGCCGGAGACCGGCCCGGGTCACGACGCTCTTCCTGGACATCGGAGGCGTGCTGCTGACCGACGGCTGGGACCATCGGGCCCGCCGGCGGGCGGCGGCGCACTTCAAGCTGGGGTATGCCGATATGGAGGGGCGGCACCGCCTGACCTTCGATACCTACGAGGAGGGCAAGCAGACGCTCGGCGAGTATCTGGGCCGCGTGGTCTTCCACCGCCGGCGGCCGTTCACCCGGGCCCAGTTTCGCCGCTTCATGTTCGCGCAGTCGCAGCCCCACCCGGAGATGCTCGCGCTGGTCGCCGGGCTCAAGCGCCGGCACGGGCTCAGGATCGCCGTGGTCAGCAACGAGGCCCGGGAGCTGAACGCCCATCGGATTCGCACCTTTCAGCTCGGCCGATTCGTGGACTTCTTCGTTTCCTCCTGCTTCGTCCACCTCCGCAAGCCCGACGCGGAGATGTTCCGGCTCGCGCTGGACCTCGCCCAGGTGCCCGCCGCCGAGATTGTCTATATCGAGAACACGCCCATGTTCGTCGACGTCGCCGAGGGCCTGGGGATTCGCAGCATCCTCCACACCGGATACCAATCCACCCGCGCGCAGCTCGCCGCGCTGGGACTGACGCCCGACGCCTGACGGACGCCCCCGCGTCCACCGCACCCTCCACCCACCATGAGTAAATCCACGCCCCTCCCACCGCTCACCCAACGTCCGGCCTGGAAAGCCCTGGCCGCCCATCTCCCGGCGGCGCGACGGCTGCACCTGAGGAAACTCTTCGCCGACGATCCGACGCGCGGCCAGCGCCTGACCGCCACGGCCGCGGGCCTTTACCTCGACTATTCCAAGAACCGCGTCACCGACCGGACTCTCGCCCTGCTGCTCCGGCTGGCCCGGGAATCCGGCCTGCCCGGCCGGATCGAGGCGATGTTCCGCGGCGACAAGATCAACGTCACGGAAAAGCGCGCCGTCCTGCACACCGCGCTGCGCGCGCCGGCCGGCGCCTCCGTGGTGGTGGACGGGAAGAATGTCGTCCCCGAGGTGCACGCCGTCCTCGACAAGATGGCCCGCTTTTCCCACCGCGTGCGCAGCGGGGCCTGGAAGGGCCACACCGGCCGGCGCATCCGCAACGTCGTCAATATCGGCATCGGCGGCTCCGACCTCGGGCCGGTCATGGCTTACGAGGCGCTCCGGCACTACAGCGACCGCCGGCTGACCTTCCGCTTCGTGTCGAACGTCGACGGCGTCGATTTCGTGGAGGCGACCCGCGACCTCGCGCCGGCGGAGACCCTGTTCATCGTGTCCTCGAAGACCTTCACCACCCTGGAGACCATGACCAACGCCCACAGCGCCCGCGCCTGGCTGCTGCGGGGGCTGGGCCGCGACCCCAAGGCGGTGGCCCGGCATTTCGTGGCGGTGTCCACCAACGCGGAGAAGGTGTCCGCCTTCGGCATCGATCCGGCAAACATGTTCGTTTTCTGGGACTGGGTCGGCGGGCGCTACTCGATGGATTCGGCCATCGGGCTCTCCACCATGCTGGCGGTCGGGCCCGACCACTTCCGCGCGCTGCTCCGGGGCTTTCGCGCCATGGACGAGCATTTTCGCCGGGCACCGTTCGAGCGGAACCTGCCGGTCCTGCTGGGCCTGCTGGGAGTCTGGAACAACGACTTCCTCGGCGCCGCCACGGTGGCCGTGCTGCCCTACGAGCAGTACCTCAAGCGCTTCCCCGCCTACCTCCAGCAACTGACGATGGAGAGCAACGGCAAGCACGTCACGCTCGGCGGGAAGCCGGTCGATTACCAGACCGGGCCGGTCTACTGGGGCGAGCCCGGCACGAACGGGCAGCACTCCTTCTATCAACTGATCCACCAGGGCACGCGGCTCGTGCCCTGCGACTTCATCGCGTTCGGGCATGCGCTCGCGCCGCTGGGGCGGCACCACGACATTCTCCTCGCCAACGTCATCGCCCAGGCCGAGGCGCTGGCGTTTGGCAAGACTGCGGCGGAAGTCCGGGCCGAGGGCACCGCTCCCGCGCTGGTGCCGCACCGGGTGTTCGAGGGCAACCGCCCGTCCAACTTCATCATGGCGGAGCGGCTCACCCCGGAGGTGCTCGGCCAGCTCGTCGCCCTTTATGAGCACAGCGTCTTCACCCAGGGCGTGATCTGGGACATCGATTCCTTCGACCAGTGGGGCGTCGAGCTGGGCAAGGAGCTGGCCCAGCGGATCGTCCCCGAGCTCGAGGGCGCGGCCGCCCCGCGGCTCCGGCACGACAGCTCGACCAACCGCCTGATCCGCCGGTATCGGAAGCTCAAGTCGGGGAGGTAAATCAGGCGGCCGGGCGGTCCGCGGGCTCGCCCCAGTAGGGTTACACTCCATAGGCCCGCCGCCCGGCAACGGGCACAATGCGCGGCCACCCGATTCCACACCGGGCGGCCACCATGACCTCCACCACCTGTCCCCTCGCCCCGGAACTGCTGCAGCGGATGAACGCCTACTGGCGCGCCGCCAACTATCTCTCGGTCGGCCAGATCTATCTCTACAACAATCCGCTGCTGAAGCGGCCGCTGACCCTGGCGGACGTCAAGCCGCTGGTGGTCGGGCACTGGGGCACCACCCCGGGCCAGAACTTCATCTACGTGCATTTGAACCGGGTCATCAAGGAGCGCGACCTGGACATGTTCTACATCGCCGGCCCCGGCCACGGCGGCCCGGCGATCGTGGGCAACGTCTACCTCGAGGGCACCTGGAGCGAAGTCTATCCGAACGTGACCCAGGACGAGGCCGGGATGAAGAAGCTGTTCACGCAGTTTTCGTTCCCCGGCGGCATCTCCAGCCACGTCGCGCCGACCACGCCGGGCTCGATCCACGAGGGCGGCGAGCTGGGTTACTCGCTCAGCCATGCCTTCGGGGCCGCGTTCGACAATCCCGGCCTGGTCGTCGCCTGCGTTGTCGGCGACGGCGAGGCGGAGACCGGTCCCCTCGCGACCGCCTGGCAGTCCAACAAGCTGCTGAATCCCGTCACCGACGGAGCCGTGCTGCCCATCCTGCATCTCAACGGCTACAAGATCAGCAACCCGACCGTCCTGGCCCGCATCGAACCCGAGGAATTGGAGCAGTTCCTGCGCGGCTGCGGCTGGAACCCCCTCTTCGTCGAAGGCGACGATCCGGAGACGATGCATCAGCTGATGGCGGCCGCCATGGATCAGGCCATCGGGGAGATCAAGGGGATCCAGGGGAATGCGCGGAGCCGGAACGACACGGCGCGGCCCCGCTGGCCCATGATCGTCCTGCGGTCGCCCAAGGGCTGGACCGGACCGAAAGTCGTCGATGGCCTGCAGATCGAGGGCACCTTCCGGGCCCATCAGGTGCCGCTCCTGGTGGATTGCGACCACCCTGAGCACGTTCCGCTGTTGGAGAGCTGGATGAAGAGCTACCGGGCCGAGGAACTGTTCGACGCGAACGGCCGCCTCCGTCCGGAGCTGGCCGAGCTGGCGCCCCAGGGCAACCGGCGGATGGGCTCCAATCCGCACGCCAACGGCGGAATGCTGCTGCGCGACCTGCGCATGCCGGATTTCCACGTCCACGCGCTGAAGGTGCCTTCGCCCGGCGCCGTTGACGGCCAGGACACGCTCATCCTGGGCAAATTCCTCCGCGATGTGGCCCGGCTCAACCGCGACCAGCGCAATTTCCGCGTCTTCGGCCCCGACGAGACGCTCTCGAACCTCCTCGGGGCGGTCTTCGAAGTCACCGACCGCCAGTGGGACGCCCGCACGGTGCCCAACGACGAATTCCTGGCGCCCTCCGGCCGCGTGCTGGATTCGATGCTCAGCGAGCACCAGTGCGAGGGCTGGCTCGAGGGCTACCTGCTGACCGGCCGCCATGGACTGTTCAACAGCTATGAGGCCTTCATTCGCATCGTCGACTCGATGTTCAGCCAGCACGCCAAGTGGCTGAAGGTGTGCCTGGAACTGCCCTGGCGCCGGAAGATCTCGTCGTTGAACTACCTGCTCGCGTCCCACGTGTGGCAGCAGGACCACAACGGCTTCACCCACCAGGACCCCGGCTTCCTCGACCATGTGATCAATAAGAAGGCCGACATCGTGCGGGTCTACCTGCCGCCGGATGCGAATTGCCTGCTTTCGGTCTTCGATCACTGCCTGCGCAGCCGGAACTACGTCAACGTGGTGGTGGCCGGCAAGCACGCGCTGCCCCAGTGGCTGGACATGGACGCCGCCGTGGTGCATTGCACGGAGGGCATCGGCATCTGGCAGTGGGCCAGCAACGACCAGGATTCCGAGCCGGACGTGGTGATGGCCTGCTGCGGCGACACGCCCACCCTCGAGATCCTGGCGGCGGTCTCCATCCTGCGCCAGAACCTGCCCGACCTGAAGATCCGGGTGATCAACGTCGTCGACCTGATGAAGCTGCAGTCGGCCAGCGAGCATCCGCACGGGCTGAACGAAACGGATTACGATTCGCTGTTCACCACCGACAAGCACATCGTCTTTGGTTTCCATGGCTATCCGTGGCTGGTCCACCGCCTGACCTACCGGCGGACCAACCGCAACCTCCACGTCCGGGGCTACAAGGAGGAGGGCACCATCACCACGGCCTTCGACATGCGGGTGCAGAACGACCTGGATCGGTTCCACCTCGTCCAGGATGTGGTGGACCGGGTTCCGCACCTCGGCGCCCCCGGCGCCTATCTCAAGCAGCGGATGCAGGACAAGCTGATCGAGCACAAGCATTACATCGACAAGCATGGCGAGGACCTGCCGGAGATCCGGAGCTGGAAGTGGTCGCCGGGGGGCGCGGGCCAACCACAACCTCCCGCGGCTCCGCCACCCATCCCGGAGGTCGCCCCTGTCCATTGAAATCAGCGAGGCCACCGGCGGGACCTAGCCGCGGCATCGCGACCGAACCGCATGAACCTGCCAGGACTGATGCGCACCGCGGAGCAGCTGGTCGCCGGCGACAAGGGGCTGCTGGCGATCGATGAAAGCACGCCCACCTGCAACCTGCGCTTCGCCCCACTGGGGATCCCCCAGACCGTGGAGGCGCGTCGCGCCTATCGGGAGCTGCTCATCACCGCGCCCGGCCTCGGCACCTGCATCAGCGGCCTGATTCTCTATGACGAGACGATCCGCCAGCAAAAGCCGGATGGCACCCCCTTCGTCAAGGTCATCGCCGACGCCGGGATCACTCCCGGCATCAAGGTCGACGCGGGGGCCAAGGCGATGGCCGGACATCCCGGGGAAAAAATCACCGAAGGGTTGGACGGATTGCGCGACCGGCTCGGTGAATACTCCCGGATGGGCGCCCGTTTCGCCAAATGGCGCGCCGTGCTCGCTCTCGGCGACGGCCTGCCCTCGCGGGCCTGCCTCGAGGCCAACGCCCAGGCGCTGGCCCGGTACGCCGCGCTCTGCCAGGAAGCCGGGCTGGTGCCCGTGGTCGAGCCGGAAGTGCTGATGGACGGCGCTCATTCCCTGGAGCGGTGCCGCGTCGCGACCGAGGAGGCCCTGCGCACGGTCTTCGCGCAACTGGAGGCGCAGGGGGTGGCGCTCGAGGGCATGATCCTCAAGCCCAACATGGTGCTGCCGGGACTGGACTGCCCCACCCAGGAGTCCGTGGACGCGGTGGCCGACGCCACGGTGAATTGCCTTCGGCGGGTGGTCCCCGCGGCCGTTCCGGGGGTGGCCTTCCTGTCGGGGGGCCAATCCGGCGAACTGGCCTCGGCTCGCCTGAATGCCATGCACGTGAGATTCAAGGCCAGGCTGCCCTGGGCGCTGGCATTCTCGTTCGCGCGCGCCATCCAACAGCCGGCCCTGGAGATTTGGCGGGGCGACGCGTCGCGGGTGGCGGCGGCCCAGCGGGCCCTGCTCCACCGGGCCCGGTGCAACACGGCGGCGCGCCGCGGCGAATACACCGCCGCCACCGAGCACTCCGGTTAACACCCCATGGCATCGCTCGCCGGGCGGGTGTATCCTGCCGGCCATGCCCGCCATGTCCCTGCCGCGTTCACCTTGGCGTCCCTTTCTCACCCTGACTCCGACCAGCGGGGCGGCGGCCGCCTCCGTCTGCTGCCACTATTCCTTTGCCACGCTGGAGGTCGCCTGCGACCACCCGGGAGAGGAGAGTTTTGCGCTGACCGAGCGGCGGCAAGGCGATGACTGGCGCTGGGCGGTCTGCAACACCAAGTGCCTGATCCTGCGCACCGGCTGCGAGGCGACCCAAACGGAAGCCAAGCGGGTGGCCGAGGAAGCGCTGCGGCTGGAAACTGCCGGGCACTAGACCGCGGGTGCCGCCACCCGCAGGCTGCCGGGCAGCACCACGACCTCGATCGTGGCCCCCTCCTCGTGGCACTCGCCGTCGGTGTGGATGAGGCCGGGCGCCGGGCGCTCGATCCGGAATCGCGCGCCGCGCCAGTGGCGAACCAGGCGGCTGCGGTCGAGATTGCCCAGGAACAGCCTCGCCCCGAGCTCGGCCGCCCCGAGCAGCCCGACCGGCCGGATGGCCACCAGGTCGAGCCGGCCGTCGTCCACCCGGGCTCCCGGCGCGATGATCGCGCCGTTGCCGTACTGGTCGGAGTTGGCGACCGCGATGAGCAGGACCTCGATCGCCTCCCGCTCGGCCCCGGCCGAAATCAGGCAGGGTTCGCTGCGCCGGCGGGCAAACAGCCGGAGCACCGTGCCCGCATAGGCGGGCAGGCCCCGCCGCGGGTTCTGGCTGAAGCGCCGGCTCACCTCCGCGTCAAAGCCCAGGCCCATGGCGTTGAAAAAGGGCCGGCGGTTGGCCGTGCCGGTGTCGATCGTCGCGATGCGGGCGCCCGCCTCGGCCGCCAGGGCCAGGGCGGCAGGCGCCGCCAGCGGGATTCCGAGATGGCGGGCGAGGCCGTTGCCCGAGCCGCAGGGCACCAGCGCGAGCGTCACCGGTGTGCCGACCAGCGCCTGGGCGACCTCGTTCATCGTGCCATCCCCGCCCACGGAGACCACCCGGGTGCAGCCGGCGGCCACCGCCGCCCGGGCCAGATCGGTGGCGTGACCGCAACCCTCCGTGACGGAGATTCCGGCATCGAGCCCGCGCCCGGCGACAAACTCGCGCAGCAGCGGCAACAGGCGCGCCTGGCGGCGTTGGCGGCCGGACCGGGGATTAACTATGAAATGGATTTTAACGGTTTGAAGTGATTTGCTGACGGCATTTATGACTGCCAACAACATCGAAATCGTTCCCCTGGCGCGCAATCCCCGGGATGTGCACCGTTTCCTGAGTGTCAGCTACGTCATTTACCGCGACGACCCGCACTGGGTGGCCCCCTTGCTGATGGACTTGAAGAAGGTCTTCACGGATGAGAACCCGTTGTTCGAGCACGCGGAGGCCGCGCTGTGGGTCGCGGTCCGCGACGGCCAGGACGTGGGCCGCATCGCCGGCATCGTCGACCAGGCCCACAACCGGGTGCAGAAGGACTGCGCGGCGTTTTTCGGCTTCTATGAGTGCGTGAACGATGCCGCGGTGAGCCGACTCCTGTTCCAGGCGGTGACGGCCTGGGCGCGCGAGAAGGGCATGAAGCGCCTGCTCGGACCGATGAACCCGACCACGAACGATGAGTGCGGGCTGCTGATCGACGGGTTCGACTCCTCGCCGGTCTTCATGATGACCTACAATCCGCGTTACTACGTGGACCTGGTGGAGGCTGAGGGCTTTCGCAAGGCGAAGGACCTGCTGGCCTACCACATGAACATCGCCCAGTGCCCGCTCGAGCGCCTGGGACGGATCGCCGCGATCACACGGCGGCGGCATCCCGACCTGACGTTCACGCCCGTCCGCGCCAAGACGCTGGTCCAGGACCTGGGCAAGGTGAAGGAGGTCTACAACGCCGCCTGGGAGGACAACTGGGGGTTTGTCCCGATGACCGACGCCGAGATCGACTTCATGGCCGCGCGCCTCAAGCCGATGCTGGTGGAGGGGCTGCTGTGGGTGGCGGAGACGCCGACCGAGGCGGTGGGCTTCCTGCTGGCGCTGCCGGACTTCAACATTGCGCTTAAGCCGCTGCGCGGGCACCTGCTCACCCCCAAGCTCTTCGGCTTCCTCGCCTACCTGCTCGGTTGGCGGCGCCCGACCTGGGTCCGGGCGCTCACCCTCGGGGTCAAGGCGAAGTACCGCAATCGCGGCATCGAGGCGGTGATGCTCTCGGAGGGCTTCGCGGCGGCGGCGAAACTCGGCGCCCGGGACATCGAGTCCTCCTGGATCCTCGAGGACAACGCCATGATGCGGCGGCTGCTCGAGGTGTTCGGCGGGAAGGTCTACAAGACCTACCGGCTTTACGACCGCGACATCTGAGCGGCCGGCTGGCGGAACCTGAAGTACAGCCAGTTGCCGACCGGGATCAGCCCCGCCGCGGCCAGGGCCCCGGCCAGGACGTCCACTGCGTAATGGTAACGGCAGTACACGGTGGCGCCGCAGACCAGGAACACGGCGGCCAGGTGGACCCAGCGGATGGGCCGCAGGTAGAGGAAGGAGAAACAGACCGTGCAGATCGCCACCGCCACGTGGCTGCTGGGGAAGGCGGCCCCGGGCGCCTCCATCGACCGATAGATCCAGGCCATGAGATGATAGAACGGGCCGGCCTGGACCGCGGGTGGAAAGTCCGGCGCCACCGCCGGTCGGAGGTCGGCCGGCAGCGGATAGTGCGAGAACTGGGGGAAGAAGACGCGCGGCCCGATCACCGGCAGGAAGATGTAGGTGAAGAAGCAGGCGTAGGTGACAAACGACAGGACCGAGACGTAGTGGAAGAACTGCTCGCGGCTCCGGAGATAGAGCGCCAGCCCGACCCCGGCGATCATCAGGTAGTAGGAGAAGTAGGCGGCGTAAAGGGTTTCGCTCACCGCCGGGTAAGGCAGCCACGCCATGAGGGCGAGGCTGGGCTGGCCACCGAAGAGGTGAGCCTCCAGGCGGATGAAGGCCGGGTCGAGGAAGCCGGGGACAAACATATGGTTCAGGGCGCCGGTCTCGCAGTAAAACGGGGTGAAGAGCAGCAGGGGGTAGAAATGGCGGAGCAGGTCGAGCAGGCCGCTGCGGGGCCGGGCGGCCTGCCACCGGATCAGCCCGTGGATCAACCCGAGGGCCAGCGCGTGGGCCGCGACCAGGAGCGGCCAGGACGGGACGGCGCGGCCGTGCCAGACGAGCACGAGCGCACCGACCAGGGCGATATAGCCCTGCGTGAACCAGTCGATGAAGGTGTAGCGGCCGGTTTCCCTCATAGCCAGCCCTGCCCGCGGTACCCGGCCAGGGTCCCGGCGACTCCCGCGGCTAGGCCGGTGGCGCAGGCGAACCCCAGTTCGTGGCGGAGCCATCCGGGGTCGCACACCCAGCCCGGCGCGCGGAGCTCCGCGTACTTCTGGCGGCTCAGCACGGCCGGCCGGCGGGTGACCCGCGAAAAAGCCCCCTGCAGGACGCACAGGGGCCACAGCGCCGCGGTCGGCAGCGGCAGGGGCACCGTCCAGGCGGGCAATTGCCGGGCGATCGCGGCGGCCAGCTCGCGCGAGGTCACGACCTCGGGCGAGGCGACGTAGAAGGTCTTCCCCGGGGCGGCCGGATGGTCCAGGCAGGCCACGGCCGCCGCCGCCAGGTCCCGCACGTAGACCAGGCTGAGCGCGAGCCGGCCGCCGCCGAAGAGCGGCAGGAGGTGCCCCCGGACCGCCTTGAACAGCGGCAGGAATGCGGTATCGCGCGGCCCATAGACCGCCGGAGGGCGCAGGATCACGGCGTCCGCCCGGCAGGCCTCGCGCACCTCCCGCTCGCCGGCCAGCTTGCTCCGGCCGTAGGCGGAGACGGGATGCGGCGGGTCGGTTTCACGCGCCGGCCGCTCCCGCGGGGCCGGCCCGGCCGCCGCCAGGCTGGAAATGTGCACCAGCCGCCGGATCCCGCCCTCGCGCCGGTTGACCGCGTCGACGACGTTCCGCGTCCCCGCCTGGTTGGCGTCGAAAAACTCGGACGCGTGCAGCGCCTTGGTGCAGCCGGCGCAGTGGATCACGTGGGTCGCATCCCGCAGGGCCGCGTCGAGGCTGGGCGGATCGCCGATCGAGCCGGTCCGCACCTCCAGCCGCGCGAGGTGCGCCGCGATCAGGCTCCGGTCGCTGCCCGGGCGCAGCAGCACCGCCGTGGCAATGCCGCCGGCGAGTAGCTGGTCCAGGATATGGCTGCCGACGAACCCGTTTGCCCCTGTCAGGAGGACCTTCATTGACGGCCCGACCCGGCCGGAGTCACAACAGGCCAAGCTCCCGGCCCACCTTCGCAAACTTGTCGAGGGCGAAGTCGATCTGCCGATCGGTGTGCGTGGCCATGAGGCTGACGCGGATCAACTCCTGGCCGGGTGGCACGCCCGGCGACACCACCGGATTGACGAAGACGCCCTCCTCATCCAGCCGCTTGCAGAAGGTGAACGCCAGGTCCATGTTGCGGCAATACACCGGCAGGATCGGCGTCTCGGAGGCGCCGAGGTCGAAGCCCTCTGCGACCAGGCCCTGCTTCAGGCGTGCGGTGTTGCGCCAAAGCTGGGCAATGCGCTCGGGCTCGTTTCGCATGATCTCGATGGCGGCCAGGGCCGCGGCCGCATTGGCGGGGCTCATGCTGGCGCTGAAGATCAGGGACCGCGCGTGGTGTTTCAGGTAATCGATGGTCTGGTGGTCCGAGGCGATGAATCCGCCCAGGCTGGCGAGCGACTTGCTGAAGGTGCCCATGATCAGGTGCACCTGGTCGGTCAGGCCGAAATGACTGGCGGTGCCCGCGCCCTTTTTGCCCATGACTCCGATGGCGTGGGCGTCGTCCACCATGACCGCGGCGCCGTAGCGGTTGGCCAGGCGGCACAGTTCGGGCAGCTGGATGACATCGCCCTCCATGCTGAACACCCCGTCGACCACGATGAGCTTGCCGACGCCCCGGTCGATCTGCTGCAGGCGGCTTTCCAGGGCGCCCATGTCCTTGTGCGCAAAGCGCACGAGCTGCCCGAGTGAGAGCTGGCAGCCCTCGACGATGCTGGCGTGGTCGCATTTGTCGGCCAGGACGTATTCCCCCTTGCCGACCATGGTGCTGATGACGCCGAGATTGACCTGGAAGCCGGTGCTGAAAAGCAGCACCGCCTCCTTGTTCATCAGGCGGGCCAGGGCCTGCTCCAGTTCCAGGTGGATTTCGAGCGTTCCGTTCAGGAAGCGCGAGCCGGCGCAGCCGGTGCCGTATTTCTCGGTCGCGGCCTGCGCCGCCTCCTTGATTTTCGGGTGATTGGTCAGGCCAAGATAGCTGTTGGAGCCCAACATCAGGATCTTGCGGCCCTTGATGGTGACTTCGCTGTCCTGCGCGGACGAAATGACCCGGAAATAGGGATACAGCCCCGAGGCGCGGATCCGGTCGGCGTCCTGGAAATTCTTGACCTTGTCGAGCAGCGCCAGCCGTCCGGCGCCCTCTGCATGGGCCTCCACGTGGTTATTGTCCGCATCCGCGCGCGCCGGTGGCGACGGCAGATACTCCAGGAAATCTCGGCTTCTTTCGTGTTTTAGGGTTGGCATCTGAGCTGGTGGGTAGCTCGATCTAAAGGGAGTCGGCCGATTAAGGAAATAGCAATTCTTCGCGCCTCAACAGGTTCCCGGTGGGTCCCAGCCGACGCTGTCCGACACCCAATCCAAGCCTCAAGCTGCGCTGCCCGAAGAAGATACCTGCACGCATAACTCCCTCGGTATCCGCCTTCATACTTCCGGGCAATACAAAATATCGCCCGCCGGATTCATTTAACAAAATCTCCCGTTCCCTGCCAGAGACGATCACCCACCGGGGACGATCACCCACCGGGGACAGGCCCTGCACATAGCCGCCGGGCACAGCGGTCCTAGGGACAGGCCCTGCGGACGGTCCTAGGGACGGACGGTCCTAGGGACAGGCCCTGCGGGCGGCCCGATCACCCCGCTGGGTGACAGGCCCTGTACATGACGGGCCCTGGGGGCGCAGGGGACAGGGCGCAGGGGACAGGCTCTGTGCGCGGCCGTCCAGGGCTCGAGGATCAACCCGGTGGCCGTTTCATCTGCTCAGACCTGCGAAAGCCGTATTGCTCGTACAGTCCGTGCGCATCGGCGGTGCCGAGCAGGCACACCGAATCGCGCACCCAAGGGTGCGCGACCACGGCGGCCATGAGCAGCTTTCCCAGGCCCTTTCTGCGGTGAGTCTCGTCGATAACGACATCGCACAGCCAACAGAACGTCGCTTTGTCGGTGACGATCCGGGCGAATCCAGCCTGCTTCCCGCTCTTCCTTTCATAGACTCCGAAGCACACGGAATTCCTGATGGATTCCTCGATGACGGGGCGTGGGCGGTGCTGGGCCCAGTAGGACCCGTGCAGCATGGCACAGACCAGATCCAGATCGAGCAGCGCCTGGTCGGTGCTCACGAAGAAGTCCTCGTCCGCGCGGTTCATTTCAACCCGCCGGCCCGGGGGCCGCTATCATTAACCATGGCATAATGTTCAACGATGGGGAACGGATCGTAGTAGGGGTGGAGGATCTTCTTCCAGTTCAAATACTCGGGCGACTCCCTAAACCCCTTCGTATGAGCCTCCAGGGTCTGCCAGCGCACGAGGAGGGCATATCGGTTACTCGTTTCCAGGCACCGATGCAGCTCATGCGAGACATATCCCGCCGCCCCGCCGATCCAGGCCAAAGCCACGGCGAAGTCGCGTTCAAAACCCGCTTCCTGTCCCGGCCTCACATCCATGATCACGACCTCGAGAATCATTTTCCCAGGCACCCAGAAAATTTCGCGGGGACAGCCTCCATTGTACCCCGGGGACAGCCTCTATGTCCAAAGTGTGTCATACGGGGACAGCCTCTGCTCCGACCTGGGGACAGGCTAGGGGCAGACGACGATGGTTCCAAATAGGGGTTCAAGATGCCTCCGGGCGGATCCGATGCTGGAGTATTTGTGAAAACGCGGGCTACGACGACAAAAATGAGCCATTGCGGAACTTCGGCAGCCGCGGGAAGGCAAATTCGCATTTTCCGCCCCATCGCAGAGAGCGCTTCGATCCAGCCCCTGGTCAGCGCACCGCGTGCAGTGTCATCAATTCTCCCCAGTCAGCAATCGGCGGCACTGGGTAGGGCGCCATCCTTAACTGACGGCCGGTGCGCTGGCGGTAAGCTACCAGCTGCGTTTCCACAAAGGCTCTGCTGCCCAAAACCGCCCCCTGGGTGAAGTATTTGACCTTGCAGCGCAAGACATCGGCCAGCGGGAGCCTTCCCCCTTCGGCTATAACCCGCTGGAAGTCGGCCTGCGATATCTTTGCCCCCTTGCTCCGAAACCCTGCTCCCGTAGCGAACAACATTTGGCGATAGTTCGCCTGCACGTTGCTCCAGTCTGTCTCTCCGAACAGCAGGCACAGGCCCGCCCGGGCTCTTTCGTTCCCCGCAACCGCTTCGCCATAGCCGCAGAACCGATAGTCCTTGGGATCGGTGACCAAATCCGCCCGTACACAGTTCAAATCGATGTACACCGCCATCGCTGGTATTGGTCGCTCCACCAGAATGCTTGTGAACCGCTGTGACCACAATGTCCCATAGCGCTTGTGGTTCTTATTGAACCAGATTGAGAAGCGTTGCTTCAATAGCTGCATGAAGGCCGAAACATCGCCCATCAACGCCAGCATCCGCGCGCGCCACGCCCGGCCCTCCGGGCTCCCTGTCACCAGCCACTTTTCAATTACCTCCCGCCGGGCTGGTTGGTAGGGCGTGGGTCGGGGATAGAGTACCTGGTATCTCCGCAACATCTCTGCATCGCTGATATCAGCCTTCTTGGGCACGAGAATCTTAACGTGGAAATGGTTTGAAAGGATATCGTGGGTGATGATCCGAATCCCGCAAAAGTCGGCAACCTGCCACATCTGCTTCCGGAGTATTTCCTTGTCAGTGTCCTCGAAGAGAAATTCCCCATTCACTGTTCGCGTGAAGCAATGATACACTGCCTCCCCTAACTCCGGGGCTATCTTAATCCGGGGCGTTCGCATGCCACCGATAATAGCAACTGCAGACCGCGCGTCTTCACCGGGGCTGTCCCCGACGTGAACCGTCCCCGGCGTGAACCCCAGAGGCTGTCCCCACGACAGTCCCCACGACATAGAGGCTGTCCCCGGGGGAGAAGGGGCTGTCCCCGGGTGGGGTGAAGCCGGGACTGGCGGGAAATTGATGCTATTGGGCGATCCAGTAGCGCTGCATGTGGTCCGAATGGCCCTCAAGGGGATATTCGGCTTCGAGGGTCCCGCCGTTCTTGCGGATCGCTTTGGCGGAGCCAATGTTGCCCTTGAAGCAGGTGACGTATACCGTGCTGATTCCCATCTCCTTCGCCTTCACCAGCGTTTCCCGGAGGATCAAGGTGGCATAACCCTTCCGCCTTTCGGAGGGCCGGATCCCGTAGCCGATATGGCAGCCGTTTTTCCAGAGCGCCTCCGTCATCCGATGGCGCAGGCTCGAGACCCCCACCACGTCACGGTCGTCGCGGACCAGCCAGTAGGTGGTGTGCGGCGCGAAACCCTCCGGTATACCGATGCCCCGGGAACAGTCGCGCAGCTGCCGCAAAAACGCCGGGAAATCATCCGGCGGAAAGCTGAGACAAAAGGGAATCGGGTGCTCCTGCCTTACCTGCAATTCCGCCAACAGCCCAAGATAAGATTCCTGCAGGTCCTCGCCGGGCGCGACGAGCTCGAGCTTCATGGTGCGGACGGATAGACGGTCAGTGACCCGGGGGCGCGACGCCGCTCGCCTGGGACTGCTGGTAAAGCTGCTGGACCTGAGCCAGCTGTAGCCGGATCTGCTGGGCCTGGTCGAGCTGCTGGAGCGCCTGCAACTGGGACGGGGTGAACTGGCTCTGGGCCAGGCTGACAATGCCGTTGGTAAAGCTTCCCAGCTGCTGCCCGCTCAGCGCGTTGTTCGTCGCAATCAGGTCGTTTTGGAGCCGGTTAGTGGCGTTGCGGAACAGGATCGTCTCGTCGTAATTCGTCAGCTGCGCATACGCGCTGTCCCCAATGGCCGCCTGGATGCTGCTGTTCACCTCAGCCTGGGCGTTGGCGACGATCTGGCGGAATCCGTCCAGGTCCTGGAACGGGCTCTCCCCCTGCTGCAGCGCCGCCGCGATCGCATCGGTGACCACCGATTGCCGCTCGGTGAGCAGCGTCTGCAGCCGCGCCAGCTGGTCCGGCGGCAGGTTGAGCGACTTGAAAAGTGCGGCGTAGCGCGTATCGACCGCACTCCGTTGCCGAACCGCCAGGGCGCGCTGGATGTCGGGATCGTTCAGGGCCGCAGCCATGGCCGCCAGCCGCTCCGCCGGGGTCAGGCGCGCCCGGCCGGCCGCCGCGCGGCGTTGGGGCGCCTCGGCGCCACCAGCCTCGTCCGACGCCGACGCGCGTCGCCGGGCAGCCAGGGCGTCCTCAAGGTTCCGGACCTTTTGGCCCGCGGCGGACAGCTGCCCCGACAGGTCGGCAACTTCGTGGACCTGGCCGGCGGCCGCCGTTCTCAGCGCCGCGATCTCCCGATGCTCCCGCCACCCGAAATAAGCGAGCCCGGCGGTCGCCAGGATGAAGACGGGGAGCAGGAAAAAGCTGGCGGATTTAATCACCGAGTTGTAAGCGGCCGAGGGAGGATTCTGGTTTTGCCGCGGGCCAACATGTGATCTGGTTGGCATCCCCGCCATGAAAAAAACTCTCTCCTGGCTCCTGGCCGCCGTCCTGTGCACAGCTCCTAACTGGTTGCGAGCCCAGCCGCCGCCAGCCCAACCCTACCAGGTCGTCACCCAGGCCAGGGTCGGCGGCCCGGGCAATTTCGACTATGTCTTCGCCGACTCCGACGGCCGCCGGCTCTACGTCCCCCGCGGCAACCGCGTGACCGTCTTCGATCTCGATACGCTCCAGCCGCAGGGGGAAATTACCCCAACCAACAGCGTGCACGGAGTCACCGCCGACCCCCTGACGCATCACGGCTTCAGCAGCAGCCGGCCCGTCGTGATGTGGGACACCCGGACCCTGGCCACCCTCAAGACCATCCCCGTCGCCGGGCGGCCGGACGGGATTCTTTTCGACCCGGCAACCGAGCGGGTCGTCGTCCTCAGCCATCAGCAACCGAACGCCACCGTGATCGATGCCCGGGACGGCGCGATCGTCGGCACCATCGCCGACCTGGGCGGCGCGCCCGAACAGGGCGCCAGCGACGGCCGCGGACACCTGTACATCGACCTCGAGGACCGGGCTAGCGTCGCCGTCGTCGATGCCAACACCCTGCAGGTCACCGGACACTACGGCCTCAGGGGCCGGGGCGGCGTGCCGGCGGGCCTCGCCCTCGACGCCAAAAACCACCTCCTGTTCATCTACGGCCGCAACCCGGCGACCGCGGTCATCCTGGACGCCGCCGACGGGGCCGTCATCACCAGCCTGCCAATCGGCGCGGGCGTCGACGCGGCGGAATTCAATCCCGCCACGATGGAGGCGTTCAGCTCGCAGCGCGACGGCACGCTGACCGTCATCAAGGAAACGGGCCTGCGACAATTTGAGGTGGAACAGACCGTGCGGACCAAACTCGGGGCCAAGACCTCGACGCTGGACGCCAAGACCAACCGGATCCTCCTGATCACCGCGGATCGCGCCCCGGCGCCACCCTCCCCGACCCCGGTGCCGGCCGGCGTCCCGCCCGGCCGGGGCGGCCCCATGGTGCCCGGCTCGTTCACGATCATCGTCGTGCAGCGGGGGTCGCCGGCTCCGCCACCTCGTCCCTGATCAAACGCGGCGCCGGCCCCGCGCGGGCGGAAAACACTATTTTGAGTGATCAAAATATAGATTGATAATCATCAAATTTGGGTGTTTCACCTTTCGCATCAACTGCCTGCGCGTCACGAGACTCCCGGCCCGTGCCATATAAAAATAACATCGAAAATAAGCCCGCGTTGCGGTTTGCCGGGGACGGGGGGACTCCCGTAGTTGGCCACGCGAGTTTTCACTTCCGAGCCTGGCTCGCGGTGGCCGGGGTGGCGGGAACCGCGGCACTCGGCCGGGCCGACCCTCCGCCGGAAGAGTGGACCTTTCATGCGGAGTCGACGCTGATCGAGCAATGGCACTACGATTTCACGTCGCCCTACGAGGGGGAGAACAGCCTTGATCCCCATACGGAGGACGCCCACACGCTCACGGCGACAGCCTTCCTGGGCCGCGCGCTCTGGTCCGGGGCGGCGATCTATCTCGATCCGGAGGTGACCCAGGGGGGAGGATTGAGCGGCACGCTCGGCCTGGCGGGCTTTGCCAACGGCGAGGCCAGCCATACCGCTGGCGGTGGAAACGCGCCTGAGTTCGATCTCGCACGGTTGTTCGTGCGACAGACGATCGGACTGGGCGGGGAAAGTGAACCGGTGACCGACGACCAGAACCAGCTCGCTGGTTCCCAGGACGTGAACCGCCTCACCTTCACGCTGGGCAAGCTGAGCGCGACCGATATTTTCGATAACAATTCGTACGCCCACGACCCGGAGACGCAGTTTCTCAACATCGCCCTGGGCGGGAATGGCGCCTGGGACTTTCCGGCCAACACCTATGGCTATACCTCGGGGCTGGCCGTGGAGTGGAATCGGAGCTCGAGCACCCTGCGCTGGGGCACCTTTCTTGAGCCCGCGGAAGCGGATGGCCTGGCGATGGACTACCACCTGGCCAAGGCCTGGGGGCAGGTCGCCGAATGGGAGCAACGCTACACTCTCGGGGGCCATCCCGGCGCACTCCGCCCGATGGTGTTCTGGAACCGGGCGAACATGGGCAGCTACAGCGAGGCCGTGCTGGAAGCTCGACCGGGGGTATCTCCGGACATCACCACGACCCGCCGCTACCGCTCGAAGACGGGCGCCGGACTGAATTGGGAGCAGGAGATCACAGACAGCGTCGGCCTCTTCGCCCGCGCGGGCTTCGACGACGGGCACACGGAGACGTGGGCCTTCACCGAGATCGATCGCACGGTTTCGTCCGGACTCAGCCTGAAGGGGTCGGCCTGGGGCCGAACGGAGGACACGCTCGGCGTCGGGGGTGTGGTGGACGGCCTGTCGCCGGATCACCGCAACTACCTGGCCGCAGGCGGCTATGGCTTTGCGATCGGCGACGGCCGGCTTGACTATGGGACGGAGAATATCGTCGAGACCTATTACAACTGGAAGCCCGTCGCGTGGCTCGCCCTGGCCTTCGACTACCAATTCGTCGACCATCCAGGCTACAATCGCGATCGCGGCCCGGTCAGCATCTTCGCCACCCGGCTCCACTGGGAGTATTAGATTCCGGACGGCCCGGGCCGCGAAGCGAGCCGGGGCCTCAGCCCGGCAGGAGCGCGGCGATCTTCTGCTTGAGGTGGGTGAGGCGGAGCTTGGACTCGCTATTGCGCACTGCCATCGCGTAGGCGGCCGGGTCGCCCACGATGAACACCTGACGGCGGCCGCGGGTGATGGCGGTGTAGAGCAGGTTGCGCTGCAGCATCATGAAATGGGCCTTGAGCAGCGGGATGATCACGACCGGGTACTCGCTGCCCTGCGACTTGTGGATGCTGATCGCGTAGGCGAGCGCGAGGTCGCCCAGGTCGCCGCGCACGAACGCATGGCGGTCGCCGTCGAAGTCGGCGGTGAGGGTCCCCGCGACGGCGTCCACGGCGACCACCGCGCCAATGTCGCCGTTGAACAGGTTCTTGTCGTAGTTGTTGCGCAGCTGGATGATCTTGTCCCCCGGCCGGAACTCCCCGCCGGGCGCGCGCAACCCGGCGGCGCGGGGATTGAGCGCGCCCTGCAGCTGGGTGTTGAAATTGGACACTCCGGCGACGCCCTTGTGCATCGGCGCCAGCACCTGCACGTCGGCGATCGGATGGATCCCCGGGAAATGCCGCGGCACGTAGCCGGCGCAAAGCTCGATCACCTTGCGCAGGCAGTCCTCGGTGGACACGGCGGCGACCAGGGCGAGGTCGATCCCGGCCGGCACCGCCGCGACCTCGGGAAAGACCGGCGGCGGCGAGGGATCGCCGGCGTTGATCGCGTGCGCCGTCGTCACGATCAGGCTCTGGCCATGCTGGCGGAAGATCACGTCCAGGCGCGTGACGGGAATGACGGACCCGCTCACGGCGATGAGGTCCTTCAGGACATTGCCGGCCCCCACGCTGGGCAGCTGGTCGGAGTCGCCGACGAGCAGGAGGTGGGCCGGCGAGGGCACGGCGGAGAGGAGCGCCGCGGCCAGGCGGGTGTCGAGCATGGACACCTCGTCGACGATGAGGAAGTCGGTGGCGAGCGGATGGCTCGCATTGACGGTGAAGCCGCCGGAAGCCGCGTCGAACTTGAGCAGCCGGTGGATCGTCGAGGCGTATCCGCCGGTTGTCGCCGCCAGCCGCTGCGCCGCGCGGCCGGTCGGCGCGGCGAGGTGCACGCGGATCTTCTTCGCCTTGAGCACCTCGACCAGCGCCCGCAGGCACGTCGTCTTGCCGGTGCCCGGGCCCCCGGTCAGGATCGAGAGCTTGTGCCCGAGCGCGTGCTTCACGGCGGTGCGCTGCAGCTCGTGGAAGGCGAATCCGGCCTTCTGCTCGGCCCACTGCATCGCGGCGGGAATCCGGATCGGCGGCAGCCCGCTCGCGACGCGGGTGAGCCGGTTGACGACCTCGGCGATCCGCTGCTCGGCGGCGTCGAGCCGGGGCAGCTGGACGAGCGGCACCGACCGGCCGGGATCCGGCCCGGTGTGGCAGACGATCGAGCCGGCCTGCAGCAGGGCCTCGATCCGCGCCGCCACCCGGTCGGCCGAGGTTTCGAGGAGCGTCGCGGTGAAATCGACCAGCTCCGGGCGCGGGTAGGCGGTGTGCCCCTCCTCCTGCAGGGTCTCGAGTGCGTAGATCAAACCGGCATCGAGCCGCGGCGCAGCGTCGTTGGCGAACCCAAGGTTGATCGCGATCCGGTCGGCGGTCTTGAACCCGATGCCCTCGATCTCGCGCGCGACCCGGTAGGGCTCCTGCGAGAGCACCTCCCGGGCCTGCCCGCCGTAGCGCTTGACCAGCTTCACGCACTGGCTCGGGGTGACCCCGTAAGTCTGGAGGAAGATGTAGAGCTCGCGCTCGGTGCGCTTCTCCTCCCAGGCCTGCTTGATGGCGGCGGCGCGCTTCCGGCCGATCCCGGGCACGTCGCGCAGCCGCGCGTACTCCTCGCTCAGCACCCGGAAGGTGTCCGTGCCGAAACTGTCGACAATCTTGTTGGCGTAGACCTTGCCGATGCCGGGCACGAGCCCGCTGCCCAGGTACTTGCGGATCCCATAGACGCTGGCGGGCAGCTCGCTGCGAAAGCCCGCAATCTTGAACTGCGCGCCGTGCTGCGCGTGGCTCGTCCAGCCCCCGGTGAGGTGCAGCGTCTCGCCGCATTCGACTCCCGGCAGCGGACCGACGATCGTCACCAGCTCCGGCCGGCCCTGGCCCTCCGGCAGGTCGGGCCGGAACTCCGCGATGGTGTAGTGATTTTCCTCATTGAGGAAAATGATGCGTTCGACAACGCCCGTGATGACCGTAGGCTCGGCGGACGGAGGCATGGTGAAATCAACCACGGAATCGCGATGAATCACAAGTTTTGGCTCTGGGCGTTCGCCCTGGGTCTGGCCCTGCCGCCGGCGCTGTTTGGCGCCCAGGCCGCGGACCTGGCCGACCTTCGCCAGCTCAACGCCGACAACCTGCGGGCCTTCCTCGCCTGCGATGTGGCCCGCTACCGCGAGCTGCTGGCGGACGACTTCCAATGCGTGCTCGCCGACGGCCACGTGATCGGGAAGGCCGAATTCCTCCAACAGGCGGCCGCTCCCCCGGCCCTGACTGGCTTCCGCTCGGAGGAGCCGCAGATCCGACTCTACGGCGACACCGCCCTGATCATCGCGCGCATCGGCTACCGGCGCCCGGACGGAACCGCGATCCAGACGCGCTACATCGACGTCTGCCTGAGGCGGGACGGCCGGTGGCGGATCGAGTCGGCGCAGTTTACCCGGGTCGCGGTGGGGAAGTAGAGGAGGCGTCCCGCCTGCGCTACTTTATCAGCGCGGCGCTGAGCGCCGGGAGGTCGGCGAAAACCTCTTCCGCTCCCGCGACGCGAAGCTCCTCGGCGGTGTGGGTGCCGGTGGTGACGCACCAGGCGATCATCCCGGCATTGCTGGCCGCCTGGACGTCGTAGGGCGAGTCGCCGATTAGGAGTGCCTCGGCAGGGACGGCCCCCAGAAGTTTCAGGACGTGCGCCGTGTACTCGGGTTGCGGCTTGAGCCAGGGGGTGTCGTCGGCGCCGACGACGACCGGGACGAGGGCCCCAATGCCGAGATGCCCGCAGATCAGGCGAGAGGCAAAGCCGGGCTTGTTGGTGATCACCGCCAGCCTGGCGCCGCGCCCGTGCAAGGTCCGGAGCAGTTCGCCGGCCCCGGGCATCAGCGTCACCCCGTCGAGGATGGTCTGCTGCCAGTAGGCCCGATAGATCCGCATCGCCTCGGCCAGCCCAGAGGGGGGGACGAACCGGGACAGGCCGTTTTCCAAGCCGCCCCCGACCGCAGCGCGGACCTCGGCCGCGGCGGGCACCGGCCGGCCGAGCTGCGCCAGGGTGTGGGCATAGCGGCGGTGGATGGTCGCAAACTCGTCGATCAGGGTGCCGTCCAGGTCGAAGAGGAAGGCGGAAAAGCGCATGGTTTGGTGGTGGAGGGGTCAGGTCGATGATCTTGCCCTCCGGTGGGAGGGCAAGATCTTCGAATCGACCCCTTCAGGAAAATGATTTGGCGCAATGGCGGAAGTGGGCAATCGTAGGGCCCGATGTCAGATGAACCTCCATCTTCCGCCGCGCTGGTCTCGACCCGGGCCGAGGGCGACCGGATCGAGGTGAGCCTGGCGGGGGAATGGCGCCTGACCGGGTCGTGTCCGGAGTGGGCCGACGGCCGGGGCCTCCCGACGCCGGTGGCCACCCTGCGCTTCCGGGACGGCGGCCTCGGCTACTGGGACACCTCGCTGCTGCTCTACGTCTTCGATGCCCAGGAGTGGTGCCGGACGGCGGGCATCGCCTGCGACACCGCGGGACTGCCCGAGAAAGCCCGGGCCCTGCTCGCCCAGCTCGGCACCTCGCACACCTCCGCCGTCCCGCACGAGCGCACCGATTCGTTCCTGGTCATGACGGGGCTCGCGACCCGGCAGGCCTGGGCCAACCTGAACGACATCCTGCACTTTGTCGGCGAATGCGCGCTGGGGGCGGCCAGCCTCCCGCGCCGGTCCAAGAAGTTCCGTTGGCGCGACTGCATCGACCAGATGCAGGAATGCGGGGCGATGGGACTGCCGATCGTGAGCCTGATCAGCTTCCTGGTCGGCCTCACCCTGGCCTACCAGGCGGCCGTGGAGCTGCGCCAGTTCGGGGCGGACATCTTCGTCGCCGACGTGGTGGGCCTGTCCACCGTGCGCGAGATGGGCCCGATGATGGTGGCGGTCATCCTGGCCGGGCGCACCGGCGCGGCCTTCGCCGCCACCCTCGGCAACATGAAGGCCAACGAGGAAATCGACGCCCTGGAAACGCTCGGCATCTCGGCCGTGGATTTCCTGGTGCTGCCCCGCCTGCTCGCGCTCGGCCTGATGATGCCCCTGCTGGCCCTTTACGCCAACTGCGTCGGCATCCTCGGCGGCATGGTCGTGGCCGCCGGCATCCTGCAGATCCCCCCTTCCGCATATTGGATCGAGACCCAGGGCGCCATCAGCCTCTCCGACCTCAATACCGGCCTGCTCAAGGCCACCACTTTCGGGCTGCTGATCGGCCTGTCCGGTTGCCTGCGAGGCCTGCAGGCCGACCGCAGCGCCGCGGGTGTCGGCCGGGCGGCGACCTCCGCCGTGGTCACCGCCATCTTGCTGATCATCGTGGCGGATTCGATTTACGCGGTACTTTTCCACATCCTGGGAGTCTGACCTGGCCATGGCACACAGCAACACCCCCCCCGTCATCGAGGTCGAGCACCTGGAGTGCGGCTACGCGGGCACGGTCGTGCTCAAGGACATCAATTTCAGCGTCGGGCGCAGCGAGATGTTCTTCATCATCGGCGGGTCGGGGTGCGGCAAGAGCACGCTGCTGCGCCACCTGGTGGGCCTCAATCAGCCCGCCCGCGGGACGGTGCGGTTCTTCGGCCGGCCCTTCTCGGACGCCGATCTGGCGACCCGGCGCCTCCAGCTGAAGAATTTCGGCATGCTGTTCCAAAGCGGAGCCCTCTGGACCTCCCTGACCCTGCGGGAGAATGTGGCCCTCCCGCTCGAGGAGCATACCACGCTCAGCCGGCGCGAGATCGCCGAGATCGCCACCCTGAAGCTCGCCCAGGTCGGCCTGGGCGGCTTTGAGGACCACTATCCCGCCGAGATCAGCGGGGGGATGAAAAAACGCGCCGGCCTGGCGCGCGCGCTGGCGCTGGACCCGGCCATCGTGTTCTTCGACGAGCCCTGGTCCGGGCTGGACCCGGTGACCTCCCGCCGGCTCGACGAGCTGATCCGCGAGATCCGGGCGACCTTCGGCACCACCATGGTCATCGTCTCGCACGAACTGGCCTCGATCTTCGACCTGGCGGACCGCGTGATCATGCTCGACGCCGGCACCCAGGGCATCATCGCCGAGGGCGACCCCCGGCGGCTGGCGGCGGAGAGCCGCGACCCGCGGGTAAAGGAGTTTTTGCAACGCGGCACACAACCCTACACAGTTCCGGCATGAAAACCCGCGTCAGTCCGGCCATTGTCGGCGCCTTCGCGCTCGGCGCCTTCGCGCTGGGCATTATGGCGCTGCTGTTCTTCGGCGGCGTGAGCTTTTTCCACAAGCAGCAGCGCTTCGTGGTCTTCTTCGACGAATCGATCCAGGGGCTCAACCTCGGCTCTCCGGTCAAGCTCCGCGGCGTGGCGGTGGGCCGCGTCGTCGGCCTGAGCGTCCGCTACGAGCAGCCCCAGAACCACTCGCTGGTCGCCGTGGTCTGCGAGTTCGACCGCAACATGATCACCGACGGCACCGGCGCCATGATCGACGTCAGCAACCCCGCCGAGCTGCAGTCGCTGGTCGACCACGGGCTGCGGGCCCAGCTCGGCGTGATCGGGCTGGCCACCGGCCTGCTGTATGTGGAGCTCGATTTCTACGATCCGCAGGCCTATCCCGCGGGCGCCGTCGCCACCGAGCTGAAGTATCCCGTCGTGCCCTACGTGCCCTCCACCATCTCGGAATTCCAGGAGAGCCTGACCGAGATCCTGACCAAGGTGAAGCGGATCGATTTCGAGGGCCTGGCGGACAACGTAAACCACCTGCTGGTGGACGCCCGCCGCCAGGTCAACGCGATGGACCTCAAGGCCCTGACCGGCCAATGGCAGCAGGCCGGAGCCGCCGTCAACGCCCTCGCGACCTCGCCGGACATCAAGCAGACGTTCACCAACGTCAACGCCGCCCTGGCCGACCTGCGCGTCACCCTGATGGCGCTGCATACCACCGTGGGCAAGGTGGACACCCAGGTGGACGCCAATGGCAAGGACCTGCAGGCCGCGCTGGCCCAGGCGGACATCTCCCTGCGCCAGTTCAGCGCGACCGCGGTCAACCTCAGCCGCTTCATCAACGCGCAGCAGAACCTCGGCGAGGACACCCACAAGGCGCTCGCGCAGCTGGCGGACGCCGCGGCGTCCATCGAGCGCCTGGCCGATTTCCTCGAACGCAATCCCAACGCCCTGATCTCGGGCCGAAAGCCGCCGCAATGAACACCTGGTCCCGCCGTTTTCGCCTCCTGCTCCTGGCCGGCTGCCTGGCCGCCGCCGGCTGCGACAGCATCCTCCCGCCGCCGCAGGTCGATCCCACGCGCTATTATGTGCTCTCGGGCGGGGGCGAGACGGGCGTCCCGGCCGCGGCCGGGACGCTGCGGCTGGGCCTCCGGACGGTGGACCTCGCCGGCTACCTGCAGGGCCGCCCCATGGTCGTGCGCCACGGGGCGAACGAGCTGCTGATCGAGGACTTTCACCGCTGGGCCGAGCCCCTGGGCGACGGCGTCGCGCGCGCCGTGCGGGCGCGCCTGCAGGCCGACCCCGCGGTCGGCACGGTGGCCCTGCAGCCGTTCGCCTTCGACGCCGAGCGCGACTACGACGTCGCGATCAGCGTGCTGCACTGCGAGGGGAGCACGGTCGGCGACCGGGGCTTTGCGAGCTTCGCCGCCGTGTTTGAAATCAGGGTCCCGGGCCCGGCGCCCCGCGTCGTGGCGCGGCGGGTCTTTGTCGCCCCGGACGCCGCCTGGGACGGGCGCGATTTCGGCCAGCTGGCCAGCCTGCTGAGCAACGACGTCGACGCGCTGGGGAACGCGATCGCCGCCGCGCTGCCCGCCGCACCCTAACCCGGGCCGGCGCGGCGCGCGCCGGCCCTATTTCAGCGCCCGCGCGACGCGCTCCAGCGCCGCCACCACGTTTTCCCGGGTGTTGAACGCGCTGATGCGCACATGCCCCTCGCCGCAGCGCCCGAAGCCCGCGCCGGGCGTGCAGACCACCTGGGCCGAGTTGAGCAAAAGCTCGAAGAACTCCCAGGAGTCGCGGCCGGTGTTGATCCAGATGTAGGGCGCATTGTCCCCGCCCACGCAGGGCAGGCCCAGGCCCGCCATCGTCTCCCGGATGAGCCGCGCATTGCCGAGATAAAAGTCGGCGAGCCCGCGGGTCTGTTCCTGGCCGGCGGGCGTGTACACGGCCGCCGCCGCCCGCTGGATGGGATAGGACGCCCCGTTGAACTTCGTCGTCTGCCGGCGGTTCCAGAGGGCGTGGAGGGGCTGCGCCGCGCCCGCCGCGTCGTACGCCATGACGGACTTGGGCACGACGGTGTAGGCGCAGCGCAGGCCGGTGAAGCCCGCGGTCTTCGAAAAACTCCGGAACTCGACGGCGACCTCCCGCGCGCCCGGGATCTCATAGATGCTGTGCGGGATCCGCGGATCGCGGATATACGTCTCGTAGGCCGAGTCATACAGGATGATGGCCCGGTTCCGGCGCGCGTACTCCACCCAGGCGACCAGCTGCTCGCGCGTGGCGACTGCGCCGGTGGGGTTGTTCGGAAAACAGAGGTAGATGAGGTCGGCGGCGGCCGACGGGAGGTCGGGCACGTAGCCATTGGCCGGCGTGCTCTCGAGGTAGAGGACCCCCTCGTAGCGACCATCCACGTTGGGCCCGGTGCGCCCGGCCATGACGTTGGTGTCAAGGTAGACCGGGTAAACCGGGTCCGGGATGGCCAGGCGGATATCGGTGGCAAAAAGCTCCTGGAAATTGCCCACGTCGCACTTGGCGCCGTCGGAAACGAAGACCTCGTCCGGCGCCACCTCGCAGCCGCGGGCCGCGTAATCGTGCCGGGCGATGGCCTCGCGCAGGAAGGCATAGCCCTGTTCCGGGCCGTAGCCGTGGAAGGACGCCCGACTGCCCATCTCGTCGGCGGCGGCGTGCAGGGCCGCGATGCAGACCGGGGGCAGCGGCTCGGTCACGTCCCCGATCCCCAGGCGGATGACCGGCTTCTGCGGGTTGGCCGTGACGTAGGCATTCACCCGGCGGGCGATGTCGGCAAAGAGATAGGACGCCTTGAGCTTGGCGTAGTTGGCGTTGAAACGGATCATGCCGAAAGTAGAAAGGAGAAAGGAGGAGGGAGAAAGTAGAAATTGCCGGCTGGCGCGTTGGGCCAGGACAGATTGGGGTGGAAAAAGGCGGGAGTTTGCCCTTAGCTGCCCGCCTATGTCGGCTGATCCTTCGGCGCTCGACCGCCTCCTCGAACTCTCGCATCAGCTCGGACGCGAGGACCGCAAATTCGCCATCCTCGGCGAGGGCAACGCCTCCACCCGGGCGTCGGCCGGGACGTTCCTCGTCAAGGCCAGCGGCTCGAACCTCGGCACGCTGGCCGCCGCCGGGGTGACCGAGTGCCGCAGCGCGGACCTGATGCCGATGATCGACGGCGGTGCGATGACCGACACCGCGATCGACGCGGCGCTCCTGGCCGCGCGGGTGGACGCCGGCGCGAGGAAGCCCTCGACCGAGGCCCTGTTCCACGCCTATCTCCTCTCGCTGCCCGGGGTGAACTTCGTCGGCCACACCCACCCGGTCACGGTCAACCAGCTGCTGTGCTCCCGGCATGCGCGCAGCTTCGCCCGGCGGCGGCTGTTTCCGGACGAGATCGTCTGCTGCGGCGTGGAGAGCGTATTCGTGCCCTACACCGATCCCGGCCTGAAGCTCGCCCGGGCGATCCGCCGGGCGGTGGTGGCGTACATCCGGCGCCTGGCGCGGCCGCCGCGGGTGATCCTGCTCGAGAACCACGGCTTCATCGCGCTGGGCGCGACCCCGGACGCCGTCCTGGGCACCACGCTGATGGGGGCCAAGGCGGCCGAGATCTTCGCCGGCGCCGCCGCCGCGGCCGGCGCGCCGCGCTTCCTCCCGGCCGCCCAGGTCGCGCGCATCGCCGGGCGCCCGGACGAGGCCTACCGCCAGCGGGCGCTCAACCTTTAACGCTCCATGAAAACCTACCGTTACGTGAACTATCTCTGGGATGAGGCCAAGGCCGGGTCGCTCGACGCGGCCGGCCGGCTGGTCTACCGCTCCAACCTGCTGGGCAGCGACCAGCGTGTCACCAACACCGGGGGCGGGAACACCTCCGCGAAGCTAACGGAAACCGATCCGCTCACCGGCCGGCCCGCCGCGGTCCTGTGGGTCAAGGGCTCGGGCGGCGACCTGCGCACCAGCACCCGCGAGAACTTCTCGTCGCTCTACCAGGAGCGGCTGCTCGACATGCAGAAGCTCTACGCCGCGCGCGGCGCGCGCGGCCTCAAATCCGCCGCGGAGGACGAGATGGTGGGGATGTATGCCCACACCACCTTCAACCTCAACCCGCGGGCGCCCTCGATCGACACCCCCCTGCACAGCTTCCTGCCCGCGAAGCACGTCGACCACATGCACCCGAACGCGATCATCTCGATCGCGGCCTCCGCCCGGTGCGAGCAGCTCACCCGGGAAATCTTCGGCGGCGCGATGGCGTACGTGCCGTGGATGCGCCCGGGCTTCGAGCTCGGCCTGGCCATGCAGGAAATCGCGCGGCAGCAGCCCGGCGTGCGCGCCATCATGATGGGCCAGCACGGCTTCATCTCCTGGGACGACGATGAGCGCGCCTGCTACACGCGCACCCTCGACCTGATCGAGCAGGCGGCGGCGTACATCGAGGAAAAATATGCCGCGAAGGGCGGGGACGCCGCCGCCTTCGGGGGCGCCCGCTACCAGACCCTCCCGCCCGAGCGCCGCCACGCCGTCCTCGCGGCCATCCTGCCCTGGCTGCGCGGCCAGGTCTCCCGCGAAAAGCGGCTGATCGGCACGGTGCAGGACGACGAGAAGATCCTGCGCTTCGTCAATGCGGCGGACGCCCCCCGCCTCGCCGCGCTCGGCACCTCGTGCCCCGACCACTTCCTGCGCACCAAGATCAAGCCGCTCTACGTCGATTGGAACCCGCAGGCGGAGGATGCCGCCGCCCTGAAGCAGAGGCTCGCCTCCGGGCTCGCGGCCTACCGCGGGGACTACGCCGCCTATTACGCGAAGCACAAGCACCCCAACTCCCCGGCCATGCGCGACCCGAACCCGACGGTGGTCCTGATCCCGGGCCTGGGCATGATTGCGTGGGGCAAGGACAAGTCGGAGTCGCGCGTGACCGCCGAGTTCTACAACTGCGCGGTCGAGGTCATCCGCGGCGCCGAGGCGATCGACACCTATATCGCGCTGCCGCAGCAGGAGGCCTTTGACATCGAGTACTGGCTGCTCGAGGAGGCCAAGCTCAAGCGGATGCCGGCCGAGAAGGAGCTCGCGCGCCAGGTCATCGTGGTGGTCGGCGCCGGGTCCGGCATCGGCCGGGAAACCGCGCTCCGGCTGGTCAAGGAGGGGGCGCACCTCGTCTGCGTCGACCTCAACGCCGCCGCCGCCCAGGCGACCGCGAAGGAAATCACCGACAAGTACGGCGTCGGCATCGGCGTCGCCGGCACGGGGCTCTCCAACTGCGGCCCGGCGCTCGGCCTGGCCGCCAACGTCACCGACCGCGCCAGCATCCGTCGCATGCTCGACGACGTCGCCCTGGCCTACGGCGGCTTCGACTCGATCTGCGTCACCGCCGGCACCTTCTCCCCCAGCGACACGACCGGGCACATCCCGGACGAAAAGTGGGCGCTGACCTTCGCGATCAACGTCACCGGCAGCTACCTGGTGGGCGACGAGGCGGCGCGGACCTGGAAGGAGCAGGGGCTGCGCGGCAGCCTCGTGCTCACGACCTCCGCCAACGCCGTCGTGGCCAAGAAGGGGTCGGTGGCCTACGACACGTCCAAGGCCGCCGCCAACCACCTGGTGCGCGAGCTGGCGATCGAGCTCGCCCCGCTGGTGCGGGTGAACGGCGTCGCCCCCGCCACCGTGGTGCAGGGCAGCGCGATGTTCCCCCGCGACCGCGTCATCGGGTCGCTCGCCAAGTACGCCATACCCTACCGGGACGACGAAGCCACCGAGTCGCTCGTGCGCAAGCTGGCGGACTTCTACGCCGACCGCACGCTGACCAAGGCGGCCATCACCCCGGCCGACCAGGCCGAGGCCTACTTCCTCCTCGTGAGCCAGCGCCTGAGCAAGACGACGGGGCAGGTGATCACGGTGGACGGCGGACTGCACGAGGCATTCCTGCGCTGAGCGCCCCCCGGAAAATCCCCGCCCCATGCTCAAGGTCATCATCGCCGCCGCCGGGCTCTCCCTCCTCGCCGGCGCCCGGGGGGAGATCGCGTCCGCCGGCTTCAATCCGGCGGTGAAACCGGCGGACGACTTCTACCACTTCGTCAACGGCGGGTGGCTGCGGGACACGCCGATTCCGCCGGAATACTCGCAGTGGGGCACGAGCAATGAGCTCCGCCAGGCCAACCTGGAGAGCCTGCACCTGCTGGTCGAGCGGGCCTCGGCCCAGGGCAACGACGCGTCCCCGATCGAGCAAAAGGTGGGCGACTTCTACGCCAGCGGCATGGACGAGGCGGCGACGGTCGACGCGGGTTCCCTCCCCCTCGCCTTTGAGTTCGAGCGGATCACCGCGCTGGAGACGCCCGCCGACGTGCTGGGCGAGATCGGCCACCTCCACACCCTCGGCGTGTCCGCGGGACTGGAATTCGGCAGCGCGGTCGACGCCCGGGACACCAGCCGGGAAATCGCGGAGGTCCGCCAGGGCGGGCTGGGCCTGCCCGAGCGGGAGTACTATTTCCGCGATGACGAAAAGTCCCGGACCCTGCGCAACCAGTACGTCGCGCATATCGACCACATGTTCCTGATCCTCGGCGACACCGATCAGAACGCCCGGGCCGGCGCGGCCGCGGTGATGCGGCTGGAGACTGTCCTCGCCCGCGGCTCCCTCACCTCGGCCGGCTTGCGCGATCCCTATGCCAGCTATCACAAGGTGAGCCTCGCCGACGCCGCGGCCCTGGTGCCCGGCCTGGACTGGCCAACCTATTTCGCCAAGGCGGGCGCCCCGGCCTTCACCTCCTTCAATCTCGCCCATCCCGACTATTTCCGGGCCCTCGCCGCCGCGCTGGCGCAGACCCCCGTCGCCGACTGGAAATCCTACCTGCGCTGGCACGTCATCCACGCCTTCGCCCCGTACCTGACCGATGACCTGGTCAACGAGGACTTCCACTTTTACGGCGAGGCCCTGGCCGGGACCAAACGGATCCCGCCCCGCTGGCTGCGGGTCGTGACCACGGTCGATGCCGCGATTGGCGAGGCTCTCGGCCAGCTCTATGTGGCGGACTATTTCCCGCCGGAATCCAAGGCCCGCATGCGCAAGCTGGTGGGGGACGTTCGCGCGGCCGTGCGCGACCGCCTCGGGACGCTCGAGTGGATGGACGAGACGACCCGCACCCGGGCCCTGGCCAAGCTGGACGCGCTGACCGTGAAGATCGGGTATCCCGACACCTGGAGCGATTACGACACCCTGACCATCGATCGCGGGCCGTATGTCCTGAACGTCCTTAAATCGAACGCGTTCGGCGTGCGGCGCGATCTCCGCCGGATCGGGCAGCCGGTGGACAAGGCCGCGTGGCAACTGACCCCGGCGACCCTCAGTGCCGCCTACGACCCGGCGCGCAACGAGCTGGTGCTGCCCGCCGCCATCCTCCAGCCGCCGCTCTTCGACCCGAAGGCCGACGACGCCGTCAACTACGGCGCGATCGGGGTGATCGTCGCGCGCGAACTGACGCGCGCCTTCGACGACCCGGGGCGCCATTACGACGAGAACGGCAACCTCGAGGACTGGTGGACCCCGGCGTCCGCCGCGCGCTTCCGGCAGCGCGCCGCCGGGATCGTCAGCCAGTTCGACGCGTATCTCGTCTATCCCGACCTGCCCGTGAACGGCGAGTTGACCGAAAGCGAGAATATCGCGGACCTCGGCGGCGTGAAGCTTGCCTACGCCGCCCTGGAGCAGGCGCTGGCCGGCCAGCCGCGGACCGCGATCGGCGGCCTGACCCCGGAGCAGCGCTTCTTCGTCAGCTACGCCTCCGCCCTCAAGACGAAGTACCGCACGCAGGCGCTGCGCCAGCTGGTCGCGACCGATCCCCACTCCCCGAGCCTGTTCCGCTGCAACGGCCCGCTCTCGAACCTGGAGGAGTTCGCCGCGGCCTTCAGCGTACCCCCAGGCGCGCCGATGCGGCGTGCGCCCGCCGAGCGGGTGGTGATCTGGTGAAATCGAGCAGCGGCCGAAGGCCGCTGGCCGCGGAGGAACGCGGCGGGACGTCGCGGCTACCTCGGCTCGTAGATCTTCTGCTTCAGATCGGCGCCGAGGTGGCGGCGGAAGGCGGCCCGGTCGGGAACGGCGCGGAGGGCGATGAGCTGGGAGGCGATGTTGCCCACCGCCGTGCCCTCGAGGGTGAAGCTCACGACCGGGATGCCCGCCGCGTCGGCCGTGGCCTGGCAGAGCAGGCTGTTTTTCGAGCCGCCGCCGACCATGAGAATGCGCTGGAACGTCCGGCCCGTCATGCGCTCGAAGGCCTCCTTGGCGGCGGCGTGCCCGCGGCCCAGGGAGGCGCAGATCAGCCGGGTATAGGCGGCGAGGGTCTTCGGCCCGGCCAGCCGGCGCCGCTTCAGCTGCGCGTCGATCGCCGCCCGCATCGACGGCGGATTGGCGAAGGCGGGGTCGGCCACGTCGAGCAGCGCGGCGGGTGGCGGAAGTTTCGCGGCGGCGGCGATGAGCGCGGCCCACTCGCGGTTCCCGCGGGGCCGGGCGCTGAAATCCTTCATGATGCCCTCGAGCAGCCAGAGGCCGATGACGTTCTGCAGCGGCCGGTAGCGGCCGTCGCCGATGCGCTCGTTGGCGATGCGGGCGTCGAGCGCCCCGGCGCCGAGCAGCGGCGTCGCGCTTTCGCAGCCGACGAGCGACCAGGTGCCGGAGCTGAGGTAGAGATCCGATCCGTCCGGGGCGGCGGGCATCGCGTCGTAGGCGCAGGCGGTGTCGTGGCCGGGCACCGCCACCACCTCGGCGCGGTCAAAGGCCGGCCCGCCCAGGCCGCCGCGCGCCCGGCGGCCCAGGCGGCCAAGCCTGGTCCCGGCGAGGATGGGCGGGGTGAACCAGTGCGGCGGAATGTGAAAATGGTCCAGGGTGGCGCGCGACCAGCCCGGGCCATGGACATCGAGGAGCTGCGAGGTGCTGGCGATCGAGATCTCGTTCTCCATGCGGTCCGACAGCAGGTAGTTGAAATAGTCGGGCAGGAAGAGGCAGCGCGCCGCCAGGTCCGCCACCGCCGGGCAGCTGGCGACGGTTTCCGCGAGCTGGAGCGACGTGTTGTAGAAGACATTGGGAATGCCCGTGGCCGCGTAGATCCGCTCCAGGGGCGCGCGGGTCTTCGCCAGGTGCTCGAGCCCGGCCTGGGTGCGCGCGTCCCGGTAGGCGTGGACCGGGAAGACGAGGCGCCCGGCGTCGTTGAGCAGCACGTGGTCGACCCCCCAGGTATCCACCCCGATCGAGGCCAGCCGCGCCCCGCGCGGCAGCGCCGCCGCGGCCTGGGCCAGCCCGCGCCGCACCTCGTCCCAGAGGGTGCCGAGCTCCCAGTAGTCGTGCGCGCCCAGGGTGCGGAAGGTGTTGGGAAAGCGGTGCACTTCCGTGAGCGCCAGCCGCCGGCCCGACCAGGCGCCCAGGATGACGCGGCCGCTGGTGGCGCCGAGATCGATGGCGGCCGTGTAAAGGGGGCGGGAGCTCATTTCAGTTGCCAGCTTGGCGGCGCGGCCCACGTTTTGGAAGTCTCATCCATGCTGAATCACGAGCGCCCGCCCCTCACCGGCAAACGCGTCCAGCTCATGGCCACGTGCCTGTGCGACGCCTTCCACGACGACGTGGCGGTGGCGACCGTCCAGGCGCTCGAGCACCTCGGCTGCACGGTTGATTTTCCCGAGGGCCAAACGTGCTGCGGGCAGCCCGCCTTCAACGGCGGGGACTGGGCCGCCTCGCGGCGGGTGGTCCGGCACACGGTGCAGACCTTCACCGGCGTCGATCCGGTGGTGCTGCCCTCGGGCTCGTGCGCGGGGATGCTGTTTCACGGCGCGGTCCTGGAATTCGAGCACGAGCCCGACCTGCCGGCGATCGAGGCGCTCGGCCGCCGCGCCTGGGAGCTCGGGGATTTCATCGTCAACGGCCTCGGCGTCACCCGCTGGCCGGGGCGCCTCGAGGCCACCGTGGCCTTCCACCGCTCCTGCCACACCCGGGGCACGGCGAGCGGCGCGGCCGCGGCCACCCTGCTGGGGTCGATCGCCGGCCTGCGCGTGGTCGAATTCGGCGAGGGCGAGCAGTGCTGCGGCTTCGGCGGCACTTTCTCGGTCAGCTTTCCCCACATCTCCGCGGCCATGGGCGACCTCAAGCTGGAGCACGTGCGCGCCGCCCACCCGGACTTCCTGGTCTCGGGCGACATGAGTTGCCTGATGCACCTGGGCGGCCTGGCGGAAAAGGAGGGGGCGCCGATCCGGATCCTTCACCTCGCCCAGGTGCTGCGCGACGCCCTCCAGGGCGGAGGGTTGATCTGACATGCGCTTCCAACCGATCGACCAGGCGGCCGCCGCGCTGCGGCCGGACACCCGCGCGGCGATCCACAGCGGCACCAAGACCGGCCATGAGAAGCGCACCCGGCTGCTGTTCGACAACTATGCCGATCCCAACCGGCTCCGGGAGCTCGCCGGCGGGATCAAGCAGCATGTGATCGAGAACCTCGACACCTACCTGCCCGCGGTCGAGGCCAGGTTGCAGAGCAACGGCGCCCGGGTCCACTGGGCGGCCACGGCCGAGGCCGCCTGCGGCGCGGTGCTCGGGATCATGCGCGCCCGCGGCGCGACCCGGATCGTGAAGGCGAAGACGATGGTGAGCGAGGAGATCGAGCTGGAGCCCTACCTGCAGCGGCACGGGGTCGAGGCCCTCGAGACCGACCTCGGCGAGTTCATCGTGCAGCTCGACCACGACCACCCGTCGCACATCGTCAAGCCGATCATCCACAAGAACCGGCGCGAGATCGCCGCCTCGTTCGAGAAAAACGGGCTGGGAGCCTTCAACGACGAGCCGGAGACGATCACCCGGCGCGCGCGGGAGTTCCTCCGCCACAAGTACCTGGAGGCCGACGTCGGCCTGACCGGCGCCAACTTCGTCGTGGCCGAGAGCGGCCGGATCGTGCTCGTGACGAACGAGGGCAACTCGCGCTTCTGCCTCGCCGCCACCCGCTGCCACATCGTGCTGGTCGGGATCGAGAAGATCCTGCCCCACGACCGGGACCTCGCGCTGCTGCTCAACCTGCTCGGGCGCTCCGGCACGGCCCAGCAGCTGACGGTGTACACCGAGTTCATCTCGGGACCGAAGCTCGCCACCCAGCCCGACGGGCCGGAGGAAATGCACGTGATCTTCGTGGACAACGGCCGCACGGACGTGCTGGCGACCGAGTGTCGCGATATCCTGCGCTGCATCCGCTGCGGCGCCTGCCTCAACGTGTGCCCGGTCTACCGCCAGGCGGGCGGCCACGCCTACCGCAGCGTCTATCCCGGACCGGTGGGCGCCGTGCTGTCGCCGCTGCTCCTGGGAAAAAACTTCCCGGCGAAGGCGGACCTGCCGAAGGCCTCGACCCTCTGCGGCGCGTGCCAGGAGGTCTGCCCGGTCAACATCCCTATCCCCGACCTGCTGCTGCGCCTGCGCGACCGGGCCAAGCTGGAGCACGTGCCCTCCCCCGGCACGCCGCCGATGGGCGCGTGGGCCCTGCTCGCCACCACGCCCGTCGCCTGGCGCGCCGCGCTCATCGGGGGCCGGCTGCTGAACTACCTGCCGACCTCCCTGCTCCCGGTCCCCGCGCTGCGCGCCTGGGAGAAGACGCGCACGCTGCCCGCCTGGCGCGGGGGCGAATTTCGCCAATGGATGAAAAATCGAGACCGCCGGCCGGGTTGATCGAGCCCTTCATCCGGCCGGAGACGGTGATGCGCGAACTCACCGTGCGCGCCGTGATCGTCGGCGCGATCCTGGGCGTCGGGTTCGGCGCCTCGTCCCTGTATCTCGCGCTCAAGGTCGGCCTGACCGTGAGCGCCTCCATCCCCGTCGCGGTCCTGTCCCTCACGGTGTTCCGCACCCTCGCCCGGCTGGGGGTGCGCGACGCGACCATCCTGGAGAACAACATCACCCAGACCGCCGGCTCCGCGGGCGAATCGATCGCCTTCGGCGTGGCGGTGACCATGCCGGCCATCCTCATCCTCGGCTTCGACCTCGAGCTCACCCGCGTGCTGCTCGTCGCCGTCCTCGGCGGGCTGCTCGGCATCCTCCTGATGATCCCCCTCCGCCGGGCCCTCATTGTCGGCGAACACGGCGTCCTGAAATATCCCGAAGGCACCGCCTGCGCGGCGGTGCTAGCGGCCGGGGCCACGGCGGCGGACCGCCGGGCGGCGTCGCCCTCGGCCCGGGCCGAGATGAGTAGCGCCGGCGCTACTACGGCCCCCTGCGCGGGCGGGACGGTGATCTTCACCGGCTTCCTCGCGGGCCTGCTTTACAAGGTGCTGAACGTGGCGGGCAAGGGATGGAAGGACGTGTCCGAGCGGGTCTTCGGCTCCCCGTTCCAGGGCGGCTCGGTCGCCGTCGAAGTGTCGCCGGAGCTCCTCGGGGTCGGCTACATCATCGGGCCGCGGATCGCTTCCCTGATGTGCGGGGGCGGCGTGCTCGCCTACCTCGTGCTGATCCCGATGATCAAGTTCTTCGGCCAGAAGATTCCGGGCGCCCTGGCTCCCGGGACCATCCCGATCGCCGCGATGGACCCGGGCCAGATCCGCAGCGCCTACGTCCTCTACATCGGCGCCGGGGCGGTGGCCGCCGGCGGCATCGTCAGCATGGTGCGGTCGCTGCCGACGATCTGGCACGGACTGAAGGCGGCCCTAAGGGGTCAGGACGCGGATATTGATGTCGGGCAGCCCCTCGACTCCGCTCTGGGCAGGCCCGATATCAATATCCTCGTCCCGACCCCTTCGACCCTGGTGCCCCGCACCGAGCGCGACCTGTCGATGAAGTTTGTCGGCATCGGCATCATCATCGTGATCGTCGGGATCGTCGCGGCTCCGACCCTGCACATGAACCTGCTCGGGGCGCTGCTGATCGTGGTCTTCGGCTTTCTCTTCGTAACCGTCTCATCCCGGCTGACCGGGGAGATCGGCTCCTCGTCGAACCCCGTGTCCGGCATGACCGTGGCCACGCTGCTGCTGACCTGCCTGATCTTCCTCCTCGTCGGCTGGACCGGCGGGACCTACTATGTGACCGCCCTCTCCGTCGGGGCGATCGTGTGCATCGCGGCGACCAACGGCGGGGGCACCTCGCAGGATCTCAAGACCGGCCATCTCCTCGGCTCCACCCCCCGCTACCAGCAGATCGCGATCCTGTGCGGCACGCTGGCGTCGGCCCTCGCGCTCGGCCCGATCCTGCTCGTCCTCAACGCCACCGCCACCGTGTACGTCCCCGCCGCACAGGTCGCGCCGGCCGGCCTGCACACCGACCCAAGCCTCCTGACCCGGCGCGAGCGGATCTCGGGCCCGCAGGCGCGCGACGACGCCCGGACCTACCGGGTCTGGCACCGGGCCGACCCGGCGGGCGGCGCGGCGGAGGAATTTCTCGTGGACGACGCCGGCCGCGCGGTCTGGCTCGTCGACCCCGGCATCAACGGCCGGTTCACCCACCGCCCCGACGGCAGCACGGTGCGCAAGTTCGACGCCCCGAAGGCCGTGCTGATGTCCTACATCATCAAGGGCATCCTCAGCCACCGGCTCCCCTGGGCGCTGGTCCTGCTCGGCGTGATGATCGCCCTGGTCCTGGAAATGGCCGGCCTGCCCTCGCTCGCCTTCGCCGTCGGCGTCTACCTGCCGCTGTCCTCCTCCACCCCGATCTGGGCGGGCGGAATGGTCCGGCGGCTGGCCGACTGGCACCGGCGCCGCCGGCTGCGGCACGCCCGACTCAGCGAGGACCAGCTGGTGGCCGAGTCCGACAAGAGCCACGGCGTGCTGCTCGCCTCCGGCTATATCGCCGGCGGCGCCATCGCCGGGATCGTGATCGCCTTCCTCGCGGGCGTGCTCGAGCCGCTGGACACCACCCTGGCCGGCTGGGCCGCTCGCCACAACCCGTTCTTCAGCGGTCCCCACGCCGATGCGCTTTCGCTCCTTCCCTTCCTCCTCCTCGTCGCCTTTCTCTACCTCGTCGGCCGGGAAAAACTGTTTGGCAACCGGCTCCCGCCGCCCAGGGTATGATCCGAACATGAGCGACGACCGGGAATTGATCCTCAACCGCGTGAAGGCCGCCCTGGCGCCGCTGCGGGACCGCGCGCCGCTGCCCGAGTATGCGGGCGACCTGGCGGTGATGCGCCGGCTCATCTCCGGGCGCGACCCGCTGGCCGTCTTCGGCGAGCGCATCGCGCTGGTCAACGGCCGCGCCGTCACCGCCGTCCCGGACGTCGTCGCGCTGCTGCGCGCCAGCCAGTGGCTGCACGGCTATTGCGACCCCGCGCTCTGGCCGCGGCTCGCCCCCCACTTCGGCTCCGACTTCACGGTCGAGACTGAATATGACCGCACCCGGATTGACGATTATGCCTTCGGGATCACCCGGGCGGCCGGCGCCATCGCCGAGACCGGGACCATCATCCTGAAGGACGCCTCGACCTCGCGCCGGCTGGCCGCGCTCGCCCCGTGGGTTCACATCGCGGTCGTCCGCCGCGCGGAAATCTTCGCCGACCTCTCCCTGGCCGTCGCCGCCCTGGGCGACGACCCGAACGTCATCTGGTGCACCGGCTCGTCCAGCACGGCGGACATCGAGGGCATCCTGATCCGCGGCGTGCACGGCCCGGGGGTCCAGATCGCGCTGGTGCTCGAATGAGGCAGCCCGCTGAATTTTTCTCCGTGATGAAAGCTTCCCATCCCCCCGTAAATTGACCACTGTCCCGGCTCCCTTTCCCCCATGAAAATCATCCGCCATTCCACCCCCGCCGGCCCCGCCTACGCCGCGCTGCTGCATGATGGCTCCGCGCGCGAGATCGCCGGGGACATCTTCGGCTCCTTCCACGCCACCGACCGGGTCGTCTCTCCCGGCAAGCTCCTGGCCCCGATCGCCCCGGTGAACATCCTGGCGATCGGGCTCAACTACAAGAGGCACGCCGAGGAGGGGGGCAAGGGCGTGCCCGAGCGGCCGATGCTTTTCCTCAAGAGCACCAGCTCCGTGCAGAACCCCGGCGACCCGATCGAGATCCCGGTGAAGCTCGCCAGCCACGAAACCGATTACGAGTGCGAGCTCGCGGTCGTGATCGGCCGGCGCTGCAAGAACGTCAGCCGCGCCCACGCCCTCGACTACGTCCTCGGCTACACCTGCGCCAACGACGTCTCGGCGCGCGACTGGCAGATCAAGTGGGGAGGCAGCCAGTTCTCCCAGGGCAAGAGCTTCGACACCTTTTGCCCGCTGGGGCCCGTGCTGGTGACCCGCGACGAGATCCCCCACCCGAACCAGCTCCGGATCAAGACGGTGCTCAACGGCGAAGTGATGCAGGACTGGAGCACCGACGACATGGTGTTCGACGTCCCGACCCTGATCGAGTTCCTCAGCGGCAGCAAGACCCTGCTGCCGGGCACGGTCATCCTCACCGGCACGCCGCACGGGGTGGGCTTTGCGCGCAAGCCGCCGGTCTACCTCAAGGCCGGCGACACCGTGAGCATCGAGATCGAGAAGATCGGGACCCTGACCAATCCGGTGATCAACGAGAAGTTCTGAGCGCGCCCGCATGAGCGCGCCGCGGTACACGTTTCACCTGATCGCCAATTCGCACCTCGACCCGGTCTGGCTCTGGGACTGGCGCGAGGGCCTGAACGAGGGGCTCATCACCGCCCGCACCATGCTGGCGCTGATGGATGAGATTCCCGAGCTCACGTACGTGCGCGGCGAGACCCTGCTCTACGAGCATATCGAGCGCGAGGATCCGGCGACCTTCGCCCGCATCCTCCGGCAGATCCGGGCCGGGCGCTGGGACCCGATCGGCGGCGCCTACCTGCAGCCCGACACCAACCTGCCGGCCACGGAGACCTTCGCCCGGATCTACCTGCATGGGCAGCACTACTTTGCGGAGAAATTCGGGCGCCCGGCCACCGTCGCGTGGGCGGCGGATTCCTTCGGCCACAGCGCGGGGCTGCCGGAGCTGATGGCGGGAGCGGGCTTCCGCTATTTCGCGTTTTTCCGCCCCTTCGTCGAGCAGTGCCCGCTGCCCGGCCCGGCGTTCTGGTGGGAGGGCCCCGCCGGGTCCCGGATCCTCGGCTACCGCCCGATCCACGGCTGGTATGGCTGCGAGCGCGACGAGGCCAAGCGCCGCCTCGACGGGTTCCTTGCGGCGGCCGAAAAACAGCCCTACCACCACATCGCCTATTTTTACGGCCTCGGCAACCACGGCGGCGGACCGACGCGGCGGCTGGTGCGCGATATCCAGGACTGGGCGTCGGGCCACCCGGAGGTCGCGGTCGTGCATTCCGGCCTGCACCGTTTCTTCGCCGCGCTCGAGGGGGAGATCGCCGCGAGGCCGGAGGCGGCGCCCGCCGTGCACCGCGGGGAGATGAATTACTGCCAGCGCGGCTGCTACACGTCGGCCGCGCGGGTGAAGTTCGCCTTTCGCCGCGCGGAGGCGGCGCTCACGCGCGCCGAGACCGCCGCCACGGCCGGACGCCTCGTCGCGCCCGCCCCGGTCCCCGATCTCGGCGCGACCTGGCGCGGGCTGATGTTCAACTCGTTTCACGACATCCTTCCCGGCTCCAGCATCGAGCGCGCCCTCGACGAGCAGGTGGATTGGACGCGCGGGATCCTGCACACGGCCCGCGCGGTGGAATTCGGCGCCCTCAACGCCCTTTCCCGGCGGGTGGACACGTCCGTCGCGCCCGTGCCCGCGGACCATCCCACGGCGGTCGCCCTGCTGGTGTGGAATCCGCACCCGCACCCCTACGATGGGCCGATCGAGCTCGAGGCGTCGCTCGATTACCGGCCGGCCTTCCCCTACCAGGACCGGCCGGACGCCGTCCCAATCGAAGTGCGGGGGCCGGACGGAAAACCCCGGGCCCTCCAGCGCATCAAGCCGGAGTGCACCTTCCTGACGAATATCCCGTGGCGTGCGCGCGTGCTGACCAACGTCCGCCTGCCGGCGCTCGGCTGGGCGGTTGTCACCCTAGGCTGGGTGGAAGGGGCGCGCCCGGTGAAGGCGGCCGCCGGCGCGACCGCGCCCCGCCGGGGCGAGATCCGGAGCCGGCATTACCGCGCGCAGGCGCAGGTCGGCCGCCGCGGCCTCGCCCTGTTCCAGGGCCTCCGCCCGCTGCTCGGACCCGGCGGCCTCGGGGCGATCACCGTGGACGACGCATTTGGCTCGTGGGGCGGCTGCTATGCCGACCAGGAAGCCGATTCTTGGCATCTCACCCGGGTCCGACACATTTGGAAGATCGCGGCCGTCGAGACCCTGGAGCGCGGGCCGCTCCGCGCGGCGCTTTGGGTCAGGCTCGCCGGCGGCAACTCGGAGCTCGAGCTCACGCTGCGGCTGGCAGCCGGGCGCGATGCCATCGACGTCGAGGCCCGGCTGATGTGGAACGAAAAGCGGGCCCGGCTGAAACTCGTCTTCCCGGGCGCGGGCGACGAGGCCGAGTACGATGTGCCGGGCGGCAGCGTCCGCCGCGGCCCGTCGGGCGAGGTCCCGGGCGGCCGCTGGGTCCGCCTGCGCCAGGGGAAGCACGCCCTCGGCTTCGCCAGCGACGCGCTGTACGGCTTCGACACGTCGGACGGCACGTTCCGCGCCTCGGTGGTGCGCTCCACCCGCTACGCCTTCGACGCCCGCGACACGGCCGCCACGCCGGATTGGCTCCCGGTGGTCGACCGCGGCGAATACCGCTTCAAATTCCTGATTTCGACCGACACCGCCGCGCTGCCGCGCCTGGCCGCCGAACTGGAGCAGCCCCCGGTCGCCCTCTCCGTCCCGCCCCATCCCGGCCCGCTCGGGCGCTCCGGCAGCATCGTCCGGCTGGATCCGGCCGGAGTGCGACTGCTGGCCCTGAAGCCGGCCGAGGACGGCAACGGCCTGATCGTGCGCCTGCAGGAGACCGCCGGGCGCAGCACGATCCCGAGGCTGACGGTCGCGGGACAAAACTATCCGCTCAGCTCCCTGCCGGCGCATGGGCTGGCGACTTATCGCCTCGCCCGCAAGCGCGCGACCGCGGTGAAAATCACCGAGCTTCCCTGAAACAAACCGTTCTCACGCAAAGGCGCGAAGACGCAAAGGTCGATCCTTCCGATCACCAAACCCACCAAACAACGAAAGTCCGATCCCGCGCAGGCGCGGGATCGGACTTTCGTTGTTTGGTGACTTGGACTGAAGACCGAATTCGCGGCGGTTTTCTTTGCGCCTTCGCGCCTTTGCGTGAGAACGGATCGGAGGGATTGAAGATAGAGTCGGCGTTACTTTGAGAGTCCGGGCGATTCAGCGTAGGCTTCCATGCCGACGCAGGAGCAGACGAGGTGGCGGTCGCCGTAAACGTTGTCGACGCGGCCGACGGCGGGCCAGAACTTGGCGGCGCGCGCCCCGGGCGAGGGGAAGGCGGCCTGCTCGCGGGGGTACGGGCGGTCCCAGCGGTCGGCGCAGGCCACCGCGGCGGTGTGGGGCGCGTGCTTCAAGACGTTGTCCGCCGCGTCCGCGCGGCCCTCAACGACGGCCTGCATTTCGGCGTGGATCGCGATCATCGCCGCGCAGAAGCGGTCGAGTTCCTCCCGGGTCTCGCTCTCGGTCGGCTCGATCATGAAGGTGCCGGGGACCGGGAAGGACATGGTCGGCGCGTGGTAACCATAGTCGATCAGCCGCTTCGCGGCGTCCTCCACCTCGATCCCGTGCCGCTTCCAGCCCCGCAGGTCCACGATGCACTCGTGCGCGACCAGCCCGGCGTTGCCGCGGTAAAGCACCGGGAAACATTGCTCCAGGCGCTTCGCCACGTAGTTGGCGTTGAGGATGGCGGTCTTGGTCGCGGCGGTAAGGCCGTCCGGCCCCATCATCCGGATGTACATCCAGGAAATGACCAGGATCGACGCGCTGCCCCAGGGCGCGGCGCTGATCGCGCTGGCATGGAGGAAGGGCGCGAGGTGCGCCGCGACCGCGATCGGGCCCATGCCGGGGCCGCCGCCGCCGTGGGGAATGCAGAAGGTCTTGTGCAGGTTGAGATGGCAGACGTCGGCCCCGATCGCGCCGGGCGAGGTGAGGCCGACCTGGGCGTTCATGTTCGCCCCGTCCATGTACACCTGGCCGCCGTGCTCGTGGACCAGCGCGCAGATCTCCCGGATCGCGCCCTCGAACACCCCGTGGGTCGACGGGTAGGTGACCATGAGCGCGGCCAGGTCGCGGTGGTGCTCCGTGGTCTTGGCCCGGAGGTCCGGCAGGTCGATGTTCCCCTGCGCGTCGCAGGCCACCGGCACCACCTTGTAGCCGCCCATGCTGGCGCTGGCCGGATTGGTGCCGTGCGCGCTCGTCGGGATCAGGCAGACCTGGCGGTGTCCCTCGCCCCGCGCCTCGTGGTGGGCGCGGATGACGAGCAGCCCGGCGTACTCGCCCTGGGAGCCGGCGTTGGGCTCCAGCGAGACCGCGGCGAATCCGGTGATCTCGGCGAGCCACGCCTCGAGGTCGCGGAAGAGCCGCCGATAGCCGCGGGTCTGCTCCTCCGGGGCAAAGGGATGCAGCCGGGCGAATTCCGGCCACGACACCGGCAGCATCTCGCTCGCGGCGTTCAGCTTCATCGTGCACGAGCCCAGCGCGATCATCGACTGGCAGAGCGAGAGGTCCTTCGCCTCCAGCCGCTTGATGTAGCGCAGCATCTCGTGCTCGGTGTGGAACCGGTGGAAGACCGGATGGGTGAGAAACCCGGTGGCGCGGGCGTGCGAACCGAAGAAAAGCAGTTCCTCCGCGGCAGGCGGCACCGCGGCAAGCTCGATCTCGCCAAAGCAGCCGAGGAGGGTCCGCACCTCCTCGAGGGTCGTGGTCTCGTCCAGGGAAATCCCAACCGTGTATTCGTCGATCGGGCGCAGGTTGATTTTTCGGGCCGCGGCGGCCGCGTGCACCCGCGCGGCCGCGACCCGGCCGACCGTCAGCGTGTCGAAGACCGGCTCGGCATTGACCTGGGCTCCCCCGCGGCGCAGGCCCTCGGCCAGCAGGTCGGTCAGCAGCTTGACGCGGCGGGCGATCGCGCGCAGGCCCGCGGGCCCGTGGTAAACCGCGTACATCGACGCCATCACGGCCAGCAGCACCTGGGCGGTGCAGATGTTGGACGTGGCCTTGTCCCGGCGGATATGCTGCTCGCGGGTGCCGAGCGCCAGGCGCAGCGCCGGGTTGCCCTGGGCGTCCTGCGACACCCCGACCAGCCGGCCCGGCATCTGGCGCTTGAACGCATCCCGGGTCGCAAGATAGCCCGCGTGCGGGCCGCCGAAGCCCAGCGGCACGCCGAAACGCTGCGCCGAGCCCACCGCGACATCGGCGCCAAATTCCTCCGGCGCGCGCAGCAGGGTGAGCGCGAGCAGGTCGGCGGCCACGATGCAGAACGCGCCCGCGGCGTGGGCCTGCGCAAAGAAGCCCGCATAGTCGTGCACCGAACCGCCCGTGTCGGGATACTGCACCAGCACGCCGCAGCAGCCGGGCCCCGGGACGAAGTCGCGGTGGTCGCCCACCACCACCTCGAGTCCGATCGGCCTGGCCCGGGTCCGGACGACGGCGATCGTCCGGGGATGGCAGCCGGCCGACACGAAAAACCGGCGGTTCTCCCCGGCCGCGGGGTGCAGCCGCAGGCACATCATCATGGCCTCGGCGGCGGCCGTGGCCTCGTCGAGCATCGAGGCGTTGGCGATCTCGAGCCCGGTGAGGTCGCAGACCATCGTTTGGAAATTGAGCAGGGCCTCCAGCCGGCCCTGGGAAATCTCCGCCTGGTAGGGGGTGTAGGCCGTGTACCAGCCGGGATTCTCGAAAACGGCGCGCTGGATGACGGCAGGCGTGAGGGTGTCGTAGTATCCGGCGCCTATGAAGCTGCGAAAGACCCGGTTTTGCCCGGCGATCGCCCGCAACTCCGCGAGCGCGGCACTCTCTCCAAGGGCCTCCGGCAGATTGAGCGGACCCCGGCGTATCTGGGCGGGGACCGCGGCCTCAATGAGCGCATCAGTCGAGGCATAGCCGAGGAGGCTGAGCATCTCACCGGTGGCGACAGGATCCTCTCCGAGGTGGCGCCGGGCAAACGTGTCAACCGGAGCGAGCGAAGATTGCATAGGCAAAAGGAACCGTAGGGTCCGGCAAATGCCGCGCAATCGCGAAAGCAGATGGCGGGTCGGTTCGCCCGACCTACAGCCTTTCGGTCCGGTGCTCGCATACCCAGACGCGCATCAAAACCGGCGTCGGGCCCCTTGGCGTTCCGCCGTTCCCGACGCCCAGATGATGCGCGTGAGCTCCGCATGGCCCTCCAGGCTGCAAGTCGATCAAACCGACCGACAACCGGCCGCGATGGAGGCTCGCTCTTGGGGTGTAACTTTCGCAAAAGGGGCAGGTCTAATTTGCTCTGTGCGCCAGATTACCGTCCTCATCGCGTTCGTTTGGGTCGGAGCCGTTTCCATGACGGCGCAGACCGCCCCACCCTCCGGCGGACAGGCTCCGTCGAGCGATGACATGTACCAGATGGGCAGGCAGCTGTTCGACCAGTACGCGCCGCCGGATGTCAAAGCGCAGTACGAGTTTCCGACAAGAGCGCAGTTCGATGGCTTCATGGCGCGCCTGGACAAGGCCATGGACGAAGGGTCGCTGG
>Ga0302319_10001571_pt1 | contig 50854 bp, 39 predicted proteins | sample Bog_T0_2_FD_203319 | JGI IMG/M metagenome (GOLD analysis project Ga0302319, IMG submission 203319) | Peat permafrost microbial communities from Stordalen Mire near Abisko, Sweden - Bog_T0_2 | ecosystem: Environmental > Terrestrial > Soil > Wetlands > Peat | place: Sweden: Abisko, Stordalen Mire... | reverse complement strand
TCACCGTGCCGGACTGGAAGTGCCCGTGACCCTGAGTGGACGCCATCAGAAGCGGGTGGGAGGGCAACTCATCAACTTGAGCCAGGGCGGTCTGCAGGTGCGCCTGAAGGATGGATTCGATGGCAGCGACCTTGTGCACGCATCTTTCGCGCTGCCTGGAACGAAGTGCGGGGTGAAGGCCGAGGTGGAAGTGGCGTGGTCTGACGAACGTGGAAACGTCGGCATTCGCTTTGTGAAGATCGCGTCCCAGATGCAACACACCTTGCGGGTTTGGCTGGCGCAGCAGTATTTTGCAAACTGATGGAGCAGTGGCCAGTGATCAGTGATTCAGTGGCCAGTCAGCCCAGTTCCTAGAGTTGGACGTGCGCTTAGCGGAATCGGCTGCCGTCAGCTTCTTGTTCCTCTTCCAAAATGTATGCCGCCTGGGTCAGACGAGCGCCCAGGCTGGTTCCTCCAAACACAGTAAACAAAGTCCAGTAAGCAGCGGCGACGAAAACCGCGGCGGCTGATGCTGCGCCCAAAGCGAGGCGCCACTGTGGGATCTCATGCGCAATCGACAGAAAAATCAGAGCAAACAGGAGCAGGGCTGCGATCACGACGAGACTATCGACCAGCCAGGCGAGAGTGCGGCCCGAGAGCGGGCGGGATAGCCAGCTAAGCTGCGCGCCTGGATCATACTGACTTGGATCATGGTTACTCGGATCATGCGTAGTCGGATCGTGGACTGGGTTTGCGAACGCATTTAGCGGCTCTTTTTCGCAATGCTCGTGCGGCGCCTGCGGCTGGTCCCGGCCGCCAAGGCGTGGCTCCAGGCGGATCGCCGGGCGCGGTGGAGCTGATAAAGTGAGCCCGTCGCTTTGCTCTTCCTCCTGAACGTTCTCGTCACCGCCATTTTCTTCACGAGCAATCGAGACGACGGAAGCTCCGAAGATCGGGCGGGGATGGGCAGCCTCGCGGGCGATCGCATCCAGAAGGTTCGAGAAAATCCACTTATCAATCTGATGACCGGTGGGTTCGGGCAAATCCACGAAGCGGATGCCACAGTGTCCCGAGGAACTGGCCCAAGCGACCTGCCCGTCGGTTTCCACGCGCAGGCGCGGAAACCTCAATTCAAAGCGCAGGCGCACGCGTTGTTGCTGGCGCAACGGACCGACAGCCTGCACGGCCACACCTTCGTGGTTGAGGTTGCGGATGATGCCGCCGTTGGCCTCGTCCAGAGTGACATAGGTCAGGGTGCGCAGTTCATGCCGGTAATGGGAGCGTGCTTGCCGCGCGGGAAAAGATACTGACTGCATACTCTCCGCCAAGAATGGTCGGACGGGGCCCGTTTCGTCAGATTCTAGTGTCTGGCAGACACCGGTTGGCAGTAACTGAGTTGGTTCCTGGACTAGATAGGTTGGGGATTACGAGCCTTCTCTCTCACCCAGCAGTGCGTCGCGCGCCGAACGTTCCGATGTCAGGCACACCTTCACAACTTCAAAGATGATCACCGTGGCATAGGTGACGGCGATCCAAACACACACTCCCTCGATGGGCAAACCGGCCCACGCTCCGACAAAAAGACCAGTCATCTCATAGTGCTGGTAGTTCCACCAGCCATAGGGAATAGCAAGAGTGGCCTCCCAGAGCAGGCTGACCAGTAGCATAAAGAAAAGTGTGAGGCTGAGAGCACGCCAGTTGATGAAGCGGCGTGCCACGGGAAAGAAAGTGACCGCCGGAAGCAGGCCTCCCGCGACGAGAAGTGCGAAATAGCCGGGAAAACCTGCCTGGTCTGACGGGAGCGCGAGATGCTTTTTGTAGAACCATGCGGCGCCGATCAAGACCGCCGCGACGATCAGCGACGTGGGATGAAACTGCAGGAGCCGGCGGGTCTTGCGAGCTTCGGCCGGGTAATCCAGCACGCTGTAGGCCGCGAGCCAGAACTCGCCGAGCCATACGTAGAGAAGAAGGACAGCGAGAAAACCGGTCAGATAGAAAACATATTCCTCGACGGGAACGGGCCTGCCGAGAGCAGGAGCAGAGATGCTTAAGGTCGCACCGCAGTTGGGATAGTCGAAGAACCACTGGGCGAAAACGAAATCGAGCAAGCAGCCCAGGGGGACGAGAATGACGAGGGTCCACCGGAAGGCGCGCTGAGGGATCTTCAATCCCTCGCCGGGCAGGAACCATCCTGCGATAACCACGATGGGGACGATGAATAGCAGAAGGCTCCAGGTGTAGCCATATGGCGTGGGGTTCGGGCTGGTTGGCACGAGCGTGGCCGGGGAGTGAACGGCGTGCAACGTGATGGCCGCGGGAATGACGATCATCGCCAGCATGGCAATGACGATCCCGGCGCAAACACCGGGGCTGGGGAGTCCGTGAGAGCGCGGTGCGGGCATGAGCGACCTCCGGGTGGCGACTGAACTTCTGAAACAGAATTTCTGAAACGCAAGGATTCTACGCTTGTTTCGGCAGAGGGTGTCTGGCCCGCGGCCAGACTCCGGCGATCCCGACCATGATCACAGGCGCTCGTGCGCGTCGTCACAGTGCCGGGGACCGATCACGCGTATTGTTTCTGTGGAAAATCTATTATGCGGAAGATCCATGTTCTCTGATCGCTACAAACTCATCTGCGACGAGGTTACAGAGTTATCCCACACCCCGGCCGGAGATCTGGACTCGCTGCGGCCCATGGTGGCATCCGAGTATGCGCCTTTGCTTTGGAGCGAAGCATTCGGGCAGGGAGGCGAGCTGGATCAAGCCATCCTCGCCCGTTCCGCCGCGCTCAAGGCCAGCCTTTATGCCGAGCGAGCTTTCGTGATCGTCCCCATCTATATGACGAGCATCTGCGAGGAGCAGTGTCTCTATTGCAATTTTCGGGGAGGAAACAAAGGGACGGGGGTCGAGCGCAGGCGATTGACGGATGACGAACTCGAACAGGAGGCGGTCTATCTTATCGAGGAGAAGGGGCACAAAGTTCTTGAGTTGGTTTATGCGAGCGATCCGCGGATGCGCGTGGATGCGATGTGCCGTCACGTTGAACGGCTGCGACGGGTGTTAGAACGTCATGGTGGCGGACTCGTTGGATTGAGTGCCGAGTCGTTGGAGGAGAGCGATTACCGTCGGCTGGTCGATGCGGGGCTGTGCTGGTCGGTGCTCTGGCAGGAAACCTACGACAAGACTCGATACGCTGTGCTACATCCCGGCAGAACCAAGAAGACAAACTTTGAATACCGCCTGGAAACCTATGAACGCATGCTCGCAGCCGGCATGGAGCAGGTCGGCGTCGGAGTGCTCTCCGGCTTGGCGGACTGGAGACGGGATTGGGCGATGCTGATGCTGCATGAGGAATACCTGAAGCAGCACTACGGGCGTGGGGCCACCATTCTCGGTACACCCCGTCTGAATCCGGCTCCAGGAGCCATTTTTCAGGAGTCGCCTTACACTCTCACTCGTCAGGAATTTCTGGCGACCGTTGCGCTTCATAACCTGTTTTCGCCCACGACCGCGCCATTTGTGAGCACACGAGAAAACTGGGATGTATGCGTTGAGCTGGCGAGAGGAGGGGGTTGCCTCTTCACGCTCAACTGCTCGACGGCGCCGGGCGGTTATTCCCTGCAGCGGGGCGGATGCCAGTTCACGTCCGGTTCGTATGATGCGCCGATTTACTCCAGCAGGCTAAAGTCGGAGGGGCTTGAGCCTGTTTTCAGTTGGAAAGCCGAGGACTTATCCCCCGACTACCGGCCTGATGCGGCGGTTTGTGGAGGAGCCGAGAAGCGCTGAGTTGCATCCGGATTCCTCGAACCGGATTCTGGTTTTCCTAGCGAGTCAAGTTAACCGCAACGTGAGCGGCGGGAGGGACAATCCTTCTATCTCTGCGGTCCAGAGATCGCCTTTGGCGGCCGCATGCCCGGCCGTGAGTGTTCCGGAGCTGACGATTTCCCCCGCGCTCAATGGCTCGGTTGGGAAGCGCCGCACGATAGCCGAGCTGAGTTCCGCCAAGCATAAGGCGGGACTCCGCAAGCAGTTCCTGCCGGACCCTTCTTCTACAAAATCTCCGTTCTTCGACATGCGGACCTTAAATCGCGACAACTCGTCGACAAGAGTGGCGATGAGGTCTGGCTGCACTTGCACTCTTTCGCCGATTACCAGCGCAGCATGAAGTCCAAAAGACGCAACGAAATCACTGGGCTGAAACTTCCAATCCGGAAAAGGACAGTCAATAATTTCGAATCCCAGCGCCAGCCAATCCGTGGATGCGAGCGCAGCGGCGGCATCAGGGCTTTCCCCCACGATTGGCTGTTTCATGCCGAAAACAATCTCGGGTTCGATCTTGAGCGAACGGGGATGTGCGAGCGTTAGCGTGGCGGAGTTGCTTTCGCTGTAGTGCACGGTGTCGTCGTACATGTGAGCCCAAACCAGAGTTTCAAGCTTGAGCACACGCCACATGGCCTTATTGGCATAACCCACCTTGCGGCCGACGGCTCTGTGTCCAGCCGCTTCGCGGAACTGCTTCAGTGTTGCTTCCACCTCATAAGCCGTGTTGAGGTCGAAACCGGGGCGTTCCGAGGAAGGGATAGAAATCATCGCGCCCGCCTCACACGCGGACAGCAGTTCCCGCGCTAAAGTTTCAACTTCCTTGCTCGACATAATTGTGCGACATCTTAACACCAGTGGTTCGTCAACGGCATGGACGATGCCGTTCCTGATCTGACAACAGCCGCCGGATAGCCGACAGTTGGGTTGACTTCCAAATGGTGGTAATTTAGCGGTGACAACCTGCAATCCTCAGCGTTGGCGATAGTCTGGCCCTAATCTGGAGGAACGCGATGAAGGTACCGGCACGGCTTTCGGCACCAGCCATTGCACCGCGGCTTGCCAGCAATTTGCTCTGGCAAATCTATTTGTCTTTCGCTCTTGCTCTGGGCGTGAGCAACGTGCCAGCTCTGGCCCAAAACGTTGTTGTCCTGGTAGGAACGGGATCGAGCGTCCCGGCACCGCTCTACAATCGATGGGCGCAGGAGTATGGCAAGCGCGACCCCCGCATTCAGATGCGATATCTGACGGTCGGCACCAGCGAAGGGATCAAGCAGATATCCCATAGCGCAGGCGATTTTGCTGCCGGAGAAGCTCAGCTTACCGATAAGGAACGGAAGGAGGGCAGCTTGATCGAATTGCCGGTGGTGCTCATCGGGATTGTTCCCATCTACAACCTTCCCGATGTCCACCAGGAGCTTCGGCTTTCGGGGGAAGTGTTGGCCGGAATCTTCCTTGGCGATGTGAAGATGTGGAATGCGCCACAGATCGCAAAGCTCAATCCCGAAATCGCTTTGCCAAGCCTTCCGATCCGGGTGATCAACCGCCCCGCGGGGAAAGGCTCCAACTACGTCTTCACGGACTTTCTCTCCAAGGTGAGTTCCAGGTTTCGCGGCCAAGTTGGCGTCTCCGCTTCCCCGAAGTGGCCGGTGGGCACATCGGCGGAACGCAGTTCCGACATGGCCGACAAGGTGAAAAGCAGTCCCGGCTCCATTGGCTATGTGGAATATCAGTATGCAGTGAAGAACAGCATTCCCCAAGCTGAGGTGCTGAATTCCGAGGGCAAGTTTGTTAAGGCCTCCCCTGAGAGCATGACAGCGGCGTGCAAGGCGGAAGAAGCCCCCCATTGGAATAGCTTTTCGGCGGCTCTCTCCAATGCACAGGGATCTGATTCGTTTCCCATCACCAGTTTCACCTGGATTTACCTTCGAACCGCATCGTCGGATTCCGCTCGTAGAGCCGCCTTAGACGATCTCTTGAATTGGATATACACGGAGGGCCAGCGATATGCGGTTCAGGAAGGCTACTCCGAACTGCCCCCGCCGCTGCTCGCGGCAGTGCGAAAGAAAGTCAACAGCTTACGATAGGTTCCGTCGCGCGAAACCTGCGCGCACCTGCTAGAATTCAGTGCATTTTGATTCGGAGGACTTATGCGAAATTGCTTCGTATTCGCTTGCCTCGCGGGGCTGACGTCGCTTGCTCTGGCACAGCAACCCACAATGCCGGCCAAGGCTGGCGACAGCCGGCCATCCAGCAAGGTCTCCGCCGACTCCGCTCCGGCAGACTCCGCTCTAAAGGATTTGTTCGAATCGAAGATCAAAGTGGAATGGGAAGCGATTAAGAACAAGGACAAGAAAACGTACGGCGAATTGCTGGCGGATGACTACCAGGGTGTGGAAGTCGATGGCAGAGGCGAGCGGACGAAGGGTCAGGCTTTGAGCGAACTGGCAGACACGAATGTCTTCAACTACACGCTGTGGGGGTACAAGCTGATTCCGCTGGGGCCGGACGCGGCCTTCGTGATCTATGAGAGCACCATGCAATTCCCGCCTAAGTCGGTAGTAAGGTACTCACGGGTGTACATCACCGAACTGTGGGTGAAGCGCGCGGGGCAATGGAAGGAATTGCACTATCAGGAAACGCACGTTAAATAGGCTCTGGGAGATTTATTGCAACCACAGCAATGGTAAAGGCCTTAGTCGCAATCAGGCGGCATGGCCATAATTTCGGCATTGGAGTCGCAGAGCGGCTTCTTCTTCGTCGGCTCCAGCGGAGCGGGGCGATTGTAGCGGAGAATCCACAAGCCCTCATTGTTGGTGAGGTAGATCAAGCCGTGGCCGCCGTCAGGAAGAAGGCCGGTCACTTTGTTGAATGTCTCCAGCGTCTTGGGATTGCGTGGGTCGCTTAAGTCGAGCACGCGGATGGTTTCGGTGGGATGGTTGCTGCTGGTCAGGGTCGTCGGCGTTTTTTCCGGAGCTTCTGCGATGGCCACATCGGGGCTAACCATCTGCAGGTTTCCTGAAGTTGACTGGTTCGATTCCGCTGTCCGCTTCAAGAGGCTGGGCCTTTCCGGCTTGGATACGTCCACTACCATGAAACCTTGCTTCGCGGCCTGCTGAACGTACAGGTATTGCTTGCCCTCGTCCCTCTGCAACAACATTTGACTCCCGGTTGCTTGCGGCAAAGGCAGGTGGGCGATTACCGTGGCAGGGACATCCGTGGGTTTTGGTGTCGGCTGATCGACTGCGCTGGCCAGCATGGCAGGCAACAGCAGAAGCGAAAATACCAGGGCATGAATCCGCAGGAATCTTCCAAAGGAATTCTTCATAAATCACTTCGCAAACTCTGGACCTGGACGCGAAGCGAGGTTCGCTTCGCGTCCAGAGAAACTATATCACCGAGCGAGACTCCTCACTGTTCCGCAATGACATCGATGCATCCGTTCGAAGTCAGTGTGCCGCACAACGCGCCAGCTTGCTGCGGCACAAAAACATGGTTGGTCTTGGGATCCACCGCGACGCTATGCGCGTTCGTGCCCATCTGAAGATTCGTCAGCCATTGGTTGGTTGCGGCATCGATCACGCCCATTTGCGGAGGCGACATGTCGCGCGACGCTAGATAGTACCTATTGTCCGTCGGGTTATACCAGATCTCGTCCACGCCGCCAGCGTTGGTGATGGTAGCAAGGATTGCCCCTGACGTTCCATCGATGACGTACTCGTTGGGCGGGAAGGCTTCGCCGTCATGGTCCGCACAGCCTACCAGGAAGTTGTTACCCGGCCCTTGAACGATGCTGGTGGGCATACAGTTCGGCATTACAAAGCTGTTAATCACTACCGGACCGCAGGAAAAGCCTCCGCAGGTGGTGTCTCCCACTTTCGGATCGATCTCGTCTACGGACCCAACCGTCAAGTTTCCGGTGGCGTTTCCGTTGGTTAGCAGAAAATGGCCCGTGTTGGGGTTCCACGCCTGACCGCCCAAGCCAGCCAGCGCGACTGCGCCATTGCAGCCGCCGGCGGGGTTCACTTGATCGCAGAGGGTTCCGCCTGAAGTAATGATCGGCCCGTGATGGCAAGGGATGGTCGCGCCAGCGGCAAGGTATCCGCCTGTTCCCGACATGCCGGAGTTCACTTGAGGATTGGAAGGATCCGGACACACAAAGCCCGCCGCCGCGTTCAGGCCCACATTATCAACCTGGACGGTGGCGTTGTTTTGCGGAGCACCGTCGTAGTAAATCTGGCCAAGGATGCACGACGGAGCATTAATCGGACCCAGCGCATTCCCCAAGGGAGGGCCATACGGCGACGTCGGATCGACGGGCTGGCAATTTGAGGTGCGGGCGTTAATGCCGGAAACGTCGATGAAAGTGATGAAGGGCAATCCGGGATCGCCATTGATGATGGCGACAATCTGATCCTTCGGATCATAGGAGATTTCGTCGCCCCGGAGATCTCCACAGCTGGGGTCGGAAAAAGCCCGTCCGTTCGCGGAAGCGGCGCAGCCTGCTATGCCAGTGGTATTCCCGATCGTGCCAGCGGGCTGTCCGGGCCAAGGAGACGAGTTGCCTAACTCTCCATCGTAGTCCGGAGACAAGCCAGTGGGGATGGCCGCGAGAACGTTCGGCGGCGTATTGGTTGCAAGATTCATCGAAGTCAGGTCAAACGCCACGACCGAGGCGCTCCCGTTGCCGACATACATCGTGTTGCCGTCAGGAGTTATAACAATGCCATTCGGACCGGACAGGGGGTTGATCTGGTTGGCACGTGCCGCACAGCATTGACCTCCTACCCAGCCTCCAAAAAGTCCGTTCGCACCAAAACCTGGAATGTGGAAATTTCCGGTGCGGCAGCCGAATCTTGTCCAGTTTCCCAGGACAGAAACGATGGGAGGAGAAACGGGATCGGTCCCGACGGGAACGCACGGACTCGCGTTATCTCCTGCACCCGAAGCGCCATTAGGGCCAGCAATGGAATATACGGAGAGATCGTTGGCTGTGTCGATTACCTGGACGGCGATGCCAATGCGATCGGAAACATAATCGAGATTGTCTGTCCCCGCCCCGCCGCCGGAAGGAGGAGGCGATATCCAACTAATATCGAAGGAGTTGAAGGGACCGCCCGGCTCGCCGGTGGGATTGTGCTCCGGAACGGCGATGACGTTAATGACGGCATAACTGCCGCCAGTGGTGGTGCCGCAAACCGGACAGTTCGGCGTTGTGCCGCAGCCGCTCAGGATCACGAATAACGCGGTGAGAAGAATAGTAAGAAGAATCCTCGGTCTCATTCGAATTCCCTCCTGCGATTTCCCTTCAGGACCAGCCTGTGACCAGCCCCGGCATCTACCAAACTTATTGACTGTTCCATCCGCAAACCAATATCCGAGCGGACCACAACTCTAGAACCTGAACTGCAAACGCTGCATGACCACAAAGAAGTTCTGAGGCTCCGTGCCGATTACGCTGGGCTCTTTCAACTGATCGATACCCACATTGAGAACGTACTTGACCCAATAATTGGGATACCAGTTCAGCCCAAAGGTAAATTCGTCCGTGTGGTCATTAAACCCAGGGACGAAACCCTGCACGTAGTAGTTCTGCAAGCTGGCTTGCGGCTCGTTGGCTTGAATGCCGGTATAGCGGAAAGCCAGTTCCCACGCTCCAAAGCCGCGCCCTTTGCCGCCAGGAGTGTCAGGCCCAAACATCGGGTGATTCACTCGGGGAGTACCATTTTCCGGGCGCTTTTCGCCGGTGAGCAGATAAGTCGTGCTGATATCCCAAGCCCTGGCTATGATTGACGGAAGACTTATAAAGCCCAGTCCTCCCGACTGCTCGGAGCCGACATTGTTACGGGACATATTGAGCTCATCGTATTCACCGCGCAGAGAGAAGCGCGACTTGAGGTAAGTAAATTCACCGTTGTAGCGCTGGATGGGCCCGTTAATGGCGAACTGCGGGAAGAAGTTGTAGGCGTTATCAGGCAGCGTGCCAGCGAAGCTTTGATCGCCCGAGAGGCCGCGAGAGCGCGCGAAGTCGACGGATCCACCGACGGCGAGCTGTTTCAACCAGTCACTCTTGGTCTTGCGCCAGGGGTAGAAGCGAAGGCGCCCAACGACCTCGGGTTGATTGGTAGTGTTGGCGAGTGCGTACCCCTTGCCGTTGAACGCTCCCACCCAGTACTGCATGACGCCGCCGTCAATATCGCCGTGAATGGCGGCGCCGGGGCTGCGGTAGGCCGAAGCTGCTGACGGATACAACATGGACTGAAATCCGCGCTCGACGAAATCCAGACTGGTGTCGCCGATTCCGGTTTCCTGGGCGAAGGGAGCTTTGAACTGGCCAGCCTGGAATTGGAACTCAGGCCTGATTCTTACGTTGAGGTAAACATCGCGCACGACCGAACCGGTAGTCGCGGCGGCGTCGCTGAGCAGCGCGAAATCGAAGTGAGAACCATAACTGCCTTGAAATCCGAAGCGAGCCTGACGCAGGAAGAACGTGTTCGAGGGTGCACCGTCGCCTTTGTAGGCGCGGTAGTCGGTGTTCACGTATCCGTAAGGGCTGATGCTGAACTGTCCGTCCGGACTCTTGATGAAAAAGTGTTCCCCGTTCCATCCCGCCGTTAGGGGAGTGTCTTTTTTCGGAGGGGCGGCGGGTGCAGCCTGATCCACCGCCGCAGCCGCCGGCTCAGGCTCGGCTTCTTTGAGAACAGCGTTCATCAAGTGAACCGCGCTCCCAGGAGCGTCGATCAGCTGCGAGTTGGCGTCTGACGAAGGGGTGGCCGCCACGGGGCGAATCTGCGCCGAGCCGTTGTCAGCTGACTTGACCTTCTCCCCGGCGAGCTTCTCGACCAAAGCCTTCAGTTCCTCGATGGTCTGGCGCTGCGCGGCGACCTCACTGCGCAACTGGTTGACCTCTTCCTTGGTGGCGCTTTGGGCGGCTGAACCGCCGGTCTTGCCCGCGGGTTCGGTGCCTTGAGCGTGAGCAAGCGAACCTGGCGCCACGAAACTGACCAGAAGCACGAAAAACGCTGTGAGCGAGCGCATGTGTTTCTTCTCCCGGAATGATTTACAAAACGGGCCTGCCCTCAAGGCATGCGGACAAACAGGCCGTGCCGTTTGTCCGTTCGGGCGACGAACCGAAAGATCTCCAGTGCTGCGAATGAGGTCTTGTCCGGTATGAAAAGCGGACCAGTGGATTTACCACATCGAAATGGAAACTGTCAAGAAATTTCTCCCGAGCCCGCGGCGGAGATAGGCGTGACAACAACTTCCGCGCACGACGAACTGTGTCCAAAGGAAACGACAGAGAGTGAAGCGCGCCGAATCCCGGAGACTTCCCTGACAGATTCCTGATAGATTGTGGCCGGGTTTGCATCGCTGTCCCGGCGAGCGAGTCTTCTGGATCAAGTTCTTCTGGTGCGTATGGGTTTTCACTTCGGACAAGCCATTTTTCTGTTGTTCGCAGCCGGGATCGCTGGCGCGTTGAACGCGTTGGCCGGCGGCGGCAGTTTCATTTCCTTTCCGGCGCTGTTATTCATGCGAATTCCGGCAGTGGCGGCCAATGCGACCAATACCGTCGCATTGTGGCCGGGATTAGCGGCCAGCACCGTCGCTTACTTGAAACGGTTGAACGCACCATCGCGTGTATTGGTCCCCTTGCTGGTAACCAGCGTCGCCGGGGGCCGGGCTGGAGCGGTGCTGCTGCTCAGGACCCCGCAGCATGCTTTTCTGCGCCTCGTCCCCTGGCTGCTGCTCGGCGGCACTTTGCTGTTCGCCTTCGGTAATTCGATCCGCGCGATCGCCGGCAAGAATTTGATCACGGATGATCTGCGGCACACCTCGTGGCGGGCGATCGTGGTGAGTTCGATCGCGGAATTCCTGGTTGCGGTTTATGGCGGATACTTCGGCGCCGGAATCGGGTTCGTGACGCTGGGAATGCTCGCCATGCTGGGGATGCGTGACATTCACGCCATGGGCGCGATCCGGACACTGCTGGCCGTCGCCATTAACGCGGCTGCGGTGCTCACTTTTATCGTGGCCGGAGCCGTGCTGTGGCCACAGTGTGTAGTCATGATCGCCGGTTCTCTTGCAGGGGGGTGGTTCGGTGCGCATTACGCGCAGAAGGCCGATCCCCGCAAAGTGCGGGGCGTGGTGATCGGCGTGGGCCTTGCGATGAGCGCGTACTTCTTTATCACAGTGCGTTAGCACTCAAAGCGACAGAAGTCACAGAGCTTTGTGATTTTTGCGCTCCCAGTGCAGCCTTGCGTGCCCGTAGGAGCTATAATTGCGTCCGGATATTCGGGCGCATGCTCGAATTCACAATCCAGCGGCGGTGGATATTAAAGCCATGAACCCGCAGGGCATGAACTACGCGCCCGCAGATCTGAATCCCGAGACCGATCTCCCGAAGGGATTTCTGGAGTTTCTGTTGCCGCTCCACAAGCAATTCACACCCTGGCAGCAAAAGCTCATCACTCGGCGCACCGAAGTGTTGCAGGCCTCGCATCGCGGCCGTGCGCCTGATTATCTACCAGCTTCGGAAGCCACCACTACGGACTGGCAAATCGAATTGCCGGACTGGTGCGCTGACCAGCGCAACCAGATGACCGGCCCCGCAGATGATGGCGAGTTGACGGTGAAGCTATTGAACTCGGGATCTCCGGCCGTGATGATTGACCTGGAAGACTCTACGGCGAACCTCTGGGAGCACGTCATGCTGGCGATTGAGAACACCCTCGCCGCATACAAATACGAACTTAGCTACGACGACAAGAAGCGGCAGAAAAAAGTTACCGTGCAGCGCTCGAAAACTGTTACCTGGGTGCGGCCTCGCGGTTTGCACATAAGCCAGGGTGGAGTTATTAAGGGCGAGATCATTTCCGCTTCACTGTTCGATCTGGCCCTGATCTGGTATCAGATCGATCCCGCGTGGTTGCCGCACAATTTCTCCGTGTATATCCCTAAGAGTGAGTCTGCTGAGGAGGCTTTGTGGTGGCGCGATCTCTTTCAAGTTTTCGCCAAACATAAGGGCCTGCCGCAGGACTACATCAAATGCATGGCGCTGGTGGAGGCCCATCCGCTGGCGTATCAGATGGAGGAATTTCTTTTCAATCTTCGCGACCACTGCCTTGGACTGAACCTCGGCCGCTGGGATTATATGGCCTCGCTGATTCATTTCATGATCGAGGATCCCAATTGGATTTTGCCGGATCGCAACACCATCCCGCACGATGTGCCATTCTTCCAGAACTTCCGCACGCTGATGCCGGAAATCTGTCACAAGCACGGAGCGCACGCCATCGGAGGAATGACCGCGCTTTATCCCAGCCGCACCGACGCGGAGTTGAACGAGCGCGCTCTGAAGGTGCTCAAGCAGGACAAGAAGAACGAAGCTGACTGCCTTATGGATGGAGCCTGGACCGGACATCCCGATCAAAACGAAATCGCAGTCGCCCAGTTCCCCTATCCCAATCAGATTGCGAAACGACCCAAGCTGCCGAACTCGCATCCTGACCTAAGGCCAATCCCGAAGGGCATTGGCGCCACAACTCTCGCGGGCACGCGAGCCGCCGTGCGCACCGTGATTCGCTATCGCAACGGAGTGCTGAACGGAAAAGGTGCCAGCCTGCTCGATGGTTACATGGAAGACCTGGCCACCGACCGTATCTATCGCCTGATGATCGCGCAGCGCGTGCGGCACAAAGTGAAAGTACCGGGAGATGACGGCAAGCCCATTGAACATAGTTCCGCCTTGATCACGCGATTGTTCGACGAGGAACTGGCAAAGATCCAGCAGAACCTGCCGGCAGAAATTGATCGCGCGGCGGCAGCGACACTCCCCGAAGCCCGCCGCATCGCCGAGGAAATGATTGTGCAGGGACACCATTCGCTGGTCTAGGCCGGCCATTACGGTTCGGGGCGAATTCTGAGATTGTCCGCTCAGTACCGTAATATCTTAACGACTACATGTTTTAACCGGAAAAGAGGACTTATGAGCGCCATCGAACAGCCAACCGCACTTCAGTTCCCCGCCCTGCAACCGCCTCGCCGCTACCTGTTCGGGCCTGGACCCAGCATGGTTCATCCGCGCGTCTATGAGGCGCTGTCGAAGCCGATTGTCGGACACCTCGACCCGTACTTCATCCAGGTCATGGGAGACGTTCAGCAGTTACTGAAGACAGCGTTCGGGACGAACGACGGAGCCACGCTAGTCATCTCCGGCACCGGCAGCGCGGGCATGGAAGCTGCGGTGGTTAATTTTGTGGAGCCCGGAGCCAAGCTTGCCGTATTCGCAAACGGATATTTCTCCGACCGCCTTACCGAGATGGCGAAGCGTCAGGGCGCGAGCGTCGTGCGCTTTGAGAAGGCATGGGGCGAGACCTACACGGACGAGGAAGCCAGAGGGTTCATCGCCCGTGAGAAGCCGAAGGTTGTGGCCTATGTTCATGCCGAGACCTCGACGGGCGCATTGCAATCGGGCCACGCGATTTGTGCCGCCGCTCACGATGCTGGTGCTCTGGTAATCGCGGACTGCGTCACTTCTTTGGGGGGAGTGCCGGTAGAGTTCGACAAAACCGGCATCGACGTCGCCTACAGTTGTACGCAAAAAGGATTGAGCTGTCCCCCCGGATTGTCCCCGATGGCGATGTCGCAGCGGGCGATGGATTTCCTGCGCGCCCGCACGACTCCGTCCCGCAGTTGGTATCTCGATCTCAAGCTGATTCACGATTACTCGACGGTGTCTCACCGCTACCACCACACCGCCCCGATCTCCATGTTCTACGCTTTGCGCGAAGCGCTCATGGTGATCAGCGAGGAAGGAATCGAGAATCGCTGGGAGCGGCATCGCCGTTGCAATCGAGCGTTTGTGAAAGGCATTGAGTCGATGGGTCTTCGCATGCACGTTCCCGAAGCGCATAGAATCGCAACCCTGAACACTGTATGCGTGCCCGAAGGCGTGGACGAGGCCAAAGTGCGCAGACGTCTTTTGGACGGCCCGGGCATTGAGATCGCCGGCGGGTTCGGACCGCTGGCAGGCAAAGTTTTCCGCATCGGTGTGATGGGACCGTTGGCCACTGAAGACAACGTGCAGTTTTTTCTGAAGGAGTTCAAGAACGCCTTGAGTGCAGCGGGCTATTCGATCTAGACTCATAGCCACTTTTCCTAAGTGGGTGACGAAAGGCGGAAGAGTTCCGCCATTTTCCCTTCGTTTGACGGACAACAGAGGACAACGGATAAGATCGCCCAATTATCCAACGCCCCTCGCAACAGGCGAGAACGAATGAGACTAAAGTCGGTAGAAACGCTTCTTGATGTTCTGCAATTCGCCGATAGTCACACGGCGATTGTCGTTCCCGAGCTTGGAATCCGTGTCACGTACGATTCACTGCGGCAGCAGGTCCTGGCGATGGCAAATGCTTTGGCTTCCGCCGGCATACGCCGTGGCGATGCTGTGGCGATCGCATTGCCGAACGGATTGCCGGCGATTGTCAGCTTTCTCGCAGCTTCCATCGCGGGCACTGCAGCCCCATTGAATCCCGCGTATCCCTATGAGGAGTTTCATTTCTTTCTAGGGGACACCAATGCGCGAATCCTGCTTTGCCCTCCGGTGGGTGCCGAGTTCGTGCGCACCGCGGCGAAGGACCGGAAGATCCCAGTGCTCTCGGTGGAAATGAGCGAGAAGGGCGAAGTTCGTTTGATCGACGCGCCAACCGGCGTTACCGCAAGCGAGCCTACTGCCGACGACATCGCACTGGTCCTGCACACCAGCGGAAGCACCGGCCGTCCGAAGCGCGTGCCCTTGCGGCATTTCAACCTGGCGGTCTCCTCGGCAAACATCGCAAACACTTACGAACTAACCGGAGAAGATGTTTCGCTTTGTATCATGCCGCTGTTCCACATTCATGGGTTGATTGGCTCAACCATGGCAACTCTGCTTTCCGGTGGCACCGTGGTTGTGCCCACAAAATTCAACGCGCTTTCTTTCTGGCGGACGGTGCGCGAAAATCGCGTGACCTGGTATTCCGGAGTGCCCACGATGCACCAGCTTCTGATGGCTCGTAGCCGGCACAAACCCGAAGAGGCTGCAACACTGCGCTTCCTCCGTTCCTGCAGTGCGCCTTTGTCGCCGGAACTCATTCGCAAGATCGAGGATGTCTTTGGCGTGCCCTTCGTGGAAGCCTACGGTATGACCGAAGCGGCTCACCAGATGACCTCGAATCCTCTGCCCCCGCGACACCGGAAGCCGGGTTCCGTCGGAGTCGGAATCGGCCTGCGCATCAGCATCATGGATGCGGAAGGCAATCATCTCGGGACCAACCAGCGGGGCGAGATCGCAATCCAAGGGGCGAATGTATTTCGGGGATACGAAAACAATCCCGAAGCCAACGCTCGAGCTTTTGTGAATGGATGGTTCCGCACCGGCGACCAAGGCTTCCTGGACTCGGACTGCTATTTGCATTTAACCGGCCGCATCAAAGACATCATCATTCGTGGAGGGGAAAACATCGCGCCGCACGAAGTCGATGAGGTCTTACTGAGGCATCCTGCAGTCGCGGCGGCGGTGACGTTTGGCTGCGTGCATCCCACCCTGGGCGAAGAAGTGGCTGCCGCCGTGGTTTTGCACGAGCGCCACGGAGCCACCGAGGCAGAACTTATCAAGCACTGCCGCGAACTCCTGGCAGAGTATAAATGCCCTAAGAAGATCTATCTTGTGGACAGCATCCCCACCACCGCGACCGGAAAAATTCGCCGCCGCGCTGTCGCCACCGCGCTCACGGACGATCAACAATGAGATTCCTGATCGCCGGGGCGGGGGCAATCGGAGCCTACATTGGTGCGCGCATGGCGCACGCCGGGCTGGATGTAACGCTGTTCGCGCGCGGGCCGCATCTTCGCGCCATGCAGGAGCACGGCGTGCAAGTAAAGAGCAACGACGGAGATTTCATTGCGCGGCCTACGATCGCCAGCTCTCTTGAAGAAGTCGGCCCGGTAGACGTCGTCTTTCTTGGTGTGAAGGCGCACGCCCTGCCACAACTTGCGCCTCAGTTAAGGCCTGTGCTGGGCGCAGACACCACGGTGGTCAGCACCCAGAACGGAATTCCGTGGTGGTACTTTCAGGGTTTCGGCGGTGAATGGGAAGGATTGTGCCTGGAGCGGGTTGATCCCGGCGGTGTAATTTCGTCAGCCATCGAAGCGCAGCGTGTCGTCGGTTCCATCATTTACTTCGCTACGGAGATTGCTGAACCAGGAGTGATCCAACATACCGAGGGCAATCGAATCACTCTCGGTGAACCCGACGGCACACGGTCTGATCGCATCCGTGCGATTGCTGAAGCGCTGATCGCCTCCGGTTTCCGTTGTCCGGTGACCACTCGCATCCGGCACGAGATTTGGGTAAAGGTTCTGGGGAACGCTTCTTTCAATCCCGTCAGCGCACTGACGCGCGCCACGCTGGCGCAGATAGCACGCGATCCTGGTACTGCCCTGGTGATTCGAAGTATCATGCAGGAAGTTGAGCAGGTTTCCAGCAAATTAGGCATGGAGTTACCTATTTCCATCGACCAAAGAATCGCCGGCGCGGAAAAAGTTGGAGAGCACAAGACCTCAATGTTGCAGGACCTAGAAGCCGGGCGGCCAATGGAATTGGAAGCTTTAGTGGGCGCGGTCGTGGAATTAGGGGAGCGCGTGGGGCTGCCGATGACTTGCACCCGGACGGTTTACAACTGCACTAGGTTATTGGCAGAATGCGCAGCACGGCAGCGTCCACAATGATGCGGACGAAGCGAAAGAAGGCCATCCGGAAGCCTTTTCTTTTGCCGCACAAAAATATTTGCTAGGGACTTGACAAGGGGGGTATACTCCTCTGGTTCGCTGGTCCACTTATCAGACCACTTGGAGAGCAAAGTTGGCAACTGCGGTCAAATCCGACTTCGAGGCGGTTCGAAAGAACAAAGTCTACGAAGAAGTCGCCAGGCAGATTGAACGTTTGATCCTGAAGAAATTGAAACCTGGGGACAAACTTCCTTCGGAGCGCGAACTTGCCGAGATGCTTCAAGTAAGCCGCAGTTCCATTCGAGACGCGATTCGGGGCCTGGAATTGATGGGCCTGGTTGAACCGCGTCAAGGCGCTGGGACGATCGTTCGCGAAACCTCATCCGAATCGTTGATCAATCCCTTTGCCGACGCGCTGAAGCGGCGGCGGGAACTGGTGAGTGAGCTTCTGGATTTTCGCAAGATGCTGGAACCGCCGCTGGCGGCGCGCGCCGCGACGCATGCTTCTCCGGACGAAATCTCAGAGATGGAAGAAATTCTGCAGCGGCAAGAAGGAAAGCTGTCTCGCGGAGAAACGACCATCGCCGAAGATGCGGAGTTCCATTACAGCGTCGCTTTGGCTTCCGGCAATAGTGTGGTGCTGAAGGTGCTCGACATTCTGATGGACCTTCTGCGCGATACGCGGGAACGCTCCTTGCAGGTGGAAGGACGCCCCAAGAAATCGTTGGTCGGCCACCGGCGGATTCTAGCTGCGATTAAGCGTAAGGATGGCGAATCCGCGGGAGCGGCGATGCGGCGGCACATTGAAGACGTCGAAGAAATCGTGCTTGACGAGTTTTGAACAGACGAGTTCTCAGCAACGGAGGTCTCTTCTGTAATCCGGCTGTTCACGATTCGCAATCATGTGGGATTGCGATCGCGTTGCGTTGGATCTGGCGGTACATCCGCTAGCGTAGAAGGCAGGCCGTCGGGCCTGCGAATCTGGGGATCATCAGAATTGACTGACCTGGCAAATGACGTGGCCGGTGTGGCCACCGCGTGTCGCGATGCGGGTCACGTGAACAAGGAAGTCACGCCACCCTCTCCCGCGGCAACGCTGAAACTGCGGATTGCAGAGGCGCGCGTCGAAGACATTGGCCACGCCGTTGCGCGACTGGCGCCAGCCGACCTGCTGCGCGCCGGTGCCCGAGCCGGCGACGTGCTAAGGATCACCGGCGGCACAGCCGGAGTTGCGCGTGCCGAGCTTTCCGACGACGGACACGAAGGCATGATCCAGATCGACGGCACCTGCCGCAGTAATTGCAGCGCGGGATTGCAAGAGCAGGTTACTGTGGCGCGCGTCGAGAGCGAACAAGCGGTGGCCGTTCGACTCTCGCCGTTGTGGGTAGGGGCCGCGCCTGCAACCATCGCACCCGACCGAATGCTCGAGGATCTGGTGGGCGTTCCGGTCATCGCGGGCTGCGTGGTGCGGGTACCGACATTTGCCAAGGCGGTGAACTTCCAGGTTGTGCGCACGATTCCCTCGGGACCGGTAGTAATTGGAAAGCGCACCGACATCCGGGTCGTGGAAGGCGACCAGACGGTAGCGCGCGCTCCGGCGGTTTCCTACGAAGATATCGGCGGCTTGGAGCGTGAAGTGGCGCGGGTACGCGAGATGATCGAGCTGCCGCTGAAGTACTCGCGCATCTTCGAGCGCTTAGGGATCCTCGCACCCAAGGGCGTTCTGCTCTACGGTCCGCCAGGTACCGGCAAGACCCTGTTGGCGCGTGCCGTAGCGGCCGAGAGCCGCGTGCACTTCATTCACCTCAACGGCCCTGAGATCATGCGGAAGTTCTACGGCGAGAGCGAGGCCAAGCTGCGCGAGGTGTTCGAGGAAGCGGCGCGGCACGCGCCGGCAATTCTGTTCATCGACGAAATCGACGCCGTGGCTCCAAAACGCACCGAAGTCGCCGGTGAGGTAGAAAAGCGTGTCGTGGCGCAGCTTCTCAGCTTAATGGATGGCTTTGTCGCGCGCGGTCAAGTCATCGTCATCGGTGCGACTAACATCCCGGAAGTCCTTGATCCGGCACTGCGGCGCCCCGGGCGCTTCGATCGTGAAATCGAAATCGGCGTTCCGAATACGCAGGCGCGTCTGCAAATCCTGAGGATCCACACGCGCGCTATGCCGCTCGCGGCTGACGTCGATCTCCAGGAGATAGCCGAACATTCCCACGGCTTCGTTGGCGCGGATCTCGAAGCGCTGGGACAAGAAGTCGGCATGATTGCCTTGCGCGGTTTCCTATCGGCCTTCCCTCTCCAGACTGATGGCGTTGCGTCGGCTGAACTGGGAGCGCTGCAGGTGACGCGCGAAGATTTTCTTGCCGGTTTGAAGGAAGTGGAGCCCAGCGCGACGCGTGAATTCTTTATTGAAAAAAGTACGTCGACGTTCGCGTCCCTCGGAGGCCTCGACGAGGTGAAGCGGCTGCTCGATGGCGTGATCGAGCATTCTCACATGCACGACGAGATCTACGAGCAGGTTGGACTGGCGCCGCCGCGAGGCATCCTGCTGGTTGGACCGTCGGGCACCGGGAAGACCGCCATGGCGCGAGCGCTCTCGGGCGAAAAGCAGATTCCGCTTATCGCCATCGATGGACCACAACTTTACTCCAAGTGGTTAGGAGAATCCGAGAGAGCGCTGCGCGAAGTTTTCAAGAAGGCGAGACGAGCCGCGCCCTGCATCTTGTTCTTTGACACGATCGATGCGATCGCGCCCAAGTTCGGCGCCGATCAATTCGGTAGCGACATCTACCAGAGGATTCTCAGCCAGCTTCTGCGTGAGATCGACAACCTGCGTGACGTTAAAGGTGTAATCCTGCTGGCGGCCACCAATCGCTCCGAGCGCATCGATCCGGCGCTGTTGCGCAGTGGGCGCTTCGACTATATACTCCCGTTCGCCAAGCCCGACGCCGAGGAGCGCGCCGCCATCCTGCGGCTTTGCTGCCGGCGAGTGCCGCTGGCACCCGATTTCGATTTCGACGAGTTCGCCGGCCGGATGGAAGGATTCACGGGCGCCGACATCGAGAGCCTTTGCAAGAAAGCAACCCTGCTCGCGATCGTGGAATTTCAGGAAGGCTCTCGCACGGCGCCTTTCGTCGTCTTGCGCAGCGATTTCCTGACGGTTCTTAGGTCCGAGCGTGGCAGTCCACAGCAATCGAAAACAGCCAATGCGACGAGCAGTAGCGCCGGGGATTGTGCCCCGACGGATCTGACTAAGTAAAACGAGGTTTGATCATGAGCTATACGGAACTTACGGTTTGGACGCGCGGCATCATCATGGACAAAGAAGGCCGCGACATCGTCAATTCCATCTCCGCTTCGGCCCGGCTCGAAGGCAAGTACGCGCAGGCGATGGAGAACTACGTGGACAATCCCGATCGCACCAACTGCCCGACGCGCAAGTACTGCCGCGTGAGCGACGGCGTGATTGAGAACGCGCTCACCTACGAAAACGAGCAACCCAACATCGTCGTGCTGGTTGAAGGGACGATGGTCAAGGGTTGGGATTACATGCGCGGGATGCCTCCCGGCGGAACGCTGGTAATCAACACGCATTACACGCCGGAATACATGATTCGTTTCGTACCAGGCGCCGAACGGCTGGCGCAACTTGTCTGCGTTGACGCCGCTCACCTTGCCGACCACAAATGGCTCTACTACCGGCTGGGCGAGCTAGGCCTCGACCGGCTTTCGACAGAGGGCGCCGCCGAGCGCAACAAGTCCGTCGCTCCCGATATCGCCGCTCCTCTGATTGCCGCCGTCGTGAAGACCACGGGCATCGTCAAGATGGAGACGATTGAACCAATGATCGCGAACAAGAAAGCATTCGAAATGGCGCTGCACGAGTTGCACGTCATGTCGCTGAATCCAGTAGCTGTCTAGGGAAGGAACCCATGTCGACCAAAGGCACACACATCCCCGATCGTCTCAAGATTCCGTTCGCCGGCATCACGCCCGCGCCGTCGCAGGAAAAAGGACAGGACCTATTTCCCACCGGCAACTGGCGTTCGATCCGGCCGGTATACCGAGACAAGTTGCCACCCTGCAACAACGCTTGCGGCACCAACGAAAAGATCCAGGGCTATCTCGACCTGGTGAAGCGCGGCAAGTATCTTGACGCGTACGCGCTGATCAAGGAAGACATGCCGTTCCCGTCGGTCACCGGCCGGGTGTGCTACCACCCGTGCGAACAGGCCTGCAACCGAGGGAAGTACGATGAGGCCATTTCGATCCGAGCGGTCGAGCGGTTTCTCGGCGACCTCGGACAGGCACTGACGCACGACGTCGTCAAGGCTGGGAAGTCGAACGGTAAGAAGGTCGCCGTCGTCGGATCGGGTCCTGCCGGACACAGCGCAGCGTACCAGCTTGCGCGCCTCGGCTACCAAGTGACGATCCTCGAGAAATCGCCGAAAGCCGGCGGACTCAATCGCGGCGGCATTCCGGACTGGGTGCTCCCAGCGCACGTGCTCGATCGCGAGATCGAACGCCTCGTCGAGCTTGGGATCACGATCAAGACCAACGTCGAAGTCGGCAAGGACGTGACCTGGGACGACTTGAAGAAGAACTACGACGCCAGCGTGCTGGCCGTCGGACTCACCGAACCCAATAGCGTACGTGCCGAGGGCGAGAATAAAGACGGCGTACTTTACGGACTTCCCTTCCTTCGCGACATTGGCATGGGAACGTCAAAAGTGAAGCTGGGTGCTCGCGTCGCCGTCATCGGCGGCGGAAATACGGCGATCGACTGCGCCCGCGAAGCGCTGCGGCAAGGCGCGGTAGAAGTGACCATGATCACGGTGGAGGCAAGCCCTGAGGAAATGCCAGCCGTGCCCGAAGATCTGCACGACATGCGCGAAGAAGGGGTGGAGTTGTTGCACGGGCGGGCCGTCACCGCTGTACTCGGCAACGGCAAGATCGAGGCTTTGCAACTACATCCGGCGCGCTTTTCGGGCGCTATCAACGCGTCGCCGATCACCGTCGATCGGGAAGCTCCCGCCGAGCGTTTCGCTGTCGACAACGTGATCATCGCGGTGGGACAGCGGGCATCGCTCAAATGGTTGCCGGACGAGTTCAAGACCGAGCGCGGCACGATCAAGATCGACCGCTTCGGACGTCTCGGCGACACCAACATTTTTGCGGCAGGCGACGTAGTGCAACTGGGTGCGGGTCAGCCGCTGATGGTGGTGAATGCGGTTGGCGACGGAAAGCGCGTCGCCTTCAATCTGGACAAGGTTATGCGCGGTGAAACATTGCAGCCGCGGACCATTGCCGTCGACGTTATCTTCGACCTGAACCGCATGAACATGACGTACTTCCCGCACTTCCCGCGGGTGCAGCAGGACCTGCTGCCTCCGGCAAGCCGGAAAAAGACGCAGGACGAAGTGATTCAGTCGTTCTCGGAAGAGCAGGCCATCGAGGAAGCTAGCCGCTGTTTCAGTTGCGGCACTTGCAACGCCTGCGACAACTGTTACCTGGTCTGTCCGGAGCCGTGTATCGCGCGTCCGGAGCGTTCGAACGGAATGTACAAGATTCTGGTCGACTACTGTAAGGGTTGCCGCGTGTGCATCGAGGAATGTCCCACGGGATGCCTTGAAGGCGTGCCCGAGCTCGACTTCGACACCGGCGTGGTGCGCATGGACACGGCGTTCGCGATCTCGCCTGGGCTGCACGGACGGCAGGCGGAAGAACTGAGAAACCTGGGCGACCGGGCGGCGAAGAATATTTAAAATCGGAGTGAATCATGGCAATGCTTGCAGATGTAAAAAAGAGAACAGTCCGAATCAATGGCTGCGTCGCCTCGGCGCAGGCCGCTAAGTACGCCGACGTCGATGTGATTGCGGCTTACCCGATTCGTCCGTATACAGCAACGATGATGGCGCTGGCGCAAATGGTGGCCAATGGTGAACTCGATGCCGAGTACATTGTGGCCGACAGCGAGCACTCGCAATTGAGCATCGCGCACGGCGCGGCGTCGAGCGGCGCTCGCGTTTTCACCGGCAGTTCGGGGGTCGGGGTGCAGTTCGCCTACGAGCTTTATTCGCCGATCTCCGGCAGTCGCATGCCGGTGCAGATGATGATCGCCGATCGCACGCTTGATCCGCCCGGCGACTTCGGTTCCGAGCACACCGATGCGCTCTCCACGCGCGACATGGGCTGGCTCATGGGCTGGTCCTGCGACGCTCAGGAAGCATTCGACAATCACCTGATCGCTTATCGAATCGGTGAGGACCCGCGTGTGCTCCTGCCGCAGATGGTTTGCCAGGATGGTTTCTTCGTCTCCCACATCACGGGCGACGTTGAATTGCCCGACACTGGCCAGGTGAAGGAGTTCCTGCCGCCATACAAGCATCCTTATCCGCTCGATCCACGGCATCCGGTATCGCATGGGCCGCAGATCATGCCGGAGCAGGGTCCCCCGCTTCAATTGGAGCGGGCACGCGCGATGGAAGAATCCATGGCGGTCATTGAGGAAGTACACGACGAATTCGCCAAGATCTTCGGCCGGCGATACGACCCCTGGATTGAAGAGTTCATGACCGACGATGCCGAGGTTGTCTTCTTTCTGCAGGGCGCGCATGCGGTAACGGCGCGCTACGCAATTCAGCACATGCGCGACCGGGGATTGAAAGTCGGTATGGTGCGGCTGCGAACCATCCGGCCCTACCCGACGGACCGCGTGAAAGATGTTCTCAGCAAGTTCAAAGTGGTCGGCGTGATCGAGACCAACATGGGGATCGGCGGGGTGAGCAGCGGTGGCGTGCTTTACGCTGAGGTCGTCGCAGCGCTTTACGAAAGTCAGAAGCGCCCGCTCGTCCTGTCGTTCATGGCGGGCATGGGTGGCGAAGCAATCGTGCTGAAGGAATTTTATTGGATGACAGAGAAAATGATGGACGTGCAGAAACGCGGGAAGATCGAAAAGCGCACCCATTGGGTTGGATTCGAAGAGTAGCAGAGTGACTGGGAGGAAACGATATGGCGACAATTGAAGTTGAGCGGCAGCTGCTGCCGATTCTCGGCAGCCCAAACCAGGGAGCTCGTTTCTACAACCCTGAATTACCCTCGAGCGAGCCGTTCGTTCCCGGCCATCGCACCTGTGCCGGCTGCGGCCCGTCGATCCAGTACCGGATGACGAGCAAGGCGGCGGGCGACAACACGATCCTGGTCGGACCCACAGGCTGCATGTATGTCGCGAACAGCTCCTATTTGTGCACACCTTACAACGTGCCCTGGGCGCACACCCAGATTGGCAGCGCTGGCAGCTTCACCGCAGGAGTGGCCGCGGCCTACGAAGCCATGATCCGCAAGGGTAAATGGAAGGGCAAGTTCCCGAACATTATCTGCGAAGCGGGCGACGGCAGCGCGTCTGACATCGGCCTCGCTTCGATTTCCGGCGCTCTCTATCGGAATCACGACTGCCTGATTATCTGCTACGACAACGAGCAGTACGCGAACACCGGCATTCAGGCGTCGTCGCGCACGCCATACGGCGGCATGACGACATTCTCTCCTCCCGGCCCGGAAGTTCCCGAAGGTAAGAAGCTGTTTCCCAAGGACCTCGCACGCATGATGGCGGCTGGCCATCCTCATTGCTATGTGGCGACCGCGAGCGTGGGCTACCCCATCGACTTGATGAACAAAGTTCGCAAGGGACTCAACCACAAGGGCGCCGCGTACCTGATGGTCTATACTCCCTGCCAGAAAGGCTTCGTGTACGAGACACCGCGCTCGATCGATCTGGGGCGCCTGGTCGTTGAGTGCGGGCTCTATCCCATGTGGGAGTGGAATCCCGAGAAGCGCGCTTTCGATTACAGTTTCCGTCCCGCAAGCATGCGGCCGGTATCCGAGTATCTGAAGCTGCAAGGACGCTTCGGCCATCTCCACGCCGAGCACATCGCCACGTTGCAGAAGTTCGCCAACGAGCAATGGCGAATGATGGGAGTCGCGCTGCCCGAGGCCTTGATTCATGCGGCGGATGCGAAAAACCTTGTCAATATGGCGTCGGCGACAGAAGCCGAGGCCGTAGCGGAGACCGTATGAACACCAAAACGAGTGCTCCATTTCATCCAGCAGAGTCCGAGCCGGAAGTCGAGCCCGAAGGACAGGAAAGTTACATCGTCACGGAAGGCAAGAAGCGCGGGTCCACGCGCGACGTACGGCCGGAAGCGGCGTTCGACCGCTACTACACCGTCCTGCGCGTGCACCCGGGCGATGCCATCCTCACCGACAACTGGCACACGAACGAGGTACTGGATCACGCGCGCAACAACTTCGAGGGATACACGTTCGCGATGCGCACGCTGGAGGCCTGGGGAGCGATGATCGAGAACGACCACCGCGGCTACTACACCGCTGGCGGACGAATCTGGGTGATGGATCTGGAGCCCTGCGCGGCCAAGAAGCCGCGCTTGCCCGGTGCCGGGCCCGGCAAGAAGTAGAGTACGCTTGCGCCGCATCCTGCTCATCGACGACACGCCGGAGATCGCCGAGCTTCTGACGTTTGCGCTGCGTGACCACGGCTACGAGGTCTTCGCGGAAGGATACACGGTCGCCGTCAACGAACGCCTACTGGAGCAACGCGCCGATGCGCTCGTGCTCGATTGTTCCTCCTTCGACATGAGCGAGTCGCTCTTCGACTCCGTGCGTCACCACCCGAATCACGCGGAGCTGCCGGTGGTCATCATCAGTGATACACCGGAGCAGGCCGATGCAAGTCTCCGTTCGCGGAACGCGCGAAGGGTGTCGCTGGTACCGAAACCATTCAGTGGATCGCAGGTCGCAAGAGCGCTCGATCAGCTGCTGGAATAAATATGCCTTTGTGGAGCATGGACGAGTGGCAATACGTTGAGCGCGAGGTCATCACCGACCCAAAGGGTAGGCAGTGGACGGTGGCGCTGATGGATGTGTTGGGTCAGGAGGGCGACCCTGACATGCCGAATAAGTTGCTCGAGGTTCAGTATTCCTCGGGCCGCTATTTCACGCTGATCTACGCGGACGGTGGAGCGCTGCAGCACGAACGCGGCTACGCTTCTCTGGACGAGGCGACGAGCGCCTACGACAACCTGCTGGTGGCCGTCATCGATGGCAGCCTCGATCCTTCGCAGCCGGTCTTCCGGCAGGATCTCGAAGATTAGTGCTGGGGATGGTCTTCCGCTTCTTTACCGGCCGGGATCGAGATCTCTCATGATGACATGAAGTACCTGCCCGGCCAGCCGGGCATCGCGCTCGGAAGCCGTCGCCTTGAGGACGTTCTCCCCGTTGGCCTCGGTGGGATCGCGATAGGTCCGCGCCACCGCCGGCAGACGGGCGCACCCACCCCGAATGAGTCCCGCCCTCTCTGCAACCGTGAGCCGCGTTTCGAACGACCAATCGGCAATCTTTTCGGCGGGCGCGCCCGATGCAATCAGGGCACTCAGCCCTTTGTGCTCCAGCGCATCGGTCACAATGGCTTCCAGGATTCCGCACGAAGTAAGGAGCGCCAGGTTGTAATCGGCTTGCTCAAGGGCGCGCCGACTGTCGGTGTAGGCCCGCTCGAGAACGGGCCGGAGCTCAGGGTTGTGAACGAAGTCGAACCGGTGAGGAACCGGCGCCTCGGATGATGCAGAAGCGATCGAACCATTGTCCATTTGGGAGAGCGTGGCGACTGCCTGATCGAGTACGCCAATGAGCCGTTCGACGATCTCTGCCGGAGTTGCCCCTTCGACGGCCTGGCCAGCCGCTGAACGCATCAGGAAGGCTCCGCTAAACGAGCGGGCAAGCCAATGGGCCTTGCTGCCGCCGGAAAGTTGATTGATGGTTGTGCCACAGTCTTCCTGCCAGTGGCGAGTGGCGGCGATCGCCGATGCGTCGGAAGGATCAGTTGCCAAAGTGTCTCGTACCTGACGTCCACGGCGGATGAGACCATCCAGATGGGCCAAGTACGTGTCGATCTGCGCTCGCAGGCTCTCATCCATCGGTCATATCCCGCACTTCTAGCTGACTTTACGGGCTCGCAGGCCTGGCATGCCCCGCCATTTGAAAACCACGCGAAAACGCTTGACAGTCGGGGGCGAGGATGTTAAAGTCCCTGCCGCAAGTGGTTCGATCAGCGGACCAGTATACCAGAGCTCGCTAGGAACCAAGACGTTCTCGAGTTCCCGGCCCAGTGGGTGGGCTGGCACGATTTTTCCGAACAACGTGGTTTGGCAGTGCGCAGTTAACGTCTAACGCGCCATCGTGGAGGTAATACCTATGTCTGGAGCTCCGGCCTCCCTTATTCACCCCTCGCGTATTCCCAATCGTTGGGTTCAGCTAATCGCTGGCATCGTTGCGATGATGGCAATCGCGAACCTGCAGTACGCTTGGACTCTCTTCACCAAACCGATTCAGGCGCACCTTCACGTCTCGCTCGAAGCCGTCCAGGTGACCTTTTTTATATTCGTCGCCCTGGAAACATGGCTCGTGCCTTTTGAAGGATTCCTGGTGGATATTATCGGGCCTCGGTTCATGCTGGGCATCGGATCCATCATGGTCGGACTGGGTTGGTTCGGGTCCGGCAAGGCCGAAACGATAAACGCTCTGTACTTCTGGTACGGCGTGGGCGGCGTGGGCGCCGGAATTGTGTATGGTGGCGCAATCGGGAACGCACTGAAATGGTTCCCGGACCACCGCGGCCTCTGCGTCGGCCTCACCGCCGGAGCCTTTGGCGTCGGCACCGCGACTACGATCGCGCCCATTGCTGACATGCTGAAGGTTTCGGGCTACCAGCACACTTTCATCGTCTGGGGAATTATCCAGGGAGTGGTCGTGCTCGCGTGCGCCCTCTTTCTAGCCAAGCCGCCTGTCGGATGGACGCCGCCAAACTGGAAGGCGAAAGAAGCGAAGATAAGGGCCAAAGTGAACACCTCGGCCATCGACCTGACGCCCATGGAGATGATGCGCCAGCCGTCCTTCTATGTCATCTACGTAATGATGACCATGTTAGCGTTCGGCGGCCTCGTGGTTACGGCGCAACTCAACCCGATGGCTTCCTCTTACCACGTCGATAAAGTAATCGTAGCCTTCGGAATGACCGCACTGGTGCTGGCCATCACAGTAGACAGGCTTCTGAACGGATTCACGCGTCCGTTCTGGGGATGGGTCTCCGACAATATCGGCCGGGAGAACTCCATTTTCATCGCTTTTGTTTTGGAGGCACTCGCGGTGTTTGCTCTGCTTCAGTTTATCAACCGGCCAGTGTGGTTCGTTGTGTTGTCTGGCCTGTGTTTCTTCGCGTGGGGCAATATTTTCTCGTTGTTCCCGGCCATTACCGGCGACCTCTATGGCAAGAAGTGGGCCACCACCAATTACGGAATCGTCTACACCGCCAAGGGAGTTGCCGCTGCATTCGCGGGTCCCGGCGCTGCCTGGCTCTTCTCTAAGACCGGATCGTGGACAAAAGTCTTTTGGGCGATGATCGTGTGCGATCTCGTCGCGGCCTTCATGGCGTTGTTGTGGCTGAAGCCGATGGCGGCGCGCGTGGTCAGAAATTCGGAAGTCTCACTTGCGCCTTCCGCCAACATGGCTCAACCCATAAAAGCGCGAGGTGTGGCGTAGCCGGCTCTTTACCTACACAAAGGGAACGTACGTGAAAAGCGGGGCCGAAGGGAATAAGGCCAGCAGGAATTGGCTTTGTTCTCTTCTGCCGGTAGCTATTGCTTCGCCGCTTTGAGTCGCTCTTCAAGCGCCTTCACTTCCAGGTTCAATCCCTCTGGAAGATGGCTGCCGAAGAGAGCGAAGTGCTCCTTGATCAACGGCACTTCCGCCAGCCAGCCCTGCAGATCGACGCTCAGCAGTTCCTCTACGTGAGCGCCTTTAATGTCCAGCCCAGTCGTATCGAGATCGGCCACCTCGGGAATCCGTCCGATCGGAGTCTCCTTGGCATGCACCTTTCCGTCGCAACGCTCAAAAATCCACTTCAAGACACGGCTGTTTTCACCATAGCCGGGCCATAGAAACTTGCCATCTTTGTCCTGGCGAAACCAGTTAACATAGAAAATTTTGGGCAGCTTCGACGCGCTGGAGAGCGCTCCCATCTTGAGCCAGTGCGCAAAGTAATCGCCCATGTGGTAGCCGCAAAACGGAAGCATAGCCATGGGATCATGGCGTAACTGTCCCACTTTTCCGGTGATTGCGGCGGTGGTCTCACTGCTGACGGTCGCACCCAGGAAAGTGCCATGCTGCCAATTGAAGGCCTCGGTGACCAGCGGGACAATTCCCGCGCGCCGTCCGCCGAACAGAATCGCATCGATCGGCACGCCTTTCGGATCCTCCCATTCCGGCGCAATCACCGGGCACTGCGACGCAGGAGCCGTAAACCGCGCATTCGGATGCGCTGCAGTCCTGGGGGTTGCCGGAGTCCATCGCCGGCGCAGCCAATCCACCAACTTGGCCGGCTTCTCATCGGTCATTCCTTCCCACCACACGTCGCCGTCCATCGTCATGGCGCAATTCGTGAAGATGGCGTTCCTGGTCACGCTGAGCATGGCATTGGCGTTCGACTTCATGCTCGTGCCCGGAGCTACGCCGAAAAAGCCATATTCCGGATTGATGGCGTAAAGCCGCCCATCCGCACCGATTTTCATCCAGGCGATGTCGTCGCCGATAGCCTCAACCTTCCAACCCGGAAGCGTCGGGATCATCATCGACAAGTTCGTCTTGCCACAAGCGGAAGGAAATGCGCCGGTCATGTACTTCACCTGGCCCGATGGGCTGATCAACTTCAGGATCAACATGTGCTCCGCCATCCAGCCTTCGTCGCGCGCCTGCACGGACGCAATTCGCAAAGCATGACACTTCTTCGCCAGCAACGCGTTGCCACCATAGCCAGAACCATACGACCAGATCTCGCGAGTCTCCGGAAAATGGCAGATGTATTTATGTTCCTTGTTACAGCGCCAGGTTGCGTCCGGCTGATTGGGACCCAGCGGCAAACCGACCGAGTGCAGCCCGCGCACAAACTCCCCATCTTCCCCGAGAACATCAAGCACATGGGTCCCCACTCGCGACATGATGTGCATGTTCGCAACCACGTAGGTTGAGTCGGTAATCTCCACTCCGATTCTCGCAATCTGCGAGCCGATCGGCCCCAGGCTGTAAGGCACCACAAACATGGTGCGGCCGACCATCGAGCCCGCGAACAGTTCCGCCAACTTCTGCTTCATCTTCGCGGGATCTTCCCAGTTGTTCGTGGGACCAGCTTCCTCCTTGGTTCGCGAGCAGATGAACGTTCGATCCTCCACGCGGGCCACATCCGCGGGATCGGACCGTACCAGAAAGCTGTTCGGCCGCTTCAATGGATCCAGAGGAATCGCAGTCCCGCTGAGCACCAGCATCCGCAACATCGACTCCTGTTCTTCCGGCGAACCGTCACACCAGTGAATGCGATCGGGCTTGCACATCCGCGCCACTTCTTCCACCCATCGCTCCAGCTTGGCGTGGTGGTAGCTGCTCGATGCTGCATCAACCTCTATTGTTGTTGTGGCCATATAGTGATGTCTCTCCGTAAAAACGAACCGCGGATGATGCCGGTACCCCTCGTCGAAGGTGGTTGATGCCGACGAGTATCGCCAGCCATTGAACGCGAGACTCGGCAAGCGTCGCACTCACTGTGAAACCCCGGCGCCTCCGTTTAGCTCAGCTGTTCGGCGTCTTGATTTGCCGGGGGCACCATATCGGCCTCGCCGGACGCGGCAGTAACATTCTCTCTTACTTGCGGAGATTATTCCAGCTTACGATTCTGCCCCGATTCTGCCGCCGGAGCTCTAACTTACTGAAATCAAGCACGGACTCGGTAACGGCGGGAGAACCGTGCTCCCAAACGATGTTACTCGCGCGAGTTTCGGCCCAAACATCACACGGAACGGTGACATATGTCCTTGCGCAGTCGGGGTCCCAGGGCTGAAATGGACTGGTCAGTCATCAGACCATTCAGATGCTAGGTACTGAATCACCAGCGAAGGTCGGCTTCGAAGCGATCCCCAGAAACAAGGTCTACCAGGCGGTCGCCAAGCAACTGGAGCGGCGCATTACAGAAGAGATGCAACCTGGCGACCTGCTTCCCCCCGAACGCCAGCTTGTGCAAATGCTTGGGGTCAGCCGCGGTTCCGTGCGCGATGCCATCCGGACCTTGGAGCTGATGGGTCTGCTTGAGCCGCGCCAGGGTATCGGCACAGTGGTCTGCAGCCCGGCCGCAAAGCCGGCCAACCCGCTGGCGACTGCGCTCCTGGAAAAGCGGAAGATGGTCGCGGAACTCATCGACGTGCGCAAGATGATTGAGCCACCCCTGGCCGCCCGTGCCGCTCTGCACGTCTCTCGCGATGCCATCGCGGATATGGAGGACATTCTGGTGCGCCAGGAGGCAAAAGTGCTTCAGGGCGGGCTTGGAATCGAAGAGGACTCCGAGTTTCATTACGCCATCGCCTTGGCCTCGGACAACAGCGTGATCTTGAAAGTAGTGGACGTGTTGATGGATTTGTTGCGTGAAACCCGGGAACTCTCGTTACAAGTGGAAGGACGGCAAGAGAAATCGCTTGCCGGTCATCGCCGCATTCTTTCCGCGTTGGATCGGGGCGACGCCGTGGCCGCCGAGGCTGCGATGCGCCGGCACCTGCAGGAAATTGAGAACGTCGTACTGAAAAAGCTCTAAGAGAATGGAGGTTGCCAAATGGGTCAGTTATTCGCGGTCGAAGTAATCTACCGAGGAGTCTTTCAAAAGACTCTAGCGAAAAACATAACGCGCGACATCGTTTTAGCCGCGCACAACGAAGGCAAACTGGGCATTTCCTTTGGTCGTTACGGGGATGCTCCTGAGCGCAATGGCATTCCAGCAAAGAGTTTCGCTATTGTCGCTAACGACGAACTGACGCTCGAAGCCGGAATGGCGCAATACGAGCCGAAGCAAGTCGATCTGACCGTAGTTCTCGATGACACGCTCTGCAAGGGCGGCGAGTCATGGGCATGGTACGGATTGCAGCCGGTACATCACGCTCTGAAACCTGGACACACTCTCATCGTAGTTTCCCTTGAGGATGTGCCCACCCTGTTAAAGAGCATTCACCGTCGGGAAGAGCCTTACAAACTGGGAATCTTAAAGGGCATTACCAGTTTCTCCGGCATGTGGGTTTTTAAAGACGACCACACCGATGTTCGCGTCTTGGGCGCCATTGCCAAAGCGCTTCCGGAAGTTTTCAGCCTGAAGTCGGTGGAGCAGTTCATCAACGACAAGCTGAAGAGCTCCCTGAAAGTTACTTCTGCTCGCAACGCTTTCGAGCGCTTTACCTCGGTTCCGGTAAAAGCTGGAGAAGGCAATCCCGAAGTGCCGTTCAAGTTCGAACTGCCCGGCTGGGAAGACATGCGATCCGGCGCTTCGATTAAAGGTCAGCCGCAGGGCGGCCCTTATCCGGATCCAGTCACGGGCAAAGTCGGAGGCTTCCGGCCCGCCCGCAATGAGCTGTTCAAGAAGTATTCCACGCGCACTATGAGGCCGGTCATTAATTTCTCGACCTGCACCAAGTGCACGCTGTGCTGGCTGAATTGTCCAGATGCCTCGTTCGACGTCACCGCTGAAGGCACCTACGACGCCAATCTCGAAGCCTGCTGCGGTTGCGGCGTTTGCGAAGAGGTTTGCCCGGTAAAGGGATGCGTCTCGATGGTGAATGAGTCCGAGTTCCACGACAACAAGAGTCAGTGGGAAGCTTACGAGACAGACAAGAAAGCCTATTTGCAATGGCTGGAAACCACGATTGAAAAGGCTGAACCGATCGAGAAGCGGTCTCATGGATTCCGTTATCGCGGTCAGTATGCAGAACAGGTCCCCGAGGCCCTGGAGATCGCTAAAAAAGGCTAGCAGCCCTGCGGGCACTCAAGACGCAGCCTGAACAGACAAGGAGATTGAAATGGCGACATTAACATTACCGGTTGAGGAAAAGAAAAAAGGCACCGAGCAGGAAGCTCTGATCACAGGCGCCGAGGCCATCGCAATTGCTTGCAAACTGGCCAACGTGGATGTGGTCACGGCTTACCCAATCCGGCCTTACGACACGGTCATGCAATACATCAGCCAACTGGTTGCAGATGGCGAAATGGATTGCGAATATATCGTGGCGGAAGGCGAGCATTCACAATTTGAAATCGTGAAACACGCATCCGTTTGCGGAGCACGCGTGTTCTGCGGTTCGAGCGGCGTTGGTTGGATGTACGCGATGGAATGTTTGACCGTAACTCCCGCGCTCCGCGTCCCCATGATTGCCATGGTGGGCAACCGCGCGTTGGACGATCCCGGCGCCTTCGGCGTGGAACACAATGACGCCCTGGCCGTCCGTGACCTGGGCTGGATGTTGACCTGGGTCGACAGCGCGCAGGAAGCACTGGACACAGCCCTCATCGCTTACCGTGTGGCGGAAGACCGCCGCATGTTCGTACCTCTGGCCATCAGCTGCGACGGTGCGTTCCTCACTCACTCGCAGGCTTTGGTACAGATCCCGACGGCGCAGCAGGTTAAGGACTTCCTGCCGCCTTACAACCGCGGCGACCTGCTCCTCCACCCCGACAATGTGATTTCGGTGGCCCCACAGTGCAACGAAGATTGGGTCACGGAGATTCGGCGGCAGAACTACGCAGTCACGGAAATCGCATGCGATGTGATTCGCGAAGTCTATGCCGACTTCGAAAAAACGTTTGGCCGCAAGTACGGCAACCCGTTCTTCGAAGAGTATATGACCGAAGATGCGGAAGTCGTTCTGCTGGGTATGGGCACACTTTCCACGCCGGTCAAGGTAGCCATCCGCAAGATGCGCGAACAAGGCAAGAAAGTCGGGTTCGTTCGTCTGCGCTGGTTCCGTCCGTTTGCCGGTAAGGAAATCGGCAAGTGCCTGGAGCGCTTCAAGGCCATTGGCGTACTGGATCGCGACATCTCGTTCGGTTCACCGGACTTGAGTGGCGTAGTGGCAACCGAAGTCCGGTCTGCCATGTATAGCAACAGCAGCACTCGGCCGCCAGTTATCGGCTTCATCGGCGGATTGGGTGGACGCGAAGTGACTGTGCCAGATGTTGAAGACATGACCGAGAAAGTATTCCAAGCAGCAAAAGGTAAGGCGCAACCCCTGACGCAATGGATCGGGCTGCGGGGATAACGCCAGTCGACGCGTGGCGCTATTCATAGCCGGAAAGGACAAACAATCATGAGCACATTTGTAGACGAAAAACCGACGCAAGACCTGGAAGCCTTCAAGGGAGTAAAGAAGGTTCCACACGAGGAGTACTACACGTCCGGCCACCGCACCTGTCAGGGCTGCGAGTCTGCGCAAATCATGAAATTGATGGCGAAGGCTGCAGGTCCCAGAACGGTCGTTCTGGGAAGTACTGGGTGCATGTACGTGGCAAACACTTCTTACTACGCCACCCCCTGGGGCGTCCCCTGGATGCATACACAGCTGGGCAGTTCAGGCTCAAGCGCATTGGGAGCGGCAGCGGCATTCCGCGTCCAGATGCGCAAGGGCGTCATGAAGGACGAGCCCATCAACGTCATCGCGTTCTGCGGCGATGGCGGCGGCGCGGACATGGGCTTGGGAGCGATCTCAGCCACCATGTGCCATCCCGATTACAACCTGCTGATCCTGATGTACGACAACGAGTCCTATGCCAACACCGATATCCAGATTTCCGGGACATCGCCGTATGGCGCCAACACCTCGTTCAGCACACCAGGAAAAGTAAAGCGGATCATGAATCACCGCTGGAAGAAGAACATGGCTCCGCTGATTGCGGCTGGCCATCCCACAGTGAAGTATGTAGGAACTATTTCTACCTCATACCCGCTGCAGGCGATGAACAGCGTTCGCAAAGCATTGTCCATCGGCGGCCCGACTTTCATTCACTGCTTGAATCCTTGCCCCAAGGGCTGGGACTTCGATCCAGTGCTCTCCTTCGAACTGGGCGAGTTAGCCGTCAACACCGGCATTTGGCCTCTGTACGAGATCGAAAACGGCAAGTTGAAGCTCTACGGCAAAACCGAACAGATCGCCAGCGGCAGATTCAAACGTCTGCCGGTTCGCGATTACTTGCTCAAGCAGGGAAGGTTCGCGCATTTCATCGAGGAAGATATCGATTACTTCCAGAGCAAGATCGATGACATGTGGAACAAATGGCTGGTGCCGGGAATCATCCCGCTTCAGAAGGACATAGAAACCGCCGAATAATTCGCCGCCCCCTTTGCAAAAAGGGGGCGCGTTTTTTTCATTTACCCGGATGTTATCCGGCAAGGAGCACTCAGCGAGAGAGACGAGCAGTCGTAACAGTTAGCTAGGAGGGCGCCCGTGGCCACGAATATGACCTCCTTAGTTAGTACAGAATCCACGATCCCTAATCGCTGGATTCGGACGCACGTCGGCAGGTTCGCGAATGGTTGTCATCGCGAACCTGCAGTGTGTTTGGGCGTTCTTCCTCCCCCGATCTTCAAATTTGCGCGCCGCCTTCGCCGCTCCAGTCCATCGCAATCCACCAGGGCCCCCAAAGTCTTTCAACCAACCGCACAATTGTTCTATCCCCGGGGGATTGCTCTAGGTAGCGATGTATTTGTGCAGATGCGTAGCTTCACCGCAGGGCGGTAAGGAATCCGCACTGCTTCTCCAGGAGAACGAGACTCATGACTAACGAAATTTTGGCTCCCAATCAGCGAGACAGCGCGAAGGAGGTCCACGGCAGCATCGCTGGAAACCGCTGGATCCAGCTGGTCTGCGGCATCGTCGCGATGATCGTCATATCCAATTATCAGTATGCCTTCACGCTTTTTACCCCAGGCATGAAACAAACATTCACGGGAGTGCCTTATGCGAAAATAGCCGCCATATTCTCGGCTTTTATTCTGTTTGAGACCTGGCCGATGCCGGTGTCTGGGTACTTTGTCGACAAGTTCGGCATCCGGAAGCTTATGACGTTCGGCGCGATTTGTATCGCTCTCGGATGGGTGCTGGGTGGCACGATCGCCAAGTCGCCTCTTGAACTGTACATCTATTACGGCGTTATTTCTGGAACCGGCGCCGGAATCATTTACATTTCGTGCGTCGCCAATGCGTTGAAATGGTTCCCCGACAGGCGGGGATTGGCCGCGGGGCTTACGGCTGCGGGATTCGGTGGTGGCGCTGCTCTTACGATCATGCCCATTGCCCATTCGATTCACAGCATGGGATGGGCTCACGCGATGGCTGTCTGGGGCATTGGCCAGGGCGTTATTGCACTCGCTGCCGCGATGATCCTCCGGCATCCCCCTGCCGGCTGGGTTCCTGCCGGGTGGGACCAGCGGGCAAAGCAGGTTCACAACGCCGTCGCGCAGTCGAAGGTGAACTTTACCTGGATTCAAACTCTGGGAAGACCCGAGTTTTATCTGCTCTACACGATGTTTTTCTTTGCGACCGCCGGTGGTCTGATCGCTACCGCGAACCTTTCCCAGATTGCCAAGTCCCTCCATGTGAGCGATGCGAAGATCTGGGGTCTGGCGATTGTTCCACTAGCCGCAACCCTCACATCAGCCTGTAACGCTCTTTCCAGAATCGTGTGGGGCTCGGTTTCCGACCGGTTGGGGCGAGAACGCACGATGTTCCTAACCTTCGGCGTCGAAGCGGTCCTCGTGTTTCTGGTGACCAAAATAGCGGGAGCTCCGATAGCATTCCTGGTGCTGTTCTCGTTTATTTTCCTGTTCTGGGGTGAGATCTATTCGCTGTTCTCAGCGACGACAGGCGATGTTTTCGGCTCCAAAAACGCCTCTGCCAACTACGGCATGGTGTATACCGCCAAGGGCGCTGCTTCCGTGTTTGCTGGATTTGGAGCGGCGGCGCTGGCTGCGTACTTCGGCGGCTCGTTTGCGGTGCCATTCTACATCTCAGCGGTACTGTGCGGTATTGCCGCAATCTGCTCCCTGCTTATCCTGAGGCCGTTGGTCAGGGGCAGAATTGAGAGGGAAGGTCGACTGGCTGAGGGACAGGCACTGTCAGCGGAATTGGCGCAGGCTTCCACAGTCAAAGAGACGCACGACGAGAAGCATCTGTCCAAGGTTGGGTAGTCATTGGCTTGCAGCAGGGTGAGGACGAAAAGGCACGAATCAACTGGGCCACGACGGGATTGCTCCTTGCCGTGGCCCAGCCGCGATTGCCGTCCGCCACTTTTCCTGAACTCGGGTGGCGATCTCCACCTTCGGCCTTGCTGGGCATCACATCTCGGCGACGACCCGCTGATCCTGCTCGCCTAGGCCTTGTATGCCGAGCCGCACCCGGTTCCCTGCTCTCAGATAAACTGGAGGCCGCTTCCCCATCCCCACGCCCGGCGGAGTACCGGTGGAGATGATGTCTCCGGGTTGCAGGCTCATGAATCGGCTAACGTAGCTGACCAGTTGGCGAACTCCAAAGATCATGGTTCGCGTCGATCCGTTCTGACTGCGGTGGCCGTCAACTTCAAGCCAAAGGTTCAGGTCTTGCGGATCAGGGATTTCATCGGCCGTCACCAGCCATGGCCCGATCGGGCCGAACGTATCGGCGCTCTTGCCTTTCACCCATTGTCCAGTGCTCTCGAGTTGAAAGGCACGCTCCGAGAGATCGTTGACAGCGCAGTAGCCCGCCACGTATGACATTGCGTCGGCCTCACTAACATACTTCGCGGGCGTGCCAATGACCACGCCTAATTCGACTTCCCAGTCCGTCTTGGTACCACCTTTCGGAATTACGATGTCGTCGTTCGGCCCACAGATGGCGGAGGTGGCTTTCATGAAGATGACGGGCTCGCTCGGGACTTTCATGCCGGCTTCGGCCGCGTGATCGGAGTAATTCAATCCGATACAAACAAACTTACCAACTCCGCCCACGCAGGGCCCAATCCGAGGCGTGCCCGGCACGACCGGCAATTTTGCCAAGTCAATGCTTTTCAAGGACGAGAGATTTGTGGGCGACAGAGTCTCTCCAGTGATGTCGAGCACTGTCCCCGATAACTCGCGGATGTGGCCGTCGGAGTCGAGGATCCCTGGCTTTTCCCGGTGTGGCAGTCCATAACGTACAAGTTTCATGCTTCTTCCTTCGATGTGTGAATTGTCGAAACAGTGAGATTATCTTTGACGCACGTTCAGCTTGTCGAGTGTGCGTTTCAACTCTTCCAGCTTCTGTCCCGCCTCGCCCAGCTTGCCTTCCGCCGTCAGGCGCTGGTACTCGGCAAGGTCTTTGGCGGCTTCCGCGATGAGCGCGTTGAGATCCGCTGCGGGCTGGGGCGACGTAATAGATCCCGGCGCGCTGCGCACCGGCTCCGCCGGGACTGATGCGGTGGTCGTCGATGAGGCAGTCAGGGACGAGACCGCTCCGCCAAAAAGCGCCGCCATCGCCGATTCGAAGGTCGGTCCGTACGCGAGCCGATCCTGCAGCGCGAGCACAACCAGACGCAACTCCGGCATCGGACTGCGCTCCGCCTGCAAATAGATCGGTTCTGCATACAGCAGCGCCCGGCCGGTCGGAATCACCAGCAGGGCCCCGCGCCGTACGTGCGAGCCTTGCTGGTTCCACAGCGTCAATTGCCCAGAAAGCTGCGCGTTCTGATCGATGCGCGCCTCGATTTGCAGAGGCCCGTCGACCAGCTTCGTTTTCGGAAAATTGTAAACCACCGACGTGCCGTATTGCGCGCCGTCGCTTCGTCCGGCAATCCAGCCAATCAGATTATTCCGGTTGGCTGGCGTGAATGGCAGAATCTCTGCGAACTCCATGCCGGTTTCGCCCGGCAGTTTCATCAGCACGAAGTTCGGTTGCATCGCCTGTGTTGTCTGCTCCCCGCCTTCGCTCATTCCAACTTCGGTGGCGACCGTCCACAGATCCTCGCGGTTGTAGAACGCTTCCGGATCCGTCATGTGATACAGGCCGTAAACTTCCGCCTGCAGTTTGAGCAACAATTCGGGATAGCGCACGTGCTTGCGCAGCCCCGGCGGCATCATGGCTGCATCCTTGAACAGACTCGGAAAGATGCGGCGGTAGGCTGCGATGATCGGATCCTCCGTATCGAACACATAAAACGTCGTCGTGCCATCGTAGGCGTCGATGACCACCTTGACGCTGTTCCGCATGTAGTTAATGGAATTGTCAGCGAGACGATAATGGCTCGAGTACGGATAGCTGTCGGAAACCGTGAACGCATCCATGATCCACGACAGCCGGCCATCGTCGCCGAGCACAATGTACGCATCCGGATCGTAAGTGAGGAACGGCGCTAACGCCGATACGCGCTCGCGTATGTTGCGGCGCATCAGCAACCGGCTATCCTTGTTAACGTCATCGCTGAACGGCAGCTTCGCCAGATCGTCGCGGTCGAGCGCAATGATGATGCGGCGCAGGAAACCGCCGAGAACGATCCCTCCGTCCCCCTCGTAGGAAGTCAAGCTGTTGCTCGCGCCCTGCGGGTAGTTGAATTCCTTCTGCCGCGTCTTGACGTAAACGTCGGTGTTGGTCATCTCGCCGAAATAAATCTCGGGGCGAGTCACGCTCAGACCACGCACCGTGCTCTGGACTGGCATGTTGCTCAAAATCAGCGTGGGCAGCCCTTCCGGCGTGAACCCGTTCACTGGATTCATGGTGATGCCGAAGCCATGGGTGTAGATCAGCTTGTCGTTGATCCAGTTGCGGCTGCTCTCTGGGAGTTTGTCGACGTTCAGCTCGCGCGCGGCGAGCATCACCTCGCGTGTCGTGCCGTCGATGTTATATCGATCAATATCGATGTCGGGGAAGTCGTAGTAGGTGCGGATCTCCTGAATCTGGCGTAGCGTGTCCTGGAGAGCGCGCCAGTCCCACAGGCGGATGTTTTGAAGCGTAGGCTGATTGTTCGCCGAATCGGCTGATTCGACGGTAGTCTCCGCGGGAAACTCGCGCTGCGAAACCCGGTTCAATCCGTAGGCCTGTCGCGTCAATTCGGTGTTGAAGACAATGTAGGGCTTCTCGCGAACCAGTTCATTCGGTTTAACGATAAAGCTGCTGACGTACCAGCCAACCACCTGAACGGCGATATAGCAGACCGCGGCCGGAACAATGGCCGCGACCAGCCAGCGCCCGCGTGGCACGCGCACCGCATTGATGATTGTGATCACCGCACCCAGAACAAGTGCCGCACAGACGGCAAGCATCCCGGTAATCGTGATGTGCGCGTCCGTATAGGTCACTCCGCCGAAGATCGTATGATCCTCGAGCAATCGCTCGAACCGGCCGATATACGCACGCATCGCGAGGATCAGCAACAGAAACGAGAACGCGATGGAGAGCCCGCGCCAGGGTAACGTGACGTGGCGGCTGAGACGCCCGGCGAGCACACGGCTTCCCCCCGTGATGAGGATGAAGAAGACGGCGAGCAGACACGCAATCACAGCCAACGTAAGCAGCCAGCCGGCGATGAGTTGCCACGCGGGCAGAGTGAAGAGAAAGAAGTTCAGCGGCTTGCCAAATATTGGATCTACGACGCCACCCGCGGCGCGGGGGGCGTACCAAAAGAGCGCAAGCGTCGGCCACTCCGCCATCATTCCGGCGCCGGTGGCGGCGGCAATGACGAGCGAAACGCCGAGCCCGATGAGGCGCAGGACTGGCTCAACCGGCAGCTTCAGCGGCTGTCCGCCGATGAATATCGTGTGGCCACCCGGCAAATCGGGGAGATGCGCGCGTTTCAGGGCCAGGAACGATCCGTACAAAATGACGAATGTGGCCGCCGTAAAGCCGGCGAAGATTCCCCACTGAAAAGTCAGCGTTCTCCAGAAGACGTCTCCGTAGCCGAGAGATCCGAACCAGAGCACATCCACGTAATAGGACAACGCGGCCCGGCCGCCGAAGAAGATGGCGGCCAGTACGGCAAGAATAAGAAAGAGGCTCCGGCGACGACGCGCCGTGGGCGCTGTTGGCCAGTCAATGGACTCAGGCATTTGCTTTCACGAACTCCGCTGTCATTCGCATAATACTCCCTTCGCGGCCGCAGGTACGGCGAAGTCGCGAGGTGTACGCACCAGGTGGCTGTCGGCAAGCGCGGCATTCGATCACTTGAGCAACGGACTGCTTGCCGCCCGACCTTTTCGAGGTCACAGGAAAGATTTCGGTTGACACGGCTCCGCGTCGTTTTATAATCATTCTCATCCGATAATCATGCGCTTCACCCATGAGCAGTTCCGTGAGCTGGCCGCGAAGCACGGTTTGGCGGTCACGCACCAGCGTCAGGTGGTCTTTGAGGCCGTCATCGCTTCCCACGGACACTATTCCCCGGAAGACATTTACGCCGCGGTCCGGCGCCGCGTTCCATCCATTTCTCTCGCCACGGTCTACAACAATCTGCGGCTTTTCATCGAGTGTGGGTTGCTGCGAGAGGTCACTCCTCATGCGTCCACGTTACGCGTGGACGGCAATCTCAAACCTCATCACCACCTGGTCTGCTCGCGCTGCAAGGCAGTGCAGGACATCGAAGGAGATTTCGTCGATTTCAAACGGCTGTCCCGGCAACTGCCGAGCGGCTTTGATTTGACGCAGCCGCTGATCGAGGTCTTTGGCCTCTGTCGCCGTTGCCGTGCCAAAAAATAGATTTTTACGCAATTCCCAGTCATAGAAGGAAGGAAACATCATGGAAAATACGCTCGCGACTTCATCGGGGAGTGTTGTCCCTGAAGCTAAAGATAAAAACACCGCAACCGAATCGAAGTGCCCGGTAGCGCACGGCGCTCGCAAATCCCACGCGAATGTTGATTGGTGGCCGAATCAGGTGAACGTGCAGGTCCTGCACCAGCATTCCCCAAAGTCCGATCCGATGGGCAAGGAGTTCAATTACGCGGAAGAGTTCAAGACGCTCGACCTGAATGCCGTGATCAAGGACCTGCATGCCTTGATGACGGACTCGCAGGAGTGGTGGCCGGCCGACTTTGGCCACTATGGGCCGCTGTTCATTCGCATGGCGTGGCACAGCGCGGGCACGTATCGCATCGGCGACGGCCGCGGCGGTGCCGGAGCCGGGCAGCAGCGGTTTGCGCCGCTCAATAGCTGGCCGGACAATGTGAACCTGGACAAGGCGCGCCGGCTGCTGTGGCCGATTAAGCAGAAGTATGGCCGGAAAATTTCCTGGGCCGACCTGATGATTCTCGCCGGCAACGTCGCACTCGAATCGATGGGCTTCAAGACCTTCGGTTTTGGCGGCGGGCGCGCGGACGTGTGGGAGCCCGAAGAGGAAATTTATTGGGGACCTGAGGGCACGTGGCTGGCGGATGAGCGCTACAGCGGCGATCGTGACCTTCAGAATCCTCTCGGCGCGGTGCAGATGGGTCTGATCTATGTGAACCCGGAAGGGCCGAATGGTAAGCCGGATCCGATTGCCGCGGCACGCGATATCCGGGATACTTTCGCCCGCATGGCGATGAATGACGAAGAGACCGTTGCGCTCATTGCCGGGGGGCATACGTTCGGCAAAACGCACGGCGCTGGCGTTCCCGCTCAATATGTGGGCAACGAACCGGAAGGCGCCAACATTGAGGATCAAGGCTTCGGATGGAAGAATAAACTTGGCAAAGGTCATGGCGGTGACACGATCGGCAGCGGACTGGAAGTCATTTGGACCCAGACGCCTACCAAGTGGAGCAACAACTTCTTCACCAACCTGTTCAACTACGAATGGGAACTGACGAAGAGTCCGGCCGGGGCGCATCAGTGGACACCGAAAAATGGCGCGGGCAAGGGTACTGTGCCGGATGCGTACGATCCATCAAAACGTCATGCGCCCTCCATGCTGACCACGGATCTCGCCTTGCGGCTCGACCCGGCTTACGAAAAGATTTCACGGCGCTTCTATGAGCACCCGGATCAGTTCGCAGACGCGTTTGCGCGGGCATGGTTCAAGCTGACGCACCGCGACATGGGGCCGATCGCGCGCTACCTTGGCCCGCTCGTTCCCAAGGAGTCTCTAGTGTGGCAAGACCCTGTTCCCGCCGTGGATCATAAATTGATCGGGGAGAAGGACATTGCCGCTCTCAAGGCCAAAATCCTCGCCTCCGGAGTGTCGATCTCCCAACTGGTCACGACTGCCTGGGCCTCGGCGGCGTCGTTCCGCGGCTCCGACAAGCGCGGGGGGGCGAACGGGGCGCGCATTCGCCTCACGCCACAAAAAGATTGGGAAGTGAACCAGCCGGCCGCACTGGCGAAGGCTCTCAAGAAGCTGGAGGCGATCCAAAAGGAGTTCAACGGCTCCCCATCCAACGGAAACAAAGGCGGAAACAAAGGAAAGCAGGTCTCGCTTGCAGACCTGATCGTGCTGGGCGGCTGCGCAGCCGTCGAGGAAGCTGCGAAAAAGGCCGGGCACAAGGTGAAGATTCCCTTCTCGCCGGGGCGCACGGATGCTTCGCAGAAGCAGACCGACGTGCATTCCTTCGCTGTAATGGAGCCGGTCGCCGACGGGTTCCGCAACTACCTTCGCAGCGGACAGGTCCTGTCGGCTGAGGAGTTGCTGTTGGATCGGACGCAGTTGCTGACGCTGACTGCCCCCGAGATGACAGTACTCATCGGCGGCATGCGCGCCTTGAATGCGAACTTCGGGCAGGCCAAATACGGCGTCTTCACCAATCGGCCGGAGACGTTGACGAATGATTTCTTCGTCAACCTCCTCAACATGAATACGAAGTGGGAGCCTTCGTCTACATCCGAGGGCGTGTATGAGGGGCGCGATCGGGCGACGGGCAAAGTCAAGTGGACCGGCACGCGCGTCGATCTCCTCTTCGGTTCGAACTCCCAGCTCCGGGCGCTCGCAGAAGTCTATGCGTCTGACGACTCGAAAGAGGCATTTGTGAAGGACTTCGCGGCTGCGTGGAACAAGGTAATGAACCTTGATCGCTACGACCTTGCCTGAACTTGGCGAGAAGGATCAACTTTGCTGTTGCGGTTGTTTGGATCGGCGAAAGCGAAATCGTCGCTCTTCCTGGCTCGCGGGGGCGCATCGCGCCCCCATGCCGCCTTTACCAATAAGCGCGAGAGTTAACCTTTGATGTTAACGAACCGCGTTGCCTCCGTAGACGCTCAGCGGTCGGTTGGCTCTACGAAGCGTCGATTGTCGGTAAGGTTAGAGTGCGCCCTTAAATTGCCGGTTACCTTGACGGAGAAATTCTTGTGGGCTGGTACTCCGTCCACTCCGTCCACTGTGAGGTGGATCGTGAACTCCCCTGCGCTGGTGTAGGCGTGAGATACCTTGGGGCTATCCGCGCTCGTGCCGTCGCCGAGGTCCCAGTGATACGCGACTGCGGGCACACCGCCAGTTTCGGCCTGCGCCGAGAGCGCCGAAAGAGTGATCGCCGAGAGAGTGATCGTCTCACCGGTATTTGCCGCTGTGGGCACCTGTGCCGTCACGGTTGGGGCCGCTGCGGCAACGCTCTTGTCGATCAGCTTGATCACCCGCACCGACTGGGGTGGCTGGTTCTCCAGGCGCACTGCGCCACCCCCGATCGTGATCGTCTCATTTTCGTTCAGCACATCCGCCGCCGCAAACGTGTGGCCGGTAGGCAGGCCGAGGTCTGCGAGTCTTAGCGTGTGCGAGCGCACCGTGTTCGTCCAATTGAAGACCGTCAGTATGGCCTGGCGTTGATCTTCCCGGAGGAAGAAAATACTGGGCTGTCCATCCTGCGGCTCGTAGGTCATCAGATCTACCGGCGTGGAAGCTCGGCCGACTTTGGCCATATTCAGCAACTCGCGGTTTTCAACCAGCGCCAGCCGATCCTTCTCCGTGCCCAGGACCAGCATGTCATCGCCAATCTCATACATGCCGCCGGACACCGCGGAGAGCGCGATCGACGCCTCGGCCGCCCCCAGAGAAATCGTAGACGGTTCGTTCGCACGCTCCATGAGATGGGTTGCAGTGACGTTGAAGGCGTCCGGATCATTGACGAAGAAATTGCGCTGCATATAAAAGCGGGCTGCGATGCCAGAGGCGGCATTCTTGGTCCTCTCAAAACTGTGGCCCGTATCCGCGGAGATCCGGCCCGTATCTACCAACCCCACCGGGTTGAGCATGGGACTTCCGTCTTTATCCAGGATCACCTCCTCACCCACGGCATCGCGGATTACCTGGAGGCCAATGCGTTGGGCTTCGAGGGCTGTGGTGTTGGGGCGATAATGGTAACCCTCGATCGCGGTGGTATCCATGAAGTCGAGTTTGATGAACCGGACCCCCCATTCGCGGACGAGCGTTCTGTAAGTATTCCGCATATACTCCTGCGCTCCGGGATGGGTTGTGTCTAGCGCATAAAGCACATCCGTTTTCTGGTCCCAGACCTCGCCAAGAGGTATCGGATCTCCCTTGGCATTGTGCACCAGCCAGTCTTTGTGATGCTCGTAGACCCAAGCCCGGCTTGTCACCTCAAACGGCGCCGTCCATACACCGAATGTCAGGCCCTCCCCGGTCAGGTGATGCCCCACAAACCGCAAACCATCCGGAAACTGTGTCGCGTTTGGAGTCGTAAATTCACCGCGAGCATACTGATAACCTTCATCAATCTGGAAATACTTATACCCGAGTGACTTCAGATGTTCGGCTTGCCAGTCGCCGTTGGACAGGACTTCGCCTTCGTTGATGGCGCCATAGTAGACGGTCCAACTCCACCAGCCGATGGGAGTCTCACTGGAGACGCGCGCATGGCGCCAACGACGCACTGCGTCACCGTAGGCAAGCAGTTGATCGTGGTAATCCGGTCCGGCCTCGAACATCAATCGTTCTGAAGTCATTTCTTCCCCCGGTTTAAGAGGAAGGCTCAACTCGACCTGGTCGTCCGCGGGAGAATCCTGCAGATCGAAATCCTTCTGGACTTCCGTCGTTCCGGTGGATTCAACGGTAAAGGATGCGATCTTGGCTTTCGCCCCCTTGCCTTCAGCTTTCAGATGCATCAGAGTCAGAAATCGGTCTGAGGTGAGCGCGCCAAAGAATAAACTCTGCTTGCTCTCCCGGTTGTAGATGAGTTGGCTTCCTGCACCGCGATGCATCCCGCCGGGCGCTTCCCCGAGGTCGTAGAGAGCCAGATCCGGCCAGTCTTCGCTGAAACTGTCGGAGAGAACCCGGTCGGCCGATTGACCGCCACCCAGATTAAGGATCGGCTCACCCATGGCTTCTACACTCCGAATAGCTTGTACAGTTACTTCCCTTCCCGCGCTGTTTTGCACCTTCACCTGGACGGTGCCGTAAGGGCGCTGTTTGTAGAGCCGCAGCAGGTAAACAAGATCAGGTTTGCCGTTGAGTCCGCTGCAAGTCACTGTCACCTGTGGGCCGGAGCCGAGATCATCCTGGAAGCTGGACTCCGAAGCCTGGTGCCGCGGGTAATCGCTCGAGCGCAGCCACTGATGGTCAACCTGTGCTGCCACACGGGACCTGAGCACAGGCTGGCCGTCGTGCAAGGACGAGGACGAAGACAGTTGGTACGATCCCTCCTGCGCGTTGACCGTCACGGACAGCTGGTCGTTCGTCAGTTGCTGCGCCACACACGGCAGAGCGACCATCAGTATGCCAGCGGTAACCGCTAGCGCAACTTTAGAAACCTGTCTTCGAGTTCTTACCGGCATGGCAGCAATCTCCCTACGTGTGCGTGATCGACATCGCATACTACTTCATTGGGTCGACCTCAGTGAAGCGAATACTCAGCTCAACAATCTGCAATGCGAAAGCGATGAATGAGAGCTAATCCCATCGAGTCGGCGCGTACGAAGCCCCGTTCTCGCGTCTATTTGATTGGCCGCGAACCCGTGATGAGGATGTCCACGAGTCTCCTGGCGCTTTGCTGCCAGTCAGGACCGGACGTCACGTGGGAGACGCCGATCAGCGCCCGAAGCAGATCGAATGGCTCCAGATCTCTGCGAATGTCGCGGCTCTTGATGGCGCGCTTCACCAGCGAATCAATCGCTCCCTGGATCTGACCGCGTGAACCTTCAAATAGCTTCGAGGGACCACCGACGACCGAGTTCAGTGCCGGGGCGATGATCTGCTTGGCGGCGATGTGATCCACGAACAGTAACATCCATGCTCGCAAGGCCTCGATGGGAGGAAGGCTTTCGGAGAATTTCTGCTCCGCCGCCGCCAGCTTTTCAACTTCAGTCCGATAGACCGCTTCGATCAGTGCATCGCGTATAGGAAAGTGGCGATACAGAGTTCCCGCTCCGACGCCTGCCTCTTTGGCAATGTCGTCGAGGCTGGCATTCGCGCCGGACCGGGTAAACGCCTCCTTCGCCACCTGCAGAATGCGCTCGCGGTTCCGCTGCGCGTCGGTGCGCGGTTTTCGTGGGGCCATTTTCTGATTCTTGGTCGGCATAAAAATAAGTTGCAACCGGAGACAGTCTCCGGTTATCATATGTACTGATTCGGAGACACTCTCCGTTTTAGCCGAACGGGGCGTCGCTGTCAATAGTGGCTCCCCTGATGCTTCCGTCTTCGGGAGGTGAGGAATATGAATCCACTCGCTCGTTATAAACCGTCCAAGAATTCTAATGCTCCTTGCGCCGACCTCATGACGATGGCGGAGCGAGAGTTGTCGGCATTCTTCAACGCCATCACCCAGCTATTCGGGTTAGAGCAGGCAGAGCTCTCGGCAAAAGACTGGCTGCAGGAGTTGATCGAGATCGATGGTCTGCCCGCTTCAACCCGCGAATGGCGATTGATCACTGCGAAGGTTTCGACTCGGCTCGCAAGCCGAGTGAGCGCTTCGTCCCTATCGTCGTCCTTATCGTCGTCCATATCGACCGAACCACAAATTGCTTAGGAGGAAAAGAGTATGCGTGTTCTTGTTACCGGTGCTACAGGCTTCATTGGTACGGCAGTCGTCCGAGAGCTGATTGACGCTGGTCATCAAGTGCTCGGCCTCGCGCGCTCGGATGCGGGCGCTAAGTCGCTGGCCTCCGCAGGCGCCAAGGTCCATCGGGGGGATGTTGAAGATCTGGACAGCCTGCGGAGTGGAGTCGCTGCCTCGGATGGCGTGATACACACCGCTTTCGTCCATGATTTCGCGAGATTCAAGGAAGTCTGCGAGATAGACAGGCGCGCCATTGAGGCTCTCGGCTCCGTGCTCGCTGGCTCTGACCGCCCTTTGATCGTCACCTCCGGGACCGGGGTTGCCTTCACGCCCGGCCGAGTCACGACCGAAGAAGATGCGCCCAATTCTCCGATTCCCCGAGTAGCTTCGGAAGAGGCAGCAGCTTCCGTGGCGGCGAAGGGCGTGCGCGTTTTGGTGATGCGCCTTCCGCAGGTCCACGATCCAGTCAAGCAAGGCCTCGTCACCTACCTGATCGCTGTGGCACGCGAGAAGGGTGTCTCGGCGTATGTCGGCGACGGGCTCAACCGCTGGCCCGCGGTGCACGTCCTCGATGCCGCCCGTCTCTACCGGCTGGCGCTGGAGAAGGGGTCCGAAAAAGGGGCTGGGGGAGCCCGTTATAACGCTGTCGCGGAAGAGGGCGTGCCGCTTCGAGAGATCGCTGAGGCAATCGGCGGGGGCCTGAAGGTGCCGGTCGTCTCCAAGTCCGCTGAGGAGGCGGGCGAGCACTTTGGTTGGCTCGGGATGTTCGTGGGCGCCGACGCTCCGGCTTCCAGCGCGCTGACGCAGCAACGGCTGGGATGGCGGCCAACAGGTCCTGGGCTGATTGCCGATCTGAAGGCGATGAAATATTTCGAACATCCTGACTAGTTCGCGCGACCTGTTTCATTTACAGGTAGAACCACAACGGTGCAGGCATCTGTCAGGCGTAGCAAGAAAATCACAATGAGAACCCCGGAGCGCGACCCCTCGATCGCGCCCCGGCACCGTCAGCCAGGAGACCGGCTGGGGTGAAGTTGTCTGGCAAAAGGCATGTCCCATACGGAACAACTCCGACGTGCCAGCGCCAGTTCTAGTTCACGGTAAACTTTGTCGGGCTGTTGGCTGTCCCGCCCGGGGTCGTGATGGATATCGTCACCGATCCTGGCGCGAGTCCCGACGGCACAACCGTTGTCACCTGCGAGTCCGAAACTACAGTGAACGTCGTCGTCACGGTGCCAAATTTTACCGCCGTAGCAAAGGTCAACCCTGTGCCGTTGAGCGTCACCGGAGTTCCCTCGGTACCGCTTGGTGGCGTGAAGCTCGTGATCTTCGGCTTCACCTTGAATGTTTGCGGACTGGTCAGTTTCGTCGAACCGGTGGTCACAGTGACCGTTCCCGTTTTTGCTCCAACTGGAACTGTAGCCGTCAGATAGGTGGTGCCCGAGCGTGTCACCGAGCTAGAAGCCACGCCGCCAAACTCCACCACCGAGCTGCTGCTAAAGCCCTGCCCAAATATGCCCACCCTGGCACCGACAAAGCCTGACTTCTGCGTCGGCTCCAGATTCACAAACGCCGCATCGCCCGTTGCTACGCTGAAGAAGACTCCTTGGCACGGCGAGCAGGAGGTCGGGCCGCCCGAGGGGGTTGTTCCATATACCCGCCCGTTTGTATTCTGAATCAGAGTGGACAAAGGCGCGTTCCCGTCAACCGGTGGGGTCGGGAACAGGAATGCCGTGAACACGTCGGCTGAAGTCAGTTTGTAGATGCTGCCGTCGCCGGCAGGCCCGTAAGCTCCGTTGACCCCGTAGAAGCTTCCGTCGGTCACTTGCTGCAGATTCACGTTCGTCCTGCCGACATTGTCAACACAAGAAGCATCGGTCGCCTGGTTGAAGTCGTGCAAATCGGTATAGACTCCGGCGGTGGTCAGCTCGTAGATATTTCCGAAGTTATTGGCCGCTCCCTGGTTTGTGGCTCCGTACAGCTTCCCATTCTTGCCCTGAATCACACCAGTACATGGAGCTTCCCCGGTTGCGGACTCGAAGCCGTAAATTTCTGTGAAAACGCCTGCCGTGCTGATCTTGTACACGCACCCCGGCCCAAACCCGTTGATTGTGCACTCGTAGAGCGTCCCATAAAGATTGCCATCGCTGGCCTGGAACAAACTCGAAGCGGGCCCGCAGTCGCTGCCAGAAAACGTGTGCAGATTCTTGTACACTCCAGCGGCGGTTAGCTGGTAAATATTCCCGCAGCTAAACGGATAATATCCAGTCGTGCCATAGAAATTGCCATCTGAGGCCTGGATCGGCGCGTATACGGGCTCGGTGTCGCCGTTCACTCCAGTGAAGTCATACTTATCGGTAAACACTCCGGCTGGCGTCAACTGGAAAATGCTTCCATTGCCGGTAGGAGTGGTGAAGCAAGTTCCGTAGAAATTTCCGTTGCTGCCAAGCGTCA
>Ga0302319_10001570_pt1 | contig 50869 bp, 41 predicted proteins | sample Bog_T0_2_FD_203319 | JGI IMG/M metagenome (GOLD analysis project Ga0302319, IMG submission 203319) | Peat permafrost microbial communities from Stordalen Mire near Abisko, Sweden - Bog_T0_2 | ecosystem: Environmental > Terrestrial > Soil > Wetlands > Peat | place: Sweden: Abisko, Stordalen Mire... | reverse complement strand
CGATTCCGAACACTTACTCCACAATCACCATGCCAGCGTCGCTTCGCTCCGACTGCTGTTCACCTTCCTACCGGAACGCCGTTCGGCTTCCCTCCGGAAACAGCGTTCACCTTCACCGGAATACCCAAAATGGAGTCATGGCAAAGAATGTGTTCTTCCTCGGCTTGATTATCGCAGCCAGCGGCCTCGTGAATCCGCCAATCGCTCTCGCACTTGGGCTGGCTTACGGGTTTACTTTCTTGCACCCATACCACGTTGATTCCAGAAAGCTCTCCAAGTTTCTACTGCAGATCTCCGTTGTAGGTTTGGGATTCGGTATGAATTTGCAACAAGTGCTGCGGGCAGGGCGATCTGGTTTTCTCTATACGGCCATTAGCATTTCTGCTGCGATGTTGATCGGTTTGGCGCTTGGACGTTTAATAGGAGTACAGCGAGTTGCTTCGTTTCTGATTTCAGCCGGCACGGCAATCTGCGGAGGAAGCGCAATCGCAGCGGTTGGTCCCATCGCGAATGCCACCGACGAGGAGATGGCTGTCTCGCTGGGGACTGTGTTTGTGCTCAACTCCGTCGCGCTGCTTACCTTTCCTGCCATTGGCAATGCCTTGCACCTCACGCAAACACAGTTTGGCCTCTGGTCAGCCTTGGCGATTCATGATACGAGTTCTGTGGTTGGAGCAGCAGCGAAATTTGGGGCCGTTGCTCTCGCGGTTGGCACCACGGTGAAGCTGGCAAGAGCGCTGTGGATTGTCCCACTCTCGTTGATTACAGCGATCATAACGAACGGCAAGGCGCGCATTCATTGGCCTTGGTTCATCGGGTTCTTTTGCCTTGCCGCAGTCGCGAACACATACGTGCCGCTATTGAAACCAATTTACCCCTCCCTGGCGCATCTGGGAGTAACTGGCCTTACAGTCACGCTTTTTCTAATCGGAACGGGGCTGTCCAAGGCAACACTGCGAGAGGTTGGAATCAGGCCACTGCTGCAGGGCGTATTACTGTGGGTAATTGTTGGGCTTGCCTCGCTTCAACTTATTCGCAGGGGATGGATCCACCTGTAAACTGAAACCAGTTTCCTGCTTGCTTCCGCTGGGGTCCAGCATGATCTCTGTTGTGCTCGCCTGTCAGAGCACCCCGAATTGGGCCGAAACGACAGATTAGCCTTCAGGGCTTTACGCGCGCTCATACAGGCCTCGTGGGCACAGCCACCCCAAGAAACGCTCATCTATTCGGTGGCGTTTCGGGGGCGCCCTTCGGTATCCATCAAATCCCTGTTGTTTGATACATCAACACAGCTAAGCTGAGTTGGTAATCGTAGCCAGCTTGCGCGTCGCTAATCTCAGCCTGTGTCAGTTGAAGCTGCGCTTGAGTTAGCTCCACAATCGAGCTGAGTCCAAGGTGATATCGCGCCTGTGCGAGCTCCATTGCCAAGGTAGCCTGCTGCAACAACTGCTGTGTAACCGCCATCCGCTGATATGCGGTTTTCGCATTCAGCCAACTGGCACGCACATCTCGTGATATCAGGTTGCGCAAATCCAGTAACCGTTCTTGCGTTGCTTCTGCCCGCAGGTTGGCGTCGCGCGCTCTCGCTTGGTACAAAAATCCATTAAAGATCGGGATCTCGATGTTTGCCCCCACTGCTCCATACGTATTGCTCAAAGCGCTCTTGTTGGGAGCCACCTGCAGATCACCGGTCGGAGTGTCACCCACGGCAGCGAGAGCGCGAATATTCGGTAGCAGTAAGTCCCGCTCCGCACTTTGGAATTTCCTGGCACCCTGATACTGGAATTGTAGAGATCGAATCTCCGGACGCACGGAAAGAGCCTGCGAAGTCAGCCCGTCCACATCCTCTGGAGGCGGTGCAAGCTGACCAGCATTTCCGACTAACCGGAAATTTTGCACTGTCGGAAATCCAAGAACCATGGAGAGCGTAGCCTGGGTAGCGCTGGTGTTATTTTGAGCATCCAGCAGCAACAACTGAGCCTGCGCCAGATTGACATTTGCAAAACTCAAGTCCAGCTCGGACTTCAGCTTGTTTCTGAAAAGAGCATCCACCTGTGAGGCAACTGTTTGCCTTGCATCCACCGTCTTTTGTGCGACGGTCAGCACCGCCTGCGCCTGCAGCGCATTATAAAAGGCTTGATTCACAGCCAGCAGGACTTGCTGCTGGGTAGCCACTGCATTTTCGTTCTGCGCCTTGGCCGAATAATTCGCGCTCGCGATCAGATTCGCGGTGCGTCCAAAATCGGTTATCAGTTGACTGACAATGGCACCCGCAGCCGCACGACTGTAGATAACCGGGTTATTCAGCGCGCCGGCGGAAATGCGCCGGCCAGACTCGGCGTCCACACCGGTGATTTCGCCGGAAGCGGTAGGCCACAGCGCCGAACGAACCTGTTGCGTGACCTGCTGTGAAGCCAGTGCAATGAGTCGAGCTGCGGAAATCTGCGGGTTGTTCTTGATCGCAACTTCCTCCGCCTGCTTCAGCGTCAGAGACATTGACGCTCCAGCGGTTGCCTGGGTAGACGTAGATCCCTGCGATGATGGCGGTGTCTGTTGTCCTTGTTCGGAAACTCGCTGCTGCTTCGTTGGCTGCGCCATGGGCGCATCCACTAACTCTTGCGAAACGCCGCACAGAGGCAAAGCCACTAACGCCAGCAATGTAATGACAAATTGCCTGGTGATCATCATCCAATCTCCTGCGCGCTTGGGGGAGGAAGTTGTTGCGGTCCCGATTCTTCATCGCGGTGGATCAGCAGATATGCGGCCGGTACCAGAAAAACGGCGACCACTCCCGAAATGGCAAGCCCGCCCAGGATCGCGCGAGCCAGCGGCGCATATTGTTCGCTGCCGGGTTCCAGGGCCAACGCCATCGGAATCAGTCCAAGAAGGGTAGCCAGAGTTGTCATCAGAATGGGGCGCAGGCGGGCTCTACATGCTTCGGCGAGCGCAGGCTTGAGTTGCACCCCTTGTTTTCTCAGCGTTCCCGTAAATTCCACGATCAGGATACTGTTCGATACAGCAATGCCCGCCATCATGACCACACCCATCAACGACATGATGTTCAACGTAGTTCCCGTCAGTAACAGAAAAATCAGTACGCCCGACAGTCCAGGCGGCACCGCGAGCAGAATAACAAACGGATCGGAGAAGGAGGCAAATTGCGCCATCAGAATCAAGTAAACCAGAACTACCGCAAGGATCAGTCCGATGCCAAAGCTTGAAAACGACTGATTCATGTCTTGAACAGCGCCGCGGATCTTGAGCGTGACTCCCTCCGGTCTTTGAACCTGTCCGACAATCGCTTCGATCTCATGATCGACGCGACTCAGGTCTTCCTCCTTCGGCATGACATAGATGTCAAATTCACGGCGTAACTGGTAATGGTCCACTTCTGTCGGCGTATTGATTTTTCGAATGTCTGCAACCGACTCCAGCGGAGTTGTATTGGCATTTTTTGTGGAGCGCAACGGAATCTGTTCGAAGTCTGTCAGTGTTTGAATTTGTGATTCCGGATACTGCACGGTCAGCATATAGCTGTTGCCACTTTTTGGATCGACCCAGAAGCTGGGTGAAATCATGCCATCCGAAGTCAGCGCCGTAATCACATTGTCCACAACATGTTTAGTTGAAATACCAAGCAGGCCCGCACGTTCCCGATTGATATCCAGTTCAAGGCCGGGGTAGTTCAGGTCCTGAGGAATCAGCACGTCATTCACTGAATCAAGTTTCTTTACCTTGGCGGCGATGGCCTGAGCAATCGCATAGGACTGCTGAAGATCATTCCCGCCGATTTGAATGTCGATCGGAGCAGGCTTGCCCTGATTGACAACGGAATCAACCAAGCCTCCAGCCTGCAGGTATGTCGATACGTCCGGGAAGTCAGTAGTGAGTTTCTCCCGGACCTTCTGCATGTAAACATAGCTGCCTGTCTTGTGTTTTTCCTTGAGACTGACCTGGACGAATGCGGTATGCATTCCTGAGTTAGAAGTGTAGATCGCGGAAAGGTCAGGAGTGATGCCGATGTTTGAGACGATCATCTGGAGATCTTCGGGTGCAACGACGCCGCGGATATCCTGCTCCATCTTGGCAATGTAATCGTCGGTGACTTCAATGCGGGTTCCTGCCGGTACCTTGACGTTGACTACAAATTGCCCAGGGTCGGTCCTCGGGAAGAAGGACTTGCCGAGAAGAGGATAGAGAGCAAGACTGCCAATCACAAACAAACTGAAGGCCACCACTACAATCAGCGGACGAGCCAGGCACTTTGCAATTGCCCTGTCATACATTTCTTGCAGAACACGATAGCCTGCGTTGAAACGCGTGACAACTCTGCGAAAAACATTCACTCTGCTGGGCAGTATCGTACCGGATTCCAGATCTTCTTCGATTTCAATTACGTCATGATGTTGATGCTCGGGGCCAAGCGCAATGAACTTTGCGCAAAACAGTGGTACGACCGTCATAGCGACCAGATAAGATGCCAACAACGCAAGCACAACCGCGATCGCTAATCCGGTAAACAGGTACTTACTTACCCCGAATAGCAGAACAACCGGAAAGAACACGATGCAGGTGCTCACGGTGGCAGCCAGTACCGCCAGTTGCACTTCTTTGCCGCCAAGTTCCGCGGCCACAGCGGGTGGTTCGCCCATTTCCATATGGCGGAAGATATTCTCGAGTACAACGACGGAGTTATCGATAAGCCGAGACAGCGCCAGTGCAAGTCCGCCAAGCGCCATTGTGTTAATCGAGTTGCCGCCAATATTTAACCCGAGGAACGTAGCCAGACAAGAGATAGGGATGGATAACAGAACGGCAATTGTGGCGCGTACGTTACCGAGAAATAGCAGGATCATCAGTGCGGTGAGCAACAGTCCGATGGTTCCTTCGTTGATCACGTTCTTGACTGCGAGTTTGACGAAGCTGGATTGATCAAAGACGACATCCGTCTTCAGAACCTTTGGAGTATCAAGCAGATTGGCAACCGCTTGCTTGACTCCATTCACAATGGAGATAGTGTTCGAGTTGCCGCCTTGTTTCAGGATGGGGAGATAAACCGAATGCTGTCCATCTACGCGAACAACGTTGGTTTGTAACTGTCCGCCGTCCTTTGCCTCGCCAATGTCAGCCACCATGACCGAAGCCTTCCCGACCGTCTTTAGCGGGAGATCGTTAATCTCGTCCACCACCGGAACCTGGCTATTGGCGTAGATGTTGTAATCCTTGGTGCCAATCCGCACATCGCCCGCCGGAAGAATCAGGTTCGACTGGTTCAGCGAGTCCACCACGTCCATCACGCTCATCTGGTGGGCCTCAAGCTTGAGTGGATCGACGTAAACCATGATCTGCCGATAGCGTCCGCCATAGGGCTGCGGCACCGAAGCTCCGGGAACGTTTGCCACCTGGTTGCGAACGGTAAACTGGGCAAGATCTTTTAGCTGAATTTCATTCAGCCCTTGACCTTTAAGCGTAATCAGGCAAACCGGAAGGTTAGAGGCGTCAAACTTCAGGACCACGGGCGGCAGAGTTCCCGGCGGCAACCGCCTGAGATTCGCCATGGCGAGATTTGAGATGCTGCTGACCGCCGCGTTGCCGTCTATTCCCGGCTGGAAGTAAATCTTGATCAGGCTGACGCCGGGCAGCGACCGTGACTCCATATGGTCGATGCCGCTGCCCAGGGTGAAGAAGCGTTCGTAGCTGTTCGTAATATTGGATTCAATCTGCTGTGGCGGCATCCCGGCATAAAACGTGGCCACAACAACGACGGGCATATTGACCTCAGGAAACAGATCAACCGGCATGCGCACAACCGTAGCAGTGCCCACAACAAGAATCGCTAAACACATCATCAGGATGAAAAACGGATACTTGATCGCAAAGGAGGACATTACTGGTTGTCCTCCAGCTTAGGCAATGCAACTGTCGCCTGCTTGGGATGAACCTGCTGCCCTACCTGATAATTTGCTTGGCCCGATACAATGACGGACTGTTTATCCGTGAGCCCGCTGAGAATCACATCGCGGTCTGCTCCTCGAATACCAATCGTTACGGGCGCTTTTTCGACCCTGTTATTGGCGTTGACGAGCAGAACGTATGTCTTCTGCTCTTCATCCTGGACGACAGCCGACTCCGGAACAATGAGCACATTGTTTTGTTGTTGCAGAATGATCTTTGTCTCGGCAAACATTCCGGTACTTAATGCCTTGTCTGAATTAGGAACGTCGATCTCAACCAGCATGGTCCGTGTAGAGGAATCCAACTCCCGCGTAAAGCGCACAATCTTCCCAGTGAAGACCTTGCCTGTAGCCTGCACCTTCACTTGCACGTCTCCGCCTGCTTGGATGTACGGAACGTCTTTCTCCGGGACAGGCATGCGCAAGCGCAGCAGATCGTTTTGCGCAATCTTCACCAAGGGTATCGATTGCGAACTCGAAGACGTGCCGGCTTGAATCAGCGAGCCCACATCGGCATAACGCATTGTCACCACCCCATTAAAGGGGGCTGTTACAACCGAGTAGCCCTGCATCGCAGTCGTGCGCTCGCTCTCGGCACGAGAGACGTCAAGCTGCTCTCTTGCGGCGTTCAGAGCTGACTTTGCCACCTTGACTTTGGCCTGCGCGTCCAGGTCTTTCGCCAGGGAGTCGTCCAGTTCCTGCTCGGCAATCAGCCCAGGTCGCTGCTTTGCCACTGCCGCCAGCCGGGAGTAAGCCGAGTGAACGGCAGCATAGTTTGCATCGGCGAGTTCGACCTGGTTCTTGGCTCTCTCAATTTCAGCCTGGTTATGTCGAATGGACGCAAGCGAGGCGGCAACCTGTGCGTTCAACTCCGGAACTTCCAGCGTTGCAATGACCTCTCCGCTATGAACGTGGTCTCCAATGTCTACATTGATCCGGCGTATGTAGCCGGAAACCTTCGCGTGGAGTTCGACCTCCTGGTACGGTTGAAACTGGCCGGCCACGGTCAGCGTGCTGGCAAGATTACCGCGTGTAACAGACGTCACCAAAGCTGTTGACACGGGCACGGCAGCGGCCTGCTTGCCTTTGCCGCCAACCAGGAACAAAGCCAAAAGCACAAGTAAACTCGCGGCTCCGAGCACGACCAATAGAGATCGCTTGAACATATTGCGTTCACCCCTAGAACATCAATCGAGAGTAGCCCTCAAGAATTAAAGAGCAATCACGTCAACCAAGTTGCTGAACATGCATGTGACTAAACAGAATGATTTATTGGGCGAGAGCGTACGCTGGAGGAGGGCGAAAAGAAAAAAAGGAAGTGGAATCGCTAAAATGACTCATGTTCTGATCGAGCGATGCTACTCTGCCCAGAAGTTGAGATTGCACGTCAGGTCGAAGGTTCGAGGCTGCGGCAACCAAAGAGCCAGGCAACAACGGAAGCAACAATTGTGGACTGGACTCTGCAACGGATCGAATTGCGCCCGGACGCTCATGTTGCGAGAGGAGCTTTGCATCTGGGATCGACCGTGATTGACCAGCAGGCGAATGGTAGAGCGACAGTTTATATTGCATACCCCAAACAACTATTCCGAAGATGATTAAAATCAACGGAATCAGAGTTGCACGCGAGACGGGGCGACCCACGCTGCTAGAGTTCATCGCAATAACCAAGAAATCTGTAGCTCATGCTCATAGCACAGTCTTACCGAAACGAAGGACGATTGCGGAGCCAGTCCTTAATCCAAATGGGCACTGTAACAAACCTAGGGGACAACTTGCGCTGCGTCGCAGACTGAGTCACTTCAGACACGAATCCACTCTCCTACATACTACAACGCATGCCTCTGAATTGGAATCGGACTTTCGCATGAGGTGGAATGAGTTGGAGCGCGGCAGCAAACATCAGTAGGATCATCTGGGTAGATTCCGGGCCGCGTCGCGATCTGCGAGGTATTGGCCGGTCGCCGCCGCGGTCATCGATCCACACTCAGTAAAAGCCACTACGCACCCAAGCCCGTTGAGGGACAGATTCACTTCTGCATTCACAGCGCGGTCCCACACACAGGCACTCTGAAGCGTTCAGTTCTGCTTGCCCCCTTATGCGCTCCGCTCGTATTGATTCGCTGAAATTTCCAAAGCGCAGAAGAACCGTATTGAATGAATAGTTTTTTTGTTTAGAGTCGTATAGCCAATACAATTATCTTTTATTTTGGAGGATCTATGGTTAAGGGGAAATTGGTTTTTGCGCTTTTGTGGCTTGCCATGGGAGCCTTTCCGGCGGGGGCACAAACCGGGGCAAGCCTCTCTGGTGCAGTGACGGACCAAGCTGGCGCGGCCCTTCGTGATGTCGCGGTGACAATCAAGAACGTCGACACAGGTGCCACGCGCACGATCGCAACCGACGGCGGGGGACACTATCAGGCGTCCGGCCTGCCTCAGGGGCACTTCGTGATTCGAGCTACAAAGCAAGGATTCGCCGATGTAACGCGCACGGGAATCAGCTTGCCCCAGGACGCCGCAGTCGACATTACGATGCAGGTGAGCATCCCTGACGTCTGCGCGAACGGCCACGAGTTCGCCACCACCGATTGCGCGCTGACTTTTCACGGCATTACGCTGTACGGTGCATATGACGTCGGCGTCGGCTATGTCAGCCACGGCTTACCGGAAAACGGCTATAACTATGAGGGCGAATCTCTGGTGAACAGGAACGGCTATCAACATCGATTCCTCATCGCACCGAACAACCTGTCGCAGACGGGGTTGGGCATCAGGGGCAAGGAAGAGTTTACGCCGGGCTGGTCTGTTGTGTTCAACGCTTCCACTGGCATCAATCCGCAGTCCGGCCTGCTCGCCAACGCGTCAGCAACTCAGACCATTAACAACGGCCTTCCAAGGAGCAGCTATTCGATGGCCATCGACGGCGCGCGCGCGGGCCAACCATTCAACGACGAAATCTATGGCGGTATATCGTCCAAGTCTTTCGGCACGTTGACCTTCGGCCGTCAGCGCTCTCTCGGCACCGATGCGATGCTCCTTTACGATCCCGCCAGCGGCGCCTATGCCTTTTCCTACATCGGGTATAACGGGACCATGGCCGGCGGCGGCGACACCGAGGACAGCCGTTGGGACGACGCCGTGAAGTATCGCCTCAACTATGGTCAGGCCCATTTCGGCGCGATGTATAAATTTGCCGATGGCTCTGGTGGCTGCTACTCGGCCTCATCAAACTGGACTGCCGCCACCTGTACGGCGGAATCAGCCCATAACAACGCCTATGGATTCGACCTCGGCGGAAGCTACCGCAGGCTCTCCGCCGACGTCGTCTACCAGGTTTACAACCAGGCGATCAGCGTGTTGAACCCCTTGCTGGGACCCCAGACTCAGAATGCGAACGCGGGAACTCAGTCGACCACCAACAGCATCAATACAAACCCCATCAACGGAGGGGCTAATCTAGGCCCGAATTTGATCGACCCGACCAACACCGTATACGGCATCGTGACCGATAACCGCGCCATTATGTTCGCTGCCAAGTACACATCGGACCGTTACAAGTTGTTTGCCGGCTACGAATACATCCGGCAGGCTAACCCGACCGACCCGTTGGGTGTTGGCGCCTCGGACCAGGGCGGTTATGTCATGAGCGGCGTCGAAGACAATAACCTTGATTCTCCCAAGCACGTGCAGATCTGGTGGACCGGCGGGAAATATGCCATCGACAGCAAAACCGATGTCACTTTGTCCTGGTATCACCAGTTGCAGAATGACTTCCGTGTTCCCACGACCTGCTCGGCCTCGGCCGGTTTCCGCGCTTCCTGCGCGGGCACCCTCAACGAGGAGTCGCTCTTTGCGGATCGTCACATCACCAAGCGTTTCGACGCTTATGCCGGAATTGCCTATTCCTACGTGAAAGGCGGTCTGGACATCGCCATTCCTCATGGCCCTGGCGTGCGCTATAACTCCGACAACAACTTTGCTCCGACAATCGGTGGTCGTTTCATGTTCTGATCGTTTCCGGGGCGGGCTCTGTCAAGAGCCCGCCTCGCGGCGTTCGAATGTGGCCGTTGCAGTGGATTGGATCACTCCGAGTTTGCGAGTTTGTCAGTGCTTTTAGCTGTTCCACTGGGCCCGATCTCTGACATGAATGTGTCTGCGGGATATCTATACGCGGAGAAAAATGCAGCGGGACCTATAAGGGAATCGTTGATACCCATGCTACAGCTTTAACGTAAGCCGCGCTTAATTCCATCTCACCGATTCTCAAAGTTCTTGCAATTGCTTCGCACTCGTCCCACTCAGAGCGTTCGTAGCTGATGGCAACCTTCAGCAGATCGCCAAGGCGTCCCCGCTTGCCTGCCAGAGCGGCACGAACGCTAATGGGTAGCTCCAGTCGGCTTGCAATCGAGGGAGAATCTGTAATAACTGCCATAAGGGACAGTAATCCCACGAGAAATCCGTCATATTCACTGCATCTCGCACATGGCGCGGTAAGCTCCAGCAATTTTGCCCTCAGCAGAGCACAACGAAGAAGTTCCCCTGACTTGTCATCGCCCAGCATGACCGCACTTGTCAACAAGGCCCATCGACGGGTATTGTGTTCGCCCAGAAGAGTGAACGCATTCCGGATCGATTGAACGCTGGCTCCGTGACAGAATTCCACAGAGTTGATGAAACTCAATAGCCGAAAACACAGGGCGGCATCTTGCTTAATGATGACTTCTAATTCCGCAAACTCGAGTTTCTCGTTTACCGTCGCTTGCAACAGACGGAGACTACTGGCGCGCGAAGGGCTCAGATTCTTGGTGGCCATCAACTGCGGTTTGCAGAAGTAAAATCCCTGAAACAATTCAAATCCAAGAGCGCGAGCTACTTCATATTCTTCCCTGGTTTCCACGCGCTCCACCAGCAGCTTCGTCCCAGGGTTAGTTCGCGTCGTAATAAACGCTACAAGTTCGGGAGACGCCGTATGCATCTCCACTTTTACGATATCGACAAGGGGAAGGAACTGGTTGCTAGCGTCGCCAGGAGCAAAATCGTCGAGAGCCAGCATGAAACCGGAATCCTTCAGCCTTGCGCAGGCTTGTAGAACATCTTGATCGGGAATGACTGTTTCCAGAATCTCTATCACGGTTCGGGCTGGACGGAGAAGGTTGATGAGATCGCCCGTCAGTACTTCGCGGGAACAATTCACGAACGCTTTGGAGTCACCGCAGAGCGCCTCAATGCCGAGCAAATGAGTGCTGTCTAGAACCCGCAGCGACGCTTGGCGATTGTCAACAACGATGGCCTTGTCGATATCGCCATTCCGATACAGGAGTTCGTAGCCAAAACACTGCGACAGCACGTCCAGGATTGCTTGCCGAGCGATGAATCGATTGCTGAAATTCATATCTGATCGTCTAGTGAACGCCGGCTTCATTCATATGTTTGGCATAGCGCTTGTCCATATCGAGAATGTGTGACCGCAACCAATGGCGAAGGAAACCCAGCAACTTGGTGCTCAGGTACTTCTCGCCCCTTTCAAAATCCCCACACAGTCGCCTTAGTTCCTCGATGAGCTTTTCGTGTGCAGCTCGGTGATCGCTGAATTCGTGGTAGTTCGTGCGGACCATGAGAGCTTCTTCATCGAAAAAGTGAGTTCGCGTATAGTCTAGGAGCCGCTTCAGTATGGACGGAGCGACCTGCCTGCCATTTCCGTCTAGCATCGCTCCGTGTAACTCGTTGATTAGCTCGAAAAGTACACGGTGCTGATCGTCTAACAACGAGACCTTGACCGAGTATTTAGTGCTCCAATGAACAAGCCTGATATCCACAGCGCAATCCTCGAAGGTCGGTGCCATACCGGCATATATCGGCAGGGGAATGAGAAATCTTCACGTCCATACGGCTGTCGCCATCTGGCTTGCAAAGCCCCACGCCCCTTGATTTGTAGGCAAGACCCGCTCGGGCGGGCTTGACCGCATGTACCTGCCGGAAGGTCGAATCAGTGCCAATTGCAGCCGCAACTCTGGGGTCGTGAATTATACTTTCGGCAACTCTTATGACGAACAAATTGCGGTGGCTATGTTGCGCGATGGCTCTTCTGCTATGGCTTCCTGTGTCTTGCAAGCATAGAGATCAAAAGGAATTCAAACCGAGCAAGCTGGCGCCGGGACTCTACAGCGGGCAGAGCCTGCAAACCGTGGAGCGCAAGCTGGACATGATGGCCGGAAACTTTGACATACTGGTGGACCGCACGCCCCTGCCCAGCGACACGCGTCCGCCCTATAGGTTGCTGGTAATTTCAAAGAAGAATCAGCAGTTGGAGGGACAGAACGGCGAGTTGGTGCTCACGTTCTTCAATGACCGTCTGATGACTGCGCAATTCTTCGCCGCCGATCTTGCTGTGGCGCGGGCTTCGATGGAAGCAGGGCAGCAGATTCTGCTCACGTCAGGTGAGGGCCACATCGTACCTTCTACGAGGGTCTGGGTGGGCAAAGATGAAAATGGCCGCAGCTACATCGGCTGGATTGACAAGACTCTGCAGGCCGATCAGGATGCATGGGTAAAGCAGTACGGCCAATAACAGGGAATGCACCTGGAAGTTCCATAGCGTCGGATGGCGTTTGCGGTCGGCGAACGCAGGAGTGAAATGACCCCGATTGATTTGAACAAACTGCGTACGGAGATCGATGGCATCGACGAAAAGCTGGTGGATCTGTTCAACCAGCGTACCCGCTGCGTGCTTGAGATTGGCCGCCACAAGCAGGAGAATCATCTGGCCGTGTATGAGCCGAAGCGCGAGGCAGTCGTGATGGCCAACATCGCCCGATGCAACAACGGTCCGCTACCGGATGAGGAGCTGGCTACCATCTACACGGCAATCCTGGCGGCAATGCGTCGTCTGCAATCGCCAGACCTGTTGGAGCGTTCGTGAGCCAGGGTTTGAAGCGCGTAACCGTGATCGGTCTCGGACTGATGGGCGGATCGCTGGCGCTGGCCCTGCGTAAGGCCGGACTCGCAACCAATATCGTGGGCTGCGGGCGCGCGGAGTTGCAGCGCCGCGCACAAGAAATGGGTGCCATTGACTCGGGCTCTGCTGACGCCTGCGAGGCGGTTGCGCAGAGCGATTTTATCTTTCTGTGTACACCCGTCGAGACCAGCATTCGATTGATGCGCCAGATTGCGCCAAAGCTGAAGCCTGGCGCGCTGATCACCGATGTTGGCAGTACGAAGCAGACTTTCGCCACCGCCGCACAAGAGATATTCGGAGCCGATGCCAATGATCGCGTCCTTCCCGGCCATCCATTGGCCGGACGTGAGCTCTCGGGACTGGAGCACGCGCAGGCCGACCTTTACTTGGGCTGCGTCTGGGCGCTGACTCCGCTCGGCAAGGCTGCGGTGGCTTCGCATCGCTCGCTCCGTCAGGCGATTGAAGCGATTGGAGCGCGTGTGGTGTATGTCACTCCCGAAGAACACGACCGCACACTGGCCTATACCAGCCATCTCCCCCAGATGCTTTCAACAGCGCTGGCGATGACCCTCCTGCAGGCATTCGGCGAAGGCAATCCGGCGCTGCAGATTCATGCGGGTGGCCTGAAGAGCATGTTGCGCCTCGCCGGAAGCGATCCCGCAATGTGGGAGCAGATTGCAGCCAGCAATCCGGAGAACATCGCCGCGGCATTGGAGAGCTTTGAGGGCGAACTGCGCAGCCTGCGTGAGAGTCTGACAGACCCGGAATTCCGCAAGACGTTCGAGCAGGCGCGGAAGTTTGCTGGATTTGTAAAAGACGATACCAGCCCCAATAAACCGTAGTCGCCTTTTGAGGATTCGGAGGGCGACCTACGCATCGAACTACCTGCCAGCTGAATGATTTCCCAAGCCAACTCTGCATCTGATAAGCTGTTGCGCGGCTGGCTTCGTGGGGAAGCCTACATCTAAGCAAAAAGCGAGAAAACATGAAGAAGGTTTTTGCGAACGCCGATGAGGCGATTTTCGATATTCCTGATGGGGCCACGGTCATGGTGGGCGGCTTCGGATTGTGCGGCATTCCTGAGAATCTGATTTCCGCGCTGGAAAAGAAGGGCATAACCAACCTCGACACCATCAGCAACAACATGGGCGTGGACGATTTCGGCTTGGGGCTGCTACTGCGCAAGGGGCAGATTCGCAGTCACAAGGGCAGCTATGTCGGCGAAAACCGCCTCTTTGAGGAGATGGTTCTGAGCGGAAAACTCGACTTGGAGCTGATTCCGCAAGGCACCCTGGCCGAGCGTATTCGCGCCGGAGGCGCTGGTATCCCTGCGTTCTTTACTCCCACGGGCGTTGGAACAATGGTGGCGGACGGCAAGGAGACACGCGAGTTCGACGGTCGGCTCTACGTGATGGAACGCTGGCTGCGCGCGGACTTTTCCCTGATCAAGGCATGGAAGGGCGACAAGTGGGGAAACCTCGTCTACCGCAAGACGGCGCAGAACTTCAATCCAATGATCGCCACCGCCGGAAAGATCACGATTGCCGAAGTGGAGGAACTTGTGGAACCCGGCGAGCTTGCGCCTGACCAGATTCACACCCCCAGCATTTATGTTCAACGCATCTTCCAGGCGGTGGGCGAAGAGAAGCGGATTGAGCGTCGCACCGTGCGCAAAGCCACGGCATAAGAGAGGAAACGATGAGCACAACGCCTAATTCTGGAGTAAAGATCGACAAGCGTGAATATATCGTGCGGCGCATCGCACAGGAACTGAAGGACGGCTTTTACGTGAATCTTGGCATCGGCATGCCAACCCTCGTCGCGAACCACGTTCCGCCCGGTGTAAAGGTGGTGCTGCAGAGCGAAAACGGAATGCTTGGCGTTGGCCCCTATCCGGTGGCGGGAACCGAGGATGCGGACCTGATCAACGCAGGCAAAGAGACGATTACCGAGATGGCGGGCACGGCGTTTTTCTCGTCCGTGGAATCGTTCGCCATGATTCGCGGCGGCCATGTCGATCTGTCTGTGCTGGGTGCCATGGAGGTGGACGCCGAAGGAAACCTCGCAAACTGGATGATTCCCGGAAAGATGGTGAAGGGCATGGGCGGTGCCATGGACTTGGTCGCGGCCGCACGGCGCGTGATCGTAGCCATGGAACACGCAACCAAGGATAGAAGGCCAAAAATCCTGAACCGCTGCACGCTGCCGATCACGGGGCTGAAAGTCGTAGACACAATCGTTACCGAGATGGGCTATATCAAGGTGCAGTCGGGCGGAGGCTTGGTGCTGGAGGAGATTGCTCCGGGAGTGACTGTCGAACAAGTGCAGGCCGCAACCGAACCTCGGCTGATCATCAGCAAGAACCTGCGGGAGATGCAAATCGGCTAGGGTTGCGTTTAGCTAGCTGAGCATCTGGCTGAGCAGAATACGGACGACCAGGTATCCGGCGCCAACAATAAGTAGGCTCGCGCCCAGCAGGAGGATGACATAGAAGCCTTCCTTGCCGGGCGCGGGCGGCGTGATGCCCAGATAGAGAGCAAAGAAGTTGTAGACCGCGCTCTGGAAGAAGTTTCGCTTGGGTTCGGGAGTCGTCATCGTGCGCTCCTTTTCATCATAGCCGTGTGATAGGTGAGTAGCACAACCATTTCCGTTACAGGTGACCTCGCGCTGGCATAACTCCCGCAATCCCCTGCATCCTCCAGTGTGCCACGCCAATCGATTGGAAGAACCTGCGCCAAGGGCTTAGGATTACGATTGCGGAGACCGGAGCAGCACGACGCGACTCCTCAATGCACTCTTTACCCCAGGACGCGATCAGACGGATGAAGGTTCTCGAAGAACTATTTCAGCGGCATTTTGGCTCGCCCCCCCTGCGGATTCAGTCAGTGCAGGGCGGCCTGGGCGGCTCCGGGCGCGCCATTGTGCGTCTTGCCAACGCTACCAACAGCGCCATTGGCGTCTGCCATGACGTGCCGGAGGAGAACGCCGCGTTCCTGGAATTCACGCGTCACTTCCGGTCGCATGGCCTCCCTGTGCCTGAAATCTATTGCGAAGACCTATCGCAGGACGCCTACCTTGAGGAAGACTTGGGGGACACCACGCTCTTCCAGTTTCTCTCCGAACATCGCTCCGGGGCAGAGATCGCGCCTGAGGTGTTGAGCGCGTATCGCAAGGTGGTTGAAGTACTGCCGCGCTTCCAGGTCGAGGCCGGGCGGGATCTGAATTACAAAGTGTGCTATCCGCGTTCGAGCTTTGACCGGCAGTCGATTGCGTGGGATCTGAACTACTTTAAGTATTATTTCCTTCGGTTGTCGGGCGTTCCATTCAATGAGCAGGCGCTGGAGGAGGATTTCAGCCGTCTGACAAAGCTCCTGCTGAGTGCTGAACGCGGATACTTTCTCTATCGTGATTTTCAGTCGCGCAACATCATGATGTGCGAAGGAGCGCCGTATTTCCTGGATTATCAGGGAGGTCGGCACGGTGCGTTGCAATATGACATCGCGTCGCTTCTGTTTGACGCCAAGGCCGAGTTGCCTCCTGAACTGCGGGGGCAATTGCTGGAGCATTACCTCGAAGCGCTTTCGAAATTCATTCCGCTGAATCGCGAGGCGTTCCTCGAACACTATTACGCATACGTGTATGTGCGCATCATGCAGGCCCTCGGAGCGTATGGTTTTCGCGGCTTCTATGAGCGCAAGGCGCACTTCTTGCAGAGCGTGCCCTATGCGCTGCGCAATTTGCGCTGGCTGCTGCACAATGTGACGCTGCCGGTTCCGCTTCCGGCGCTCATGGCGGCCTTCACTAGCATGGTGGGTTCAGAGAAGTTGTACGGCATTGCCGGCCCGCAATCAGATGCGGAAGGCCTGACTGTGGTAATCACGAGTTTTTCATTTCATCGCGGCCCGGTGCAGGACGTCAGCGGCAATGGCGGAGGCTTCGTCTTCGACGCCCGTAGCCTGCCCAATCCGGGGCGCGAAGATCGTTTCAAAACCCAGACAGGACGCGACGCCGCAGTAATCGAATATCTCGAGCAGCAGGATGCGGTGCATCAGTACTTGGCGAACGTTCTCAACTTGGTGGACCTCAGCGTGAGCAACTATCAGCAGCGCGGCTTTCGGCACCTTATGGTCTCGTTCGGATGCACGGGCGGGCAGCATCGCTCCGTGTACCTGGCTGAGCAGGTGGCGAAGCGCTTGAGCGGACGCAGTGGCGTAAACGTTAAGTTGCGGCATCGCGAGCAAGAGATGTGGGTGCGATGAAGGCGATGGTTCTTGCCGCCGGACTCGGCACGCGTTTGCGGCCTCTGACCGATACGCGTCCCAAAGCGCTGGTCGAACTCGGCGGGCGCACCCTGTTGGAGATCACGCTGGCGCGCTTACGCAGCTTCGGAATCACTGATGTGATCGTCAACGCGCATCATTTCAGCAAAATGATCCTCGAGTACCTGGCGGCGAATGCCAACTTCGGGATGCGAATTGAAGTTTCGCTTGAAGAAGACCTGCTCGACACCGGCGGCGGACTGAAGAAGGCCGCAGATTTTTTTCTGCGCGACGGGAATGACGATCCTTTCGTGGTGCATAACGTCGACGTGCTCAGCTCAATTGACCTATCGGATATGGCGCGGGTTCATGGAGAGCAGCAGGCGCTCGCGACCCTGGCAGTTCAGCGGCGGCAGAGTTCGCGCCAGTTGCTGTTTGACCACGGCGGGCGGCTCTGTGGACGGCGCGGACGAGGCGAGACGGAGATGGTCGTGAACGCCGAGACAGAGGAACTCGCATTCTGCGGAGTGCATGTGCTTTCGCAAAAGATTCTTGGACGGTTGGATGACACTTCCGCATTTCCGATCATTGCCACATATCTACGCCTGGCGAGTGAAGGAGAAAAGGTCGTTGGATGGCGGGCTGACGCGTATTATTGGCGTGATCTGGGAACCGAGGCGAGCTTGCAACAGGCAGTGCAGGATATTGAGCAAAATGTGATCGGGCGATAAGGCGAACTCTTAGGGAACTGGATTTAAGCCTGTAATTTCATCGTGTTGGCGACATTCGCCCCGTGTCCCGGCATCTAACAAACGGATCGTTCAAGGCCCAATAGACCTGATCGCGACTCCTATCACGACGTGTACGAGAGTGTTCACCGATGGTCGAAGCCTATCTGAATCAGATAGCAACAGCAGTGCCGGATTTTGATGTTCACAGCAGATTTGTGGATGATGCCCCGTTCCTCCTGACCGAAGAACGCAATCGAGCGCTCTTCAAACGTATGGCGCTCAAAGCGCAAATTGAACATCGTTACTCGTTCCTGAACCCCCTTCCCAATGCTCCCGGAAAAGATTCCATCGATGATTTCTACCGTCACGGCGCTTTTCCAGACACCGCGGCGCGAATGCGCTTTTATGAGCGCCATGCCTTCGTCTTGGCCACGCGCGCGCTCGATCAGCTCAATTTCGCCGATCAAAAAGACAGCATCACGCATTTGATTCTCACAACCTGCACCGGTTTCTATGCTCCGGGAATCGATCTCCAGATCGTCGGTCATTATGGCCTCAATCCTTCCGTGGAGAGGACGGTTGTCGGATTCATGGGCTGCTACGCCGCAGTCAACGCTCTCAAACTTGCTCGCCACATCGTGCGTTCAGAGCCTGGGTCCAAAGTAGCCATCCTGAATCTTGAGCTATGTACCATTCATTTGCAGGAAACCGACGATCTGGAGCAGGTCTTATCTTTTCTGATCTTCGCCGACGGTTGCTCGGCTAGCCTGGTCTCCAGTGAGCCGGTCGGAATCGAGTTGCAAAGTTTCGTGTCAACAATTCTGCCCGACAGCGCCGAACAGATCACCTGGCATATTGGCGGCCACGGATTCGACATGGTGCTCATGGGCCGTGTTCCCGCAACAATTTCGCAAGGGCTTCCGTCGTGCCTCGACCGCATTCTGGGTGGACGCAAGCCTGAAGATATCGCAAACTGGGCGATTCATCCCGGAGGCCGAACCATCCTGGATGCCGTGCAGAAAAGCGTCGGACTTGCCGACCATAATCTGCGCCAGTCTCGCGATGTCTTGCGGCGTTTTGGCAACATGTCATCCGCGACGGTGATGTTTGTTTTGAAAGAAATGTTGCAGCCCGGTACTGCCGCCGGCCTGGGATGCGCGATGGCCTTTGGTCCCGGCCTGACCACCGAGAGCATGTTATTTCAGACTGCGGGAGATTGACGGATGCTCGGGCCTGATCTCAGACAGCGCAGTGCAGGGCCGGAGTTAATGGATACCGAAACCGTCAGCTTCGCGGAGTTCGACGACTGTTTGAAAACGCTGCAGATCATCAACACGCTCACCTTGGCCTACCGCCCAACGCTGCGATGGTTCAAACAAATGACAGGCACCCGCAGTCGGAGCGGTGTCCTTTGCCGCGTCCCCGGCTGCAATGCGGCCGGCGCCCGTCCTCCAGTGTCAGTGCTTGATGTCGGTTGCGGAGGCGGCGATATGCTGAGGAAAATCTGGAGGTGGGCGAAGAAGCGCAACCTTACCGTAGAGCTCGAAGGCATTGACCTCAACCCGTGGTCGAAAAAGTCGGCGGACCTTGCCACGCCAGCAGACGCTCCCATCCGATTCCAGACCGCAGACCTTTTTGCCCTCGATCCCTCGCGGCGCCCGGATTTCATCGTGAGCTCCCTGTTTACGCACCATCTCACTCACGGCGAACTCGTCCGCTTCATTCAGTGGATGGATCGTCATGCCGCTCGCGGCTGGTTCATCAACGATCTGCACCGCCATCCGCTGCCGTATTCCTTTATCAAGTACGCCGTTCGAGCGCTGTTTTCCAATCGCATGATCCGGCATGATGCGCCAGTGTCAGTGGCGCGCGCGTTCACCGCATCCGAGTGGCGTGATCTGCTGCGTGAGGCAGCCATTCCAGTCGAGAGAACTGAAATCGAGTGGTTCTTTCCCTTTCGATACGGTATTTCATGCCGGAAAGCATAAGAGAAGCCGTAGTCATAGGTGCCGGTCTGGCCGGCGGCGCAGCGGCCATAAGGCTGGCGCAGCATGGCCGCCGAGTGCTGCTGTTGGAAAAGGAGCCCGCCGCTCATGACAAAGTTTGCGGTGAATTTATCAGCGCTGATGCCCATCCTTATCTGCATGAACTCGGCGTTGATCTCGCAACGCTCGATGCTGCGCGAATCGCCAACATACGGTTGATTCACGGCAGCGAAGTTGCCTCCGCCAGATTGCCGTTCCCGGCGCTAGGCTTGTCGCGCCGCGTGCTTGATGAAGCCGTGCTCACCCGCGCGCAGCAGCAGGGAGTCGAGGTTTGGCGCGGATCTGCGGTCACAGCGATAGTCAAGGAGCCGAAGTGCTGGCGGATTGAAGTTGCCGTACGCGGAGAACCCGCAACCACTGCGTGTGCGGAAAATCGTGCCGTTTCCTCGGGACCTCAGACCATTCGCACCCGGACGATCTTTCTCGCAACCGGCAAACATGATTTGCGCGAATGGCGACGCCAGGGCGGAACGCAAAATGACTACATCGGTTTCAAGTGTCATTACCTGCTGGCTCCCGAACAGAGAGCGGCCCTGGCTGAACACGTCGAAATGGCGCTGTATGACGGTGGTTACGCCGGTCTCGAACCGGTTGAAGACGGAAAAGCGAATCTGTGCCTCGTGGTCACCAAGCGCCAGTTTGCCGCGTACGGCAAGAATTGGGATAGCCTCCTGTCTGCCATCCTGAAAGCCACTCCGTCGCTCGCCGAAAGACTGGCCTCGGCCCAGCCCTGCTGGCCGCGTCCGCTATCTGTCTTCGGAATCCCTTATGGCTTCGTCTATCGTGCTCCCTCCAGCGATTCGCCGGACTTGTATCGCATCGGTGATCAGATGGCCGTCATCCCTTCGTTTTCCGGCTACGGCATGTCCATCGCGCTCTATACAGCTTTTCTGGCAGTCGAATGCCATCTGCGCGGCGACGCCACCTTGTACCATCACCATGCCCGCCGTGACGTTCTGCCCCTGGTCCGGCGGGCGTCGTTCTTGTCGCAACTCGCCGAGTCGCCTTTGGCCCAGCGTGGAATCCTATTCGCCTGCAGGCACAGACCTGGGTTGATTGAGTTCATTGCAAGACACAATAGGATTCCTGCGCTCCAAAGAGAACTGCGGTTGCAGTTCTCATGCGGAGCAGGAGCGGCGGGGTAAGCAGACACGTATTGCCGCGTTCGACTTCAAAGCATGAACCCCGCTCGAAGGCGGGGTTCGTATTTCAGCAAAAGAGTGATCGGTTCGTTCCGCCTTCGTTACTGCAGCGGACTATCCGAGGAGGACGCGACTGACGAGGCGTTGTAACGTATGACGCCCGATGCATCGCTGTAGAAGTAGCGGTTGCCGGTCTGGTTCACCGTAACAGGGTTTGCATTCGATGAATAATACGTAAGCGGAGTTCCGGTGCCGGGAGTTACCGAGAACAGATATCCGCTCTTGGTGCAAGGCATCGTCGTGCAGCCCAGAACGCTGTCCAGCAGAATAGCGTTGGTGGAACTTGCCGAATTTCCCGTCGTGGAGCCGGGTCCCAGCGTGTTTAGATCGGGAGCGAAACCGTTTAACGGATAGGTCGAAGCGTAAGTCACTTCCGCGGTGTTGACGGAGCGCAGTGAGCCCACGGCCGATGCTTCGTTTGCAGCGATACGGGACCGAAGCAGGTTCGGGATAGCGATGGCAGCGATGATCAGGATGATCGCTACAACGATGAGAAGCTCAATCAGCGAAAAGCCCTTTTGTTTGCGCATTGTTAATGATTCTCCATGAATTTGTATATCCTGCAGCTGGCTCGAAGAGATCAGCACAATCCTAGATTTTGCATTTCGGCTTCCAAAGAGAATCACTTTGAAGAAAGCTTTTCCTCGCCGCAAAAATAAAGGGCCTCGCGCAAGTTTTGTCAGAAAATACCCGCTGGCCTTTAAGCTGTTCTGCTTAATTACGGACATTAACTGGCAGCCGAAAGTGACAAAATGCGTGATCAAATTCGAATCGGGTAATGTACCTATTCCGGGAAGCCGGCTCGCTCCGACCATGTACTTTCGTGTTAATCGAAGCTCAAGGTTCGCCCTGCGGGTCGAAACGTGCGCTTTATTGAAAACCGCGTAGACTGGAAGATATGTCACAGCAAAGCGAAGAACGGAATCGCCAGAAATTTGCCGAGAAGATGCGCCAAAAGAGTGCGGCCGCAAGAAATGCCAAGCTGCCCGTGAGTAAGAAAGAGAACTCCGCTCCGGCGTCCACGCAAGAGGGCGAAAAAAAGGCCTGATTCTTTTCGTGGGAGCGGACAGACGGGCGGTTGTGCGCAAGTCCAGCAGCTCACGGATTTTCCATCTTGCTTCCCGTGCGCGCTGTACAATCTCCCCGTGCGTGCCGCGGCCATCCTGCATTCGTATCTCAAGCCACACGTCGTAGAGCCATTCTTCGACGCGCGGGTCGATGTCTTCCGAGGCAATACGCTTGAGCCCACTGACATGCCAGACGTAGCCATGGTCTTTGGTGGCGACGGCTCCGTGCACCGGGTGCTTCCCTCACTGGCTTATACACAGACTCCGCTTCTCGTGGTTCCCTCAGGTACGGCCAACGATTTCGCGCGCTGCATTGGAATTCCAAACCAGGGTGAGGCGCTGCGTGCGTGGCGACGCTACCTGGATTACGGCGACAACGTTCGCACCATTGATATGGGAACCGTACGTCCCATGGCAGACCCCGATCCGCCTCCGGCCGAAGATGTGCAATCGCATACCTTCGCCGATTCCGATCGAAGATTCATAGCGCCGGGCCAATTGCTAGGGCCGCTCATCATGCGCGATCACCTGCGCCGTGTCGAGGAGAGCACTGAACCACAGCGCACCATTTACTTTACGGGCATCGCCGGCATTGGACTGGACGCGGAGACCAATCGTCGCGCGAATCGGATGCCAGGCTGGTTGCGCAGGCACGGAGGCTATCTGTTGGCGGCCCTCGGGGCGCTGTCCGTTTACCAGCCTCCGCGGGTGCGGGTGAACAGCTTTGACCGCAACGGCGAGGAGACGCGGCTTGACGGGCCGGTGCTGTTTGCTGCGATAGGGAACGCTCCTGAGTACGGTAGCGGGATCAGGATGCTGCCCCGGGCGCAAATGGATGACGCACAACTTGATCTCTGCTTCGTGCCGGCCATGCCGAAGTCGCGCGTGCTGCGCCACATCTACAAAATCTATGCTGGCACCCATGTCTTGGTGTCGGGAGTTCGCTACCTCAGAACCAGCCAGGTTTTTGTGGAAAGCGATGAGCCCATTGCTCTCTATGCCGATGGCGAATACCTGTGCAACACTCCGGCTGAAATTGCGGTGGCACCAAAGGCCTTACGCGTGATTACTCTCTAAGGTCGGTGTGCAATTCCCAGATTGCGTAATTCACAGGGGTTCGCATTGCAGGGCGCATTGGATTGACATACCGCGTTTTTCTAAAGCGGAGCTACGTTACGCCGATTTATACTGAGGTCACCCAATGTCCATTTCCGATCTTCAGAATCCGGTTTCCCACGCCCCCGACACCGAGCAGCGGCATGATGTGATGCCCACTCTTTTCGGAGACGGCTATGGGCTATACGAGGTCCGCAAGGGATCCTTTGTCGTTTCGTTCATTCTGAATACGGCCATTCTCGCCCTGCTGATATGGATTGGAAGCTGGACCGCCACCCATGTTCCCGAGATCAAGCAGGTAACCGGCATTGCGTTGGATATCAGCCCGTATGTAATGTCTCCATCGAACAAGCAGGCGGGTGGCGGAGGCGGTGGTGGTTCGCATGACCTGCTCCAGGCCTCCAAAGGCGCATTACCCAAGCTGTCCAAGACGCAGATAGCACCTCCCACTGTCCTGCCCATGGAGTCTCCCAAACTCGCGGTTGCGCCGTCCGTGGTGGTTCCTGCTGAAATCAAGCTTCCGCAGATCGGGCAGATGGGCGATCCGCTCTCCAAGGTGCTGGGTCCGCTCTCCAACGGAACCGGAATCGGTGGCGGCATCGGTAGTGGCACTGGCGGAGGCGTGGGTTCAGGCACAGGGCCCGGCGTTGGTCCCGGACATGGCGGCGGCATCGGCGGTGGCGCCTATCGCGTCGGCGGCGGTGTAAGCGCTCCCAGGATTACTTACAAAGTTGACCCAGAGTTCAGCGACGAAGCCCGCAAGAACAAGTGGCAGGGAACCGTGGTGTTGAAAGTCATCGTCGGCATAGACGGCAAACTGCACGACATCAGCGTCGTTCGCTCCCTCGGCATGGGACTTGACGAAAAGGCCGTGGAGGCCGCGCGGCTCTGGCGCTTCGATCCAGGGATGAAGGACGGAAGACCCGTCCCCGTGGAAGTCAATATGGAAGTGAACTTCCACCTCTACTAAGTCTGGGCGCAGAAGACGTGCAGGCGCGAGCTTTGCCCCGCGCCTTTTCATCTGCACTCTTCATTCAATCTTTTTCCCGCAAATTATCCTCTGCGGAAGGCGCGTGTCACAGGCTCAGCCTTGCGGCGTGCAGCTTCGGCCCACTCTCCGCCCTTGTCCCAAAGATCTCCGGCGCGATCACTGAGACCTTCCACGGCGTTGCGTGCGTCCTCATAGTGGCGACGGACTTCCTTACGCACTTGGCGGCCTGTTTTAGGAGTGATCAGCAGGGCAGCCAGCGCGCCAAGACCCAGTCCAATTGCCAGAAATCCCAGGGCGGTGGTTACACCTCTTTGGCGGCGTGCGAACTCATAATCTCCAAATCGAAATTCAGCCATATAGAACGATTCCCTTCTTGTGGATTGGTTCGTTCTAGTTAGACGGAGGTTACTTCTGGGCTGTTGCCTGAATTCGCGAGCACCCGGCGGCCCTCGATTCGATAATTGCCCGACTCAATCAGGGCAATCGCCTCACTGTAGGCAATGTGCTCCTGAACCAGAATGCGCTCAGCCAGCGCATGCTCATCGTCGGTCCTCAGTACGGGAACTGCCTTCTGTAGAATGATTGCCCCATGGTCGAGGTGCTCATCCACAAAGTGTACAGTGCATCCGCTGAACTGCACGCCGTAGTCGAGGGCTTGGCGTTGCGCCTCCAACCCCGGAAATGCCGGGAGCAGAGAGGGATGGATATTCAGAATTTTTCCGGGAAACTGCTGCACAAACCAGGGCGAGAGCAGGCGTAGGTATCCAGCAAGAATCACCAGGTCCACCTGCGCCTCGCGCAGCGCTGCCGCTACCTCCTGATCATGTTCAAGGCGTTTGCGGCCCTGGCTCGGCAGCACCATGGTCGGAAGACCGAGTTCGCGGGCAGAAGTGACGCCCCCGGCATCGGGACGGTTGCTGATCACCACGGCGATCTCCGCCCTGAGTTTGCCCTGCCGAATGTTTTCGGCAATCGCCAGAAAGTTGGAGCCGCGTCCAGAGAGAAGAATGCCGAGTCGAATCATGAGCTCTCAGGATATAGCGTTACCGCGCCGCGGCTCAAGGCATCACCCCGCGCGCCGCGCTAATCTAGTCTCTTTTAGGAGGCTCGAGAATGGCAGAAGATTCGGACGCGGCCGTGCGGAAGGCTTTGATTGCAGGGCTCAGGGGCGGCAACGCTCACGCAAAATTGGAAGAAGTGGTAAAGAACTTTCCTGCCGAAAAGCGCGGCGAAAAAGCGGGACTGCCTTACTCAGCCTGGCAGTTGCTGGAGCACATTCGCATCGCGCAACATGACATCGTCAGTTTCAGCGGAAATCAAGATGGCAAGTATAAGGAGCTGACATTCCCCGACGATTACTGGCCCAAGGCGCACGTGCCACCAAGCGCAAAGGCTTGGGATGAGGCCGTGTCCGCCGTGCATGCAGATCGAGAGAAGATGGTGCACCTCTTGGAGACTGGAGGACTCACCGAGCCATTCCCGTGGGGCAACGGGCAGAGCCTCTTGCATGAGGCGATCACCCTGATCGACCACAACTCGTATCACACCGGAGAATTACTGGCCCTGCGTCGGTTGCTTGGTATCTGGCCAAGCTGAGTGCCCATCGAGTGCCCCGAAGTCCGCTTACTTCATTCCGTTGGCTGCCGCATATTTTGCCGCCGCTGCACGTATCTTCGCCTTGTCGAAGGCGAAAACCTCAACATCCCGATTCTTGTACACCGGAGTAGGCTGCGTAAGTCTCAGATAAGTGCCCCCAATGGCCTCATGGTTCTCGTCCATGGGATGCACCACCATAAGGTAATCGGGCTCTGATTTGTAAATCAGTTCGTCGAAGTTCGGCGACGCATTCAAGGCGAGCAGGCTGCCGGAGACCAGGGCTGCGCGGTTGAAGTCGCGATTCGGCAGCCACTCCCGCCCTTGCACCGTGTTCAAACACTGTCTTCCGGAGTAATAAGGAAACCACTCCGACGGGAAATCTTCATACCAAAGATCGGTCCTCTCCGAAAGAACGATGAATCGGGCGTCGGCTGCAGTGTAGTTCGGCACAGCCTGCATGGCCTCCATTTCCGTCACGCTCAATTGGGCGCGCAGATTCGACTGAAGGTCCTCCAGTCGCCCGCTCTTTTTCTGCACTGTGCCCAGCATCGGAATCGCCAGCGAGATGGCGATAACGGCGGTAACCGCGCGCTTCCACCATTCGCTGCGAATGTATCTGGAAGCAAGCGTCACGATAATGCTGGCAATCCAGACCAAAATGATCGCGCGGATCACAACCGAGTGAGTATTCGGGTTTCGCCGCATGATCACAAACTCCGCCACCAGCCACAACACATACGGAAAGCGCGCCGCAAACGCGAGCAGCGCGCCCGCGATCACAATCACCACCAGGCTGAAATCGTGGTGCGCCGTATCAAATCCCGAATGAAACGCGTTCATCAGCGGCGAGAAGCCAAGATACGTCCATATCCAGAACAGCCAGGGCAGCGTGACCACGGTACCGATGCAGCCCGCAACAATCATGCGCGTCAGGTTTTCAATCCGCCGTGGAAACGCAAGCGCCAGAACCGGCAGAGAAACCACAATCAGAACGCTGCACTCCAGATGCGTGATCAGCGTAAGGCCGCCAAAAATGCCCGCAATCATCGCAATCTTCAGGCTTCTTTGATTACAGGAGCGCAGGAAAAGGGCGATTGTGGTGAGTGCAAAGAACTCGCCCGGAGAGCGCGTAATTCCCCCTCCCATCGTCAACCAGACTGCGCCCCAACCAATTACTGCGTACACCACTCCGGTCAACATGCGCAGAAATGGATCTTCGAACACCTCGTGGGCAATGAAATAGGCCGCTGCCACAGTTGCAAAATTAAAGAACAGGGGCAGCCAGGTCATGACCAGCAGCGTATTCTGCATCGGCAGATAGGTCGCCAGCACACTGATGTAAAAACCCAGGGGCGGGTATCCCAGAGGAATGTGCAGATGGTTGTAGTCGATGAATAGAGGCCAGCGCAATCCGGTCACACGAAGATGATCGAGAATCAACGCGAACATTCCGCCATCGTTAAGCGGACGCAATCCGTCCACGTAATAGGGAAGGCGCACCGCGAGAGCCACCGCAAAAATGATCAGCAGGTGGTACCCCACCGTCTTCCAGACGATGACGTCCTGTTCTGGAGTAAGCCCGGTCCGGTAGAGATTTCCCAGGTTCACTCGTTCATTCGCCTCTGTGCGATTCCCCATGACTTCCAGTGCCATGAATCCCCCGGTCGCGGACTTGCAGCAGCCGCGCTCCGATATGAGTAGGTTGAGATAGCGTTGCACCTCTTCTAACAGCCTGCTGCGCGTAAGTCAAAGGAAACACGCTCTCATCGGTGCGCCACCATCATCGCTCGTAACCGAACTCGATTACGCTTCCGAATTTCTCCAGCGAAGACCTTAAGCGCCTCCATGATTTCTCCATCATGAAGCGCACCCATTCAATCAACTGTGGGAATCTTAACGATCTCTTCTATAATTCAAGCCGTGAACTCCCTCATCTCCTCGTGTCAACTTTCGGTGGTCGTGCCCTGCTTCAATGAGCAGGAAGTGTTGCACACGTGCCACGAAGCGTTGACGCGAGTGCTCTCCGCGGCGGATTCCTACGAGATCGTGTACGTAAACGATGGCTCACGCGATCAAACGCCCGAACTACTGCGCGAACTTTTCGCCTCTGACCCGCACGTGAAAGTGGTGGACCTGGCGCGTAACTTCGGACATCAGCGCGCCGTCTCCGCCGGCCTCGAATACGCCGAAGGCGATGCCGTTGCGATCATGGACGCCGACCTCCAGGATCCGCCGGAAGTGCTGCTGAAAATGCTGGAGTTGTGGAAGACAGGTTACGAAGTCGTGTATGGAGTGCGGACGGCGCGTCCCGGCGAAAGCCATTTTAAGCTGGCGACCGCGCGCTGGTTCTATCGCGTCTTGAACGCGCTTTCTGATACCAAGATTCCGGTGGACGCTGGCGACTTCCGCCTCCTCGACCGCCGTGCCGTGGATGCCATGCTGCGCATGAAAGAGCAGCATAGGCTGCTGCGTGCAATGTCCAGTTGGATCGGCTTCCGTCAATATGGCTTGCAATATGAGCGGCAGTCGCGCGCCGCCGGAGTCACCAAGTATCCCCTGCGCAAGATGCTGGGGCTCGCCGTGGATGGAGTGCTTTCCTTCACCGTGGTGCCGCTTAGGCTTGTAAGCTTGATGGGGCTGTGTTCGGCGCTACTGGCAAGCTTCGGAATTCTGTACGCCTTGACTTTGCGCTTGTTCACGCGAATATGGGTCCCAGGATGGACCCTGCTGTTCATCGCGGGGCTGTTCATGGGCGGCGTTCAGATGTTGAGCCTCGGAATTGTAGGCGAGTACATCGGTCGCATTTACACCGAAGTCAAGCAGCGGCCGCTCTTTTTAGTGCGTGAAGTCATGAGCCATGGTGCGCAGCCAGCTCGCACAACCGGCGCAGATCGCGACACTCATGCGTAAGGCCGATGTCGTAATTGTAGGCGCCGGATTCACCGCGCTGTCTGCAGCCCTGGAGTTATCCCGCAGGAGTTTCAAAGTCTGTGTGGTTGAGAAAGACGCTGAACCCGGAGGCCTCGCAGGCTCATTCCGCGTAGGCACCGAGCGGCTGGAAAAGTTCTACCACCACTGGTTTTCAAGCGACACCCACGTCCTCGACCTCGTTCGCAGCCTGCGTCGTGAAAATCAAATTCTTGAACGCCCAACGCGCACCGGAATGTACTACGCGCATCGCTTCTTCCGCCTCAGCGGGCCTAAAGATGTTCTTTGCTTCACGCCTCTCTCATTCATCAATCGGCTGCGGCTCGGCTACGTCGCACTGGCCGCCCGGCGCGTAAAAGATTGGAAGTCGCTGGAGGCATTTACCGCCAAACAGTGGCTCGTAAAACTCTGCGGCCCAGAAGTCTATCGCGTCGTGTGGGAGCCCTTGCTGGTAGGCAAGTTCGGAGCCGCAGCCGATGAGGTCTCCGCCGTCTGGTTCTGGAACAAGCTGAAATTGCGCGGAGGTAGCCGCGGCAAGGCCGGACAAGAGGTTCTGACCTACTACAAGGGAGGCTTCGCGGCTCTGGTCGATGAGGTCGTGGACCAGATCCGTTTGCTGGGAGGCGAAGTCCTGCTGAACTGTGCAGCCCAGACCGTTACCGCCGAGCAGGGAACCGCTACAGGAGTGAGAACCGCAGCCGGAGAACAGATTGAAGCGCGTTGCGTGTTGCTGACTACGCCGCTGCCGGTTTCGGCGGCGCTGCTGGCCGAAACCTGCACGCCCACATACGTGGAAAGCCTGCGCAAGATACGCTATCTCTCAAACATCTGCATCGTGCTCGAACTCTCGCGCAGTCTGTCATCCACTTACTGGCTCAACGTCAATGATCCGTCGTTTCCGTTCGTCGCCGTCATCGAGCACACCAACTTTGAGCCGCCATCGTCCTACGGGGGCCGGCACATTGTGTATCTCTCAAAGTATCTTCCTCCCGAAGATGCGCTGTACCGGATGAGCGACCATGATGCCTCCGAGTTTGCCATAGCCGCGCTGCGGAAGATGTTCCCGGAGTTTGACGCCGCCTGGGTCACGAACTCAACCGTCTGGCGCGCCGATTACTCGCAGCCCATCGTGGGACTGCATCACAGCAAACTCATTCCGGACATGCAAGGGGAGTTGAAGAATCTCTACCTCGCGACCATGGGACAGGTCTATCCCGAAGATCGCGGAACCAACTACGCCGTGCGGAACGGCATGGCAGCGGCCAAGAAAATCGCGGGCAGCCTCTGATTCCGGCCCACCCGCGATCATTCCTTGGAAATCTTGAAGAGCTGTTTACGTGTACTGCACCTTGCGTTCGCCCTTCACCGTGCGGCCAATCACGTAGCCCTTTTCTCCAGCGCGGTCGAGAATGGTCTGCACCTTCTTGAACTTCTTCGCCGGAACTACCAGGATCATGCCGATCCCCATATTGAACGTGCGCATCATCTCGGCCTGTTCAATGTTGCCAATCTTCTGCATGTGCTCAAAGATGGGCAGAACCGGCCAGCTTCCCATTTCAACCAGCGCGCCTACGCCCTTGGGCAGCACCCGCGGCAGGTTCTCGGTAATGCCGCCGCCGGTAATGTGGGCCATCGCGCTGGCGCAATCCGCATCCACCACGCGGCGTACGATCGGCCAATAGCTCTTGTGTTGCTTCATCAGCTCTGAGCCCACTTTACCTTTCATCTCGTTCACATAGGTATCCGGCGTGTATCCGGCCACAGAGAACATGAGCTTGCGGGCCAGCGAGTAGCCGTTGGTGTGAAGCCCGGTAGAGGGCAAGCCAACCAGTACATCGCCCACCTGCACATCTTTGCCGGTCAGAATCTTTTCGCGCTCCACGGCTCCAACAATAAAACCAGCCAAATCATATTCGCCGTCAGGATAGAACCCCGGCATCTCGGCGGTTTCGCCGCCAATCAGCGCGCAACCGTTGTGCTTGCAGGCCTCGGCCAGTCCGCTGATCACCTTTTCGGCGATCTCCAGTTCCAGTTTGCCTACCGCCAGGTAGTCCATAAAGAACAATGGAGTCGCGCCCTGCACCGCAATGTCATTCACGCAGTGGTTTACCAGGTCGCCGCCAACGGTGTGATGCACGCCCATCTCGAAGGCGAGCTTGAGCTTGGTGCCCACGCCATCCACGCTGCTTACCAGCACGGGGTCCGTAAACTTTTTCTTGTCCACCTGGAACAGGCCGCCGAAACCGCCAATTTCGCTCAGGACGCACTTGTTGAAAGTGCGGTGGGCCAGGTACTTGATGCGCTGTTTTGTACGGTTCGCCTGTTCAATGTCAACGCCTGCATCGGCGTAGGTCAGGCTCTTCTGTTCGGTTTCTTCGGCCAAGATAGTCACGTCCGTGTGGAATTTCGAGGGATGCCGCGAATCCAGATTGTAACATCGGCAGGGCTTTGACTGCGGTGACAAGCCCGGATTTCAGCTTTTCCCCACAAGTACACACACTAACGTATATTGCTGCACCATTCAGTGCCGCCGCATACTATCCGCGTAACCTGTTTCCTTCACACCCCAGGTTCTCATGGCCCTTTTGGATTGGACACTCGTCGTCTTCGGTACTGCCGTAGCTCTCACCGGAAGCTGGATTCAACTCAATCCGCACCGGTTGTTTCCCTTTGAGGATGGCCATTGGAACGTTGCCCCCGCGGCCATCGCACAAGTCCGCCGATTGGGCGCAAGCTTCGTTTTTTTGGGAACATTTTTTGCTTTGCAGATGACCATCATCCTGTCGCGCCAGCCTTGGTGGACGGGAACGCTCAGTGGATTGTTCGCGGCCAGTGCCGCGGTCGCTTTGCTCCGCTCCCGTGCGCGACGCAAGCAGGATGTATGGCGCTCGATTGCACGGAGAGCAATGGAGCAGAAGGCTCTCGAAGTAAAATAGAGTTCAAGTCCGGATCGAATCCCGCCACCCTGCCGCTTCTATGGCAGGGTGGCGCTCTTGCCTCGGCTGCCCAGGGTCGAGCACCACGCGGTCGTCCTTGCCGGAAGTTCGTAACGCTCTGAAAAACCAAGCGCCTGCGGTCGGAGCGGCCGAGCGTCAGCGACCGGACGGGCGCTCTTCGGCCCGTACCGCGCTGGGCCATTGTTCTGCACCCGACCGCGCATATTGGGAATCACTCGGAGGGCGAACGCCAATTCCCCCGCAACCAACGCTCCCGCGGTGTAGGATTCTGGCAAGCGTTCCTTTGAAGGTGAGTGAGTACCTATGTGCCCAATTGGAAAAGTTCAGGTCTCCAATGTCAGTCCTGCGCATGACGTATTGCGGGCTGACCAACATCCGCTGGATCCCATCTTCAAACCCACCAGTGTCGCCCTCATTGGCGCCACCGAGCGCGCCGGTTCCGTGGGCCGCACCGTGCTCTGGAACCTCATCAGCAGTCCCTTTGGCGGCACCATTTATCCCATCAATCCAAAGCGCGCCAACATTCTTGGAATTCGCGCCTACAGCTCACTCCAAACCCTGCCCGAAGTTCCGGATCTCGTAATCGTCTGTACTCCGGCAGAGGGCGTTCCCGCGCTGCTCCGCGAATGCGTGGAGATCGGCGTGCCTTGTGGAATTGTGATCTCGGCCGGCTTCAAGGAAACCGGCGAGGTGGGCAAGCAACTTGAGGCGGAGATCATGCGCACCATCGAGGGCCGCATGCGCATCATTGGCCCCAACTGCCTGGGCGTGATGAATCCCGTGCTGGGACTGAATGCAACCTTCGCCAACTCCGTCGCCAAACCCGGCAATGTAGCCTTCATCAGCCAGAGCGGTGCGCTCTGCACGGCGGTGCTGGACTGGTCAACCCGTGAAAATGTCGGCTTCAGCGGCTTCGTTTCCATCGGCTCCATGCTTGACGTGAATTGGGGCGATCTCATCGATTACTTCGGCAACGATCCCCGCACCCACTCCATCGTCATTTACATGGAGTCCATTGGTGACGCCAGTTCGTTTCTCTCCTCCGCGCGTGAGGTCTCACTCACCAAGCCCATCATCGTCATCAAGGCCGGACGCACCGCTGCCGCCGCCAAGGCCGCAGCCTCGCACACCGGATCGCTGACCGGCTCTGACGATGTTCTCGAAGCGGCTTTCCGCCGCGTCGGAGTGTTGCGCGTCAACTCCATCGCGGAAATCTTCTACATGACCGAAGTGCTCTCCAAGCAGCCGCGCCCCAGGGGAAACAGATTGTGCATTGTCACCAACGCCGGAGGCCCCGGCGTGCTCGCCACTGACGCATTGATTCAGGGCGGCGGCGAACTGGCCGAAATCTCGGAAGAGAGCATGATCGCCTACAACAAGCTCCTGCCCGCCGCATGGAGCCATGCCAATCCCGTGGACATTCTCGGCGACGCCGAGCCTGAGCGCTACGCCAAGTCGCTTGAGATTGCGGCCAAGGATTCGGAAATCGATGGCATGCTCGTCATCATGACCCCGCAGGGAATGACTAATCCCACCCTCATCGCCGAACAGTTGAAGCCCTACGCCCACGGACTCGGCAAGCCCGTGCTTGCCAGTTGGATGGGTGGAGACTCCGTCAAGCATGGCGAAGACATTCTGAACCAGGCGGGTATTCCGAGCTTCTACTATCCAGACACGGCGGTCAGGGCCTTCAATTACATGTGGCGCTACTCCTACAACCTGCGTGGACTGTATGAAACGCCATCGCCCAACGCTGCCTCCTTCCAGCCTGATCGTGCCCACGCCTCTCAGATTCTCTCCGCCGTGCGCTCCGGCGGCCGCACCATTCTGACCGAGTACGAATCCAAGAAGCTGTTGGAGTCCTACGGAATTCCCAGCGTCCCCACCGAAATCGCCGAAACCGAAGACCAAGCGGTGAAGTGCGCCGAGGCCATTGGATATCCCGTGGTGCTCAAACTCCACTCCTTCACCATCACTCACAAAACAGATGTGGGCGGAGTCATTCTCAACCTTCCCGACGCGCCCAGTGTGCGGAAGGCATTCACCCAGATTCGTGATTCCGTCGAGGCAAAGGTAGGCCTCGGACACTTCCAGGGCGTTAGCGTGCAGCCCTTCGCCAAGCAGGAGGGCTATGAACTGATTCTCGGCTCCTCGCTCGATCCGCAGTTTGGCCCCGTGCTGCTGTTTGGTACGGGAGGCCAGTTGGTGGAAGTGTTCGAAGATCGCTCGCTAGCCCTGCCCCCGCTCAACACCACGCTGGCCCGCCGCATGATGGAGCAAACCCGAATCTACAAGGCGCTCAAGGGCGTGCGTGGACGTAAGTCCGTGGACCTCGCGGCTCTTGAAGAGTTGATGGTGCGCTTCAGCGACCTCGTCATTGAGAACCCGGCGATCAAGGAGATTGACATCAATCCCGTGCTCGCCTCTGCCGAACGATTGCTCGCCCTTGACGCGCGTGTGGTTGTGCATGACAAGAGCGTGCCCGACGATAAACTTCCGCGCTCCGCCATCCGTCCATACCCCGCGCAGTACGTCTCCTCTTGGACCATGAAAGACGGCGAGGAGGTTCTCATCCGGCCCATCCGGCCTGAGGACGAACCCCTGATGGTTGAGTTCCACAAGAAGCTCAGTGAGCGTTCCGTATACCTGCGCTACTTCCAGCCGCTAAAGCTGACTCAGCGCACCGCGCATGAACGTATGACGCGCATCTGTTTCATCGACTATGACCGTGAGATGGCATTGGTCGCCGAGCGCAAAAAGCCCGACGGATCGCCTGACATTATTGCCGTCGGCAGACTGAGCAAAATCCACGGACGCCCCGAGGCCGAACTCGCCGGATTAGTGCAAGACGAGTTGCAGGGCAAGGGCCTTGGCGGAGAACTCTATCGCCGCCTCATCAAGGTGGCGCGTGATCAGCACCTCCACAAAGTCCACTCCAACATGCTCGGAGAAAACCGCGAGATGCAGCAGTTGTGCAAACGCCTTGGCTTCCACCTCAGCGCTCCAGACCTGGAAGACAACTTGGTGCTTGCGGAACTAACGCTGTAGCGCCGGTAGATTGGGTGAAGATGCTTCTGGTGGCCCATATCTGCCGCAGTTGGCAGATGTGGGTCTGTTGATCTGGCCGTTGCTCCTGCGGTTGTTCTTGAAATCCCTGCCACAATTGGCGCCACTCTCCCTACCCTCTTCGCGTTATGCTAGTTTCGCGAGCTGCTCTCCATGGATTTCATACGCGCTTTATTCTTTACCGTGCTCTTTCTGCCAATCGCCGCGCAGGCGCAGCCTGCGCCCCAAGTCCAGCCGTCTGCTACCCATCGCACCCGCGTCGCCCTTGCGCTCTCCGGCGGCGGAAGCCTCGGCCTCGCCCATGTCGGCGTGTTGCAGTATTTTGAGGAGCATCACATCCCGGTAGATGCCATCGCCGGCACCAGCATGGGCGGCATCGTCGGAGGCCTGTACGCCACCGGACACACTCCCACCCAGATTGAGAACTCCTTCAACGAGCAGGGCTGGGAAGAGGTTATCCGTACCCAGGCCGACTACAAGGATCTCCCCATCGCAGCGCGCCAGGATCGCGCCCAATATCCCGGAGGATACGCCCTTCGGCTCGGCCGCGGACTTTCCCTGCCTGCGGGCCTCAGCACTGCGGAAGCCTTCGACCTGTTCCTCTCGCGACAGGTTCTCGCCTACTCTTCCGTGCAGGATTTTGCCTTGCTGCCAACTCCGTTTCGCTGTGTCGCCACCCAGCTCCAGAACGGCGAGGCCCTCGTATTCCAGCGTGGAAACCTCGCTCGCGCCATGCGCGCCACCATGTCCGTGCCTGGAATTTTCACCCCCGTGGAGTGGGAAGGCAAGGTGCTCGTAGACGGAGGCCTTGTCGACAACATGCCCACCGACGTGGCGCGCCAAATGGGTGCGGACATCGTAATCGGCGTTCATTTCAGCCTCCCGATTCCACCCCAAAAGCAGCTCCAATCTCTCACCAACGTCCTCACCCAGGCGGTCTCCGTTGCGGTTTCAAGAACCGAGAGTGACAACCTCCGCAACGCGGACCTCGTGCTCGCGCCGTCCTTGGTTGGCATCGGCGGCACAGACTACTCGCACGTGCATGAATTGGTGGAGCGCGGTTACCAGGCCGCCGCGCAGAAAGAGCGCTTCCTCGCCACCCTGGCCTTGAATGACGCTGACTGGGCCGCCTACCTCGCCGAACGTCAGGAACGTATGAAGCCCGTTCCTCCGCAAACCGCGCGTGTGCTGGCCAGTTCGGCGGACGCTGCCCTTGCGCGCCACGCCCAGGCTGAGATCGACCGCCGCAACGGCCAGCTTTCACTGCCGCAAATCGAGCACGAGCTCTCAACCCTCGTCGCCTCTTCCGCACTCCCTGCCGCGTTCTACCGCCTGGGACCCGTCGCCTCTCCAACCGCCGGGTCACCGTCCGCTGCACCACCGCCGATCATCGCCGAGGTCGATCCGCGCTCAGGCAGCCAGCTAATCATTCGTCCATCACTGCAACTCGCGGTAGCCAATGGCGAGCCTACCCGCGGCACGTTAATGGCTTTCGGCGTAATGCTTCCGCAGGATGCCTATCGCGCGCACTACCGCCTCCAGGCCTCCATCGGCTACAGTCCCGGAATCCTCGCCGAATACCAATATCCCGTCGCCGTCAGCCACTGGTTCTGGTCGCCCGCGCTCACCTTGCAGCGCCAGAACAGCGCTACCTACAGTGGCACTCAGCACTTCACCAACTGGCGTGACATTTACTCCGGATCATTCGATTTCGGTTATGGAATGGGACAGCGTCTGCGCCTGCGTGCGGGCGTGGAAGTCGGAGCCGAGCGGCCCTCCAGCGTGCAGTTTGCGGGCACACTTCCGGTCACTCCGGGAGCTTTTGTCGCTCCGCGCCTCCAGGCAGATTGGAATACCCTTGACGACGGATCGCTGCCAACCCGCGGCACCTTGTTCACCGGATACATGAAGGCGATCTACCGCCAGTCCGATGCGCGCACCGTGCCCTTGGCGCGAGCCTCGCTCGATCAGCACGTTCCTCTGCTGGAGGGAGTTCTCACCACATCGTTCGCCGCAGCATCCAGCTTCGGCGCCGAGCTCAACTACTTCGACCTCTTTCCCCTCGGAGGCGAAGCCGATCTGCGCGGTTTCCGCTTCGAACAGTTCCACGCCACCTCCTACGCCATGGGAGAGGCTGCCTACAGGCGTCCATTCAGCGGTTTCAAACTCTTCGGAGAGCGCCCACAGCTAGGCGCATGGTATGACGTGGCCGGAATCAGGCAGCCGCTCGATTCGTGGCAAAGCCCTCAAAGCGGATCGCTCGGCATCCTGCTCAACTCGCCACTAGGCGTGATCACCTTCGGACTCGCCCGAACCAGTGACCACCAGACCCGAGCCTGGATCAACGTAGGAAGACCGTAGCGCCAGTACCCGACGAGCGTCAGCGGCCGGAGCGGCGTCCCTGGCCGCGTACCCGACGAGCGTCAGCGGCCGGAGCGGCGCCCCTTGCCGCGTACCCGACGAGCGTCAGCGGCCGGAGCGGCGCCCCTTGCCGCGTACCCGACGAGCGTCAGCGGCCGGAGCGGCGCCCCTTGCCGCGTGCTCTTACGCCCGCCGTTCGCGTGAGACGCGCCCGGCTCTGCTCCGCACAAGCATCAGTGCCACCACGCCTGCGCCCGTGTCAATTGATACATCCCACCAGCTTCCACTGCGGCTCGGAATGCTCATCTGGTGCAGTTCATCGGCTGAGGCCACCACGAACGTCAGCAACACCGCCAGCCACGCCCAGTCGGAGCGCCAAAGCACTCGTCGCACCTGGATGCTTCCTCGCAATGAGCTTTTGTACTCGTGTTGCAGCCAGTAGCTCCCGCGAAACAGCAACATCCAGAATAAGCAGAGCAAACCATAGCCGACCATGTGACCGCTCTTGCGCATCACCAGGTTGAGCATCCCCATCTGCGAATCGCTCACATGGATACCCGCCCACAGAAACATGTGTTGCAGAAGACCGAAGGTCTTTTGCCCAGACATGCTGTCCGTGGACTCCATCTTGATCAGCGTCAGCATCCCCAGCACCGGCAGCCAGTAATGCCAGAAGAGCTCTCGTGGGCGCTTCAATCGTCCTCGCTCATTTCTCCTGGCGCTTTTTCTTGCGCCAGGAAGGTGCGCTCTGCCTTTCAGGCCCTTTTGAAGCTATTCCGCGCGATAGTTTGGAGCTTCGCGCGTGATCGTTACGTCATGCACATGGCTTTCCTTCAAGCCCGCGCCGCTGATCCGGATAAAGCGCGCTTTCTGCTGCATCTCTTCAATGGACCCGCAGCCCACGTATCCCATGCCGCTGCGCAATCCGCCCACCAGTTGATGCACCATCATGGCCACCGTGCCGCGATATGGCACCCGCCCTTCGATCCCTTCTGGAACCAGCTTGGCCAGGCGGTTGCCTTCTTCCATGCCGTTGTCCAGCCCGCGGTGTGATTCCGCCGGATCGTCCAGGCTCTGGAAATACCGCTCGCTAGACCCCTGCGCCATTGCGCCCAGAGAGCCCATGCCGCGATACGCTTTGAACGTGCGTCCCTGGTAGAGAATGGTTTCGCCGGGGCTCTCCTCCGTTCCAGCCAGCAGCGAGCCAATCATCACCACGCTCGCTCCGGCTGCAATGGCCTTTGATATATCTCCCGAATACTTGACGCCGCCGTCGGCGATGATCGGAACCCCGGTATCGCGTGCCGCCCGCGACGCTTCCGCAATCGCCGTAATCTGCGGAACTCCCGCGCCTGTCACAATCCGCGTGGTACAGATCGAGCCCGGCCCTATGCCAACCTTTACGCCATCGGCTCCGCAGGAGATCAACTCCGCCGTGCCTTCATAGGTGGCAACATTTCCGGCCAGCAGGCATACTTCAGGCAGCGTGCGCTTGATCGTCTTAATCGCTTCCATCACGCGCGACGAATGTCCGTGTGCGCTATCAATCGCCAGAACATCGCACTTCAGGCGTACCATCTCCTGCGCGCGTTCCAGAAAGTCACCGGTTGCGCCAATTGCCGCGCCCACCCGCAAACGTCCTTGCTCGTCCTTTGCCGCGCCCGGATACTTCAGCTTCTTCTGAATATCCTTGACCGTGATCAGTCCTTTGAGCTCGTAATTTTCGTCCACCACCAGCAGCTTTTCCACCCGGTGATGATGCAGAATCTGCTCCGCCTGCTCCAGCGTCGTCCCCACCGGAACCGTGATCAGGTTCTCCTTGGTCATGATCTGGTTGATGGGAATATCCGTCCGATTTTCAAAACGCAGATCGCGATTCGTGAGGATTCCGACCAGCTTCTTGCCCTTGGTGACCGGTACGCCGCTGATGCGGTAGCGCCGCATCAATTCCAGCGCGTCGCTGATCTTGCGTTCCGGTTCAATCGTGATCGGATCCACGATCATGCCGCTCTCGGAGCGCTTCACCTTGTCGATCTCGCCCGCCTGCTGCTCAATCGTCAGATTCCGGTGTACGATTCCCAGCCCGCCCTGCTGCGCCAGCGCAATCGCCATTCTCGATTCGGTCACCGTGTCCATGGCGGCGCTGATGATCGGAATGTTCAACCGGATCTTGCGAGTGAGCTGTACCTGCGTATTGACTTCGGTCGGAACAACGTCTGATTTCGCGGGCAAAAGCAACACGTCATCGAAGGTCAGAGCCTCTGGAACCGGAAAATTAATCATTGAATTGTCCAAGGGGGAAGGTCATACCGCATTGTATGAAGTCAGAGGGGGTCATGCAAACATGGCGCTCTTCCGCCAGCTTATAGCACTCATAAAAACTTACGATTTCCCATTTGTCACATATCAGGCCATGCTGTTCTTATACAAAGCATCCTTAACGTTCCTCCTTAAGGGCCGGATCGCGCTAAACCTGTATCCGTCCCATTTTTTTCAAGAGAATCGCGGAATGCGTCGTGACGCCTGAACCATTCGCTTGTGTTCTACGGTTTCTGCTCGCCGCCAGCCTTGGCCTCTGCATCTCTGCCGTGCGTAGGATCCTTGTGGAGCAACTTCCGTGAGATATCCGGCCAGAACTCTTGGAACATTGCCCCGAACGCTCCCTCGGCAGTCACAATCAGACCATTCGAGATGGTCAGTCCCACGCCTGAATTATTTCCCGGATAATACAGATTTGAAATCGCTCCCGCAGCGATGTTTCCCAGCACGTTGGAGTAGTTCGGCTCCCACCTTCCGGTGTTGTCATGCTTGCAGATAAAAGCTGCTGCCGTCGCGTACAGGATGCGATGGGTCTTCGTTCCACGGCCCAGGCGGAAATAGCGCGGATCTTGGTGTAGCAGTGCCGGCAGAATCCCATTGCCAATCATGTTGCTGTCGAAGGTGTCTAGGTAAGCCGCCCCGGCCCGTTGTCCATAACCCTTGATGCCCCACCCAAACCCCACATCGTTCAATGCCTCGTGGTATCCAGCCACCAGGAAAGCAGCGCCGAAAGTCACGGGATCGATCGAAGTGCGGAATGCAAGGCGAATCTTCTGCCACCCCGCCAGCGAGACGGCATCATCGCGATAACTGACGTTGAATGACGGAATAATCCCCAGAACCCTCTGCTTTTCCTGCTCCTTAATCTGCTCCTCTGCTTTTTCGCGCTGACTCTGCTCCTGCGCCGTCTCGTGCGCGCCGGTTAGCGGAGGGCCGCCCTGAGGGGTGCCTTTTTGCTGCGCTGGCGGTTGGCCTGCGCTCTGGGCTGCGTCCTGTGCTGTCTGTTGCGACGCGCTCTGAGTCGCTCCCTGTGCATCCTCGGCGATCAGCGGCCAGTTGACTACCGCTTCCTCTGTTCTAACCGAGTGCCACTGCGCTTCTGGCGCATTGATCTCCTGCACCATATCGCGGGCTGCGTTCTGTGTTGCGTCTTGCGCTGCGTTCTGCCCAACCAGGGGCGCCGCAATTGCCATAGCCGCCAGCATCAGCAGCCCAATCCGAAAAATTCTCACAAGTACTCCAAGTCACCAGTATCTACCGGCAGGGAATTGCATCTTCTCATTCTGCTTCATCATTCTAACGTGCCTTGCATCATTCGCTGGGCAGTTCGCTGGCGCCGTGAATCTTTTCAATCAATGCGGCTATCCAATCTTCGGAAACCGGAAATCTTCCCCGGCGTCGCCTGCGGCACCGTCCTGGGGCCGTCTCGCGTCCTTGGTTGTATTCCCTCCCGCAGCGGCGCTATACTCTCAGGTGATAGCTGCGGATGTGTTTCCGCCCGTGTTCCTGGGTCGAACCCGGACGTGAGCAGCTTGCGGACTTTGTGGTCCGCGTTCCTGATTCATTCCCCTGTCCATTTGCGAGTTTGGCGAAGGCAGGCAGCCGCGAGGCCTGTTAGGGAAGCTACGGTCGTTGCAGGATGCAGCGAAGGCGGCATGGCCGCCGCGGAGTTTTGATTCAAGCATGGCATTTGCGCTCGATAAAGTTCGTGAAATAGCGGAAAGAGTTGCTCAATCCAGTGGCCTCGTCCTGTGGGATCTCGAGCTCAAGGGCAGCGGTGCAAGCCGCACCCTGCGCATCTATATAGATAGACAGCCTGGTGGCGTCACCCATGAGGATTGCGTCACTTACAGTCGTGAAGTTTCAACCATTTTCGATGTGGAAGACGCGGTTCCCGGTGCGGCCTATGTGCTGGAGATTTCCTCTCCCGGCCTTGACCGCAAGCTTTTTAAGCCGGAGCACTTCGAGCAGTTCGCCGGCAGTCTCGTCAAGTTCAGTACGCGTGAACTGGTAAACGGCAACCGTCATTTTGAGGGACGTCTTGTAAGCTTTGCTGCCGGTCAGCTTACCGTCGATTTAGACCAGGTGGGCAGCCGCAAGAAGGCCAAGGCGCAGGGAGCCGGAGTCGTCGTCGTGCCTTACTCGAACGTCGAGAAGGCCAGTCTGGTTCCTGAGCTCTGATTCGTCTTTAAGTAGCGCGGCTTCGCACCGCGTGCAATTCCAACAAAGCGCTTCCGGCGCCAGTCCGGACAGGCAAGAATCTAAGCGGGCGCGGTCCCGCATTTTGAAGGTGGCAGGGAATTATGGCAAGTGAACTTTATAACGTGATCGACGCGTTGAGCCGCGAGAAGGGAATCAATCCCGACATCGTCGTTTCCGCCGTTGAGGACGCCATCGTCGTCGCCACGCGCAAGTTCTACAAGACGCAGGAGAGTCTGCGCGCCGTCCTCGATCGTGAAACCGGCGCCATTCGCGCATACTCCGTCAGAGAGATCCTTCCAACGGAAGACGACATCGAAGATCCGCAGATTCAGATCTCGCTCGATGAGGCGCTCAAGATCAGCGAAGACGCCGTCGTCGGCGGTGAACTGCTCCAGGAAAAGTCCATCGAAGGTCTCGGACGAATCGCCGCCCAGCTCGCCAAGCAGGTCATCTTCCAGAAGGTGCGGGAGGCCGAACGCGACACCGTCTTCAACGAGTATCATGGCCGCGTCAATGAAGTTGTAAATGCCACGGTCAAGCGCATCGAAGGTCCGGATTACATCTTCGACCTCGGCAAAGCCGAAGCCCGCATGCCCCGCAAAGAGCAGAGCAAGCTGGAGTCCTTCGCCGCCGGAGAGCGCGTCCGCGTCGTCATCACCAAGGTCGAAAGGGCAACCAAGGGCCCCGGAGTCATCGTCAGCCGCGCTGCTCCTGAACTTGTCTCCAACCTCTTTCAGACCGAGGTGCCAGAGATTTATGACAACACGGTCGTCATTCGCGCCATCGCCCGCGAGGCTGGAGAGCGCACCAAGATCGCCGTCATGTCGCGTGATAAAGATGTGGACGCCGTCGGTGCCTGCGTCGGCATGAAGGGTATGCGCGTGCAATCGATCATCCGCGAGCTGCGTGGCGAAAAAATCGACATCATCGAATATCACGAAGACGCCGTAACCTTCGCCGAGAAAGCTCTGCAGCCCGCCAAGGTTTCCCGCGTCTCCATCGTCGATAGCCATGACAAGCATCTCGAAGTCATCGTTGACGACACCCAGCTTTCGCTCGCCATCGGCAAAAAAGGACAGAACGTCCGTCTCGCCGCCAAGCTTCTCGGCTGGAAGATCGATATCAAGAGCGAGGAAGAAAAGCGTCAGGAGGTTGAGCAGCAGATGAATTCGCTGGTCGGCAACTCCGCTACCTCGCTTGAAAACATTGCCGCCGAACTCGGAGATCCGGTCCTTGAAAAGCTCTCCGACGCCGGCATTACAAGCGTCGAAGCCTTGGCCGACATGACCCCCGAAGAGCTCGAAGCCATTCCGGGCATCGATTCCGAGACGGTCGAGAAGATTTCCGTTGCGGTCAACAATTACTTCTCCACCCTCGAATCTGCCGGGCAGGAAGTCGCAGTCGAAGAGGAAACGGCAGCCGGGGAGGAAGTCTCTGCCGACGCGGCCGAAGCCGAGTACACTTCTGACCCATTGCTGGCCCCGGATGCCGAGGCCGCACTCGCCGAAGTACAGGTGCCGGTGGAAGCCCTTGGTGAGAGCGACGGCAACGTCGCCGACACCGGTGAAGTGAAAAATCAAGAACAGCATCCGGGCGAGCACGACGAAAACCCGGGCAACAAATAACACATCGGGGCGTGGCCAGTGGCTGCGCCCGCGATAGCTTCTTGTACAGAAGCCAGTTTCTGGGCTGCATGCCCAGGCAAACGCAGCAGTGGATGTCTTCGCAAGCGGGGACCGCTCCAGTCAAGCAATATCGCGCTTCGGCGCAGCCACGCCGCTCCTTCAGGTGGAACGGTTCAGGCATAAGGGAACGAACGGCGGATGAAGATTCGAATTAACGATCTGGCTCGCGAGCTGGAAGTAAAAAGCAAACAGATTCTCGACGTGCTTATCAAAGTCGGCGTCACGGAGAAGAAGACCCACTCCAGCTCCGTGGAAGTGGATGAGGCCGAGAAGGTACGCAAGTACTTCCATGAGACCAGCGGTGCGCCTGCCAGGCATCGCAGCGGCGGCAGCGAAGAGTTCCGCCCCAAAATCGATCTCTCCCATATTTCCAAACCCGGCGATGCCGTCAGGGCCATTCTCGCCCGCAAAGAGCAGTCGTCAACGGAGGCCGCCGCACCTTCGCGTCCGCCCGTGCCGCCGCCGCCCGCTCCGCCCAAGGCCATCGTCAACAAGCCTGTCGCGGCCAAGCCTGTCGCTCCGGCTCCCGTCGTCGTTGAGCGCGCTCCGCGCATGATCACTCCGGAGTCGGTCGCCCAGCGCTCCCAGGTTTCGCGCGTCGATACTTCGCACCTCGAAGCCGCGCGCGTCGAGCCGCCCAAGCCTCTCGCACCGGTCGCCGCCGCGCCGCCTGCGGAAGCTGTCGCGCCTGTTGAGCCTGTCGCACAGGCTCCCAAGGCCGCTGCTCCAATCGAATCAGCCGTACCCGTAACCGCCGCGCCCGTCGAAGCTGCACCGGCCGCTCCGGTCACCGAGGCTCCGGCTTCCGAAGCAACGTCTGCGCCTGCCGCCGATGCTGCTTCAGTCAAGCCTGTCGCTCACAAGGCGGCGCAGCCCGGTGCTTCGCGCCCTGCCCCTGCCGCACCGCCGGCCCGCCGCATGATCGTGCCGCAGACAGGTCCGCGTCCGGTCTACACCGCTCCGCCGCCGGCGCCACCGCGTCCGCCGCAGCCGCCTTCTACCATGGCCAACCGCACGGGTCTGCCTGTTCGCGGCCAGCCCATTTTCCAGCGTCCCCGTCCGGGACAAACCTCCGCAGGACCTGCCGGTGCTCCCGGCGCGGCTCCCGGTGTACCCGGCTCGCGTCCGCCCTTCCGTCCCGGCGAACGCCGTCCCATGCATCCCACCCGCAGCGCTCCCACCCCAGGAGGCCGTCCGCCCATGGCAGGACGCCCCGGAATGGGTACGCGTCCCGGTGGTCCGCCCCGTCCCGGTGGTCTGCTAGGCGCAGCCGCTGGCGCTCCGCCTCCGGGCGCAGCACCGCGTCCCGGCGCTCGTGCAGGAGCTCCTGCGCGCCGTCCTGGCCAGCGTTATCAGGGCCCTCGCGGCAAGCAGGAAGGCCCAATGAAGGGCTTTACCCCGCCGCCCCGGCTGTCGCTCAGCAATGAGCCGATGCCGATCACCCGCGCCATCACCATCTCAGAAGGTGTCAGCGTAAAGGATCTCGCCGAAAAGCTCGATATTCGCGCCAAGGATCTTATCGCGCGTCTCCTCGCTCGCGGCGTCTTTGCCACCATCAACCAGACCCTGAGTGAAGACCTCGCCCGTGACATGGCCCGCCACTTCGGAGCCGAGAGTTCGGTCATCAGCTTTGAAGATCAGATCCAGCAGGATTACGACGCCCAGGCCATCGAGCAGGAGAACGAGGCCGTCTTCAACACCGTCACTCGTCCTCCTGTGGTCACAATCATGGGCCACGTCGATCACGGTAAAACCAGCCTGCTCGATGCAATTCGCACCACCAACGTAGCCGGTGGCGAAGCTGGCGGTATCACCCAGCACATCGGCGCTTACAAGGTAAAGATCACGGACACCAACTCGCCCGCACTCGGTCGCGAGATCGTCTTCCTTGACACCCCTGGTCACGAAGCCTTCACCCGCATGCGTGCCCGCGGCGCCAAGGTCACGGATATCGTCGTACTCGTCGTCGCCGCCGATGACGGTGTCATGCCTCAGACCATTGAGGCCATTGACCACGCCAAGGCCGCAAAAGTTCCGCTCATCATCGCCGTGAACAAAATCGATAAGCCTGACGCCCAGCCTGATCGCGTCAAAAAGCAGCTTGCCGACCGCGGACTCCTCCCTGAAGACTGGGGTGGTGACACCATTTACGTCGACGTTTCCGCCAAGCAGCACACCAATCTCAACCAGCTCATGGAAATGATCTGCCTCGTCGCCGACATGAAGGAGCTCAAGGCCACGCCTGAGCGCCTCGCTACCGGCGCCGTGCTGGAAGCCAAGCTTGATCGCGGTCGCGGCCCGGTTGCCACCGTCCTTATCGACAACGGCACCCTCCACGCCGGTGAGAACTTCGTCGTCGGCAACATCTTCGGCAAGGTTCGCGCCATGTTTGATGATCGCGGACGTCCACTCGAAGAAGCTGGTCCTTCCACTCCGGTTGAAATCCTCGGACTCGAAGGCCTGCCCCAGGCAGGCGATCAGTTCGTGGTGGTTGCCGAGCGCGAGAAGGCCCGTGAAATTGCCGACTACCGCGAAGCCAAGGCCCGCGAAGCCGTGCTGGCAAAAACCGCCCGCGTCTCGCTCGAAGGCCTTGCTCAGCAGATCAAGAACGAGGGCAGCAAGCAGCTCGACATCATCCTCAAGGGTGATGTGCAGGGTTCGGTCGAAGTCATCAATGACCTGCTGATGAAGCTCTCCGGAGACCAAGTGCGCATCAAAGTGCTGCGTCACTCGGTCGGCGCAATCACCGAGAGTGACGTTCTTCTGGCTGCTGCCTCCAACGCCATCATCATCGGCTTCAACGTCCGTCCCGAACGCAAAGCCCAGGAGATGGCAGAGCAGGAGAAGGTCGATATCCGTCTCCACTCCATCATCTATGAGCTGCAGGATGAGATGAAGAAAGCCATGACCGGCCTCCTCGATCCAACCATCAAGGAGTCTTACCAGGGACGTGCCGAGGTCAAAGACACCTTCCGCATCCCCAAGATCGGAACCATCGCCGGATGCCAGGTTCTCGACGGCACCATCAAGCGCGATTCCGAAGTCCGGCTGCTCCGCGACAACGTCGTGGTCTTCACCGGCAAGATCTCTTCGCTCAAGCGCTTTAAGGATGACGCCAGCGAAGTTCGCACCGGCATGGAGTGCGGCATCGGCATCCACAACTACAACGATGTCAAGAAGGGTGACGTGATCGAAGCCTTCTTAACCGAGAAGGTCGCCACCCAGTTGATCTAGCGTCGAGCGCCTGCAGCCGGAGCGGCAGCATTCGCCGCGTACCCGGCTGCAAAGCGTCTTGGCTAACGTGGGGTAGTTGACTTGCTTCTGGTGCCCCATATCTGCCGCAGTTAGCAGGTGTGGGGTAGTTGCCGTTGCCCTTGCTCTTGTCCTTGTTGGGTCATTCTGAGCAAAGCGAAGAACCCACGCTCCGCCAAGTCTTCCGTGCAGTCCAAAGCTTCTCAATCAGAACGAACAAGCCCGGGTTGTTGGCCGCGCAGTTGCTTCTACTTCTCGTCCCAAGTGCATCCCCGCTCCACATTTTTCCTCGATTGCATCCCCGGATTCGTGTAATATTCCTCCACTTTATTCAGAGACCCTGAATTGATCTTCAGGGTCTGCATCCGGGGAATTGCGTCATCTCCTGGAAGTTGATGAAACTTCCAAGCGAATGTTTTGGAGGTACAAAACGATCGCTGTCTGCCGCGCTGAATGAATTGCGGCTCGTGCAGAGGCATTAAGTTCCAACCTGAAAATTATTGCGAACCTACTTTGTTCCAACAGGCATCCAATCCGATGCTGAGAGATTCAAAAAACAGAGTTCCTGCCCCGACAGATGGCTGCAATCATCGTCCGCGCAAGGAAACATGGAGCTGGAGAATGAAGAAATTATTTTTGGTAGTGCTGCTATTCGCTCTTTCCGCCTGTGCCTTCGCACAGCAGGACTATGTCGGCCGTTACGACTTTTACACCGGCTACAGTTATCTGGATTCACCCGACGTGAACCTTTCGCAGCGCGGATTTAATACGCAGATTGGTCTCAACCTTACAAAGTGGCTCGCTTTTGGCGTTGATTACAGCATTCAGTTCGGCAGAGGCACACTGCTCCCCAGCGAACTGAAGCCGGCGTATGACGCCGAGCTCGGCGAATTAGTCACTCTTGGTGAGGCCGGAGCGTTTGCGGCGCCGCCTCCAGCTGGCTTTGGAATTTCAATTCCGACCAACTATCGGCTCTATGCCCCGTTCGAGGCGACCACCCAGACCTACACGGCCGGGCCGCAGCTCAATTACCGGCACTTCAAGAGGATCACACTCTTCATCCATCCCTCCATCGGCGCCATCCATGAGAACATTTCGATCCAAAGCCACAACGACCCCTTTGTCGCAAATATCGTGATCCCGGCCCTGCTTGCCCAACAGCCGGTTGCAGGACTCTTGGGTATAACCTCACCTGTGCTTAGAACCCTGCGGCCCAATGACACCACCTACTTCTACGGTGTTGGCGGCGGTTGGGATTACAACATGACGAAGCACTTTCACCTGCGCGCCGATATCGAATTCGTGCATGTGGACCTTTTTAGCGGCCTGCTCGCCAACTCCCGTAACAGCGTGCGGATGTCTGTCGGTCCCACGTTCGCCTTTGGCAAGAACGTAGCCAGGTAAGTCGTCGCTTCCTCTTCAAGGCTCCGTCTCCGGATGGAGCCTTCTTTTTTTGATTCGTTCTTGCATTCGCCCAGCGCTTCTTCCTACACTCGCATCCGGCGTCCGCCTATGCCCATCGCGCATCTCACGCTCGAACTCCGCATTGAAGCCGCCCAGTCCCTCAAAGACCGCCGTCAGGTTTTGCGCAGCCTCAAAGATCGTCTCCGCTCCGCCTTCAACATCTCCGTGGCAGAGATCGACCCCACCGATCTCTGGCAGACCGCGACGCTCGGCGTCGTCGCCATCTCTTCCTCGCGTGATTACCTCACAGGTCTCATGAAGCAGGTGGAGTCGGCAGCCACTCGCATCGCCAACAATCACGGAGCCGAGATCACCGACAGCTTCGTCGATTTCCTCGACTAGAAGTCTCAACCGCAAATCGCCTTTGACCTTCCCCACCCGCCGCATCTTTTTTCCCACCCGCCACCCTCCGCCGCACATCTAATTCATCAGCAGATGAACGTACTTCGAACGTTCAACAACTCGCGCTCCGTACTCCGCCTTTCTTTTGTTGACTCCAGGCGGCGAACACGGTACGCTCCTGCCCAATGCTATCTGTCTTTGGCCAGAAGCAATCCGTCCAGCCGAATCCACATCTGCACTCTCGCGTCTCTATCCCCCAGGTATCCAACTTTGCACCGCATCCAGCGCAGGCTGCGCCCGAGGTGAATTTAAACTCTCGATGAAGAAAAACATCGAACTTCGTCCCAATGTCGAAACCCTCTTCGGTACGCGCGACGAAAACCTTCACCTGCTCGAAGATGGTCTCAATGTCACCGTCGAGCTCAAGTCCAATTCCATCCAGATTGACGGCTCGCCCGAAGACGTCACCCGTGTCGAGCAGGTCTTTGCCGACTTCGAATACCTGCGCACTCACGGCCAGCAGGTCTTTAACGGAGAGCTCACCTCCATGCTGCGTGTGCTCGTCGCGGATCCGGCGGTCACCTTGCGCCAGCTTGCCGAGGCCGGAAAGCAACGCGCCGTTGGCAACAAGCGTCAGGTCCAGCCCAAGAGCGTCAACCAGCGCCAGTATCTCGAAGCCATCGAGCAGAGTGACATGGTCTTCGGCATTGGTCCCGCCGGAACCGGCAAGACCTACCTTGCCGTAGCCATGGCCATCTCCGCCCTGCTCTCCAAGAAGGTTGCGCGCATCATTCTCGCGCGCCCCGCCGTCGAGGCCGGTGAGCGTCTCGGATTCCTTCCCGGAACTCTTCAGGAAAAAGTTGATCCATACCTGCGCCCACTCTATGACGCGCTCTACGACCTCCTGGAGCCCGAAAAGGTGGATCGCTTCCTCGAGAAAAATGTCATTGAAATCGCGCCCATCGCATTTATGCGCGGTCGAACCCTCAATGACTCCTTTGTCATTCTCGATGAGGCCCAGAACACCACCAGTGAGCAGATGAAGATGTTTGTCACCCGCCTCGGCTTCAACTCCAAGGCGGTCATCACCGGAGACATCACCCAGATCGACCTGCCCAACGCCAGCCGCAGCGGCCTCATTGAGGCCATGAACGTCCTGCAGGGCGTCGAGGGCATCCGCTTCCAGATGTTCAACGAAACCGACGTAGTGCGCCACCAGCTCGTGCAACGCATCATCCGCGCCTACGAGGATTTTAAGGCCCGCGACGACCGCCAGCTCACCCTCCAGCTTGAGGGTGATCCTGCCCGCGCCGCCGCCGAACTGCCTTTGAACGGAAAAGCGAAAGCGAGCGCCACCGTCCAGCAGTAGCGCTTTCGGTACAATAGTGGGAGAGCCCAGTTTTATCGGCTCTCCCCTTTTTTCTTTTCCATGACCTCCGGGACAGACCCCGGAATTGAGAGCCGTGATTCTAGAACGCCGAAAATCGAAGGACCTAAGCCGCTTGGCCCTAGCCCGTTTCGCCAACAAGGCTCAACGCGCTGCTCGGCTCACCGGCGAGGTCAATGTGCTCCTCACCGGAGACGCTGAACTGCAAAAACTGAATCTCCAATTCCGCCAAAAGGACGAGCCAACCGATGTGCTCTCCTTTCCCAGCCCGCAGGCGCCACCGTCGGGTACGCGGCAGCGAATGCCGCTCCGGCCGCAGGCACAAGGCGGAGACATCGCGATCTCCCTCCAGACCGCGCGCGTCCAGGCCGCAGCTCTCGGCCACAACCTGCTTACTGAGGTGAAGGTTCTCATCCTTCACGGTATGTTGCACCTCGCCGGACACGACCATGAAACTGATCGCGGCCAGATGCTCCGACTTGAACAGCGCCTGCGTGTCGACCTGCGCCTTCCTGCCGGACTCATCGAACGCGTCGCGCCCGCCCGCCGGAGGAACGCGTAATGCTCCTCTCGCTCGCGCTTCCCGTGCTCATCGCGCTGCTCCTTATCAGCGCCTACGTCTCGCGCCTCTACTCGGAGAGCGGCAAGTTTCTCTCCCGGGAGTTTCAGGAGAACATCGAACTCTTCGAGCATCAGATTGAGCCGCGCCTCGGCTTCAACCACCAGCGCGCCGCGCTCTCTTTTGCCCTGCTTGAGCAGCTCCTCACCGCGTCCATCTGCTTTCTGCTCGCCTTCTCGGTCTTTTCCAGCCCCGTGTGGAGCGCCGAAGAGGCTGCGCAGGCCATCTTCTTTGCCGTCTTGGTCATTCTCATCTTTGACCGTTTTCTGCCCTACCTGCTCTTTTCCCGCACTCGCGGAGGCTGGCTCGTCCGCTTTATCCTGCTTCTGCGTCTGCTCATCTGGGCAGTCCTGCCGCTCACTCTTTTTCTC
>Ga0302319_10001568_pt1 | contig 50879 bp, 49 predicted proteins | sample Bog_T0_2_FD_203319 | JGI IMG/M metagenome (GOLD analysis project Ga0302319, IMG submission 203319) | Peat permafrost microbial communities from Stordalen Mire near Abisko, Sweden - Bog_T0_2 | ecosystem: Environmental > Terrestrial > Soil > Wetlands > Peat | place: Sweden: Abisko, Stordalen Mire... | reverse complement strand
CAACGCGAGCAGAACTTAATTCGTTATTTACTTGCACAGGAAGTAATCCAATAACACCAACGCCTACGCCTCCGATAGTAGTAAATCCGGTTACTCCTACGCCTGTTGTTCCGCCAGTTTCAACTTCGCAGAATATCACCGTTATGCCAACAAACCTAAGTTTTACGCTTCCCCAGAATGGCACAACCAGTCAAATTTTGACGATCTCCGCTCCTGCGGGGGTTACATACTCTGTAACCAGTAATCCGTCTGCTTTTAATCCCAACTCTTGGCTTGCTCTTTCCTATGCCTTTAACTGTGGAAGTAATGCTTGCGGCAACGAATCAGTGTATCTGTCTGTGGTTGCTTATAACGGTCTTTCGGTAGGGACATATAACGGTTCGGTCATCGTCTCAGGTAATTTCAGCGGTTCACCAGAAACTATTCCGGTAACTTTGAATGTAACAGCTCAAGGTACCCCCGTATCAACGGCAAGTACATCTTGGAATAATATCGTGGTGAATCCGCTTTCCACTCTCTCGATCAACGTAAGTACCGGTGGACAAGGATCATTGACTCTTTCGTGGCCGGCCGCTACTTCAACAAACGGAATTGCTCTCTATAATGTCTATCGTGGCACGCAAGATTTGTTCACTCTCAGCTCATCGAACTTGATAGGACAGGTAAATGCGTTGTCATACACCGATTCCAACCTTGCAAATGGTGTTTATTATTATGCGGTTGTGCCACAAGATGTCAGTGGAAAAACTGCGCTATCGACGTATACCCATTCTTCTGTAACAAACGTGGCACCGCCCGCGGGAAGCACTTTTTCCATTAAGGCTGATCCGGGGAATCCTGCTGCGACTCAAGTTTCCACAGGAGCCACAGGTGTAACGCTTCTTAGGTTTGATATTACAAACCCATTGAACGATCCTCTCAGAATTACGCAGTTGCCTGGCCTCCAAGAAGTTGCATCGCCTTCAACGCAAGCACCAGTAGGAGAATCTTCTCCAGATTTTAACAGCGTTTCATTATATAGCATGGCCACAGGACAAAATGTCCTCGTAGGAACATTCCCATCGTTCACTTCTTCTCAAACCCCTGGAGCATTCTGGAACTCCACTATGTATCTTTCAGGCTTGACCATTCCCGCAAATACCACCCAAGAGTTCACTATCACTGGCAATGTGCCCTCGTATACCAGTGGAGCTGCTAACGTGGGAACGGAAGGAGGTATTCTTCTTTCTGGTAGTAGCATTGTCGGTATAGATGGGACTACAAATGCTTCGATTTCGGGTTCAGGTACTGCGGCCGGGAATCCAATAACAATTGTTCAAGGACAATAATATGTTTTCATCACTAAAGACGCAGGCAACAAATTTCATCGAGCCATACAAACAAAAAGATCCGGCCACGTACGCCGCCGCAGAACAGGCAGTCGGAGCTATTTTAATAGCTGATGGTTTCTTCGGAACCCCACATCCGATGGGAGGAAAAAAGCGTCCTGGTATCTTCGGCACCATAAGTGGAATGATTGTTGGTATCATTTTTATGCTCGTTCCAACATTCTTCGGTAATATAACAGGCATTAACAGCATGACCGCCGTTACAACAGCAACGGTGGTTTCGGTTGGCACGCCAGTTGTTTCGACAAACACGAACAGTAATGGTGGTACTAGCACTAGTAGCGCTTGTTCATTAACGGTCAGCTATACGGTAGATGGAACTCCATACACGCAACAGGAATCGGCGGATTCATCGAGTAATTGTGGACTGGTAAAGGGGCAGACTATTTCCATCAATTATAATCCGGCCAGTCCTGGCTCATGGATCTACGGCGCTAGCACTATCAAAGATTTCCTATGGGTATTCTTTTTTGCAGGTTTGCTTTCTCTGATCTATAGCATAATTTTGTTCTTCATTCGTTTGTTCACTATTATTTTTGGTTGGAAGCTATTGAAAGATGGCCGAAAAAATGCGGCCGGTCTACCCGCCGATACCAATTTTCAAACGATGGTAAACGAAATAAAGCAGAATTTTACATCAAGTATATTTGGCTTTGGAAGTGCGGCGAGTTCATCTATCAATGGTGTTGGCGGAACCCAACTGTAAAATGAAAAACTTTATATTGAAGGGGTCTTGTGCAACGGTTGTGGTGGGCACACTATTGCTGAGCGGCGCAATAATTGCCAATGCGCAGACTACTTATCCATCAAACACAACCACCACCGTTGCAACGTCTACTTCCTCGTGTATGTTGAACGGGCAACCCGTACCTTGTGGTCAACTGTTTAAATCTGTTGGATGGTTTGCGGGGATAGGACTTGGCCTCATTATTCTCTTTATCGTCATATCCATTCTTTGCCTTATCTTTTGGATCTTTATGCTAGTGGACGCAATCAAAAAACCGATTCAGCATAAACCTCTTTGGATAATTATTCTCCTTCTTTTCGGTATAATAGGGGCGATTGTATATTACTTTGCGGTAAAGCGGAGTGTCGATCCATTGGTGAGCGGAAATATTCAAAACAATAATACTATTACACCAAATAATACACCTCCTCCAACCTCTCAAATTTAATAACCTTAATCATGCTATAAAAAAACGCTTCTGTTATATTGGAGCGTTTTTTTATAGCATGATTATTTTACCGCTCTTTTTTGGGCTGCCAAAAGCTTCTGATAAGAGGCGATCATTCCTTTGATGATTAATTGTTTGAGATGGCGATAGTCGCCGTCCCGATCAATTTTGCCAAGCGCATCAAGATAGGCGACTTTATTTTCGCCTTCGTATTTGATGTCCGTTGGTTGCAAATTGAAACGATATAAAATGAGGTTTGTCATCAATCGTGCCATTCTGCCATTGCCCTCACAAAAGGGATGGATTGCGGCAATTTGATGTTGTGTCCAGGTTGCAAGATCAACTACGGCATCGTTGCGTAGCGTAAGCGCCTTCTTGTGCGCTTTCGGACTTAGATTCTTTTGGATTGTCGGGATTTGAGACAGGCGACTATCAAGCTCCCGCCAGAATTCGTACATCTTGGGTTCAATGGCGGTACCGGGTGGAGGAGTCATATACCTCAACTTCTTTATATCCTCTCCAGTCTTTCTGAATCGTCCGGCAATATCCGGGTTCACACTCTGAAAGAATGCTTTATGAATTCGCTTGATAACTTGCAGTGTTATCTTTTCTTTACTCTCGCCAATTTCTTTCGCAAGTGTTTGAGCCTGCCAGAGTCCGGCGGCTTCTCGTTCTTTTAATTCCTGCTCATCCTTAGGCCACCGGAAGCTCTTTGGCATTGATCGCGTTGTCAATCATTTTCTTCGTAAGCGCTGATCCTTCTAATTTGCTCGAATAATAAAGTTGATCAATGGCGAGTGCCTGATCGAATTTTGCTTTTTCAACATCAGAAAGCGGAGGCAACTTTTGTGTCTCCAATTGCAAATTAACCAACTTGCCAATTTGGTTTTTAAGTTTGAGAATTTTGGTCGTTTTCATGGTCTTTATAAATTGCGAACTTGAGGGATATTTTACCACGTAAAAGTCTTGAAATCAAGCCCTCTAATATCTCTTAATTGTAGCACAAAAGGCAAGAGGCGACTGATCTTGCGCATGTGCATAAGATAATACACCGCAGGAGGTTAAATGTTTCTAAAATTTTGACTATTGTCTGATTTTCACCCCCTTCACGCTAAACCAGAAAAAGCTGTAGATTGCTGTCAACAGGATAATCACAAGAAATACAGAGATCACAATCTCGCCGTAGGTGAAGCCATTATAATAACTAGAATCGGTCGAGGTGCTTTCTCCGTAAAGAGTTACGCAGGTAGAGCTACCAAATTCAAACGCTCCGCTATCTGTCGAAGTAGCGAGATTTAATAACCCTTCATTAAGAACCATCGGGTTAGAATAACTGCATGTCGTCGTCGCGTTAGTCATGTATTTTTGGTGGCGTCCAACCGTTGGACGGTTCCACGCCCTTAGTATAAGGTGGCGCGTCAAGTGCAATCCAAGTCCTATGTGTTGATAACCCCAAAAACATTTATAAAACCTACCTCAAAACAATTTAGCTATGGCATGACTGGACGGCGGAAACGAACCGCCGTATAGTCCGGCGAGGTCGAACAAAACAGCATAAAACCCATTGTCCCGAAAGGGATCAGCCGAAAGGCATGATGCAACCAATGGGGTCTCGTATTTTTACTCTTTTTCGAGTAAAATTACGCCCTGGAGCAATCGAAAGATTGTCTCCCGTCAAAGGCCCACTTGAGTTGCATCGGTGGGCTTTTGCGTTAAAAAAATAAAATAAATAATGAAACTAAACGATGCAATAGATCTGTATTTGGGTTCTCGCCATCAGAACCGGAAAGCAAAAACGGTTACACAGGATTTCGTCCATCTTTCCGATTTCATGTTCTACATAAGGGACCTCGCCCGTGAGGTAGAATCAATAACCCTTGAAGAATGTGAGAGTTGGCTGGCTCTCGTAAAGAAGTTGGGGTACGACGACAACACTCGGCAAAAGAAAGCGATAGCGATCAAAATCTTTTTCGAGCATATGTTCAAGCGCCGCATCCAAGTTAGCTTCGATCCCGATCTCATTCCGGTTCCGCGCAAAGTCTTTAAGTTTCCGCGCGTTGCAACCGAAGAACAATATGAGCAGCTTCTAGCGGCGGTAAAGGATGAGGGGAAGTGTGGCGAAATTACCTACGCAGTCCGGGATAAGGCGATCCTCATGCTTATCCATGACACGGGAGCGAGAAATGGCGAAATTATTTCTCTCGACATGGATGACCTCAACTTAGAAAAGAAATCAGCGAGGATCAAAACAGAAAAATCGCGTGGTGTAGTCCCGTATCGAGAAATCTTTTGGAGCAATGCAACGAACGAGCAGTTGAAAAAATGGGTTACCTGTCGAGAGAAGTTTATCGCAACGACGGAACTCGAAGAACCAAAAACTTTGTTTTTCGGAATCAAGGCCGGATGCAACGCTTCATATCATTCTGCTAAAGGAAGAAGGTTGCAGGTAAGCTATGTTGCGGAATTATTCCGCAAATACTCGAACAGGGCGAACCTGCCGATCATCAATGCTCATTCTTTCCGGCATCTCTTTGGTCGCGATCTGGCGAAAAAGAAGGCAAACAATTTTGTCATTTCGAGTATGATGGGACACGCCCGCGTTGAGAGCTCGTATCCGTATACGATGCTTTTCGGAAAAGACAGGGAAGATGCCTACCGCAGTTTACGAGGGGAATAGTTATTTTCAAGCATGTCATGGCAAGGGGTTTATGCACAACCGACATTTAGTACGTCAGGGGGCTGTGCTATACTCAAATGGTAACTTAAAACATTTATATATTCTTGGTTTGTTTAATTTTTTAAAAAATTATAAGAGCTCCAGTGAGAAGTATGGGAATCACTGTTGAGGGCTAACGATTGTGTGAATGCCTAAAAAGACCGGCTAAGCGCCGGTCTTTTTATATTTGTATTGCCGCCATCACTTTTTCGAATACTGTCTGCTCGCTGAGTGAGGTGGTGTCGAGTATAAAATCATAATGCGCAGGATCGAGATGATCCTCTATGCCGTAGAGCATGGCATAGCGCTCGCGTTCCATCTTCTCGCGTTCTGCGGTAGCGATTATCATCTCGTCAGTCGTTTTACCGACATTTTCCTTCCTCTCACCTGCGCGCGCAGCGCCCGTGGCGGGGAAGACAGTGAGTAGGATATTGAAAATCTTAAACGGACTGCTCTTTGCAAAGTACCATGCCACGCGGCTTGCACGATAAGATCGTCCTTCTCCCGCATCATCGCGGCTTGGCGCTGGTCCACCGCCTGCTCAATTACAGGATCTTGCTTTAGCTGCGCATAGAACTGCTCAATGCTGAGATTTTTTTCCGCTGCCATATCGCGGAAAATCCCGCCAACATAGAGTTGTTGATAGTGGAGTTCGTTTGCCAGATTATTTGCGAGGGTTGTTTTGCCCGCGCCCAAGTTTCCGCCGATGGTGATGATCATAGTATATACATTAGAACATAATTAAAACTTTGGCGAAACGTTTGAAAAATCGACCATTTTCCGCTATCATCAAAACTATCAATGAGCAGCTACAATCCAACCATCGGCCTTGAAGTACACGCGGAACTCAAGACGCGGACAAAGATGTTCTGCGACTCGCTGAATAATCCGGACGAAAAACGCCCGAATGTGAATGTATGCCCGGTGTGTATGGGTCACCCGGGCGCTCTGCCGGTGCCGAACCGGAAGGCAATCGAGTATGTTATCAAAGTCGGCTTCGCGCTCGGCGGGACGCCGAGCGAAAAATCGCACTTCGACCGCAAAAATTATTTCTATCCCGATCTTCCGAAGGCGTATCAAATTTCGCAATCCGGCCAGCCGCTTGTGGTGGGTGGCACGCTAAAAGGCGTAAAGATCAATCATATTCATTTAGAAGAGGACGCGGGCAAGTTGATGCACGACAATGCGGGTGGCGGAACGCTCGTGGACTATAACCGTGCAAGCGTGCCGCTCATGGAGCTCGTGACCGAACCGGATATTCATACCGCAGAAGATGCGGTGGCGTTTATGAAAGAGCTCCAGCTTATCCTGCGCTATCTCGGCGTCTCCGACGCCGACCTCGAGCGCGGCCAGATGCGCGCCGACGCGAACATCTCGATCTCGCCGGACGAGACGCTCGGCACGCGCGCGGAGGTAAAGAATCTGAATTCGTTCAACTCGGTCTTCCAGGCGATCAATTACGAGATCAAGCGGCAGACGGAAATTTTGGATAAAGGAGAGAAGGTCCATCAGGAAACGCGTGGCTGGGATGATGCCAAGCAAAAGAGCGTGTCGCAGCGTTCCAAGGAAGAGGCGCAGGATTATCGCTATTTCCCCGAGCCCGATATCCCGCCGTTCGAGACAAGCTCGCTTGGCTTAGAGGAAATAAAAGATTCTATTCCAGAACTTCCCGCAGAAAAACGTGCGCGATTTGCAAAGGAATATGGGGTGGATGAGCGCGCCGCTGACGCATTGGCAGGGGATATTGCCACCGCAAATTACTTTGAGGAAGCGGTGTCGGAGTTTCGTGAGGATATCCCGGGCGGTAGTATTGCTACCATTTATAACTATTTGACGAGCGATTTGCGCGGGTTGATGAATGAGGCAAGCGTTTCATTCGCGGATGTTAAAGTCCGCCCGGAACATCTGGCGAGCCTCGCGATACTTATCGAGCAGAAGAAGATTACGAGCCGTCAAGCAAAGGACATGCTGGCAAAGATGTTTGCGACGGGGGCGGATCCTGAGGAGATCATGCAGAGCGAGAACATTGGCATCGGCGATGCGGATGAGGTGGAGGCGGTCGTGCTTGCGATCATTGCGGAACATCACGCCGCCGTTGCGGATTATAAGAAGGGGAAGACGGCGAGCCTGCAGTTTCTCATCGGCCACGCAATGGCCAAACTGAAGGGTCGGGCTCGGCCGGATATGTTGAAGGAGATATTCGAAAAGAATTTGGCGTAGGGGCGCCACCCATAGTAGACTTCTTTCATTTTTTACAGTACAATAAAGACTGCACGAAAATCCACTTTCCCGAGGAAACAAGGATGAAATTGCCCGAGGTCACCCCCTGGAAGTTAAGAGTTGCTACTTCCTTAGTGCTCACTTCGTCGCTGGCGTTTTTCTGTTTCTACACATCCGTCGCTATACCACCAGGCTGGATGAGCTGGCTAATCGTCCGGTTGCATATCCCAATATGGCTATTCCGTGTGTGGCCGTTGGGTCTGACGCCGATCTACCTTGAGTTCACGCGGTATTTACTTCGTGGAGGTCATCTTCGATGGAAGGCATCGCCCACGCCGATCATCCAGGGTCCCATACGGCCACTTTATAGCTACTCGATGTACGATGAGTTGTTTTTGGCTCCTGGGCGAAAGAGAACGCAAAACCAAGAAAAGAGTTCGGAATCCTCATGAGTCGGTAAACTTTTTTCCATTCTGCGCGGGACCTTTGTTCCCGCGCCATTTTTTATCTTAGAAATTTTTCGCTTAATGTAATTGCATCGTTAATATCCCCAATCCAGTGCATTTCCGATGTTTTTTTAAACCACGTCATCTGGCGTTTTGCATAGTGCCACGTATTGACCTTCATCGCGGTAGCGGCGCCGGCGAACGATACGGCGCTATTCAGATACGCGATGATTTCGCGATAGCCGATCGCATCAAACGCGACAGGTGATGCCCCATATTTTTTTATAAGGAAAGAGACTTCATCCACCAGTCCGTCGTTTATCATGGCATCGATTCGCTGATTGATCCGTTCGCGCAATAGCTCCGGCGCGGGATTGAGGCCGAGTATCAGCGCGTCGAATAACAGTTTGCCCTTTTTACGTTGAGCGGTAAACGGTTCACCCGTCGTGATCGCGACTTCGAGCGCACGCACGACGCGGCGCGGATTCTTTGGGTCCACCACGTACGCCGCTTCGGGATCGCGCGCCACCAGCTTTTTAAACACCACCTCCAAGCCATCCCGCACGATCTCGGCTTCGATTTCCGCGCGGAGCTTTGAATCGGCGTGCGTTGTTGGGATATCCAGGTTTTCCAAAATCGCCTTTATATAGAGCCCAGTGCCACCGACGAGCAGGGGAACTTTGCCGCGGGCGATGATGTCGTTGATCGCCGCGATGGCATCGCGTTTGTAATCCGCGACGGAATATTCTTCGTCGAGATTTTTAATATCGATCAAATGATGGGGGATCACGTCGCGTTCCTCTGTGGTCGGCTTTGCGGTGCCAATGTCCATGCCGCGATAGATTTGCCGGGAATCGGCGGAGACGACCTCGCCGTCAAATTTTTGGGCAAGCGCGATGCCGAGTGCGGTCTTTCCGCTGGCGGTAGGACCGATGATAGCGATGATTTTAGGTTTATTGACCATATTACAATAAATACGTATAACTTGACTTTTATATCACTCGTGATACGATTAAGTACAGATTCCTAGGAACGGAGGTTCCTCTCATGGAAATTTTAAAGTGGCTTGTTATCGGCGGTGCGTTTCTCGCGGTAATGGGCTTTTCGGCAGTGCTGGGGATTCCCCGGCTCAAGGGCGGTACAAGGGCACCTCGCTCGACCGGCCTTAACCTCTTCTTCCGTTAGGGTGGGCTAGCCCACCACCATGGGGCTCCTGTGACATCATCGTCCCGGGAGCCCTTTTTCTATCTACAGATTTTTTTCTTTTATCTCCGTGCCGAGTTTTTTTAAAAATTCCTCAATGGGCATTTCTTTTTCTTCGCCCATACGGCCGCGCACGTTCACGGTGTTGCCGCCTTCTTCTTTTTCTCCGACGACGAGCACATAGGGGACCTTCATCATCTCTGCCTCGCGGATGCGCTTACCGAGCGATTCATTCGCGTCGGCGAGTTCCGCGCGGATGTCCGCGCGCGAGAGTTCATCGAATACCTTCTTGCCGTAATCGGCGAACTTCTCGCTGACGGGAAGGATTGCCACCTGCACCGGCGAGAGCCAGACGGGGAATTTGCCGGCGAAATGTTCAATGATGACCGAGAGAAATCGCTCGATCGATCCCATGATGGCCGCATGAATCATGACGATCCGTTCGTGCTCGCCGTTCTCGTTGATACAGAAAAGATCGAACCGCTCTGGGAGATTCATGTCGAGCTGGATAGTGGCGATCTGCACGGATCGGCCGATGGCGTCTTTGCCCATAAAGTCGATCTTTGGTCCATACAGCGCGGCCTCGCCCGGTGCTTCGACGGCCTCCGCGCCGTGTTCCTTTACGAGCTGGCGTAAGTGTTCTTCAGCGGCGTGCCATCCCTCGCGCGTACCGAGATATTTCTCGAAATGCTCAGGGTCGTGCAATGAAAGACGGATAGACAGTTTAAATCCGAACACGCTATAGAACGCATTGACGATATCCCAGATCTTGAATATCTCTTCTTTGATCTGCGAGGTTCGGCAGAACACATGCGCATCGTCCTGAGTGATCGAAAGCACGCGCGAAAGCCCGGAGAGCTCACCCGATTGTTCATCGCGATAGACTTTTGTGGTGGAGGCGTAGCGCTGGGGGAGTTCTCGATAGCTCCATTGCTTGCGGGCGTAGATCTGTGTGTGATGCGGGCAGTTCATTGGCTTCATCGCATAGAGATGGCCTTCACGCGTTTCGATTTTGAATAATTCGTCTTTGAACTTATCCCAGTGCCCACTCTTTTCGTAGAGATCTTTTTTAGTGATGTGGGGAATATCCACACGAAGGTATCCGCGCTCTTTCCGAAGGCTCCACACAAAATCATCGAGAACATTTCTTAATATTGTTCCCTTTGGCGTCCACAGAGGAAGTCCGGGGCCGACGAGTTCGGAGAAGGTAAAAAGGTCAAGCTTTGGGCCGAGTACTTTATGATCTCGCTTTTTTGCCTCCTCAAGTAGGGTTTTATAATTTTTTAATGCTTCCTTGCTTTCAAACGCCAGTCCGTAAATGCGCTGGAGTTGCTGGTTCTTTTCATCGCCGCGCCAGTAAGCGCCTGCGATCTTATCGAGCGCAAAGCCATCCGCCGGGATCTCGGAAGTGTTCTCCGTATGGCCGCCGCGGCAGAGATCTGTAAGGACCGGCGTTTCGCCCGGCGCGCCCGTCTCGTAGACGGTCAGCCTCTCTTTCTTTTTACCCGCTTCGCCTTTGCCCGTAAAGTCATTTATTAAATCCAGCTTAAATGGCTGATTGGCAAAAATTTTGCGTGCCTCCTCCGGCGAAACTTCGCGTCCGGTAAACGGCAGCTTTTTATTGACGAAGCCGCGCATCGTTTTCTCGAACGTTTTTAAGTCGTCCGGCGTGATCGCGCGGGGGAGCAGGAAGTCGTAATAGAAGCCGTTTTCGACTGTGGGGCCGACGCCCAGCTTGGCGTCAGGGAACTCTTTGAGCACCGCCGCCGCGAGTAGGTGGGCGAGCGAGTGCCGGATGTGGTCGAGCCTTTCTGCGGAACCGTCAGATGGGTTATTTGGCATAATATAGTCATTCTATGCCATATATATTGATTTTTAAAGTGGTTGTCCTATGATACCTTATATGCTTGATATTAAGTTCATTCGTGAGAACGCCGTCGCCATAAAAGACGCAGCAGAAAAGAAGCATCTTGATCCGGCCGTGATTGACGAGCTTTTGGATGTCGATGCCAAACGCCGGGAGCTCATGTCTTCGTCCGAGGCTCTTCGTGCGGAGCAAAAGAAGACGCAGGATCGCGAAGCGGGCGCAAAGTTCAAGGAGCAGTTCAGGGAGCAGGAAGAAAAGTTGAAGCCGCTCGAAGAGCAGTTTAAAAAATTGATGGTGCGCGTGCCGAACATCATTTCGCCGGATGTGCCGGAAGGAAAGGATGAGAGCGAGAACAAAGAAGTGTTTCGCTGGATCCCGAACGGCGATGGTACCGGAAGCAATTCCGGCGAACCGAAGAAGTTTGGCTTTGCGCCAAAGGATCATATGGCGCTCGGCAAAAATCTTGACATTATTGATTTTGAGAAAGGCACGAAGATCGGCGGCTTCCGCGGATATTATCTAAAGAACGAGGGAGTGTTGCTCGTGATGGGCATTATGATGTACGCCATCCAGAAGATGGTAGAAAAGGGCTTCAAGCCGATGATTCCGCCGACGCTCGTGAAGGAATTCGTATTGTTCGGTACGGGATATTTTAAAGGAACGAATTATGATCCGGAGGTGGATGAGATTTACGAGATCGCAACGACTGATAAGGAAGCAACCGGTGAAAAAAGCACCGAGAAAAAGTTTTTGGTGGGAACCTCCGAGCCGTCGCTTCTCGCGTACTATTCTGATGAGGTAGTAAAGGCAGATCAGCTTCCGATAAAAAATGCCGGCTACAGCCAGTGTTATCGGAGCGAGATCGGAAGCTATGGTCGCGACGTCAAAGGTATGTATCGTGTGCATGAGTTTATGAAGGTGGAGCAGGTGGTGCTCGCGGAGGCGGATATCGAGGCGGCGAACAAACTGCAGGAGGAAATGATCGCCATCTCTGGCGAGATGCATCAGGAGCTTGGATTGCCATACCGTCGCCTGCTTATTTGCACTGGCGATCTTAGTGCCGGCAAGTTTAAGCAGTACGACACGGAGGCGTGGCTTCCGGGTATGAACCGCTGGGCCGAGACCGGTTCCGCGAGCAATTTCTTGGACTGGCAATCGCGTAGGCTGAACGTAAAGTACGTGGACGCAAAAACGGGCGAAAAGAAGTACGTCTATATGCTTAATAACACGGCGTTGCCCAGCCCGCGCGTGTTCATCGCAATCCTCGAAAATTATCAAACGGCGGACGGGAAGATCGCGGTGCCGGAAGTGTTGCAGAAGTACGTCGGTAAAAAAATCATAGGATAGAATACTGACCGCAAAAAGAAGGGGGGGATGTGCTTTTTCGGCATTTAATCTTCCATGCCACAAAAGCACATCCTCCTTCTTTTTTGCGGAGTGGTATCATTGAATAATGCAGATTGCGCCGTATATCTCCGACCGCAAAAAAAAGCGCAAGCGTGTGCGTGCGTATCTTTTTACCGCGGTTAGCCTCCTCATCCTCTACGCAATATTTTTTTCCGGGCAATGGCTTATATTCCATTCGCCGGTATTCCGCGTCGATGGCGTTGTGGTGCAGGGAAATGGTTCGATCGCGAGCTCGAGCATCGTTTCTCTCGCGGAGGCGAGCGCGCTTCCTACGCACAGCATTCTTCGCGGTGCGCTCACGTTTGGCAATATGTTGCTGTGGCCGGCCGCCATCCCGAAGAGTGAGCTTGAGCTGATCCCGCAGCTCGCCTCCGCGAGTATCGCAAAGGATTATTTTTCGCACACGATCACGATCACTGTGACCGAGCGCGCGCCATTCGGCATCTGGTGTTTTTCCGCTCCGCCAAACGGGGAAATCGCGCCCACTGCGACATCCGCCGCTGCCATATCATCCGCCGCCGCATCGTCATCCTCAACCGCGAGTTCGAGCGTACTCGCTCCCGCCGCGAACGCCAACGCGCCGTGCTATTGGTTCGACAACACCGGCACGATCTTTGAGAAGGCGGGGGAGACGCAGGGCAATCTTGTTTATATTATCTATGACAGCTCCCAAAGTCCGCACGGATTGAATCAAAACGTGCTATCGGATGAATTCCTTCCCAACTTCATTTCTATTATGAACGTGCTTAAGGAAAGCAGTCTTGCCGTGCGAGCTATCGAGCTGAATAATCTCGCGCTCGAGGAGGTGGACGTGCTGACGGCGAACGGACCGACGATCTACTTTAGTCTACAATTTCCCGCAGATGAATATTTATCGGTCATTCAAAAATTGATGCTGCAGCCCAACTTCAACAGCCTTCAATATATCGACTGTCGGACGCAGAACCGGCTGTTCTATAAATAAAACCGGCGCGCGACGCCGGTTTTCTGATCCCAAAATATCCGCAGTGTATGGCGTCAAAAAATATGAATGATCGCCTCGATGAACCCCACGATGAGATCTACGATGACGTTGACTAATGCTTCCAGAAAATCCATGTGCTTATCATATCATGTTCCTAGTAAAAGTCAAATTATGGATAAACATTCTTCACTGAAGCGCATCACTCGATTTTGAAGCGCGACCTGCGCGATGAGATTTACGGCAGGTGGTAGACGAAGATCGACGTCCCGATGCGGTAGTCCGGCGGCGGCACATTGCCCATATCGCCGCCAAGCCTGGTGCCGTTCGCGACGGTGCCCGAGCTCGAAGAACGCAACGCGGTAAGCCACGAGTAGGTGTCCGATGCGTTGCGTGTACTCCCCGGCGCAAGCGGTTGGATGGCGCCCTCGAGCGTGTTCACGGAAACGGCGAGCCAGTGAATGTTATGGCTTGCGGGATTTCCCATGGAAGATGACCATGGAACCGCCTTGCCCGGAAGATAATATTCCGGATCGCCGCCGCCAAAGTAGTCCACAGCGATCGTATTCACTTGCGGATTCGCGTTGACCCATGACTGCAATCGCAGAAGGTCTTGTCCCCAGTCATAATTGGAATCGTCCGCAAAGTGGTAGCCGCCCTGCACGCCTCCGCCAAACTCATTGAAGTACGAAAGGAAGTACGGTGCCGCAAAGAATGTTTCGAGGAGCAGCCACACAAGGAGCAGGATAAGGAAAAGATATTTTACGAACGATGCGGCGAGCGAGCGTGCCGCTGTGCTGAGCGTTCCCGTTATGTCGCTGCCGATTGCACCGAAATTTATCTGCATGATCCATTTTTTCCACACGCTGGCGGAGAGAATAAAAATGAGGGGGATGGTGGGCATGATATGACGGATGCCGATATTAAGGGGACTGTGCATGCTATAGCCCCAATAGAGGACGACGAACGACGCGAGCGAGAATTCGCCAAAGTGCAGGGTCAGATAATCGATCATCCGCTGTCTGATTCCGGTCCCATCGCGCCATTCGTTTTTTAATGTTCTTTTAATGGTCCACCATGTCGCGAGCGCGAGCGCGAGGAGAACAATGATAAGTGTGGGAATTGGTTCCTTTAGCAGGAATAGCACAGGGAAGTAGATCCAGCCGCCGCTGCCGCGAATCGCACCGAGGAAGTAGATCGTATTCCCGCCGTCCACGCGTTGGAGCGCCATCAGTACGCCCAGCGTGTATTCCGCGATCGGTCGCGTGATATAGTGCTTTGACATCCAGATATCCGCGTCGGCGACGCATCGCATCCCCGTGCAAAGTTGTCCGGCGGGCGTCGGGCCGGTGGCGAACGAGGCGAGAATCGTTGTTGTGTCGGAGATCTGTTTTTGGATCGGATAGCCGCTCGTGAATAAAAAGTAGACGGGATAGACGATGATCGCGTAGCCGATTGCAAAGATCAAGATGCACTTCCACGCGTAATGGCATAGTTTTTTAAAAAATGTCTTCGCGCGACGCGAAGCGTCCGTCACGCGCCACTGCGCCGCGAGCTCGCGGAGCCAGAGCACAATAAAGAGAAAGATAAAGAGCGGCGCGAGCAGCGGCGTGGAAAACTTTGTAAGCTGTGCCACGCCGAACGCGAACCCGGCGTAGCAGAGATGCTTCGTGGAAGGGTCGTCGATATACTTCAAAAAGAAGAACATCGCGAGGACGATGCCGAACGCGGCGCCGAGGTCAGTCGTCACATAATGCCCTTGCCCGAGCACTGTTGGGTCGAGCGCAAAGAGGAATGTCGGCAGGAGCGCCCAAAGCTTTCCCATCAACCGCCGCGCCAAAAAATAGACGAGGATGATCGTAAGAATCGTCACAAGCATTGGCATCACGCGCCCGACCTGGATGATCGCGTTCGCGTTGTTGCCGGAATTATAGAGGAACGCATTACCCATATCCCATTCGCCGTTTATTTCCGTGGTCCACGCCGGAATATTCGTGGGAAATGTGGGGTTTACAAACATCAGCACCGGCAACATCGCGAGCGCTTTTATGAGCGGGGGATGCTCGGGATTCAGATCGTAGCTCAGATTGTGCACGTAGCCATAACCGGCAGGAATGTGCGCGAGTTCGTCATCAATCGCGGAATCGCCGTGCGCCGCGTAGAGCATCAAGCCGAACGATGTGATGCAGATCAGCACGAGGGCGGTGGCCGCGAACCAGGAAGATAGCTTTTTTATCATGTGATTTCATTATACCGAACTGCGTGAAAAATGTTTCATGTATCTAATATATATTTTCACGTTCAAAAAATATCGTGTTAAAATACCCGTATGGCCGAACGAAAAAAGAAACTCCAGTCCGAGCATGCGGCGGATGATATCCGCGCAGACGAACTGGTGAAGCTTACCCAGCGTGAAGCGGGGGAGAATAACGATCGCCTCCGCGACATTCCTGTGACGAACCGGAACTACTGGCGGTTTCGTGGTGAGGAAGATAAACGCCGTCCATTGCCGCGCGGTATCAAGTGGGGGATCATCGGGCTTATCGTGATATTCGTCGTCGGTTTTGCGGTGTCGTATTATCTCGTAAAGCGTGAAGTGTCCGCGACGATATCGTCGCGGATCGTGACGATACAGGCGGGGGTGACCGATCTTCAAAACCTGAACCCACAGTCCGCAGCACAAGAATTTTCCACATTGAACACATCTCCGTCGGGGATCTTTGGTTCGCTTATCGCGCTATTTGAAGGCAGTGGTGGCGCGGTTCGGTCGTTCAGCGATCTTTCAAGCCAGCTCGCCACCCTCTCACAAAATATGACGAGCTTGGAAAATGATGCGTTCGGATTTGTTTCCCAGAACGGGAGTAGTACGCTTGCCACAGATCTTGCAAGTACGCGGAATACGCTCGCCGCGATCGACGCGGATACGAACGCGCTTTCCGGTGCTGCGGCATATTTTGGCGTGGCATCGCCCGTGAGCGGCCAAAGTTATTTAGCGTTAAAAACGCAAGTGCAAGGCGCGGAAACTTTCTTGAACGCGTTCGTGCCATGGCTTTCGGATGCGACGACGACGCATCATATATTGGTGCTATTTCAGAATCCGTCGGAGATGCGCCCGGGCGGGGGATTTTTGGGAAGCTATGCAGATGTTTCCATTCGTGCCGGAGCGATCACCGATGTGGCAGTGCACGATATTGCGGATGTTGATACGACCTTTGCGCCAAAGATCGTGCCGCCCGCGCCGCTTCAGCTGGAAGAGACTGCGTTCCGTCCCGCCGACGCGAATTGGTTCTTTGACTTCCCGACGACGGCGTCCGAGACGATCAATATGTTCGAACAGTCGGGCTTATATGCAGGTGCGGGCAATGGCAATGCGAGCGCGGGTGGCGTCAACGCTTCCGCTACGCCGACCATATTTGACGGCGTCGTTGCCGTGACGCCGCAGGTGATGAGCGACCTGCTCTCCGTGACGGGACCAATCACATTGCCGGGCGCGACACCGAAGGCCGCATCAACGACCTTCACTTCAAGTAACCTTGTGGTGCAGATCCAAAAAATCGTGCAGGCGGGGCAGGCCCAAGGCAAAGCGCAGGCCGGCGGCGGCACTGCCACCTATCCGAAGGAAGTTTTGGCCCAGCTCTATCCGGCAATCCTCCAGCAATTTGCGTCTTCCACTGACGCACAAAAGCAACAGATTTTGGGATTGGCGCTCAACTGGATCACCAATAAAAATGTGATGGCTTACTTTACCAATCCCGCGTTTGAAACGTTTGCCGAGGCGTACGGCGTGACCGGCGACATCTATCAGCTTCCATCGAACTTCAATGGTGATTATCTTGCGATCACGAATGCGGATATCAACAGTGATAAGTCCGAGCTGTATATGGCGCAGGACGTGACGTACGACGCGCAGATCGGCAGTGATGGCACGCTGAGCACCAACCTTAGCATCCAACGTACGCATAACGGCAATACGAGTCCCTATTGGTGGTACCAGACGACCAATCAGGATTATATGCAACTATTCGTACCGAATGGGAGCGCACTCAGTAATCAGAGTGGCGGGATTGTAAAGAGTGTTCCTGCGCCAATCAATTACTCGCGCGATGGATATAGTACCGACCCTTTGATCCTTGCGATCGCCTCGACCACGCAGGAAAATTTTAGCTATCCAAAGATAACAACGCACGAGGAATCCGGAAAGGAGGTGTTTGGAGTGTGGTCGCGTACGTACGCAGGTTCTTTGTCCATGGTCTCGCTTAATTACTCACACGAACTTTTTTCCCAGCCTGCGCCGGGCATGGGATACCAATTTATTTTCGAGCGCCAGTCCGGCGCCGCGGGAAAATACAATATAGAAGTGGATGCGCCGCTGGGCTATGCGTTCGCGGAAAACGGCCTTGCGACATTTACCTACGAATCCACCAGCACGCCGGGGAGGCTTATTATCGATCTCACGTTACAGAAGATATAAACAGAGCATATGTGGTATACTAAGAATATATCCCTTTATATAGTATGAAGAAATCATCGTATCGCTCAGCGTTTACTCTCATTGAACTTTTGGTCGTCATCGCGATCATCGCCATTCTTGCGGTCGTTGTCCTTCTGACGCTTAATCCTGCGGAACTTTTGCGACAATCCCGCGATGCCAATCGGGTTTCGGATATGGCCACATTAAAGAGCGCGCTTGGGGTTTATGTGACGGACCAAAGCGGTGTTGCGGGATTTACCTTGGGCACTACGGGAGCATGCTATAATTCCACTGCGGCAACAAGCACTACGATCTATACCCCCAACGCTTCCGGAACGTGGGGCGCGACGACCACGTGCGCGGCATGGTTCGCTTCGGCGACCTATCTCGCCTCCACAACCGGCCGCGGCGTGAATGGGAGCGGCTGGCTTCCGGTTGATTTTGCGTCGACGACTGCGGGATCTCCGATCGCCGTCGAGCCTGTCGATCCTGTTGATACCGATGGCAGCGCACCTGGTAACACTAAGGCATTGGGAGCGTTTTTCTACGGATATATCACAAACGGGACCACATTTAAACTTTCCGCGTTCATGGAGAGCGCTAAATATTCGACGCTTGGGACGGGCGATGTTGAAACTCCGGATGGCGGCATTAACAACTACGTCTACGAACAGGGATCGAACTTAGCGCTATAAAATCTCTACGATCATAGCGGAGATTTTTGTGATATCCTGCCGGATAATAAATTGCTGGGCGGGGCTTCAATGACGGGGATGCTCCGCTATCATTTATCGCTTAAAAATAGTATGCTGATGAGCGAAAACGCCCATGGAACATATTCGAAATTTCGTCATCATCGCCCATATTGATAGTGGAAAATCCACACTTGCCGACCGCCTGCTCGAGATGACGGGTACGGTGCCGATGCGCTCGATGCAGGCGCAGTATCTGGATCGGATGCCGCTCGAGCGCGAGCGGGGGATTACGATAAAGATGGCACCGGTACGCATGGAATATACTGCGGACGACGGCAAGAAGTATGTGATGAACCTGATCGACACGCCGGGGCATTCGGATTTTGCGTACGAGGTGTCGCGCGCGCTGAACGCCGTCGAAGGTGGCATACTTTTAGTGGACGGCACAAGAGGAATTCAGGCGCAGACGCTTTCCAACTTGCGTGGTGCGCAGAAGGCGGGCCTGCGCATTATTCCAGCGGTAAATAAAATTGATCTGGCGTTGCCACACATTGAAAAAGTGGTGGAAGCGACTGCGGAATTACTCGGGATAGCGCCCGATGAAGTATTTCGCGTATCCGCAAAGACCGGCGTGGGGGTAAAGGAGTTATTGGAAGCGGTGGTGAAGCTCGTGCCGCCGCCAAAGGCAGGGCATACCGCTGCGGGACATGGCACGGCGGCTGGCGGCACGTTGGGCACAAGCGACACTATTTCAAAAGCGCTCATCTTTGATTCAATGTACGACGATCATAAAGGCATCATTGCGAACGTGCGCGTGTTCGGCGGTGAGTTCGGAACGGAAGACATGCATCTCGTGGCGAGCGCGGATGGTTTTAAAGCAAAGGAGGTGGGATATTTTTCTCCGGATATGAAGGCTGCGCCAAAATTGCGCACGGGCGAGATCGGCTATATCGCGACCGGCCTCAAAGAGCCGGAGCTCGTGCACATCGGCGATACTATTTTAGCCAACCGCGATTCGACCGGCATCGGCGCCGGGCGTGCAAAGGAATTGGCGCTGCCCGGCTATCGCGAGCCGGCGCCCGTGGTATTCATCTCATTCTATCCCGACGGTGATACCAAGTTTGACGACCTCAAGCGTGGGTTCGAGAAGTTGCGCCTGAATGACGCGGCGCTTAGCTTTGAGCCGGATTCGAACGAAGCGCTCGGCCGCGGGCTAAAAGTTGGTTTCCTTGGCCAGCTTCACTTTGAAATCATCTCAAGCCGCCTCGAACGAGAATATAATTTGCAATTTCTTACCAGCTTCCCGTCCATTGCATATCGCGTGCAAGATAAGGGGAAAATTTTTACCATCAAACAACCGCAGGATTTTCCGGAGCATCCGGAAAAAGTGTGGGAGCCGCTCGTCAATCTGGAGATCCTCACGCCTCAACAATATTTGAGCGCCGTGCTCAACATGCAGACCGTTTTTGATATAGAGATCAACGAGGTGAAGAACATCGGCGAGAATCTTTTGATCCAGGCAATCATGCCGCTCCGCGAACTAATCCGCGATTTTGATGATCGCATGAAGTCGGTATCGCAGGGATATGCGTCGTTCACCTACGAGCTGGCGGGGGAGCGCGAGTCCGAGGTAGAAAAGTTGGAGATCGTCGTCGTGGACGAAGTGGTGCCTGCGCTCACGCGCATCGTGCCAAAGAAGGACCTGGAGCGCGAGGGGCGCCAGACGGTGGAGCGCCTAAAAGAGCTTTTGCCCAAGATGCAGTTTTCGCAGGCGCTCCAGGCAAAGTCGCAGGGCCGCATCATCGCGCGCGAGACAATCACTGCTATGAAGAAAGAGCTCGGCAACTTTGGCAAGAACGGCGGCGATCGCACGCGCAAGATGAAGTTGTGGAAAAAGCAGGAAAAGGGCAAAGAGCGCCTTCAGGCCGGCGCCCGTGTGGACATCTCGCCGGAAGTGTTCCGCGAGATTCTTAAAAAGTAGAAATGTGGACGAAGTTCGAACCTTTGCTGGTTAGAGTGATAGAATTAACACATGCATATCTACATCGTCAGGCATGGCGCTACTGAGCTCAATATAAAACATCTTTTTAATAGCTGGATTGACGAACCTTTAGTTCCTGAGGGGAGAGATCAGGCAGAAAAACTCAAGGATGAGCTTCCGGCTGATGCGAAGATCATTTATACATCAAAACTGAAAAGGGCAATGGAAACCGCTGAAATCATTAATAAGAAATTTAATCTTCCTATTGTGGCCGACGCACGATTAAACGAGGTAAATGTCGGCACGCTGGCAGGGAAAAGCTTTGAGCAAATGGAAGCGGATGGTTACAGTAAGGTCAAATATCAACATCTGGAATATGATTATCGTCCCGTCGGCGGAGAATCGGTTGAGGACGTAAGACAAAGAGTACATTCTATAATCAACGAAATAAGGGTAGGTCATCAGCATGGCCCCATTCTCTTAGTAGTCCACGGAGGAATTTTGAGGATGCTTGAGCACGACTTTAATCAAAAATTTATCGGAGATATGCCAAATGGACATATCGTCCAGATAGAGATTTAGATCACCCGAGCAGTTCGAACGTAGTTCAGGAGTCCCCCATATATTTTATGGCTTTCGGTGGAGGATAGGGTCTTAGGGAAAGGAGGCAAGGCATTATTCTTTTGAGGGTGTCTCGGAGCCGCGAAGGCGGCGAGAGCCAAGGCGGCCAGCTAGTAAGCTGGAACGCCGTCCCTCAAAAGAATAATGCTCTTGCCTCCTTTCCCTAACCCTCATACACTAAAGTCATGAAGATCGCCTCCATCGTCGTCCTCTCCCTATTTCTCATCATCGTTGGCGTGCAGGTATTTTCGTTCGTCCGACAGGAATGGTCTTTGGGAAGCGAGCTTGCGGATGTGCAGGCAAACCTTTCAAAGGCTCAAGTGGAAGAAACAACCTTACAACAGGAGGATCAATATCTTTCCAATCCACAAAATTTGGAGAAAGAGCTTCGCGCGCGGTTCAATTATAAGAAGCCCGGCGAGACAATGGTGATCATCGTCCCGGGCGCGACCACGACGACCTCGACGGATTAATTAAAAAAGGATAAAAAAATCGAGTGGCCGGATAAGCGGTCACTCGATGATAACCTCAAGTTGCGGATTTATTTCCTTACACGCCTCGGCAATAAGTCGCCGGTGGCAATGTTCGGATGTTTCCTCCACGCAGAGAATAGTAATCTCGCTTGTCTCGGCAAGCTTTACGAGTGAATGGAGCTGAGATTGCACGTTGGGAGACTTGAGATAAAACAAAAATCTTTCTTCAAATACTCCCATCCTCGTGAGTTTCGGGAGTCTCACAGCAGAAAAATGTACGAGTAATACGTCACTGCCCCGCAACAGAAGCTCCGCACGAGCAACATCTGTGCGGGGCTTTTCTTTTTTATTATCTCGCACCAAGATCAGCAAGAAGAATATGTGGCATTCCAAAACCATCCCGGAGGGTGAGCCCGGTTTTGGAATGCCACATATTCTTCTTGCTGAGCGGGTAACGGGAATCGAACCCGTGTCTCAACCTTGGGAAGGTCGCGTTCTGCCACTGAACCATACCCGCGTGTGTTGGCGATTTTGGTCGCCGGTAAGAACATAAAAACGATACACGACGATGGCACGTTTCGCAAATGGCGGCGAGATAAAAAAGACCCCGCTCGCTGGTTGGCGATCGGGGTCGGGTTCTGCGTTCTACGGAAAGAGCTGTTGATTACTTGAGATTCCAGCCGGATCCCATTTTCTGGGTTACCAGCCGTTGGACTGTCCGTTGAACCACTTGGGCTCCGCCAACCGCAACCTGCGATTGGGACTGCGCCTGGCTCATGTTTCCGCTGCCTTCTACGGCAGTGGCGAGCGTTGCGCCCGCGGTGATGAACTCGGGGATGAGTGCGATCGTCTGGTCGCGGGCGATGGTTTGCCAGCTATTCGCCATGCGATACTGCATCCATTCCGAGAAGGTAACGTCACTCGGTTTAAGTTTCCGAGATTTGGCGCACTTGCCGCCAGCGTCGCGATTCTCGCATACCTTCTTGCCGTCATCAGTGAGGTCGAGCCTTGTGCCGACGACGGACGCGTTGCTTGTGCTGACTGCGGGCTGGAGCAGGTTGTGCTCTTTTAAGTAGCCCAGGATTTGCTGAAGTTGTACATCGGTAAGCGCTACCGATGCTGCTACGGCCGATGCGTTTGCCGGGCAAACGCCATCTCCATGGAGAGTTCCCTCCATGGAGATCCTGTCCGTGATCTCGATGGTTTGAGGCGTCTTTTCGGATGCCGTCGGTTTGACTGTAACGTGATGCACGGTCGTTTTGGTGCCGCTGACCCTGGCACTTGAGACCCCGCATGCGCGTTCGGGCGATGGTTTTGTTTGAGTTTGAGCGAAAGCAGCGGATGAGATGCCCGCTACCCAGAGTGCGCTCGCAAGTGCGAGCGTAAGGAAAAGGATGCGCCTCTTCATAGTGGCTTACTCCTTAACTTATTGCTGCGCTTGCGCAGCGGGTTCTGGTTCGTTGACCTCTTGCAAGGCTTTTGCTTCGTTGTGCGCCAATGTCTTGCTGGTTGCAAGTTGGAAATCAGAGATCGCCGCTGCAACCCATAGGGGAGGAAAGAAGACTGCCGCGACATTTTCGCCGGCGAGCAGTCCGTAATGCTTCAGAAATCCAAAAGCATGGTTGGGCTTTCGGAGTTGGGGAGTCGCGTAAAGGACTTTTTTATCCTCAGCGAATCGGTCGCTTTTCTTAACGTTCATTTTTTTGAGGTCAGGTGGCGCTACGGGGTGGCCGTCGCGCAAAAGCGTTTCACCGGTGAGGAGATATTTTCCACCGGCGATGAATGCGATTGCCGAAGAAGATTCCAGATCTTTGGGAAGTCTGGCGAGGACCGTCATCGTGTCGTTGTCCTTACGGACATAGACAAGAATCTTTTCCTGATAGTGCCATACTCCAGCGGTCGTTGGTTTATCTACGAACACTGCGGCATGGGATATCTCTTTGTCATTCGGCTGTTCGACGACGTCGGTTGGATCGAGCGGGATCGTGGCGCTGTACCAGCCTTTCGGTTGGGAGAGCGGCGATGGTGATGCGTGCGCATCGTTGGACGGCACTGATGCGATCGGCGCGGCGACAGGATCTGTCGTGGCGATGGGCGCAGGAGCGTCGGTCGAAGCGGGGGCTGGAGCCGGCGCATCTACATGCACTTCGGCTTTTGCCACCACGATCGATGCTTCCGAAGGGATTTCCGGAATGGTCATCCAGTCACCCTGTCTGATTTTGTTCGCGTTGACGATCTGAGGGTTTGCCACCATCAGGGTCGTCTTGTAGAGATGCCAGTTCCCGTAAAGGTTCCGTGCATCTTTTGAAAGTGAATCTCCCCACATGATCTGGCAGCGCTTGGCATGCAAACCGGCGGAGACACACACGCGCTTCCCAAAAAACGCTTCTCGCGTGCTCGTAAGATCGAGCGCGTGGCAGAGGCGAGTTCCGAGAAACAGGACAAAAAGCATTGTGATAAGCCGAAGCTTCTTCACGGTCGTGTTCCTCTCTTTGGTGAAGTACGAATGTTCCGACAATCGAATTCCCGCGTTTCCACATCTGCTCCATGAAACCATCCCCAATAAAGGAAGACGGCCCACTCTAACAGATACTTCATCACGGTGCATCCGGTTGCGCCTCGCTCTGCAATTCTTTTTGCTCCATGAAACCATCTCCAATAAAGGAAGACGGCCCACTCTAACAAAAGAATTTAGATTGAAGGGGCGGATCATTCTCGTAAACGAGCCGGCTGATATTTCACAACCGGCTCATGATGGTTTTTGCCTCTAGCCTATGAGACGGATGCGTGGCTTCTTTAGTTCGATGGGCTTCAGAGGGCCGTCGCTTTCATCGTACAATCGTGCCGCGATCTTGCGTAAGTTTGTGAGAGCCACAACCCGATCGTTCCCTTCGAAATATGCAACGACGTTTCCGTTTACCACGCATGCGCGGTATTCGAAACCCGCACCAAGGCCATTGTTCGCCTCTGGGAGGTCGATCGTGAAAATGCCTTCTTTCAACTTGTGATAGGAAAGGCATTCTCTCACCTGGCTTGGGGTTGGGGATGGAAGGCAACCGTAGAGATCCTTCGGCGTTGGAACGCCCGGAATCGCGGCTGGTCTTTCACGTCGCCTATTTCTGGTCACCGTTACTAGGATCAACAGGAACCCGAGCGCGCCGCAGGCGAGAAAAATCGAAAGAGACATGATGTGCTGAGATCTTTCAACCTCAGCCACCTTGCTCCCGATCTTACCCGTTTCCTTTTCATCCGCGCTCTGTCGAGCAACTATGCTGCCGATGGCCTTTTGATCGGTCGCGGCGCCGTCTTCCAGTTTTTTTGTGCGCTGGTCGCTTGCCGCCTGACCTTTCTTAAGGTCGTTGAGTTTGCGATTCGTATGATCCAGCTTACGCTGAAGCACACAATTCGCATCGCAGCCAGCGCCCGTAGAAACGGAAGCGCCGGGGTTCGTGGTGCCGTTCTGGGCATTGATGGGGGCAAAGCCCGCCACCAAAAAGATTGCGAGGAATGCGTTGGCGAACTTCATACTCTCACCTCTCCTTGTTCCGTAATATGGGGTATTACAAAGTACTGATCCTTCGTCGCGGGGGACTTTCTTTTCCCACAGCGAGTCTTACTTATATAGCATATTTCGATATGAAATGTCAAACCTTCGAGAAGTCAAAACGCCCCTCAAAAACCTTGCAAAAATGGTGTCTTTATGATATAACCAGTGCAGTTAGTTTCGTTCTCACAGCACCTTGTCAAATACATTTTTTTGGCTCTTTTACATTTTTTTAACTAAAGAGTCGAAAAAATAAATAACTACATAAATAGAATGTTCAACGCATTCAAGAAGTTTCTCGCGTCCAAGCGGATTGTGACGAAGGGGTTAGTCATTATGGCACTCTTCGGCATGCTCACCTCGGGCGTTTTTAGTCCAGTAGCGTTGAATGGTGAACACCCTATTACTTCCATTCCTGTTGCGCACGCGGATGCGTGTGCAGTCGCAGAGGCATTAAGTGTTTTCTTCTTGCCCACGAATGCAATCTCGCGAACCGCGCAGGTAGGCGATACGGTCACTTACGAATTAGTAGGTGCTCCCGCATTTACCACTCCTACGCAGGTAAACGTCACGGATGTAATGCCTTCTGGGCTTATATTCGTTTCTGCGAGCACTTCCAACGGAACATATTCAAATTCCGGCGCAACGTGGAATCCTGGAACATTAAATAATGGTTCAGAAATCACTCTTGATCTGACGACGAAGGTAAGTTCAGGAACTGAAGGGCAAGCGATCACAATTGCTCCGACTATTACGTATAGTCAGACTGGTTGCGCTCCGAGCTCTGCGACTTCAAGTGCCGTCATTAATGTTCAGGCTGCGACGACCCCGACCTCCACTCCGGCAGTCGCGGACATCGCGATCAATAAGATCGCGGACGTTACGTCCACCACAGAAGGAAGCACGGTGCATTACACCATCACCGCAACGGACAATGGTCCCGCGACGTCGACCGACGTTGTTGCGACCGACACCTTGCCCACGGGACTGACATTCGTTTCAGCAACCTTTTCGGAAGGCTCCTACGCGAGCTCGACGGGAAGCTGGAATGTCGGCACCCTGAGCGCAAGTTCCAGTGCAACGCTTGATATCGCCGCAACGGTGAACAAGGGTACCGCAAGTACCACGATCAAGAACACGGCGTTCATCACCGAGTCCTCGACCGAGAATGATCCGAAGCTTTCGAACAACAGTTCGAGCGTTTCGATCGTGGTCGGAAACCCGATCGGGAGCTCTTGCTCCCTCGCGACGGCGCTCGTTACGACGGTGAGTGATAAAACTCCCGCAGCGGGGGAAACGATCACCTACACTTTGACGGGAGCGCCGGCCTTTACCGTAGCCAAGTCCCTTACCATCCAAGATGTATTGGGCGCAGGCTTGACCTTTGTTTCAGCGAGTACGTCGAATGGCTTCTATGCGAGCTCGACGGGAACCTGGAATGTAGGCACTTTGCCGAGCGGCAATTCGGTGATCACTCTTGTCCTTACGGCAACGGTAAACGCCGATGCCGCAGGGCAGACGATCGATAACACTCCGAGTATCGCCTATGGCGCAAATACGTGCGCCGATAGTTCAAAGATAACCGGGGCATCGATCACGGTTCAGGGAGCGACGATTACGACCTCCACTCCGGAGTTCGCGGATATCGCAATCGCAAAAACGGTGGACAACGCGAATCCCGCGGTCAACCAGACGGTCAACTATACGTTAGTCGTCACGGACAACGGTCCTGCGACGTCGACTGACGTTGTTGCGACCGACACCTTGCCTTCAACCCTGACATTCGTTTCAGCAACCTTTTCGGAAGGCTCCTACGCGAGCTCGACGGGAAGCTGGACGATCGGCACGGTTGATGCAAGTTCGACCGCGACGCTTACCATTACCGCACGCGTGAACTCCGGCACTGCCGGAGCAACAATCACGAATACGGGATTTGTGAGTGAATCCGCCAGCACGACCGATTCCAAGCTTGCGAACAACAGTTCCTCGGTGGCGATCGTCGTGCAAGGTGGTGGAGGCGGTGGCGGCAACGATGCCGGCCTCACGATCACGAAGACTGTTGATGCGACGTCGACCCTTCCAGGAAACACGATCCATTATACGATCATTGCAATTGCGAACGGCCCTCAGCCGTCGACCGGTGTTGTTGCGACCGACACGTTGCCAACGGGCATCACGTTTAAGAATGCGACGACAACCGTCGGCACCTCTACGTATGCGACTTCGACGCGGACGGAAACGTGGACAATCGGCACACTTGCGCCGAACGCGACCGCGACCCTCGAGATCGCAGCCCTCGTGAACGCGAGCGATACTGTCGGCCAAATGATCACAAACGATGTGGTCATCGGCGAATCGCCAACACTCACAAACACCAATCCGGTGAACACGGCGGAAGCGACCACAACGGTTGCCGCGGCTACGTCCACGCCCTCGACGGGAACCGACTTGGCCATCGATAAAACGGTGGACAATGCGAGCCCGGTGACAGGGACCAACGTGAACTTCACCATCCTCGTGACGAATAGCAGCACGGTAAGCTCAACGTTCGTTCAAGTGCAGGATCAATTGCCGATCGGATTGGCGCTGATCTCCGCGACCACGACGCTGCCCAGCACGACCTACGACATGTCGACTGGTATTTGGTATATCGGCACAATGTCTCCGGATGCGACCGCAACCATGACCATCGCGGCAGAAGTTTCCGCAGCGGCCGGAACGCAGGTCACAAATACCGCGACCGTAACCTCAACGCTTTCATCGTTCGTTGATATAAATCCTGCGAACAACAGTTCGTCGGTGACGCTCAATGTTCAAGCCGCTCCTTGCACCAGCAATTGCGGTGGCGGTGGCGGAGGTGGCGGGGGCGGAGGGAACACCCCAAGCGCGCAGATCGCCATTGTGAAGACGGTGGATAACGCCGACCCGGCAACGGGTAGTATCGTCCACTACACATTGACGGTAAGCGCAGAAGGCCCTACGGAATCGTTCGGCGTTGTGGCGTCAGACACATTGCCCGCAGGCGTCACCTTTGATTCAGCATCCTCTTCGGAAGGTTCCTACGTGAACTCGACGGGGATATGGACCATCGGTAATATGGCCGAAGGGCAGACCGCAACGCTTGTGATCACCGCGACGGTGACGGCACCGAACGGAACGGTCATCACGAACACCGGAACGGTGCACGAATCTCCGACGGTTATCAGTCCTCTTACCGGACCGATGACGTCCAGCGTCACGATTGACGTTGGCGGCACCGGCGGCGGAGGGGGAGGTGGTGGCAATGGAGGCGGAGGTGGCCAAGTGCTCGGCGCAAGCACGAGCACGGGCCAGGTTCTCGGCGCAAGCTGCGGACTCTATCTCACTTCCTACATCCATCCGATCCGGAAGAATCTGAACGATCCGACGGAGGTAAAGAAACTCCAGACGTTCTTGAATCAGAACCTTGGATTGGAATTGCCGGTCACCGGTTATTATGGTGATTCTACAATCGCCGCGGTGAACCAGTTCCAGGTCAAGTACCACATCGAAGTGCTTAAGCCGTGGCTCCCATTGGGGCTCCCGACACAGTTCACTCCGACGAGCTACGTCTATCAAACGACGCAGCGGTGGATCAATCTCATCATGTGCCCGCCGCTCAATTTGCCGGTACCGGCATTGAAGGTGGATAACAGTGAGTAATTGATCGTTCGGTTCTCAGTAACACAATACCCCTGCTGCAGCAGGGGTATTGTGTTATAAGGGGGATTATGATATAATATTTTTATTATGGAAAAGGCGCGGAAAGTGTTCAAGGACTATTTTATCCCGCACGAAGGGAACGGTAATCGGCCGCACATATTGCGTCCGCGCACGATCGCGTTTGTGGTGATGATCGCGCTCGTGGCGGAATCGGCATTCGTGTTCGGCGAAAAATATATCCTTCCGCAATCGAAATTATTCGGCATCATCGAGGCGAACGTGCTGATAGACGAGACCAATCAACAGCGCGTGGCCAATGATCTGCCGGACCTTCAAGTAAGTCCGTTACTTACGGCGGCCGCGCAGGACAAGGCGAACGACGAGGCGACGAAAGGATATTTTGCGCACACAAGCCCGCAGGGACTCACGCCGTGGTATTGGTTCCAGCAGGTTGGTTATAACTTTGATTATGCCGGCGAAAATCTTGCCGTGAATTTTTCGGATTCGCAGGACGTGACGACCGCATGGATGAATTCGCCGGAGCATCGCGCGAATATTTTGAGCACTGACTTTACACAGATCGGCATGGCCACTGCGCAGGGGGTCTATGAAGGACAAGAGACCACATTTGTGGTGGAGGAGTTCGGCACGCCCGCTCCGGTCGCTGCGCCGACGCCGTTCGTGGATACCGCAAGCGCCGCGACGACGCCTATGCCTGTAGCGACAGCTCCTGTGGTAACTGTTCCCGCTAAAACTCTCGCACCGATTGCGCCGGTCAAAAAGCCGGTGGCACAACCCAAGCCAACTCCAGTTCTGACGCCAACGCCAACAACGCCTGTTCCCGTCGCAACCGTCCCAGTTATCGTTGCAATACAAAGTTCATCTGCCTCCAGCGTTCAGCAAACATTTATCGCGGTGCAAAATCCGGCAACGCAGATCGTGACGACGCAAACCATTCCGGTGACGCCAGTTGCAGGCGCGCCGGCGAATTCCAGTACCGCCCCGTCCGTCGGCGTCACCGCCGCAGCCACGCCGCTCGCGGCGCAGAGCAATCTCATTCAGCAAATATTCTCCGATCCAAAAGCGCTTGCCAATGATTTTTATATTTTTGTGATGGTATTTTTCCTGATTGCGCTTACGCTAAATATTTTTATCAATATTCGTGTGCAATATCCGCGACTCATCGCCGGCGGCTTGCTTGTCATCGTAGTGGCAGGGCTCTGCATCGTGCTCAATCAAAATATCGGGTTCTTGCATACGGTAATTTTATAGGTAATCAAAAAAGGCAAATATAAAAAAAGGGAGCAAGCCGTAGCGTGCTCCCTATGTGCCGATGAATTTGAATTTCGTTTAGGACGCCAACCGTTTTCCGCATGAAGGGACGCCGAAATGCGGGTTGTCGGAATCGAATAACATCGCCCGGAGAAGTACTTCACCGCGACCAAGAGATAGATTGAGTATCCTCTCTGATTCGCAGTCCGACCCGCATATGTTCATGCCATGACTTGCAAGAACTATCGGATAAAGCATGCTGTGGATGATACCCTCGAAGAGTGTGGCGGGCGAGCGGTGTTCACTGATGATGTCCGCCCTGCTGTTTGCGCTACTCATGCCCAGACGCTCGCTGCCGTCACGAACGTTGAGTGCAAAGTATGGTCCGGCAGGCACTTTGACGGTGTCCCAGCAAGGTTCCCGACCGATATAGTTCACACCGGGCTTCCCGTCGGTTTTGACGAGGCTCATGAGATTGCCGTAGTTCATCTCCCTGGGCCGCGGAGGGATCCAGATAAAAAAACGACTGGGGATTTCTTTGCGAAAAAGATCGGCGTCGTCGTACGTGGCAAGCTTTCCCGCGACGAGCACTTCTACGTTCCTTTCGAACATTTGCTCGGGATAATAGAGTGTCCTGGCATCGCGCACATCGCGGTATTGCTGTTCGTCGATCTGTATCTGAGCTGTCTGCATGTATTGTCCTCCCTTTGAAGGAATGGGTTGGTGTGAATGAGCTACTGCAAAACTGGACTCTACTATATATTACATATAGGAACTAGTCAAAGACATGGTATCCCGTGGTTTGCCTCCGTGTTTGCTCTGGGCCATTTTTAGAATTACAATCCAATCACACAACCATGCCATCCTCCACTACCGAACTCATCAAGAGCAAGCTCGACATCGTGGATTTTCTTCGCGGCTATCTGACGCTCACGCCTGCGGGCAAGAACTTTAAGGCGCTCTGCCCGTTTCATAGCGAGAAGTCGCCGTCGTTCAGCGTCTCGCCAGAACGTCAACGATTCCACTGCTTTGGCTGTGGTGCGGACGGCGACATCTTTGGCTTTGTGATGAAGTACGAAAATATGGAGTTCGGCGAGGCGCTTCGCATGCTTGCGGAAAAAGCAGGCGTGGAGTTAAAGCACGAGAATCCCGCGGAGTATCGCTTTACCGGATTGCTCTATGATCTGAACGCGCAGGCGAAAGATTTTTATAAGCGATCACTCGCGTCGGCGCCGGTCGTCAAGCAGTATTTGGCGGAGCGCGGGCTGACGCCAACGACTATAGAGGAGTTTGAGCTCGGATGGGCGCCGAACGAACCGGAGGCGTTGTCCATGCACTTGCTGAACGGCGGCGCCGCGCCGCAGGACCTTCTGCAGGCCGGGCTTTCCATAAAGACGGAGCGGGGAATGATGCTCGACCGGTTCCGCGGCCGCGTCATGTTTCCGATTCACAATCATCTTGGCAAGGTGGTCGGATTTACCGGCCGCATCCTGCCGCAGTTCGACACGTCAAATGATCCGAAGGCCACGTACGTCACCGCAAAATACGTGAACAGCCCGGAGACGCCGATCTTCCAAAAATCAAAATTACTCTACGGATTTTGGAAGAGTAAGGACGCAATCCGCGAGGCCAAGGCCGCCGTGCTCGTGGAAGGCCAGATGGATTTTTTGATGAGCTATCAGAGCGGCGTGCGCAACGTGATCGCGTCATCGGGCACGGCGCTGACCGCCGATCACCTGCGCTCGGTGCATCGCCTGGCGGATGAGATCATTCTTTGCTTTGACTCCGACGTTGCCGGCTCCGACGCCGCAGAGCGCGCGATTGACCTTGCGGAGGCAAATGATTTTTCCGTAAAGGTGGCGACATATCGCGGTTTTAAAGATGCGGCTGAGGCGGCCAAGGCGGATCCGGAAAATGTTCGTCGCACCGTGGCTGCTGCAGTCTCCGCGCCCCTGTTTTATTTTGAAAAGTTTTTACCGCCGGTTGCGCTGGGCGCGACGTCGTCCGATCCTGCGGCTTTAACTACTCGCGATGGTTTAAACAAACTTCGCACGGTGCTTTTGAAGTTGCGCAACATCGCGAGTCCGGTGGAGCGCGACTTTTGGCTAAAGGAATTGGCAAAGCGCACGGGCGTGAATGAGGCGACGCTCAAAGATGAGGCGGAGAAATCCGCGACGACGCAGTACGCGTCGCCGACAAATTCCGCAAACAATATGAGTGTAGCCGGCGCCGGTCATGACGAGCAAGTGCTTAAGCGTCAGGTGTCGCGGCAAGAATTCATTGTGGAGGATCTTCTCGCGCTCGCGCTCGCGCGCAACGACTTTGCATTTATAGAAGACTGCGTGATCTTTTTTGCGCCCGCGCAAAAGGAGATATTCACTCTATTAAAGAGTGGCAAACGAAGGAGCGATGATGCCGCGCTTGATGCAATCGTGAATCTCATCGTGCTCCGCGATCCGACCGCGATCGGCGAACTTTCCGCCGACGACCTTGCTGTATTAAAAGAAGGACTCGCTAAGGAATATTATAAAGAGCGGCGCCACATCCTCTCACTCGCCGTGCGCAACGCCGAAGCGCGTGGCAATGAAGCCGAGCTTGACGCCGCACTCGCGGAGCTGAGTAAATTACCAGGAGGAGGGGAGGGGTGAATTTGATCATTACGGGATCCGCCCCGGGTTGCGCCGAGATCTATCGATTGTCAAAAACGATTGTTCTACAGTTGAAATACGGACCCACATTCTCGGATGGCTGACTCAGTCTATATTTTTGCGTTATAATAGGAGAGTAATGAAAAGACTTTTGAAACCCAGGGTGCTGGGGGATATTTCCGTTCAAAAAGCGAGCGGCTGGAGTTGGAGCTCGTTCGGTCCGCTCGCCGGGCGGGTCAATCTGGTGGAGGAGCGAATTATCCGGATACCATTAACGAAAAGTTTGCGTGTTGTGATCATCGCTGCGGCGGCGATTTTTTTGGTGTTCGGTTCTGCGCTCGCGCCGACGCTTTTTACAAAAGCTTCCAATGACGCAGCAAGTGTGACGGCTTCGAGTACCGATCCGATGGTGGAGCGGAGCCAACTTGAAGGCCAACTTGCACAATTAGAGACGCAGATCAACCAGTATCAAGGGCAGATTGCGAGCTATCAAACGCAGGGGAAGACTTTGAACGACGAGATCGGTATCCTGAACGATGAGATCGCATCGATCAACTTGCAGATCCAGGCGACAGGCATGACACTCCAGCAATTAAACGATCAGATCGGCACCACACAAACGCAGATCACCAACATCCAGGCGGAGATCGCCGATAAGCAAGCGGCGATGGCAGCGCTCGCGGAGGATCTTTATCAGAATGATCACGTCACGCTCATTCAGGCATTCCTGCAGAATCCGCAACTTTCCAATTTTTGGGATGAGACGCAGGCGCTCACGCTATTGCAAAGTAATTTACGGTTGACGGTGCAGCAGGTCACCAGTTTGCAAAGCCAGCTACAATCTCAGGAATTGCAATTCAAAGCATCAGAGTCCGACGCCGCGAGTGTGGCGGCATATCAGGCGGCGCAGACACAGCAAGTGGCGAGCACGGTGACGGCAAAGACGCAGCTGCTTGCCGAGACGCAGGGACAGGAATCGAAATATCAGGCGCTCCTCGTCAAGACGCAGGCGTCCGCGGCGCAGATACGGGGCCGCATCTTCCAACTGCTCGGCGGCGGCCAGCTTTCGTTCGAGGATGCGTATCAGTATGCCCAGCTTGCGTCGAATGCAACGGGCATCGATCCCGCGTTCATTCTTGCAATCCTTGACCGTGAGTCTGCGCTCGGGCAGAACGTCGGCCAATGCGATTATCAGACGGCGATGAGTCCGTCGAATCAGCCGCTTTTCCTTTCGATCGTGCAATCGCTTGGTCTCAATCCGAGCACGATGACGGTATCGTGTCCGAATGCGGATGGTGCGTACGGCGGCGCGATGGGGCCGGCGCAGTTCGAGCCATCGACGTGGGACGAGTATTCGACGGCGGTGGCGCAGATCACCAAGGATAACCCGCCGTCGCCGTGGAATGACTCCGACGCGTTTGTTGCGACCGCGCTGGATCTAAAGGATGGGATGACGGAGTGCCAGACGGCGTACAGTGCGGTGTTGAGCCAGGAGCGGTGCACGGCGGCAAGATATTACGCCGGCGGCGACTGGCAGAACTATCTATGGACATACGGCCAGGCGGTCGTGGAACGAGCGCGAAGCTTTACTTCCGATATTCAGACGATCACAAACGGTAGTAATACATAACAGTCAAATAATTATGAAAAAGATCACGTTAAAAAATGGATTGCGCATATTGCTGACTCCCCAGCCGGCGAACCTTGCCGCCACGGTGCTTATTTTAGTAAAGGCGGGATCGGAGTATGAAGTGAAAGAACAAAACGGCGTTTCGCACTTTTTGGAGCACATGATGTTTAAGGGAACGACCGACCGGCCCGAGCCGGGGATGATTGCGCACGAACTCACCGCGCTTGGCGCGCAGTTCAACGCCTTTACCGGCGAGGAATACACCGGTTACTACGCAAAGGTGCAGGCGGAAAAATTGCCGAAGATCATAGAGATCGTCTCCGACCTTTACCTCAATCCGTTATTCGACGAGGCTGAGATCGAAAAGGAGCGTGGCGTGATCATCCAGGAGATCAATATGTACGAGGATGATCTTCCGGCGCGCGCTCAACGCGATTTTTCCCGGCTGGTGTATGGCGATCAGCCTTCGGGTTGGGATGTCGGCGGCGAGATCCCGATCATCAAGCGCCTCGCGCGCGCGGACTTTGTGGCGTATCGCAAACGGCGCTATGTGATGCCGGGCACAGTCGTCGTCGTGGCGGGAAAGTTCAACGAGGCGGCGGTGGTCGCGCAGATCAAGAAATATTTTAATGCGCTCCCGCGTCGCACCGCGCCGGCGAAGATCAAAACAGTGGAGAAGCAGTCATCGCCGAAGATCGCGTTGCACTTTAAAGAATCGGATCAGGCGCACTTGGTACTCGGGTTTCGCGCGTTCGATATGTTCGACGAGCGGCGCTATGCGCTCCGCGTGCTGGCTAATCTTTTGGGCGGGGGAATGAGCTCGCGGCTTTTCATGCGTATCCGCGAGAAGATGGGCGCAGCGTATTACATCGGTGCCGGCGCGGACCTGTCGCTCGATCATGGATTACTTTCCATCTCTGCGGGCGTCGATCGGAAAAAGATTGAGCCGGTGGTGAGCGCTATCCTTGAAGAATGCGCAACGCTCCGCGATATTGCAGTGCCGGATGTGGAGCTTCAAAAGGCAAAAGACCATATGCTCGGCGGCCTGATCTTGGGACTTGAGACGTCCGACGATCTTGCCAGTTTTTATGGTGGACAGGAGGTGCTAACCGGAGGGGTGGTGTCGCCGGAGCTTTTGACGGAAAAGATAAAGAAAGTGACCGCGCGCGGCATTCAAGATGTGGCGCGGGCAGTGTTTAAAGACGAAGGGCTCAATCTTGCCGTTGTCGGCCCGTATAAAAATCAAGCGGTATTCAAGAAAATTTTGCGTTTGCGCAAAGGCGGCAAAAAATAGTAGGCTTATCTTTATGGACTCACGCGACGAATTCTATATCACGACCCCCATCTATTATGTGAACGATAAGCCGCACATCGGCCACGCATATTCAACGATCGTTGCCGACACGCTCGCGCGCTGGCGTGAGGCGCGCGGAGAGCACGTGGTGTTTTCCACCGGCGTCGATGAGAATTCGCAAAAGACGGTAGATGCGGCAAAGAAGAGCGAGCAGGAGATCAATGCCTACGTCGATCGCATGGCAGATGTGTGGGCGACGACGTGGTCAAAGCTTGGCATTTCAAACACGGATTTTATTCGCACCACGGAAGAGCGTCATATCGAGGTGGTCAAGGACATTTGGGGCCGCATGGAAGCCGCAGGCGATATCTATAAAGGACAGTATCAGGGATTGTACTGCAAAGGGCACGAGGCGTTTATGAAGGAAGACGAGCTGACGCCCGACGGTCTTTGCCCGGATCACAAGGTGACGCCGGAACTCGTCACCGAAGAAAATTATTTCTTTCGATTGTCGAACTATCAACAGAAGCTTTTGGATTTTTATGAGACCCATGGCGAATTTGTGGCGCCCGCGCACCGCTTCAACGAAGTGCGCGCGTTTGTGGAGAACGGCTTGGAAGACATCAGCTTCTCGCGCGAAAAGAAGGAGTGGGGAATCCCGGTGCCGAATGATCCGAACCAGGTCATTTACGTGTGGGCCGATGCGCTCGTGAATTATATTTCTATTGTCGGCGTTGAGGGATGGGAAGAGCATCCGGCGGATATCCACGCGGTGGGGAAGGACATCTTGCGGTTCCACGCCGTCATTTGGCCGGCGATGCTCATGTCCGCGGGTTTGCCACTGCCCGGGCAGGTGATCGCGAACGGATTCTTTACGATCGACGGCGTGAAAATTTCTAAGTCGCTCGGCAATGCGATTGATCCGCTCGACCTCACAGCCCGATATGGCAATGAAGGCTTGCGCTATTTCTTGCTCCGTGAAATTTCCTACGGCGAAGACGGCGATTTTTCCGAAGAGAAAATGAAAGAGCGTTACAATGCCGATCTGGCGAACGGGCTCGGCAACTTTGCCGCGCGCGTGCTTACGCTCGCGGAGAAGGAAACACTGTCCACGACGGGCGCTGTGCTCGACGGCGATTTTGATATCACGATCGAGACGATGAAGCGCGTGGTTTACGCAAAATTAAAAGAATATAAATTCCCGGAAGCGCTCGGCGCGATCTGGGCCGCGATCTCGTTCGGTGATCGTTACGTGAATGATCGCAAGGTGTGGGAGATAAAAGATGACGCCCCGCGCGCGGTCGCGTTGTTTAACCTCATATCACTGCTCGATGCCGTAGCGATCGAGCTCGTGCCATTCTTACCGGAGACCGCCCGCAAAATCCGCGCCGCGATCGTGCACGAAGACGGTGTTTTGAAGACGAAGAAGCCGGATATTCTTTTTCCGCGGATAAAATAGTTTATCGCCCCGCCTGATCAAATAGGTTCTCGTAGACGCGATTGATGTCGCGCTTGAAGTGTTCCACGTCTTCGTAGTTATTTTCGAGCGTGATCTCGGCGCGGGAGCCGATGTCCGGGATGTCCACTTCGGTGCGGGCTTTTTCCTGCCGCGCAAAATCTTCCCAGGTCGTTGCGGCCTCGCCAACGCGGTTTCTTGAGAGCAGGCGTTCGTAGCGCACCTTTGGATCTGCGGAGATATATACAAAGACGGATTTAATCCCATCGTCATTCAAGCCGCGGATCATCTTTTCATCGCCAAGCCATCGGACGCCGTCGAGGATCGCCACGTCGGCGTCGTCGTTCATCAGCCGCCGCCGCATCGCCCGCGAGAGCGCACCGTCACCGAAGCCCGTCTCCGCGTTCATGACGATCGCCATCTTTTGCAGGTTGTCGCGCGTGTGCGGAATATCCCAAAGGGAAAGCGTGTCGCGCAGGATGTCCGAGAACGTGTGGCGGCTCACGCGGTAGCCGTCCTCCGCGAGCAGTTGCTGAAGCACATTCGCGCAGGTTTCCTTTCCTGCAAGCGGCGCACCGATGATGCCGATGACGAGTTTCATAAAAATATTTTACTTTCCTTTCCTGCGGTAGGTTTTCTTGATCTTCCAATAAAGCGGATCGCGGCCGGAACCCGCTCCCGCCGTGGCATTCTTTTTCATCAACCTAGCGGGATATTTCTTTTCCGCGAGGGCAAGTTTTTCAAAAACGATCTTTTCCGTGTCGAAGCCAAGAAGAACCGCAATGTCGAGCGCATAAATAAGCACGTCGGCAAGCTCCTTTTTTATTTCCGCGAGCTTTTCTTTATCTTTTTTAATATCCTCAAGCGACAAATTCTCCCACTGGAAAAGTTCCAAAAGCTCTCCGCCTTCGATCATGACCGACTTTGCAAGGTCCGCCGGGCGCAGTTGGTCCCAGCCGCGGTCTTTGAGGAATTTGTGGATCCTTTTTTCGGTACGTGAGTTCATGGACGGGCGTTGGTTACGTCTATATAATAAAGTATCTTCACCTATGGAGCAATCACAAAAACCATCGCAAGAGCCGCATTTTATCGATGCCCACACCCACGTGCAATTTTCTGGCTTTGACGCCGATCGCGCGGAGGTGATTCGCCGCGCGCATGTGGCGGACGTGGTGATGATAAACGTCGGCACGCAAAAGGATACGTCGTGCGCGGCGGTGGAGCTTGCACACCAGCATCCTGACGGCGGCGTGTATGCCGCTGTCGGGCTTCATCCGGTTCACACAAGCGCGTCGTTCCACGATGCGCAGGAGTTGGGCGGGGGCGAGGCGGCGAAGCCGTTCACCTCGCGCGGCGAGCGGTTCAACGTCGATTATTACCGCGAGCTCGCGCGTGATCCGCGCACGGTCGCGATCGGCGAATGCGGCCTGGATTATTTTCACTTCAATGACGACGAGCCGCGCGAGGCGCAGATCGCGCGCCAGAAGGAAGCGTTTCTTGGGCAGATCGAGCTTTCCAAGGAGATGGGCAAGCCGCTCATGATCCATTGCCGCGACGCATTCGGAGACCTCATCGAATTTTTGCGTCCACACGCGGCTGCGCTTCCGCCCGGCGTCGTGCACTTTTTTACCGGCACGCCGGATAATGCGCGCGCACTGCTTGATCTTGGATTTTCTTTCACCTTTGGCGGTGCGATCACGTTCCCGCCGCGCAAGGGGATGGCGCAGGGTGCGTACGACGAAGTGATCAGCTTGATCCCGATCGAGCGAATTTTGAGCGAAACCGACGCGCCGTACGTTGCGCCCGCGCCGTTTCGTGGCAAGCGCAACGAGCCGGCGTATGTGGTGCACACGGTGGCGCGTCTTGCGGAGCTGAAAGGTATTTCGCCGGAAGAGATGAAGGCGCAGATTTGGGAGAATGCCAAGCGGATTTTCAAGATCTAGAAGTATATTAAAAAATCGTTAAACAAAATTTGCGTTTTGTTTTTGGAAGGGTATCTTGGTAGTATGGAATGGATGAAGAAGTTGATCATGAGTGCCAAATTGCCGGTAATTTTCCTTAAAGAGAAGGGTCAGTTTGTGGCGTATACTCCAGCGCTAGATTTATCTACCTCCGGAAAGACGTTAGCTCAGGCTGAGCGTCGCTTTATAGAGGCTGCCGAGCTCTTTTTTGAGGAGTGTTATAAAATGGGGACGCTTGATGAAGTCTTGCATGATTTGGGATGGAAAAAGAGTCATGGCACTTGGGTGCCTCCCGTATCCGTCGCTCAGGATGCCCGGACCATGAGCATTCCGTTGCCTGCATAAACAGTTTAATGAAAACGCCCGACCCAAAATCCTCTATCGAATTTGATAAGAAACAATACGAGGCGCTGGTGCGCGCCCTGCAGATCGCGCGGTCGGTGTACGATATTTTGAGCGATATGGTGGACGAGGAATATGATGCGCCGGCGGACGCGATCGGCAACCTTGAAAGTTGGGTGCTCGCGAAAGCGGGAGAGTTCGGCGTGGCGAACATCGTCGAGATCTTTGAAGGCGAGAACGTGCTCAAAGATGACGCGATGGACAAGTATACCAATGACCTCACCGAATACGAAGATTGGGCATTTTGGGATGTGTTTGCGCACAAACTTGCTGATCGCGAAATGGCACGGCGAATAAAGCAGGGCGGCGTATCGCGAGGGAATTTTGAAGAGATGTTGGGGTTCCACATCGAGCTTGAGGAAAAATATGAGAAGGAATTTGAAGAACACGGACTTGATCGCGTTGAGGTGAAGGAAGATTGAGAAAACCTAGCAAAAGCCGTAGAATGGTAGATATCAATGTCTCCCTACGACCCAAAGAAAATCGAGGAAAAGTGGAATAAAAAGTGGCTTGCCGATAAGGCGTTTAAGGCCGCTGACGATTCGAAGAAGCCAAAATATTATCAGCTGGAGACGTTTCCGTATCCGTCCGCGGCGGGTTTACACATGGGTCATCCAAAGGGATATACCGCAGAAGATATCCACGCGCGCTACATGCGCATGCGCGGGTACGAAGTGCTCTACACGATGGGCTGGGACACCTTCGGTTTGCCGACGGAAAACTATGCCATCAAGGTTGGCAAAAATCCAAAGGAGGTGGCGGTTGCGAACACGGATAACTTTCGCCGACAGGTGCAAATGTTCGGTTTTTCGTATGATTGGGATCGCGAAATCGACACGTCATCGCCGGAATATTATAAGTGGACGCAGTGGATATTCATTCAGCTTTTTAAAAAAGGATTGGCGTATCGCAAGGACGCAAAAGTGAACTGGTGTCCGAAGGATCAAACCGTGCTTGCGAACGAGCAGGTGATCGACGGCAAGTGTGAGCGGTGCGATACCGAGATCGAAGAGCGCATGATGGAGCAGTGGTTTCTCAAGATCACCGATTATGCGGATCGGCTACTCGCTGATTTGGATGGTCTTGATTGGCCGTCGGCGACGATCAAGCGTCAGGAAGATTGGATCGGAAAGAGCGAAGGGGCACTAATAAAATTTTCATTAAAAAATTCCGACGCGGTTGTCGAGGTATTCACGACGCGCCCCGACACGTTGTTCGGCGCGACGTATCTGGTGCTCGCGCCGGAGCATCCGCTGATCCAAAAGTTGCAGTCAGCGATTCAAAATTGGTCGGAGGTTGAAAAGTATGTAGAGGAGACGACGCATAAAACCGACCGCATGCGGCAGGAGGAGGTGAAGAATAAGACCGGCGTGGAATTGAAGGGCATTCGTGCGATAAATCCCGCAAACAAAGAAGAGATCCCCGTATGGATCGCGGATTATGTTCTGGGTTCCTACGGTACTGGTGCCATCATGGCCGTGCCGGCGCACGATGAGCGCGATTTCGAGTTTGCGAAGAAGTTTGGATTGTCGATAAAAAAAGTGGTGGTGCCGAAACAGATTGCTCCCGGGATGCCAGGCGGGACGAGCGCTGTGGCGGGCGGCGCATCGCCCGAGTTACGCGTGGAGAGCGAGTGCTGGGTCGGATACGGCGAGTTGGTGAATTCAGGACAATTTACGGGTCTCACTTCCGAAAAGGCTAAGGCTGAGGTCACGGCGTTTGCCGGCGGCATAACAAAGACGCAATATCGCATCCGCGACTGGTCCGTGTCGCGCCAGCGGTATTGGGGCGTGCCGATTCCGATGATCCATTGCGAACACTGTCGCGCGAATGGCATTAAAGACGGCATCGTGCCGGTGCCGGAAAAAGATCTTCCGGTGATTCTGCCTGACCTCGAGAACTATCGTCCGCAGGGGATGCCGCCACTCGCGAGCTCGCCGAGCTTCATTTATGTGAAGTGTCCGCAGTGCGGCGGTGACGCCAAGCGCGATGCGGAGACACTCGACACGTTTGTCGATTCTTCGTGGTACTTCCTTCGCTATCCCGATCCGCACAACGCCACGGCGATTTTTGATAAGGAGAAGGTGGCGCATTGGATGCCGGTGGACCTCTACGTGATCGGCGCGGAGCATACCGTGATGCACCTACTCTACTCGCGCTTTATCACAAAGTTCTTGCACGACGAAGGATATTTCTCATTCACTGAGCCTTTCAAAAAGCTTCGGCATCAGGGCCTTATTCGCGGCACCGACGGGGCAAAGATGTCCAAGAGCAAGGGTAATGTGGTGAATCCCGATGAGATCGTCGCCGAGTTCGGCGCCGACGCAACGCGCATGTATCTGATGTTCATGGGGCCGTTCGAAGACGGCGCGCCGTGGGACGTAAAAGGAATTCTTGGCGTGGAGCGATTTTTGAAACGGTTTTGGAAATATTGCACGGAGGGTGCTGAAATAGATAGCGGCGATGCACGGCAGGTGCTCGCGACCATGCAGGAGAAAAAAATCTCCGCGCGCGTTGCGCTCCATCGCGCCATCAAAAAAGTGGGGGACGATATCGAAGCGTTCAAGTTCAACACCGTGATCTCGGCGCTTATGATACTCTTAAATGAGTTGGAGGCGTCGCCGGCGCTCGCGAAGGACGATCTTGCGGCGCTCGTAAAGATCATCCATCCGCTCGCGCCACACATGGCGCAGGAGCTGTGGTCGCTCATGGGCAACGCGAGCTACCTCGATTTCGAGTCGTGGCCCGCGTATGATTCGGCACTTATCGCAGAGGAGAAGATCACGATTGTGTTTCAGGTGAATGGGAAAACAAGGGATAATGTTTCCGTGGACGCGGCTATTGGGGAGGGTGACGTAAAGGCAATGGCGCTTGCGAATCCAAAGGTGATTGCCGCGCTCGCTGCGGCGGGAAGCCTGACGGCCGGTGCCGAAAGCGCCAGCGTTGCGCCAACGCCCAAGCGCATCATCTACGTCGATAAAAAATTAGTGAATATCGTTATCTAATATGGGAGGAAAGATAAAGTTCATCATCATTATTGTTATCGCGCTCGGCATCGGGCTTTATCTCTACAGCTCGGGCGCGTTCGTAAATGGATTTAAGGGGTTGGATTCGCTGATCAACGTGTCTTCGACGTTTTCATTTTTCAATATTGGTTCTTCTACGATTGCGCATGGGCCGACCGCACCTATCGGTCCGCCGTCGCCGAAGGGGACGACGATAGCTCCACCACCGTCCGGTTCCGGACCAACTGCAACAACCACGATTAACCCTGCCAACATTCCCGCCGGATTCACGGCGGCGCAACTTTCGCCGTATTTTCACCAGATACTATTTGGCAGTGTTTCGCCGGGGACATCCTATTACTATGGCGTCATTACGCTGAACACGTATTTTAGCGCGAACGCCACCGGCACGATCGACGTCACCGGGTGGCAGATCAAATCAAAGCACAGTGGCGAATACATTCCGCAGGCGATCGATGTATACGACCCCTCGGGGCTTACGCCGCCGAGCGATATCCGCTTAAAGAACGGCGATACGGCTTATCTCTATTCAACTTCTGCGCCATTCAATGTGCGCTTAAACGAATGCATCGGCTACATCGCGAACGTTGCCGATTTTAGTCCGGCGATCCCGGACACCTGCCCGTATATCGATCAGTCGGCCATCCAGAACTTTACCGGCGTGTGTCAGAATTATATTGAGACGCTCGGCCAGTGCCAGGCGCCGAACATGTCGAGTCCGCAGATCCCTCGCACGGATTACGCGTGTCAGGATTATCTGGAGAACAATTTCAATTACAAATCGTGTTTTGAAGCGCACGACGGCGATGCAAACTTTTTAAGCGATCAGGTGTGGGTGTGGACCGGCAGTAATGTGGTGGATGAATACCACGATTCGGTGGAGTTGCTTGATCAGCACGGATTGTTGGTGGATCTGTATACGTATTAGAAAACAATGCGGAACTATTTCCTCTCTATTAAAACCGTCTTTACCGGAAATTGTTTTCCGTCGCGGAGGATGAGCAGTTCGATCTCATCGCCGACATTGGAATTTTCAAGGAAGTCCTGGATGGGGTGATCATGATCGAGCCTTTTCCCATTTATCTCAAGAACAATATCTTTTTCCTGGACACCCGCTTTTTCCGCAGGGCTATCGGGAATGACTGCCGCGTCATGCGGCATCTCGCGCATCACGAGCGCACCATAGTCCACAGGCAATTTCATTTTCTTCTGCAACGCGCCGTCTATCATAACATAGCGGAGTCCAAGGAGCGGTCGGCGGATACGGCCATATTTTTTGATGTCGTCGATATCGCGCCGCGCGGCGTTGACCGGGATTGCGAAGCCGATGCTCTGTGCACCGGAGACGATCGCAGCATTCACACCCACCACGCATCCATCGCGGTCCACGATCGGGCCGCCGGAGTTGCCGGGGTTGATCGCGGCGTCGGTCTGGATGAGACCGCGCATCTCCTGCGGCGGCGCGTTCGGCTCAGCTTGCGCCGTGATCGAGCGTGAAAGGCCGGAGACGATGCCGACGGAAACGGTGTTGCGAAAGATGCCGAGCGCGTTGCCGATCGCGATGAGTGATTGGCCAAGCTCAAGCTTGGTGGCATCGCCGAGGCGCACGCAGGGGAGTCCGTCCACGGCGATTTTGAGGATTGCGACATCGTTGATCGGGTCTCGGCTTAATATCGTGGCGGGGAACGGGCGGCCGTCGCTCAAGATGACGGTGTACTCCGCTTTCTTTTCGCTCACCACGTGCTTGTTCGTAAGGATGAGTCCGTTCGGTGCTACGATGAATCCCGATCCGCCTCCGGTCTGCACCATTCCGCGATCGTCCACCGTCCCATCGGGGATTGTCGGGTTGAATCCCTTCGGAAATTGCTTCTGCAGGTCCTCAAACTTCTCCGCGATGGCAATCGAAACAACCGAAGGCATGACCTTCTTGATGACTTTGATGACGCGCTTATCGTCCATAGGATTATTCTACCATGAAAAGACTGGTTTATCTCACAAATCGCACGTAGATTCCTGATGATATTACGCGGTCGGAATCTTTTTCGTTAACGCGCAGTTCGCCGAACTCGCCGCTACTCTTTTTACCCACCGCGATTTCCGGAAACGAACTTTCCACTGATTGTAAGAGTGACTGGGGCGCGTAGCCTGCGGCGTAGCCGTTCAATAAAAAGAACGAGTCGGGCTTTTGTGAAAATATTTTACGCACGGCGTCGAGCAAGGGAACGATGTCCTCTTCGATCTTCCACACTTCGCCGTCCGGGCCGCGGCCGAATGCGGGCGGGTCAAGGATGATACCGTCGTAGATTGCGCCGCGCCGGATCTCGCGTTGCACGAATGTGAGCGCATCGTCGGTGATGTAGCGAAGCGCATCGGGCGGCACGTGCGAGAGCGTGGCGTTCTCTTTTGCCCACGTGTTGCTCTGCTTGGATGCATCGAGGTGGGTTACCGTCGCGCCGTGCTTTGCCGCCACGATGCTCGCAATGCCGGTGTAGCCGAAGAGATTGAGAACCTTCGGTTTGTCCGTATTACCCGCGCCGCTGCGCGCCGTGCGTTTTGCGAGCGCATCTACTTTTTCGCCGATCCATTCCCAATTCGGCGCCTGTTCCGGAAACACACCGGTGTGCTTGAATGCCGTCAGGCGCAACGTGAACCGCGCGCCGCTGTTCCATGCGATCTCCCATTTCTCCGCGCCGCCATTACCCTTGGAATGCCACGATCCTTTTCCGCCATCAAAAAGGAATTCCGCTTCCGCACTTTTCCATAATTCCGGATGAAGCGGTTTCCAAATCGCCTGCGTTTCCGGACGGATCAAAACGAACGATCCAAATCGTTCGAGCTTTTTGTTATCGCCGGAATCGAGGAGCTCATAGTCCGGCCAGCCGTCGGTCGCGAGATTAATATGATTCATATATGTGGATTATATCAGAAATCAAAAAGACCGTTCTTTCGAACGATCTTTTTAAAAATGGTGTTTACGGCACCACGTTAGCTCGCTATCTTGATATCCATAGTACTCGGATCTCTATGAACGTCAAGTTTGGTTTCTCGCCAACGTTGACCGGTAGGGATTTGAGCCCCAAACTGTCAGGTGGCTGCCTGACGTGGTGCAGTTTCACCACCGGCCCTTTCGGTCGTTGGCTTTGCCACCATAGCATAAGCAGCATTAAAACTATCTAAAGAATATTGCTTTTCTCCTATAGCGAGTCCGGATGTCGCATGCTCCACTGATACAAAACCACCGCCGCGGACACCGACGCATTCAAAGATTCGGCGCGGGCGTTCATCGGGATGCGAAGCGAGACATCGCAACGCTCCATGGTTTTTTGACGGATGCCATCGCCTTCGTTGCCGACGATAAAGAGCGACGGTGCGTCAAACTCTTCATCAACAATGCTTTGCGAACCGTTCATCACAAGGCCATAGGTGCGGAATCCTTCTTTTTTCAGTGCGTCCACCGCCTGGTTGACGTTGCCGATCGAGACGAGCGGAATGCGAAACGCCATGCCGGCGGAGGTTTTTACGACGGTGCCCGTGATCGGCGCCTGGTTGTGTTCCGGAATAAGCACGCCCGCCGCGCCGAACGCGGCGGCACTGCGAATGATCGCGCCCACATTGTGCGGATCGGTCAGCTCGTCGAGCAGAACGAGCATCGTGCTTTCCGTTGGGCGAAGTTCATAAAGAAATTGCTTGAAGTCGAGCATGAGCGAGCCGGGATCGGTGACGGCGATCACGCCCTGGTGCGCGGTCTCGCGGCCCACGAGATGATCCAACTCTTTTGTCTTAAGGACGCCCGCCGTAAGGTTGCGCTCTTTTAACAACACGCGCAGTTCGGGGTCGTTCACTTCCGGCGATAAAAACACTTTCTTTACCGTTTGCGGCGCGTGCGCCAATGCCTCCATCAGTGCGTGTTTGCCGTAGATATAGATCTTCTCGCGCGAGCCATGCGCGGTGTATTGCGGACGTGAAGGGCCTTGGCCGCGACTACCATGCCCACCGTATGGACGGGAGGAACGCGGGGAGCGCGATGATCGGTTGGTTCTCATAAGTACCGTAATCCTAGCGCATTTTTGTTTTTAATCAAATCGAGTAAATAAAATATCCAACGGAAAAAAGGTATTTTATTTACTAACCTTCCCGGGATCCCACGGCACGCCAAGCCAGGGGAGTAACCATCGGTCGATCCCGAGCCAGCCAGCGTTGCGCCAGGCGAGGATTAAAAATAATTCGATCAATAATAAAAGTGGATTTACGCTGACCGTTCCGGCAAAGAGATAGTTGAGGTTCATAAACGCGCCGAAGAACGCGGCGATGCCGGTGAATGCGCCAAGTACCAGTCCGACACCAACGGCGAGTTCGCCGAATGTGATGATGTACGAAAAGAGCGTGACATGCGGGAGGGCGACACTATTAATAAACCACGCATACCATCCGGCCACTGCCGGACTTACGCCAACGGACTTTGCCGCCGCCGCCGAAAGAAATCCTTGAAGCGCTCCGCCCGCTTGTGAGCCAACCCACAACGGACTCGTGGCTTTTTCCCATCCTGCCGTCACCCATGTGTACGCAACGTAGAGCCGAAGTAAAAACCACACCCAGGCTACGCGTGTGTCGGCAAACAAAAATTCCGCAAGCTTCGGCTCGGGAATAATGACCGCTTCATGCGAGGTATCGAGCATAAGATTATTATACCTGATTGCCCGTAATAATTTCCAAATCTAAGATCGTAATGATCTTATGAGCTTAGATTTGGAGGGGGTGCGTTGGGCACCCCCTGTTGATGATGTTTTTTTTGATCCGTTGCTAATGTGCGAGCAGGCTAGTCAGCCAATCGAAGCCTATAATGCTGAGCGCCGAGATGAGTAAGATGAGAATGATAAATAGCGCATCTTTGCCGGACGTTCTCTTTACATCAGCCCAACCCAGCGCTGCCACAAAAAGCCATACGCCCCACATCACCGAATGCCAATGAGCTGTGAAGAAATCTTCTAACCAAAGAACGAGTTCCGTCATTTGATACCCCCTTAGTAGTATCGTGTATATACTAACATTATATATTGACTATGTCAAATTTTGCGGTGAGGGTGAGATTCAAACTCACGATACGTTGCCGTATGACGGTTTTATTCGCCCAAAGGGCGACATATCTATAGATTTCTCATCGAACCAGAGATTCACATGATCTTAAAGTTGGGGAGCGGTGAGGGTGAGATTCGAACTCACGATACGTTACCGTATGACGGTTTTCAAGACCGTTGCCTTAAACCACTCGGCCACCTCACCGCTCCCCAACCTTTTATTTATTTTTTTTGTGAATCTCTGGTTCGATGGGCCCGTTGCCTTAAACCACTCGGCCACCTCACCGTTGTGGACTACCTGCGAGTCCATTGGAGCCAGTTTATAGCCGAAATGCAGGAATGGCAACAGCTAAGCGTTGAAATCAAGATGGCAGTTTAGTTTAAAATTAAAACGCACCGCTACAAAAACTCAAATTATGCTGACTGGCAGTAGCCGACACATCTTCAGGGAAAATTTCGTATACACTTAGTTTGCAAGCATCTTGCTGTGAAATGCCAAGCGAAGCCAAAAATCCTCCTTCCGCCGCTTGGTGAGCGGCTTCGGATGGAGTTCCGAACAAAACAAGAGTAAAAGCACTACCTGAAACATTATAAAAAATGCCATAGGTAGAACTCTGTTGAATTACCACGACTTGTTCATCTTGATCAATGTAGGCCGCATTATTATAAAAATTATTCATCGTTACGATTCCGCGCGGCGTTCCAATTGAGAGTGTGTCGCCCGCGGGGATGGCCACGGAAGAGGTTGCAGGAATCAATGTTCCAGTTGTAAGTCCCGCCACCAATTGCTGCGCGACCGCTACGGGTACACCTTCCTGCATGAGGGAGAGGGCTGTCCATTCACCCCCACCGAGAGACATGAGAGTCCATCCCGTTGATGATGCGTATTCCAATAGTGCTTCTCCGCCTTTGTTCGCGTCGCCCCAAACTTGCAGCGCATATGGAGATACCACCACAGTACCGCCGAGTGCAATCTGATTCGCATTTTGTATTGCTCCGATAAAATCATTGGCAACCTGCGGATTCTGCGGGTTGGAAATTCCTTGAACGCTTGCCGATGCCCCACTTTGCGTTTGACTTTGTACCGGCGGCAACGACCCAAGATGCGTCGCAGTGTTAGGGTTTGAACTTTTTGAAAACGCAAAGAACCAAAGACCCCATGCGATGAGTCCGGCAAATACGACCACTGTAATTATTATTAAAATTAGTTTTTTTGTCATTAGCTGTTTAAATGATAAATGCGTCCGGGGCCACCACTATACGAAGGAGAAAAATTCGTATTGCTTATCCAAGTAAAACTCGCTTTCGACGAAGAATTGGATATGACTTGGGTGCAGCCGACATTTAAGCAGATACCGACATGACCATCTTGCGCTTGTATGACAATATCGCCGGGCTGGGCCTGCGATGGGTCTACAAGTGTTCCCCGCCCAGCTTCCAATGCGTTTTCCATGCTTTGCACGGAAGTGGAGTCGAGGTTCGCGATACCAGCACTCGTCAAAACATTATTTACCTCCCACGCACACGAGACAGTGCCGTTCCCTGGGCCGTTGGCCGAGCTCGCTCCGCAATTTGCGACAGCGGCGGCATCAATCTTGCTTGCTTCCGTACCGCTGCTAGCGGTGCTTGCGGCCAGACTCTTGCAATTCGCAGAACTGCTGCCGCTACCACTCGTTCCAGTCCCTGTTCCCGTCCCCGTTGATCCCGTAGTCGATATGTTCACTGGTGCGAGCGTCGGCAAATTAAGATTGACGAGTTGTGGATTGATGACATTCAAAACAAAATACGCACCAGCTAACAACAATAGTCCGAGCAATGCAGATTGAATCCACTCCTTCGCATCGCTTTGCGCTGAAGGGTTGCCTGCGGAGGTCATATATCTGATTCCTCCATACACGATGATTCCGAAAGCAAGCACGCCCCCGATCATCAAAGCAAACTGATAAAAATTGGCAACGAAAGCTCCGGGGCCACCCGTTCCTACGGTCGGCCCATAGCTACCGGGAACGCTTGTGGCGATGGTGATCTGGGTTTGAGCAGAACAGGGGGGGGGCTGAAGAAAAGCCAAGGCTGCAAGCGCAACACTAAAGATAAAATATTTGGCTTTGCTTCTAAACATTACTTTCATTCTATCATATATAACGAAGTCGGTGCATAAATTTTCGTGATCTTTCGCAATTCATTCTGATGCCGGATTGAACAATTCGCTTGATATACTATTTATCAAAATGAAGCGTTCCAATGATGGCAAGAAGTTCGTTCTGAACTTCAGAAAATTCAGGTTCGTTTATCGCCTTAAGATCCGCAGATGAAAATGCGTAGCCTACTTCCACTTTACCAACCTGAGCATCCATAAATATTGAGCCGTCATCCGCACTGCTATCTATGCCGTTCGCCGAATAGGCAACATCATCAAAAACAAATGTAGAATTTATAGCTTTGTCGCCAATTCCCATCCCTGTTGCACCTACGTAATACTCGCTTGGCATTATGTCCACAGAAGCAGCCGTAAGTACGTCGGGGAAGGTTGATGTGTTAATCATAATAAGTATCTCATTTGCTTCCGCAGGATGATTAGCTGGAACAGTGTCTACGCCCGCTTCAGTGTTTCCGTTTTGTAACGTATCGTATTGGATGCTTGCATCCGGCGGATAAGAGATGGTGTAGCCATACACCGTGTTATGGTACGTTTGCCACCCCGAAGTATCGATTATTGGCGACGAGGAAGTTGTAACAGGCACATCTGTAGATGTGGAGATATTTTGAGAGGGTGCCTGAGCGATGGGGTTATTGTGAGCCTCGTAATACCAAATCCCGCCAACGACGACTAGAACAATTACCACGATCAGCACAATTACTGCTACGGATCCTTTTCTATTCATTTCCTTATTTGTTCAAATATTGAACCGCGAAAACCATTACGAGAAGCAATATAATAAGAACCCAAATCCATGGAGATAATTTGAATCCATTTGATCGTTCCCACATTTGCTTTTGAGAAATTATGGATGGAGAAAGATGGCTGCCGATTGTAGCTAAAAGGCCTTCCATGTCTTGCATTCCGAAAATCACCGTATCTTTAGCTCCTTGGTAAACGCCAAAAGACATTAACTTCCCCGAAGAAGGATTGTTCATAAGCTTTATAGAGGTTACGTCTTTAAAAAAGACTGTCTGGGTTGCATCGCCAATCTTTCGTTCAAAACGATCTTCATACACAATCACTTCATCTTCCGGAGAAGTTGGCACACCATTTTTAAATTCGGGAT